>Ga0136632_10000556_pt1 | contig 11231 bp, 9 predicted proteins | sample AntDrymUQ6112106_2_FD_104670 | JGI IMG/M metagenome (GOLD analysis project Ga0136632, IMG submission 104670) | Polar desert sand microbial communities from Dry Valleys, Antarctica - metaG UQ611 (21.06) | ecosystem: Environmental > Terrestrial > Soil > Desert | place: Antarctica: Dry Valley...
GATGCCGAGCTTGTCGGTGATGCCCTTCAAGGTCTCGGCGGTGCGCATCTGCAGCTCCTCGCTTTCGACCACGCACGGGCCGGCGATCAGGAACAGCGGCTGGTCGAGGCCGACAGTGCGTCCAAGCAATTGCATTCGCAGCGCCTTAGCCGAGGGAGTCGACGACTGCCACCGGCTGCCAGCCATCGAGGCCGTTTTGCCGGCCGAAATCGGGCGGAAATGGCTCGCCGGCGTGGATCCCGCCGGTGACGAACACGCAGTCGAAGCCCATCCGCGCCGCGCCAAGCACGTCGGTTTGCAAGCTGTCGCCAATCGCCAGCACCGCGCTCGGCCGCGGATCGCCGGCGAGATGGAGCGCATGCTCGTAGATTGCCCGGTGCGGCTTGCCGTACCAGGAGACGCGCCCGCCGAGCGCCTCGTAGATATCGGCCAGCGCACCGGCGCACGCCTCGGGAACGCCGCCGCGGATCACCATCCGGTCGGGGTTGAGGCAATGCATCCGCACATCGCGGGCGGCCCACGCGCCGAGCTGGTCGGAATAGTCATCGGCATTCGGCCTTTGCTCGTCGAGCCCGCTGCACACGAGGTCGGCGAAATCGTCGCCAGCGGCAATCGCGACGCTCTTGCTTTCAAGGATCGCGCGGTCCGCCGCCGTGCCGAGAAAACCGACCGGCTGGCCGAGCTGTTTCAACGCCGCGATTCCGGCCTCGCCGCTGGTCGCGATCCCGTCCCAGGCATCGCGCGGCAGGCCGATCCGCCCGAGCTGCTGCTCGACTGCTTCCGCGGTGCGCGGCGCGTTGGTGATCAGGACCACCGCCCGTCCTTCCGCCCGCCATTGGCGGAGGCGGTCGGCGGCACCCGGGTAGAGGTTCACGCCGTCGTGGACGCAGCCCCAGATGTCGCACAGGATCAGCCGGTAACGCGCGTCGAGCGCATCGAAAAAGCTCACTCCAGGCCCGCCGCGGCGAGCGCCGCCTCGATCGCCTCCACGTCCTCGGGATTGTTGAGCTCGCGCAGGGCGAACGCCGGCGTCTCGACCTCGACGACGGCAATCGGGATCCCGGCAACGAGAAAGCGCAACTGCTCGAGCCCTTCGAGCATTTCGAGCTCGCTCACCGGAGTCGCGGCGTAGGCGGCCAGCGCCTCGGGGCGATAGGCATAGACCCCGACGTGCAGCCGGACCGGCGACATCTCGCCGTCGAGCGCTCCGTCGGGCAAATGCGGGACCAGCCGCTTCGAGAAATACAACGCCCGCCCGGCCCCATCCGCAACCACCGTTGTTCCGCCGACCCGTCCCGCGGCCTCTTCGGCTTGAAGCGCCCTCACCTCCCCGCTCCGCAGCCGCATCGCCGGGGTCGCGACTTGCGCCTCGACCGCGCCGCGCATGTGCTCAATCAGCGCCTCGACGAACCCCGGCGGGGTCAGCAGCGCGTCGCCCTGCAAATTGACGACCAGGTCCGTGTGGTCGAGGTGCTGCAGCGCCTCGGCGCAGCGCTCGGTGCCGTTGCGGCATTCCGATGACGTCATGACGACCGCGGCGCCGAACCCGGCGGCCTGGTCGGCGATCCGCAAATCATCGGTGACGACATGGACCGAGCTGGCGCCGGCGACTCGCACCGCGGCTTCGTAGCTGCGCTGGATCAGCGGCTTGGCGACCCCGCTCGCTCCCTTGAGCGCGACCAGCGGCTTGCCCGGATAGCGCGACGATTCGAACCGGGCCGGGATCAGGATCGCGACATTCATATCGGGTGCTTCACCGGGCGGCCGGGCAATCGTGGATATGCAGCACTCCAACCGGACGCTGGCCGCCGTCGCCCGGCTCGACGACGAACAACATTGTGATGCGGTACTCGTCGAACAGGGTCAGCGCCTCGTCGATCAGCGCGTCCGGACCGACTGTCTTCGGGTTCGCGGTCATATATTCGGATGCCGGCAGGTCGAGCCCGCGCTCGATGTTGCGGCGCAGGTCGCCGTCGGTGATCACCCCAATCAAATTGCCGTCGCCGTCGGTCACTCCGACCACGCCGAGGCGTTTCTCGGTCATCTCGACAATCGCCTGGTGCATCGAGCTGTCACGGTTGGTGAGCGGCAGAGCGTCGCCACCGTGCATCAGCCGCCGGACCGGCTTCAGCCGCGCGCCGAGCGAGCCGCCGGGGTGGAGGCGGCCGAAATCGGTCCGGCTGAACCCTTTCTGGCGCATGACGGCCATCGCCAGCGCATCGCCGAGCGCCAGGGTCATCGTCGTCGAGGTCGTCGGAGCGACCGCTTCCGGGCCGACTTCCGCCCAGTGCGGCAGCACCAAGGGAGCCGTCGAAGCCTCGGCCAGCATCGAGCGACGGTTGCCGGTGACGGCGACGATCGGGATCCCGACCTGCTGGAAATGATCGATCACCGCCTCGAGCTCGGCGGTCGAGCCGCTCTGCGAGATCAAGAGCGCGACGTCGCCCTTGGCGGCAATCCCCATGTCGCCGTGGATCGCCTCGGCGAGGTGCAGGAAGGTCGCGGTCGTGCCTGTCGACGCGAAAGTGGCGGCGATCTTGCGGCCGATGTGACCGGATTTGCCCAACCCGCTGACGATCAGCTTGCCCTGCATTTCGAAAATCATCGCGACTGCGCGCTCGAAATCCTCGTCCAGGCTGTCGGCGAGCGCATCGAGCGCCCGCGCCTCGTCGTGGAGGATGTCGCGCCCGAACTGAAGCACGCCGAGCTCGCCGGGGTCTGCGTCCATCACATCGCTCGGGACCGGGCTCGCGGCACCTTGTCGGCCGGCTCGCCCTCATGCGGCTCGGCGGCGGAAATGACCTGGGCCGCGACCAGGTCGCCGATCACATTGAGCGTCGTTCGGCACATGTCGAGGAAGCGATCGACCCCCAGCACCAGCGCGATTGCCTCGGGGCGGATGCCGACCATCGCCAGGATCAGCGCCACCACCGGCAGCGAGCCGGCCGGGACGCCGGCCGTGCCGATGCCGCCCAAAATGCAGACCAGCATCACCATGACCTGCTGCCCAATGGTCAGCTCGACATTGAAGAACTGGGCGAGGAAGATCACCGTCACGCCCTCGAACATCGCCGTTCCGTTCTGGTTGGCGGTGGCGCCGATGGTGAGCACGAAGCGCGATACTCGTCGCGGCAGTTCGAGCTTCTCGTCGGCGACTCGAAGCGCCGTCGGCAGGGTCGCGTTGGACGAGGCGGTGGAGAAGGCCATCAGGCTGGCCTCCTGAGTCTGCCGAAAGAAGGTGATCGGGTTCTTTCGCCCGAGCGTCGCGAGCAAAGTCGGAAAGACGATGAACATCTGGATCGCGAGCGCGAGCAGGACGACTCCGACATAGGCCGAGAGCCGTATGAGCAGGTCCCATCCGAACAGTGCCGCCAGGTTGAACATGAAGCAGGCGACCGCGAGCGGCGCCAGGCGGATGACGATCATGATCAGCCGCATCGTCACGTCGAACAGCCCCTCGAAACCGCGCTTCAGTGCGCGCGCGTTGGGCGTGTCGGTGAGCAGCAGGCCGATGCCGAAAAACAAGGCGAAGAACATCACCGACAGGATCGAGCTGTTGGTCCCCATCACCTCAACGAGGTTGTTGGGGATGATGCTGACGAAGGCGTCGATCCCGGTTGGCTGCTCGCGGCCGGTCTGGATGATTTCGCCCGCCCGGCCCTCCTGCGCGGCGAGAAGCGACGCGGCGACGTCGCGATCGACGCCGGCGCCGGGCTGGAGCAAATTGACGACGGTGAGACTGACCAGCACGGCGATCGATGAGACGATGATTGTGTAGGCAAGGGTTCGAAGGCCGACGCGCTTCAACGAGCGCACCTCCCCCATCTCCGAGATGCCCACGACCAGCGCCGAGAACAGCAACGGGATGACCAGCATGAACAGCAAGCGCAGGAAGATCTGGCCGATCGGCTGGGTCACATAGGTTGTGACGATCTCCACCCACGGCGCGTCCGGCTGGGTCGTATAGACAATCAGGCCGGCGATCAGGCCGGTGAGGAAGCCGATCAGCATCTGCCACTGCAGCTCGAGCCCGCGCTTCTTCGGCTGGTCGGCCATGTCCTGTCCCCTCTTCTGCCGTCCACGATTCGCGGCGGCGGCGCGAAACGTCAAGCGTCTCTTGTTCAATTCAGGCGGTGCGCCCGAACGGGTCGTCGATCGAGGGTGGCGGGACCGAGAACCACTTCGGCCCCGCCTCAGTCATGTGGAAGCAGTCCTCAAGCCGGACCCCGAACTTTCCGGGCAGATAAATGCCGGGCTCGTTGGAGAAGCACATGCCGGGTGCGAGGGGCGTGGTTTCGCCATGGACGAGATTGACCGGCTCGTGCCCTTCCATGCCGATGCCGTGGCCGGTGCGGTGCGACGTCCCGGGGAGCTTGTAGCCGGGCCCGTAGCCCCAGCTTTCGTAGGCCGCGCGCACCGCATCGTCGACGCTTCCGGCGGGCGCTCCGACCTTGGCCGCGGTCATCGCGATATCCTGCCCGCGGCGCATCTGGGTCCACACCTTGCGTTGTTCGGCGGTCGGCTTGGCGCCGAACACGAAGGTGCGCGAAATGTCCGATTGGTAGCCGCGCACCTCGCAGCCGCAGTCGAGCAGCACCACCTCGCCGCGCTTGACGTGCTGCGGCTTGCCCGAGCCGTGCGGATAGGCGCTCGCCTCGCCAAGCAGGATCAGCCCCCACGGGTTCGTTCCGCCAAGGTCGATAATCGCGGCCGCGAACAGCTTCTCGATGTCGCCCGGGATCATGCCTTCGCGGATCGCCGGGTAGATGCGGTCGTAGGCGGCGATGGTGACATCCGCCGCTGCCTGCATCAGCGCCAGCTCGGCCGGCGACTTCAACATCCGGCTGGTGCGGACCACCGGGTTGGCGCTGACGATTCTCAGCGCCGGCAGCTGTCCGCGCAAGCGGTCGAGGATGAAGAAGCGGTTGGTCTCCTCGAAGCCGAGCGGCTGGTTGGCGACGCCGCGCTCGCGCAGGAAATCCGCGACGAGTTTCAATGGCTCCTCATCCTCCTGCCACACGCGGACCTCGGCCGGGATGCCAAGGCTCTCCTCGATCGAGGGCTTCTCGAAGAACGGAGTGACGATGATCGGATCACCGTCGGCGGGAATGACGGCGGCGGTCAGCCGCTCCGAGCGTGACCATTGGACGCCGGTGAAATAATCGAGGCTCGGGCCGGATTCGATCAGGACGGCGCCGATCCCGTTGCGCTTCATCAACGCGCGGGCGCTAGCGAGGCGTGAAAGCCGCTCCGCGCGACCGATCGGCGGCGGCAGCTGGATCGGGCTCGGATCGGCAATCGCCGCGCCCGCTGCGCGAACGCCGGCGCTGCCGAGGAAAAATGAACCGGTCGCGGCGGCGCCGGTGGTCAGGAAAGCCCGGCGGCCGAGTCCGAATTGCCTCATGTCCACGCCCTCGAGAAGCAGGTTCGCCCAATCTGTTGCACGTTCGCGGGCAATCGGCCAGCAGCGCCCGGTGAACGATTCCCCGGCCCCGCATACGGATTCATCGACTGCCGCGGCCGCGCCTCGCCACCGCCCGGGCAGCCGCGAGATGACCGCCTTGCTCGCCGGCCTGATGGCGTTGAACGCCTTTGCGATCGACGCGATGATCCCGGCGCTGCCGGCGATCGGGGAAACCTTCTCGGTCGCGCGGGAAAACCACCGCCAGCTGGTCGTGGTCGCTTATCTGATCGGCTTCGGCTCGACCCAATTGCTGTGGGGACCGCTCGCCGACCGCTTCGGCCGCAAGCCGATCCTGGCGACAGGGATCGCGCTGTACGCGGCGTTCGCCCTGCTGTGCGGCATTGCGGAGAGCTTCACATTGCTGATCGCCGCCCGGGCGCTGCAGGGCGCGTCGGCGGCGGTGACCCGGGTGCTGGTCGTCGCCATGGTCCGCGACCTGTTCGAGGCCGAAGCGATGGCCCGGGTGATGAGCCTGGTGTTCATGGTCTTCATGCTGGTGCCGGTGCTGGCGCCGAGCATCGGCCAGGCGATCCTGCTGTTCGCGCCGTGGCGGGCGATTTTCCTGGTGCTGGCCGCCTACGGCCTGATCATGCTCGCCTGGTCGCACGTGCGGCTGCCCGAGACGCTGCATCCGGAGTATCGCCGGTCGTTGGCGTGGCGCGACATGGCCGGCGCCGCCTGGGAGACGATCCGGGAGCCGCAGTCGCGCGGCTACACGCTGGCGCTGGCCGTGACCTTCGGCGGCCTCACCGCCTACATCGCCTCGGTCCAGCAGATCGTGTTCGACGCGTTCCAGGCGCCCAACGCGATCGGGCTGGTGTTCGCTGCGGTGGCGGCGCCGATGGCGCTGGCCTCGTGGACGAATTCGCGAGTGGTGGGCCGCTACGGCTTGCGGCGGGTCGGGCATGGCGGAGCGGTGGCGTTCTCGGTGGTGACCATTGTGCACGCGCTGATCGCGGCCGCCGGAAACGAGACGCTGACCGCGTTCATCGTCTTCCAGGGGCTGGCGATGGCCTGCTTCGCCTTCACCTCGTCGAACGTCCACTCTGGCAATGGAGCATATGGGGCCGATCGCCGGCACCGCGTCGTCGGTCCAGGGAGTCGTCGGCACCATCGGCGGAGCCTTGATCGGCCTGTTGATCGGCCAGTCGTTCGACGGCACTGCTCTGCCGTTCCTGTGGGGGACGGCGGGGTGCGCCCTGATCGCCCTGCTGATCGTGCTGGTGACGGAGCCGAGGCGTCTGTTCGCCGGAGTCGAGCAGCGCGATCAGGCGGAACCGAAGCACCCGGTGCCGCCACCCGAATTTTAGAGGCAAGGACAAAGAGCCCTCACCCAACTCCTCCCCCCCGCGCGGGAGAGGGAGGAGAGGCGCAGCGACCAAGGGTGAGGGTTTAGGCTTCGAGCTCGCCGGCGCGGTCCGAATCTTCAGGCTCGTCGGCGCCGATCATCAGCGCTTCGGCGACCTCGTCGGTGCGGCCGCGGATCGCATTCTCGATCCTCAGCGCCACTTCGGGATTTTCCTTGAGATAGATTTTCGCGTTCTCGCGGCCCTGGCCGATGCGCACCGAATCATAGCTGAACCAGGCGCCGGACTTCTCGATCAGCCCGGCCTTGACGCCGAGGTCGAGAATCTCGCCGACCTTGGAAATGCCCTCGCCGTACATGATGTCGAATTCGACCTGCTTGAACGGCGGCGCGACCTTGTTCTTGACCACCTTCACCCGGGTCGAATTGCCGACGATGTCGTCGCGGTCCTTGATCTGGCCGGTGCGGCGGATGTCGAGGCGGACCGACGCGTAGAATTTGAGTGCATTGCCACCGCTCGTGGTTTCGGGATTGCCGTACATCACGCCGATCTTCATCCGCACCTGGTTGATGAAAATAACCGTGCAGCGCGAGCGGCTGATCGACCCGGTCAGCTTGCGCAGCGCCTGGCTCATCAGCCGCGCCTGCAGGCCGACATGGCTGTCGCCCATCTCGCCTTCGATCTCGGCCCGCGGCACCAAAGCGGCGACCGAATCGATGACCAGCACGTCGATCGCGTTCGACCGCACCAGAGTGTCGACGATCTCGAGCGCCTGCTCGCCGGTGTCCGGCTGCGACACGATCAACTCGTCGATGTCGACTCCCAGCTTCTTGGCGTAGGCCGGGTCGAGCGCATGCTCGGCATCGACGAATGCGGCGTTGCCGCCGGTCTTCTGGGCTTCGGCGATCGCGTGCAGAGCGAGCGTCGTCTTGCCCGAGCTTTCCGGTCCGTAAATCTCGACGACACGTCCACGCGGAAGCCCGCCGACGCCCAATGCGATGTCGAGGCCGAGGCTGCCGGTGGAGGTCGTGTCGATCTCCATCTTCTCGCGGCTGCCGAGCTTCATCGCCGAGCCCTTGCCGAACGCGCGGTCGATCTGCGCGAGCGCCGCCTCGAGTGCCTTCTGCCGATCCATATTGCCCGAATCCAACCCTGTGCCGACGACTTTAAGCTGCGCTGACATGACCTTCATCCCTTCGTCAATGCGGCGCCCGAGCCCCGCCTCGTGGGTGAGCCGATGTATACTCTTTGTTCCTGAAGAACAATAGGGGAACACATGCAGCGAAAATAAACTTGCCGGCTAGCGGATGAGCTTGCCTTCCTTGATCACGCCGTCGACATGCTCGAGCGCGGTGATGTCCTTCAATGGATCGCCGCGCACCGCGACGAGGTCGCCCCATGCTCCCGGTGCGATCGATCCCACATCGGCCTTGCCGAGCGCCTGCGCGGCTTCGCTGGTCGCCGAGCGAATCGCCTGCATCGGCGTCATCCCGTAGCGCACCATGTAGGCGAACTGCCGCGCGCCCAGCCCGTACGGATAGACCGCGGCGTCGGTGCCGAAGGTCAATTTCACGCCGGCCTTCACCGCGGCCGCGAATCCGCGCCGCTGGATGTCGGTGGTCTCGCGGTTCTTGCGCAAATATTCGGCCGGCCAACCCTCTTTGGTGCCGACCTCCTCGATCCAGTCGCCGTTGTAGACGTCCATGTCGAGCCAGACGCCCTTGGCCTTGGCCAGCGCGATTCCTCCGGCGTCCAGATAACTGGCGTGCTCGATGGTGCGCGCGCCGGCGCGGATCGCCGCCTTGATGCCTTCGGCGCCGTGGGCGTGGGCAATGCAATAGCTGCCGCGGAGCCGGGCTTCGTCGCACGCCGCTTTCATCTCGGCCGGCGACAGCTCGAGCGCGCCGGGCTCGCTGCCGATCGCGAGCACCGCCCCGGTGGCGATCAGCTTGATGAAGTCGGCGCCGCCATCGAGCAAGGCGCGGGCGCGAACGCGGGCCTCGCCGGCATTGCGGACCTCGCCGACTCGAAATGCCGGGGGAATCGGCACGCCGGGGGCGCTGCCGGTTACGGCCCCACCACCACCAGGAATGGTGATGTAGCCGCCGGCGACGAACATCCGGGGTCCCTCGACCCAGCCGCGATTGATGGCGTCGCGCAATGCGACATCGGTCAGGCCGCGATAGACGCCGACGTCGCGCACCGTCGTGAAGCCGGCGCGGAGCATGATGCGCGCCGCTTCGGCGCCCTTGAGGATGGTCTCCGCCTCACCGTGCTTGAGCGGCTCGGCGGGGTCGCTCGACTGGCCGAAGCCGTCACCAATGTGGGTGTGGAGGTCAATCAGGCCCGGCAGGACGGTGAAGCCGGACCAGTCGACGGCAGCGCGGTCGTTCGCCGCTGGCCGCCAAGGCGCGACGGACACGATGCGGCCGCCGGCGATGCGGATGCGCTGGTCGGCAAGGACGGTGCCTGCCACCGGGTCGATCAAGCGTCCGGCGCGGACGTCGAGGGTTTGCGCGAATGCAGGAGCGCCGGCAACCAGCGCCGCCGCAACGATCAAGATTCTCATGCGGCCCCCGTGCATGACGCTCAAGTGGGCGTAATGTCCGCCGCGCCGGTCTTGTCGCCTTCGCCGCTTTCGGGCCGCTTGTCGAACACCTCGTCGATGATCCCGAATTCCTTGGCCTCGTCGGCCTCAAGGAATTTGTCGCGGTCCATGGCGATCTCGATCGCCTCGATCTTCTGGCCGGTGTATTTGGCGTAAAGCTCATTCAAGCGCTGGCGCATGCGCAGGATCTCGCGCGCCTGGATCTCGATGTCCGAGGCCATGCCCTGGGCGCCGCCCGACGGCTGGTGGACCATGATCCGGCTGTTGGCGAGCGCGACCCGCATCCCAGGCTCGCCCGCGGCCAGCAGGAAGCTTCCCATCGACGCGGCCTGGCCGATGCACACCGTGCCGACCCGCGGGCGGATATATTGCATGGTGTCGTGGATCGCGAGGCCGGCGGTGACCACGCCGCCCGGCGAGTTGATGTACATGAACACGTCCTTCTTCGGGTTCTCGGACTCGAGGAAGAGCAATTGGGCGGTGATCAGCGAGGCCATATGGTCCTCGACCGCGCCGGTGACGAAGATGATCCGCTCGCGCAGCAGCCGCGAATAGATGTCGAAGCTGCGCTCTCCCCGGTTGGACTGTTCGATGACGATCGGAACGAGCTGAGCGATGAGGTCTTGATGGTCCATGGTGATGAGCGGATCCCTTTTCCTGGTCCCGCCTACATCGGGGCAAAAGCACGAAGGTTCAAGTTCAGTGCAACTGAACCCCCGCGATGGCGGGGGCCCAGTTTTCTCTTAAGTCGATCCCCGCCTTCGCGGGGATGACTCCTGCAAGGTGGCTTTTGGACAAGCCACCTCTTCGGGTCACATCTTAAGCGTTGCCCGCGCGTAGAGATAACGGCCCGGCACGTCGTAGGTGGTCGGGTCGAAATTGTTGAGCCCGCAGCTGATGCAGCCCGGCGGGTCCTTGTCGAACAGATTGTTGACCCCGAGCGCGAAGCCGAAATTGTCGGCGAAGCTCGGCGCGAAGAACCGCACCTGCAGGTCGGTGTAGAAGCGCGAGTTCAACTTGTTGTCCGCTTCGCTTTCTCTGACGCTCTTGATGTAGCGCTCGGTGATCGAGGCGCCGACGTTGGTCCCGTTCCAGTCGAGGATCGCGATCGCCTTGTGCTTCGGGAAGGCCTGGTCGGGGCTGCCCTGCTCGGTCCCCTCGCGGCTGATCTTCTGAGTCCCGGTCGCGGTCGGGATGAACACGTCATAATTGAACAGGAACGTGTTGTTGAAGGTGAAGCCAAGCGTCCCCCAGCTGGCCCGCGCCGTGCGGTAGGCAAGATTGACGTCGAGACCTTCGGTCTTGATCGCGGCGATGTTGTTCAGAAGGCCCTGGATGTTGGCAATCTGGCCGGTCGCCGTCCGAGTCACCAGGGCGCAGGCGTTGGGATCGTTATTGACGACGCACTGCTGCAGAGTGGTGTTGGCATTCACCGCCTGGATCGCGCCCTTAATCTTGATGTTGTAATAATTCGCCTCGACCGAGAAGCGCGGGATGAAGCCGGGGCTGTACACCGCGCCGATGTTCCAACCCTTCGAGGTTTCCGGCTTCAAGTTTTCATTGCCGCCGGTGATCACCGAAATCTGCGGATTGTTCTGGACGTAAGTGCCGCCCGGAGGAACGCCTTGCGCGGTGCAATTGGCGGCAACCGCCGGGGGAATAGCCCCGCCAACGGCCGAGCACGGATCGACAATTTCCTGGTCGAACCGTGATGGCGTGCCGAACAACTCGCCGATGGTCGGCGCACGGAAGCCTTCAGACCATGAGCCGCGGAAGCGCAGGTCGTCGATCGGCTTCCAATTGGCTCCGGCCTTGAAGGTCGTGGTCGATCCCGAAGTCGAATAATCGGAGA
>Ga0136632_10000559_pt1 | contig 11215 bp, 12 predicted proteins | sample AntDrymUQ6112106_2_FD_104670 | JGI IMG/M metagenome (GOLD analysis project Ga0136632, IMG submission 104670) | Polar desert sand microbial communities from Dry Valleys, Antarctica - metaG UQ611 (21.06) | ecosystem: Environmental > Terrestrial > Soil > Desert | place: Antarctica: Dry Valley...
ATCGCAAAGCGCGCGAACGAGACCTCGAAGGCCCTCGGCGGGAAGATCTCCTACTACTGGGCGACGCTTGCCGCCTTCGCCCGCTGGCAAACCGGTGAGATGCGCGTCTCGGTCGACGATGAGGTCCGAGATGGGAAGATGATCGACGTCATGGTCGCGAATGGCCGCTACCTCGGTGGCGGAATGATGATGCTGCCGGAGGCGGAGCCAGACGACGGGCTCTTCGACGTGCTCCTGATCGGCGACGTTACAAAGCGCGACCTGCTCTTCACACTGCCGAAGAGCTACCGCGGCAAACATCTCCCGCATCCGCGGCTCGAAGTCCTCCGCGGGCGCGTCGTCACCGTGGATGCGGACGAGCCGCTCCCGATCGAGATCGACGGCGAGCAGCCCGGGACGACGCCGGCTCGGTTTGAGGTCGTGCCGCGCGGGCTGCGCGTCCGAGTCCCACGCCCTGCTTGACGGGGGGCTTACGAGGAAGGCTTGCGCGGTGTCGAACGACGCGCAGGCGGCCTCTTCAGCCCTGCGAGCTCGCGTTCGAGCCTCGCGACGCGCGCCTCGAGAGCGTCGATGCCGCGCACCTTCTTCCCGAGCTCGTCGACCCGCGCTCGAAGATCGTTGACCACATTGACGGCGCGCTGGCCGCCCGGGAGATCGGAGAGCCGCTGCAAGGCCTCCTCGCCTGCATCGGCGAGCCGGCTCAGCAGATCCTTGTCCTGCTCGTTCGTCCGCGTCATGCCGCTAGTCATAGCAGCCCAGCGCGTCATCCGGGACAGTTGTACTCAGAGCGAGTTCAAGACGGCGGTCAGCGTATCCCCCGCTCCACCCTCGATCTTGAGCTCGGCTCTGCCGTCGAGCGCGGTCGGCCCACGGTTGACCACGGCGAGCGAGCGCGCCTCGAGCGGGAGTCCCGCGACCGGCCACACTTCGAGTGTCGAGCCGACGACAAGCATGAGCGCGGCTCCGCGCGAGAGGTCGGTTGCCCGCTCGATCGCAGCAGGCGGTAGAAGCTCGCCGAAGAGCGTGACGCCCGGCTTGAGGATCTCGCCACAATGGACGCAGAGCGGAGCCGGGCGCTCCTCGAGCTGTGCGAGGACGACCGCGGCTTCTTCTGTCCACAGACAGCTGGGACAGTCCGCCGTGCGGATCGAGCCGTGCATCTCGACCACGTCGCGGCTCCCGGCCCGGCTGTGCAACGTGTCGATGTTCTGCGTGACGATCGCCTGCACGAGACCACGCCGCTCGAGCTCCGCGAGCGCGAGATGACCCGGGTTCGGCTTTGCCTCGAGGAGTGAGCAGATGCGCGCCCGGTAGAAGTCCCAGACGCGCCCGGGATCGTGCCTGAAGGCCTGGATCGATGCGACTTCGAAGGGATCGACCTCGGCCCAGATCCCTGTTGGCGAGCGGAAGTCGGGAATGCCGCTCTCAGTCGAGATCCCCGCCCCGGTGAGCACCACGCACGGTTGCCGCTCGACGATGAGAGCAGCTAGGTCCGCGGCAGACACCGCTGGATTTTAGGGTGCGTCCATGGAGGGCTACCCATTCTCCACCGAGGTCAAGGTGCGCTTCGCCGAGACCGACGCGCAAGGCATCGCGCACCACGCGTCGTTTCTCGTTTGGTTCGAGGTCGCGCGCGTCGAATACCTCGAACGCTGTGCCGGCGGCTATCAGTCGATCCGCGACCGCGGGCTCGAGGCACTGACGACCGAAGTCCACGTGAGGTATCTCCGGGCGGCGTACTTCGACGAGCGGCTGACGGTCTGGGCTCGCTGCGTCGACGTCCGGGGCGCCCGCTTCCGCTACGAGTATCGGATCACCCGCGAAGGTGAGCTCGTCGCCGACGGGCACTCGCTCCATGCGACCGTCGAGCGCGGGACGTACCGCCCTACGCGCGTGCCCGATTGGCTGGTCGAGGCGGTGTCTACGGAGCCGAAGGAGGAGTAGAGCTTGCGCGCTCGCCGGGCGGGGTCTTCTGCGTTTCGCCCGCCGGGGCCTCGGGATCCTTGGCGGGCGGCTTCAGGGGCTTCGGAGGCTTCGTGCCGATTCGGATGATTCGCGCATAAGACTTGTAGGACGTGTTCCAGGTCTCGGTGCGCAGCATGGTCCCGTTACTGTCATAGATCGTGCGCGTGACAGATGTGGCGCTCGGCGGCGTGCCTCCTTCTTCGACGACTGTCCTGCCGCGCGCCAGAGTCGGGTCTTTCTCGCGCTCGACCACGACCGGGCCGGTGATTCTCATCGTCCCAGGGGAGCTGTCGACGCGGCGGTCCTCGCCTCCGTAGATCGCGACCACGATCCCGTCGTATTCGGCGAAGCCCTTCACCAGCACCCACTTCGTCGTGTCGTTGACAAACTCGAGATCGAGCGACGGCCAGTACACGGTCGCGTCACGGCCCAGCTGGTAGCGGCTGATGTACAGCGCATGTGGGTTCCGCTCGGTGATCTTGAGACCCGCCTCCCAGGCCGCGTTGAACACGGTCGTCGCCACCTGCGACGTGCCCCCGCCCACCTCCTCGGCGTACTCGGTGCCGATGATCACCGGGGCAGAGCGAAACCCTTTCTCCTCCGTCCTCTCTCCGATCGTCTCGTTCAGCGAGAACGTCCCCCCAGGCGGCACGAGCGTGTCGTCCAGGAGCGACACCCCGAGGCGAAGGTTCGTGATGCGGTCCGACGTGCCCGAGTTGTAGGTCTTGTAGGCCGACATCCGGCGATCGATCCCCATGGCGAGCGCTTCGGCGGTAGTCAGCTCCGGCGCGGCCCGGGCGATGGTGAGCGTCGCGACCCGGTTCGTCCTCGATGTCGCCGCCCGCAGTAGCGCCCGTGCTGCCCGGGGAATGTCGAGCTCCGTGCCGTTTCGCGAAGGGACGATCTGAACGCTCTCGCCGGAGACGGCGAAGCCGGCGTTCGCCGGCGGCTTCCCGACACGCTCGGCGAGCGAGCGGAAGTACGCGTCTGCACGCGGCCCGGCGATTGCGAGACGGGATCCGCCGTCACTCGGAAGCGAGAGGAGCGTCGCGATTCGGCGGGGTGAAACCTTGAAGCTGCGCCTGGCTCCGCGTAGGACGATGTGTCCGGAGAGAGCGACTCGAGCTCGGCGGGCCGAGGGTACAAGTGCACGTGCGGTGACATCCGGCGCGTCGACAACGACGGGCAGCGGGATCGGGGCATGCAGACGTTCGAGCGAGCCCAGCCCTCGAACCACCGCGTGCGCTGCCTCTTCTCGCGCGAGCCTGCGGCCGACCTGCTCGGGAACGGACTCGATCTCGAGCCCTCTTCGCACCAGCGCCGCATCCTTCGGAGCCCGATCGACCGAGTCGGCGATGCGCTCGAGAGCGAAATCGAGCGCGGCGTCGGAGACCGCGAGGCGCGGCAGCACCTCGGCTCCGAAAAAGCGGGTGTGCAGGCGCCGGAATCCCCGGATCGGGCCAAACCCGTCGCCCGCCCGTCCAGCCGCGGCAACCGCGCCGGCCCAGTCCGGTTTGACACCGAGCTGGTTCGCGGCGAACGCGAACGACTCTCCGCCCGCAGCAAACTTCACAGGATCGCCCGCGACGTCTAAGAACAGCCCGTCCAGCTTCGCGACGGCCTCGCGTTGTGTGAGCCCGCCTACGTCGACGCCTGCCACGCGTGCGCCGGCAGCAAGCTCGTGAGACGACCCCGCGAACACGAGCCCGAGCAACACCCCGACCACCGCGAAGAGACCCGCGACGAGTGCGAGCCCGACGAAGAGCGTTCGGCTTCGCGCGCGTCGACGCGCGCGCGGGGCAATAAGAGGCGAGTCGGCGCGCACCGGACGCCGCATTTTAGCTGGCGGCTAGCGGTCTTGGAGCGCGTCGAGCGCGACTGCGAAAGCCAGCACGAGCCGACGATCACCCGGGAACTCGGGTCCGAGCTCGAGCACGTAACGGTCGCGAAGTTTGCCGAGCACCCGCCGGTAGGTGGCGACCTGCTGACCGTCTCGGAGGAGCACGAAGTTGAACGGCAGCCAGGTGAGCGCGGACAGCCAGTCCGATATGAGTCCCGCGAGCCGACGAACGAGAGCGATCACCCAGCTGGCCTCGTGCGCCTCAAAGAGCTCCGTGCCGGCGGCATCGCGCACGACCCAGTGGCTGCGGAGGAGCGACTTACCGAACGCCTTCTCGAGCAGCCCGATCACCTGACCCTGCTCGTCGAGCACCTCATGGCGGCCGCGGAACTCGAACGCGGTCTTCGACTTGATCATGAAGACGTGCGATTCGGCGTCCGGGGCGAGCCGGAAGCGGATGTCCTCCTTGATCGACAGCTTCTTCTGCTTGACGAAGAGCAGCGGTGGGCCCTCCTCCGTCGTGCCGGGCGAGGGAATGCTGATCCGATACTCGTTCCCGAGCGGCTTGAACACCTGCTGCACGAGGAAGCGCTCGGAGCCGTCAATGGCGGCGAGGACGCTCTGTGGATCTTGCGATGCGGTGTCCATGGCTCAGAAGACGAAGAGCTCGACTCCACCGGAAACGTACAGGCCCACCCCGGTGATGTAGGACGCCAGATCCGAGCAGAGAAACGCGATGGCGTTCGCGATGTCCTGAGGCTCGCCGGGCCGCTTCAACGCCGTGCGCGCGACGATGCGCTCGTTCATCGCGGCGTTCGCCATGTTGAAAGCCTCGGTTCCGATCACCCCGGGGACGATCGCGTTGCACGTGATGCCGTGCCGAGCGCCCTCCATAGCCAGTGTGCGCGTGAGCCCGAGCGCCCCGGCCTTGGTCGTGGAGTAGCTCGCCTGGCCGAAGCCGCCGAGCGTGCCCGCGACGGAGGCCATGTTGATGATGCGACCCCATCCACGCTCCTTCATGTGCGGCCACACGGCCTGTGCGCAGTTGAACGAGCCGCCCAGGTTCACGCGCAGGTCACGCTCCCAGAGTTCAGGGCTCTGATCCCCGATCTGACCCACATGGTCGAGCGTGGCGGCGTTGTTCACGAGGATGTCGACAGAGCCGAGCTCCTCGACCGTCCGCGCCACCGTCGAGGCCACCTGCTCGCGGTCGGTGACGTCGCACTTGAGCGCCAGTGCGCGCCGACCCATCGCGCGGATCTCGGCGGCAGTCGACTCGGTGTAGACCATGCCCTGCGCGCGCGCCGCCGTTGCGAGCGCGCCCCAGCGGTCGGTCTCCTCGGAGACCTCCGATTCCACCAGGATGTCCGCGATCGCCACATCCGCTCCCGCGCGCGCAAGGGTGAGCGCATCTGCGCGCCCCAGACCGCGCGAACCCCCGGTGACGAGAGCGACCCGGCCGGTGAGATCGATCTCGAGCGCCACCGCGCGATCCTACGCTGGTAGAACCGTGCGGTGCACCGGATCGACGTGGCAGAACGGCGAGCGCGGCTCGTCGATCGACACCGGCTCTCGCCCGCAAACCAGGCGGGCAGCGCGCTCGCGGCAGCGAGCTCCGTCGTGGTCCTGCATTCCACCGATCCCGTCACCGTCTTTCTCTCCATCCAAGCAAGAGCAGACGTTCAGCCGACTGATATCGAGCGCGAGCTGTACGAGGATCGGACGCTCGTCCGCATGCTCGGCATGCGCCGAACACTCTTCGTCGTGCCACGCGAGCTTGTTCCCGTCGTCTACGCGGCTTGCACGCGGTCGATCGCCGCCCGCGAGCGCCGCCGGGTGGAGCAGATGATCGCGGACAGCGGCATCTCGTCCCGGCCCGCGGCGTGGCTCACCCGCGCGCTGTCGTCTGCTCGCAAGGCCCTCGAGGAAAGAGGCGAAGCGTCGACCAGAGAGCTGGTTGCCGAGGTCCCGATCCTGGCCAAGCGGCTTCGCGTGGCCGCGGGCACGAAGTTCGAGGCGACCCAGAGTGTCGGATCGCGCGTGCTACCCCAACTGGCGATGGAGGGCCGGATTGTCCGCGTCCGTCCTCGCGGGACCTGGATCAACGGTGAGTACCGCTGGGCGCCGATCGAGACCTGGCTGGGCGGCCCTATCACTGCCGTCGAGCAGGGAGCCGCGCAGGCCCAGCTCCTGCGCCGTTGGCTCGCCGCCTTCGGGCCGGCGACCGAGACCGACATCAGCTGGTGGACAGGTTGGACGGCCCGTGAGGCTCGCGCGGCGCTCGCGGCCGTGCCACATGCAGTCGTGGATCTCGGCGGCGAAGTCGGATTCGTCCTCGCTGACGACCTCGGGAGCACAAAGAGGCTGGAGCCGTCAGCCGCTCTGTTGCCGACGCTCGACCCGACGACGATGGGCTGGAAGGAGCGCCATTGGTACCTCGGCAAGCACGCTTCGCTCGTGTTCGACAGCAACGGCAATGCCGGGCCGACCGTGTGGTGGGACGGCAGAGTCGTCGGTGGCTGGTCGCAGCGCCGCGACGGCGAGATCGTCTTTCGGTTGCTCGAGGACGTCGGCCGAGACGCGGTTCAAGCGGTGGACGTCGAGGCTGCGCGCGTGGCGGCGTGGCTAGGCGACGTGCGCTTCTCGCCCGGCTTCCTGCCGCCGTTCCAGCGCGAGCTGGCGGCCTAGTCCTCGTCCCTTGGGAGGAAGATCTCCTTCGCGATCACGAGCCGCTGGATTTGAGACGTTCCCTCGTAGATCTGGAAGAGCTTCGCGTCGCGCATCAGCTTCTCGACCGGATACTCCTTGATGTACCCGTAGCCTCCGAAGACCTGCACGGCGTCGGTCGTCACCTTCATCGCGGTGTCCGCGGCGAAGCGTTTCGCGAACGATGACTGGAGGGTCGCGCGCTTGCCCTGGTCGTGCAGCCACGCGGACTGCCAGACCAGCAGCCGCGCCGCCTCGATCTCGGTCGCCATGTCCGCGATCATGAAGTTGACCCCTTGGTGCATGGCGATCGGCACGTCGAAGGTGACGCGCTCCTTCGCGTACTCGACTGCGTGCTCGAATGCCGCCTGCGCGACCCCCACCGCCCCGGCCGCGGTTCCCGGCCGGGTGAAGTCGAGGGTTTTCATCGCGATCTTGAAGCCCTCGCCCTCCTCACCCAACCGGTTCTCCGCCGAGACGACGACGTCGGTGAGCCCGAACGCGGAGGTATCCGTGGAGCGCTGTCCCATCTTGTCCAGATGCTTCTCGATCTGCACGCCGGGCGTGTTCATCGGCACGATGAACGCCGAGATGCCGCGATGTCCCTTGCTCGGGTCGGTCTTCGCGAACACGACCGTCCAGGCCGCGTAGCCCGCGTTCGTGATGAACGTCTTCGAACCGTTCAGGATGTACGAGTCGCCCTGACGCACGGCGGTCGACTTCATGCGCGCAACGTCGGAGCCCGCGTCTGGCTCGCTGAGGCCGAACGAGCAGAGGATCGGCTCCTCGAGTAGCGGAGGGAGCCATTGCTCCTTCTGCTCCTCGGTGCCGGCGATCAGGACGGGCGCTGCACCGAGGCCGTTCGCGCCAATCGAGGTGCCGATCCCCGAGCACCCACGGTTCAGCTCCTCCCCGACGAGCATGCCGTCGAACGACGGGAGCCCGATGCCGCCGAGCGACTCGGGCACGTGCAAGTTCATCAGACCGAGCTCGTGCGCCTTCGCGATCACGTCCACCGGATGGGTCGAGTGCTCGTCGTACTCGGCTGCTTTCGGCCGGATCTCCTTGTCGGCGAACTCGCGCGCGAGCGCGCGGAGCTCGCGCTGCTCGGGCGAGAGCTCGAACGAGACGCCCGCAACACCCGTCTCTACCTGCGTCATGTCGTCGGCTCCTGTTTCGATTGACTAGTCAGTCAATAAGTGTACGCGCCTCTTCCGGCGCTTGGTCAAGGCCGGTGGACGCGTGCGTAGGATGTGATCCGTGGCGACGACCACCGAGCTTTCCGCGCTCGATCCGCTCGACTATCTCGCGATCGACGCCCTCCTCGACGACGAGGAAAAGGCGATTCGCGACACCGTCAGGCAGTTCGTGCGCGAGCACGTCCTCCCGGACGTCGGTGACTGGTTCGAAAAGGGGATCTTTCCTCGCGAGCTCTTCCCCGAGCTCGCGAAGCTCGGCCTCTACGGCATGCATCTCGACGGCCACGGCCTGCCCGGCGCGAGCTCGGTCGCCTACGGATTGACGTGCATGGAGCTCGAAGCCGGGGATGCCGGGGTGAGGAGCGCTGTCTCGGTACAAGGCTCGCTCGCGATGTTCCCGATCTGGCGGTTCGGCTCGGAGGAGCAGAAGGAGCGCTGGCTCCCACCCATGCACCGCGGTGAGGTGATCGGCTGCTTCGGGCTGACCGAGCCGGACGCGGGATCGGATCCAGGCTCGATGAGGACGCATGCGCGGCGCGACGGCTCGGACTGGATTCTAAACGGCGCGAAGATGTGGATCACGAACGGCTCGATCGCCGACATCGCGATCGTGTGGGCGCGTACGGACGACGGCGCCATCCGCGGCTTCATCGTCGAGAAGGACATGCCCGGATTCTCCGCGCCCGAGATCCACAAGAAGCTGTCGCTGCGCGCGTCCGTCACCTCGGAGCTCGTTCTCCAGGATGTGCGCGTACCCGACGAGAGCGTTCTGCCCGACGCGACGACGTTGCGCGGGCCGCTCTCGTGCCTGAACGAGGCTCGCTTCGGCATCGTCTGGGGCGCGGTCGGCTCGGGCCGAGCCTGCTTCGAGTCCGCGCTCGAGTACTCGAAGGAGCGGATCGTCTTCGGCAAGCCGATCGCTGGCTACCAGCTCACCCAGCAGAAGCTCGCCGAGATGGCACTCGAGCTCAACCGCGCCACCCTCGTCGCCCTCCACCTCGGCCGAATGAAGGACTCGGGCACGCTGCGGCCCGAGCATGTGAGCCTCGGAAAGATGGGCAACGTCCGCGGCGCGATCGAGGTCGCGCGGAGCGCGCGGACGATTCTGGGCGCGAACGGCGTCACGCTCGAGTACCCGGTCATCCGGCACATGAACAACCTCGAGTCGGTGCTGACCTACGAGGGCACGCACGAGGTGCACACGCTGGTTGTCGGCCAAGCCTTGACGGGCGAGAACGCCTTTCGCTAGAGCGTTTAGTCCTCGCCGTCCCAGTAGTCGAGCACCGGCCCGGGCCGACTCAGCAGGATCCGTTCGCCTTTCACACTCCGCGCGCCGACCTTGCCGCTGTCCAGGTACTCGACGATGTCCGGTGCGATGAGCGTCGAGAGCATCAGGACGCGGATCGGTGACTCCGTGCGATTCGAGACCTGGTGGGCGCCCTCCTTGCCTCGCGGAAAACAGACGACATCGCCCTCCCGAAGATCATGCTCCCCGTCGTGGGAACGGAGCGTGGGCTCTCCGCGGACGACGATGAGCCACTCCTCGTTCGCGTGGTGCACGTGGTAAGGCCAAAGTCGGTCTCCGGGCTCGAGCTCGTACATGCTCCCGCCAAGCACCTCGCCGCCGATGCGCGCGCCCACCCACGCGTCCTTGCTCCGCCACCCGGGTCGATCCTCGGTGCGATCCCACTCCTCGCCGTTGAGGTTGAAGACCTTCGGCACGGTGCGGAGCTTATGTTCTGAGCCCGCCTAGGGTGAGCTCGATCGCGGTCAGCTCGGCGCGCGCGACTTCGTCGTCCCCGTCCGGAAGCTGCCCGAGGACCCAGCCGGTGAGCACCTCTTCCAGCCCGCCGTAGACGATCCAGCTCGCGAGCTGCGCGTCGACGTCTCGCCGGAAGGCCCCGTCGGCCTGGCCCTGCTCGATTACTCGCTGGACGATGGCGAATGCTTCGCGCACCTCACCCACCTGCGCCTGGAGCTGGGGGCTGCGGGCTACCTCGCGCACCATGACGGTGACGAGGTCAGGGTCGTTGCGCCATGTTCGGAGCAGGATCTTGGCGATGCCCTCGAGCTTCTCCGGGGCGGGCTCGTCAGATCTCTCGACCGCACGGAAGCGTTCGAGGAGCTCGCCGAAGTTCTCCCGAAAGACTGTCTCGAGCACCTGCTCCTTCGACGAGAAGTAATGGTAGAGGAGACCGTGCGCGACGCCGGCTTCGGTTGCGATGTCCCCCACCCGTGCTCCGTGGTAGCCGCTGCGGGCGAACACGCGCACGGCGGCTTCGAGGATGAGCTTGCGCTTCGTCTCCTGAGCGATTGAATGAACAGTCAAGGTCGTCGAGGATAGAGGTACGCTCCGCCTCCGTGCAAGCGCTGGACGGGATTCTCGTCGTCGACTTCACGCGCTACCTGCCCGGCGCATACGCCAGTCGCGAACTCCTGAGACTCGGCGCGCGCGTCGTCCGCGTCGAGGGCCCAGACGGCGATCCGATGCGTGATACCGCGCCCGCCTGGGACGCCGCCTTGCGCGGTGGAACCGAGTCGGTCGTGTGTGACCTGAAGACCGACACGGACTTCGCGCGTACCCTCTGCGCCGGCGCGGATGTCGTGCTCGAGAGCTTCCGGCCGGGAGTTGCCACGCGGCTCGGCATCGGCCCCGACGACCTTTCCGCCTCCACCGTCTACTGCTCGATCACGGGCTTCGGGCTCGGCGGCCGGCACACAGTGCGCGCCGGACACGACCTCAACTACCTCGGCTGGGCGGGGGTCCTCGAAGACACTGCGCCGCAGTGGCCGCCGGTCCAGGTTGCGGATCTCGCGGCAGGCGCGCTCGGAGCGGTCGCGGAGATCCTGGCTGCGCTGCTCGCGCGCGAAAGGACGGGCAGGGGGGCACGCATCGCCATCTCGATGACCCACCGCTCGCACGACCTCGTCGCGCACCGCCTCGGAGGAGAGCCGATGCCGCACATGCTGACCGGCGGGCTCGCGTGTTATCGGACGTACGCGACTGCGGACGGACGGCATCTAACCGTCGGCGCGCTCGAGCCGAAGTTCTTCGCGCGACTTTGCGAGCTGCTCGAGCGCGCCGAGCTCGCTGAGCGGCAGTACGCAGCCAACCAGGACAAGCTCGCTGACGAACTCTCCGAGATCTTCGCGACACGGTCACTCGCGGACTGGCTTGCCCACTTCGACGACGAGGATGTGTGCGTCGGGCCCGTCTGGACGCGCGAAGAGGCGGCGTCGGAGTTCGGGATCCACTATTCCACCGGACACCAGCCGGCGTTGGGCGAGCACACGCAATCCTGGCGCGGCGAGCTGGGACTCTCCAAGTAACAGCCTGTTACTTGGGAGAGAGGCCAAGGGCGGCGGGGAGCGCGAGTAGCGTGTCGATCCGCTCCGGCTCGTCGGGGCGCATACCGTCGCGATCGAGCAGGATCGCGCGCATCCCGAGTGCCCGGGCGCCCGCGATGTCGTCTTCATAGGAGTCGCCCACCATCGCCGCCTCCTG
>Ga0136632_10000560_pt1 | contig 11211 bp, 7 predicted proteins | sample AntDrymUQ6112106_2_FD_104670 | JGI IMG/M metagenome (GOLD analysis project Ga0136632, IMG submission 104670) | Polar desert sand microbial communities from Dry Valleys, Antarctica - metaG UQ611 (21.06) | ecosystem: Environmental > Terrestrial > Soil > Desert | place: Antarctica: Dry Valley...
CCCTCAACGCTCCACTACATCCAGCGGGCCTCACGGCAGCAAACGTGTTGGGCTTCTCACCGCAGAACCCAGCCGTTCGTGAATTCTCGACACTCGCCAGCAACCCGCCCGGAGTGCTACCCAAGGCAAGAGTCCGCACGCGGCGGGCGGCAAGCCGTCGACGGCTGAATGAGCGCGAGGGCGCGTTGCTCGAATTCCTGCGTGACCGGGGTCGGCACAGCGACTTGTCTCCACGGAGGACTGTCCGTCGACTGATCGGCCTGTTGCGCGACGGCGACACGTTTCGGCGACTCGCAATGGCTTCGTTCGATGAGCCGCCGCGTGTCCGAGCCATGCTCGGTGCGCTGGGCGAGGAAGTCGGTGCCGACGAGAGGCTGTTGCGACGGTTGAAGGCGAGCCTCAACCCGCTCTCCACGTTCGACTTCGGCGTTCTCACCGACTTGCCGCGTGCGCAGGACTGGCAAGCGCGGTGAGGTTGTGCGAACACGCGGACTTCACGGCGATCATCTCTGAAGCGGCGGCATCGACTGGCCTCGACGAGCCGTTGTCTCCACCCGTTCTGCCCACAGGGTCGTTCTACAAGCTCATCAGGCCGGGTGTCCTCCCGGCCAATCAGTTCCCGGTCAACATGAGCGACGCTCAGGGGAACTTCCACAAGCCGCCGAGCTGGTAACCCCCAGAACGAGCGAGAGCCGCCCGAAGGCGGCTCCGCATCCCTGCCGCCGAGGCGAACAGGGGGGATAGGAACATCTTACGCCGTACCCCGGGTGGGCGTCAACACACGTGCTGCAGCAGGCCGTCGGGGACGTGAGCCGGGCTGTGTCACGAGGTGCCCGGAGGCGGCGTGTCGGCCGGGTGTTGACATTCATGTCCCAAATCCCGTCGCCCAATCGTTCTATAGGTAGATCATGCTCCGGCGCAAGGACTACATCGAGATCGGCAAGCAGGAGCTCGGCGAGGACGTGCTGCGGGAGAAGGCCTTCGACGACCACGACCAGCTCGGCGAGTCTCACCTCGCGTCCCTCGCTCGGGGCGAGGCGCTCACGGAGGGAAAATTGTTCCCGAAACGTTCTCGAAACGTTCGGGAAAGGGCGGGCGCTGCGTGATGAGCTCGCGCATCTGGCTCTACGGCTGAAAGCCGACGGTGGGACTCGAACCCACGACCCCCACTTTACGAGAGTGGTGCTCTACCAGCTGAGCTACGTCGGCGCGCTTCGAGGCTCAGTCTAGCTCTGGCGTTCGCGCACGAGCAGGCATTGGCTGGACTCTGCCAGAGGGGGGCGAACTCGCTCATGCCGGACGTTTCAAAGAGTGCGTGCGCCGCTTCGACCTCTTCGACCGAATCGAGGACGATGGCTTGACGCTGCTCGTCGCGCGCTCGTGGCGCGCACGCCTGCTTGGGCTCGCGTTTCTCGATGAGCTCCCTCACAGGCACGCGCTGCTGATCCCCGGCTGCCGCTCGGTCCACACGTTTGGCATGCGCTTCTCGCTCGACCTGCTCTGGCTCGACCACGACGCCTCAGTGCTCCGCGCCGACCGCGACGTGCGACCGGGCCGGGTCCGCGGTTGCGCAACGGCGTGCGCCGTGCTCGAACTCCCGCCGGCTAGCCGGGAGCTCCGACCAGCCGCGCGAGCCGGAAGCTGAGCGCCGAGAGTGCGAGCTCCTCGTTGACGTTCAGCTCGAGCGAGTCGCGCGTCTGCTCGCAGCTCTCGATCGCCTCGCGCAGGCGGCGCGCATCGCGCCCGCGGGCGGCGCCGACGATCGCCTCGATCCGATCCGTGCCGAGCACCGCTGCGGGCACGTCCTCCGCCGCACAGACGAGGTCGCGGAAGCCGAGCCCGGCGAGCTCGAGCCCGAGGTCGAGCAGTTGAGTGCGCGCGCGCCGGCCGGAGCGCTTCGAGACTTCTTCGAGCTCGCGCTCGAGCGCCGAGCGCTCGCGTCCGCGCGGCTCCAGCTCGAGCCGCTCCGCGGCTCCCTGGGCGGCCTCCTGCTCGGCCGCCTCGCGGCGCTCCTCGGCGCGCTCGAGCAGCGCTCGCCAGGGCTCCGGCTCGCCCGCCGCGCGCAGCCCGCCCGCAAGTGCCGCGCGGACGATTCGCTCGGCATCGTCGCGCAGGCCCTCGCCCGGCTCGGAAGCCAACTCGCGCGCGCGGGTGGCGTTGCCGAGCGCGAGGCGGGCGCACGCCTTAGCGCGTTGGCTCTCGACCCCGTCCGCTTCGAGCATCGCCGCGATTCGCTGCGCGGGCAGCGGGTCGAAGCGCACGTGCTGGCAGCGTGAGCGCACGGTGTCGAGCACGCGCCCCGGCGCCTCGGTGAGCAGCAGGAGGTGGGCGTAGGGGGGCGGCTCCTCGAGCGTCTTGAGCATCCGGTTGGCGACCTCGTCGTTCATCTCCTCGACACGCTCGAGTACGAACACGCGCCGGCTCGACTCGAAGGGGGTGCGCCCGACCGCGGCGACCACCGGCTGCGCGACGTCCTCGACGCGCATCACGTGCGCACCCGTCGGCGCGACCCAGGTGAGGTCGGGGTGCGAGCCCGACTCGACGCGCCGGCGGACGTTGTCGGCGTCGGGCTGGCCCTCCGCCAGCAGCTCGGCCGCGAAGGCCCGCGCCGCCCGGCGCTTGCCGGTCCCGGGCGGGCCGTGGAACAGGTAGGCGTGCGAGGGCGCGCCCTCGAGCGCGGCGCCGAGGACCATCCGGGCGTGCGGGTGCTCTGCGGTGCCCGCGAGCGGCGTCTCCGCGGCCGCCATCACCGACCGCCGGCGCCGGCCGGCGAAGTCGAGCGTGCGGCCTCGACCGCCGCGAGCAGGTCGGCGTGGACCTCGTCGGGCGGGCGGTCGGCGTCGACGCGGCGCCAGCGGTCGGGATCGGCCTCGGCGAGCCGTTCGTAGGCCTCGAGCACGCGCTGCTGCAGCTCGGCGCCCTCGCCCTCGAAGCGGTCCTGCTCGCCGGCCCGCTCGGCCGCCCGCTGCGGGTCGAGCACGAGCAGGAAGGTGATGTCGGGGCTGAGGCTGCCGGTCGCGACGCGGTTGAGCTGGGCGACCTCCTGGACCCCGAGCCCGCGCGCGGAGCCCTGGTAGGCGAGCGAGGAGTCGAGGAAGCGGTCGGATACCACGACGCGGCCGGCCGCGAGCGCGGGGTGGATGACCTCGCTCACGAGTTGCGCGCGCGCGGCTGCGAACAGCAGCGCCTCGGCGGCCGGCTCGATGCGCGCGTCCGGATCCTTCAGCAGTTCGCGCACGCGCTCGCCGACCGGCGTCCCTCCCGGCTCCCTGACCGCGAGCGCCGCTTCGCCGAGCGCGTCGCAGAGCAGCTTCGCCTGGGTCGTCTTGCCGGAGCGGTCGATGCCCTCGAGCGTCACGAACAGGCCGGGTTGACTGTCGGTCGGCGTCACCGGGCGACGGTACCAGCGCGCGAGGATCGTCCCGGCGCGCGGTCACTACGATCCCGCTGCGTGCGATCCCTGGTCACCGGCGGCGCCGGCTTCATCGGCTCGAACCTCGTCGATGCGCTGCTCGACCGCGGCGACGAGGTGACCGTCGTCGACGACCTCTCGACCGGCAGGCGGTCGAACCTCGACGAGGCGGTCGAGCGCGGCGCGGAGCTCGTCGAGGCCGACGTTCGCGACGCGGCCGCGCTGAGCGACCTCTTCACGCGCGCGCGGCCCGAGACTGTCTTCCACCTCGCCGCCCAGATCGACGTGCGCGTCTCGGCGGCCCAGCCGCGCCTCGACGCCGATATCAACGTCGGCGGGACGATCTCGGCGCTCGACGCCGCACGCGCGGCGGACGCGCGGCGCTTCGTCAACGTCTCGACGGGCGGCGCGATCTACGGCGAGGGGCAGCAGCTCCCCGCGCCGGAGTCGCATCCGGTCGCCCCGGAGGCGCCCTACGGTCAGTCGAAGTTCGCCGCCGAGGGATATTGCGAGCTGTACCGCCGCCTGCATGGGCTGTCGACGATCTCACTGCGGCTGGGAAACGTCTACGGCCCGCGACAGGACCCGCTCGGGGAGGCCGGCGTGATCGCGATTTTCTGTGGGCGGCTGCGGGCGGGCGAGCCGCCGCTGGTCTACGGCGACGGCCTCCAGACGCGCGACTACGTGTTCGTCGGCGACGTCGTCGCGGCCGTGCTCGCCGCGGCCGCGTCAGAGGCGCATGGTGCGTTCAACATCGGCCTCGGACGCGAGGTCACGGTGCTCGACCTGGTCGCGGCGCTGGGATCGCTCAGCGACGAGCCCTTCGAGGCGGAGCACCGCCCGGAGCGTCCCGAGGAGGTGCGCCACATCGCTCTGGACAGCGCGCGGGCGCACGAGGCGCTCGGCTGGGAGGGCAAGGTCGAGCTCGCCGACGGGCTCGCGCGGACGCTCGCCTCGCTCAGTTGATCGATGGCTACTGGCCGCTGCCCGAATCGCTGCTGCCGCCCGAGCCTGCGTCGGGGGCTGAGCCGCCCGGGGCCGGCGTAGGGCCGCCCGGCGCCGTCGCCGTCGGGAGAATGAACTCCGGCAGCGGGGTCCCGGCCACGCTCGCCGACGAGGGGGGCAGCTCAGTCAGGTAGGCGGCGTAGAAGTCATACGCGGAGACCGCGGCGTAGGGGTCGATCGTCGCCAGCACGCGCAGCGACTCGCCCGCCGCGGGCGCGTCGTCGAGCAGCAGCTGGAACTGGAGCAGGCGGAACCAGGCGCCGTAGCTCTGCGGCTGGCGCTCGACAGCCTCGCGCAGCAGCTTCGACTGCTCGCCGTAGCGCTTGCGCTGGCCGGCGATCCGCGCCCCGACGAACAGGGGCTCGACGGCGAGCGGGTTGAGATCGGCCGCCTCATCGGCCTTCGCCGCCGCGCGCTTGAGGTCCGCGGGCTTGCCCTTCGCCGCCAGCCGCACCGCCTCCTGGGTGTCGTCGCGCGCGAGCGAGGGCCGGATCGCCGCGATCGAGATCGCCACCATCGCGAGCACGCCCGCGAGAGCGCCCGCGACGCGCAACGCGGTCGCCCCCTTCCGAGCGCCGCCCCCCGCGCTCGCGGGCTCAGCCTCCTCGTCACCGAGCGGCCGCGCCGCGAGCACACCCAGGAACAGCATCAGCGGCAGCGCGACGCCGGGGATGTCCCAGTCCCAATCGACCCACATGTGAACGCCCCAAGCGATGCAGCCGGCCGCGAGCGTGTAGCCATAGACGCGCTCGCGCGGGGGCGTGGCGCGCAGGCGTCGGAACGCGGCGAAGCCGAGCGTCCCGAGGGCGCCGAGCACGAGCAGCGCGCCGATCAGGCCGGTCTGCGAGAGGAACTGCAGCGGGCCGCTGTGCGCCTGGCGCACCTCGAGGTTGTTGTGCCGGTAGCGCAGGTGCGAGACCGGGAACGAGCCGGCGCCGTGGCCGCCGAGCGGGCGGTCCGACCACGAGCCGACCGCTTCCTCCCACCAGACCCAGCGGTTTCCGGCATTGGTGTCGAGCACCCGGCCGGGGTCGCTGCGGCGCTCCTCCTTGACCTCGGTGAAGTCGGCGAGGCCACCGGTGACGGCGAAGACCAGCACGACGAAGACGCCGACGCCCGCGGCCGCGAGCCCGATCCGGCGGAGACCGAGGTCGGTGATGGCCGCCGGCGTGCGCAGGCGGTCGTCGAACGGGAGCAGCCGCTCGGCGAGCAGCAGCGTTACGGCGACGCCGAGGACGAGCGCGAGGGCGAACAGGACCCCGTCGCCCTTGCGTGCCGCGAGCTCGAGCGCGTCCTTCGTCAGGTCGTCGCGCAGGTAGGCCACTATGAGCGCCGGCAACGCGCCGACGACCGCGATCAGCGCGTAGGCGGTCAGCCGCGCGCGGTCGGCCGAGAACGCGAGCAGCGTGCCGATCGCCACGAACAGGGCGAGCGCGCCACCGCGCGAGTAGGTCAGCGCGATCGTGACGAACAGCAGTACGAGGATCGTCAGCGCCACGAAGCGCAGCAGTCGCATCATCCCGCGGTCGGCCGCGACCCGCAGGGCGATCGGCGCGGCGAGCGCGCAGAACAGGGCGAGCGCGTTCCAGTAGCCGAACGGCGCGCGCAGGCGCGCGAACGTCTGCGTGTGGTTGAGGTCGAAGATGCCGAGCGGCGAGAGCGACGGGAACGCCTTGCCCCCGAGCGCGTACAGCGCGATGACCCCGGCGATGACGAGGAAGCCGAGCGCGACGACGGTCAGGCCGCGGCGCATGCTCGCCGCCAGCGTGATCCCGAGCGCCAGGACGAGCACGTACGCGATCGTGCGGTTGAGTTCCTCCCAGCCGAGGTCCGGCGCCGTCGACCAGTCGATCGAGAGCCCCATCCAGAGCGTGAAGGCGACGAGCAGCGCCGTCCCGCGGATCGCGGGCGAGAACGCGGCGAAGCGCAGCTTGCCGGCGGCGACCAGGATGATCGTCAGGGCGGTGATTACGGCAACGCCGACCTCGAGCCGCACGGATTGCGGCAGGCTGATCGCGCCGCTCGCGAAGGCGGCGTAGGCGACCGCGGCCGCGAGCGCCGCGCCGAGGGCGAGCGGCGCGCGACCGAAGCTCGCGCGCGCGTGCGCCGCGGGCGGGACCGCCGGCAGCACCGCGGTCTCCGTGGTGGAAGCCTCTTGCACGGCGCGCATTCTGCCCGGATCGGGGCGGGGGCGCTCCAAGCGGGTTCGCCGCTCACCGCAACATTCGCGCTCTCGCTACCTTGTAGGGCAGATGAAGCGCACAGCGACGACCGCCTTCGCGATCGCCCTCGGGACGCTCACCTTCAGCCCGGCGGCGGGAGCCCAGGGCGTCGACCAGATCTTCGAGGACTACAAGAATCAGGGCTCGGTCAACCCGTGCTCCTACTCGCCCGAGGCGCTCCAGCGCGCGCAGGGCGACGTCCCGCCCGACGTCGCGCAGTACGCGCCGCGCTTCGGGGAGCAGCTCGGCAACTCCTGCCCGGGCGGCGCGGGCGCACCGGGCGCCGTGCCAGGCGCGCCAGGGTCGCCCGCCCAGTTCGTCGCCCCGCCGACGCCGGACATCAAAAAGCCGCCCGCGCCCGACGTCGGCGCAGCCGAGCGGACGCTGCCGGCCAAGACGCCGGCGCCGAAGGTCGCGGCCGCCGCGGCGGCCGCGCGGACCGACTTCGACGAGGGCGTGCCCGGCTGGGCGCTCGCGATCGGGCTGGTGATGGTCGCGGCCGGGCTCGGCTGGCCGCTGATCGCGCGCCTGCGCCGCCGACGCGCGGCGGGCAGGTCGGACGTGCTGCTGGGGGCTGACGGGATCGCTCCGGGCCCTGAGCCGTTCGACCAGTACGACCGCACGATTCAATTGCCGGACTGAGCGGCTTGGGGGCTCCAAGCCCCTGTCACTGATTCCGCAAAGAGCACCATATGTTGTGCTAGAGGCAGGATTTGGACACCAGGTCTAGTAGAATCGACCTGTGAACTGTCCGTTTTGCGAGTTCGAATCGACACGTGTCGTGGACTCCCGTCTGTGCGAGCCGGGGGATGCCATCCGCCGCCGCCGCGAGTGCGCCGGCTGCGGCGAGCGCTTCACCACCTACGAACGCGTCGAGGGCATCGCACTGACCGTGCGCAAGCGCGACGGCCGCGCCGAGCCCTTCGACCGCGACAAGCTCCTGGGAGGGCTCCTGCGGGCGGCCACCAAGCGGCCGCTGCAGGTGCCGGAGCTGGAGGCGCTCGCCGACTCGATCGCGGCTGCGGTTCGCTCGCAGGGCGGCGAGGCGGAGGTCGAGTTCGTCGGCGAGCTCGCACTGCGCGGGCTGATCTCACTCGACCGCGTGGCGGCGATCCGCTTCGCCTCGGTCTACAGGCGCTTCGAGGACCTGGCTGAGTTCGAGGCCGAGCTGCGCAGGCTCGAGGCCGAGCCGATCACCGACGCGGATCAACTCGACCTCGAGGCGGCGCTCGCGGGCGTCGCGGGCGACCAGTCGGCCGCACCCGTTCTGTCCGACGCCCAGGCGAATATCGCCGACCCCCCCTCGGACACGTTCGAAGGGGACGACAGAGGGAAAAACTTCACGGGGAGAGAGCATGTCCAGCATTCGTAGCGCGTCCGATCAGACCACCTCCGGGACCGTCCGCAGCGGTCAGGGAGTGAGCGTCGGCAGGCGCTTCACGGAGGCCGGCGCCCACCCCTTCGACGCGATCGAGTGGGAGCGACGCGACGCGATCATCGGCGATCCGGACAGCCCCGCGTTCGAGCAGCGCGACGTCGAGTTCCCCGCCACGTGGTCGCAGAACGCGACGAACATCGTCGCGCAGAAGTACTTCCGCGGGCGGCTCGGCTCGGAGCAGCGCGAGTCCTCCGTCAAGCAGATGATCGGCCGCGTCGCCGGCACGATCGCCGGCTGGGGCCGCGAGGGCGGCTACTTCGCGAGCGACGCCGACGCTGAGGCTTTCGAGGACGAGCTGACGCACATCCTGCTGCACCAGATCGCGGCGTTCAACTCGCCGGTCTGGTTCAACGTCGGCTTCGAGGAGAGCCCGCAGTGTTCGGCATGCCAGCCGTATCACGCCCTTGTCTCGACTCCTCAGGGGATGGTTCCGATCGGTGACATCGTTCAGTTTGAGCAGATCGGTCGCGAGGTCTATGACTCGAACGGAACGACCCGAGTAGTTGCGGTAAAGGGGAACGGTAGAAAGCCGGTGCGCCGAGTGAAGGTTCGAAACGGCAACTTCATCGAGGCCACTCCGGACCACGTCGTCAAGGCGGTGAGCAAGCGCGGGGGTGAGCCCAGCTGGGTGCGCGTCGATCAACTCGAGCCGGGCATGCGGCTCCACCTCCATCCGCATCGGGTCAAGGTTGCGGAGCACGCTCCCGTACCAGTTGGTGGCTCGGGCGAGGCCATCGAGCTGGAAGCCGGAGACCTGTTGGAAACCGATGAAGAGCAAGCCATTGCGGAAGCGGAAGCAGCTCTAGCGGGCTGGCTCCAGGCGGATGGTTTTGTGGGGCAGTACGAAGGCACCAACAGGTCCCTCACGATCGAGTTCCAGGTCGCGAATGACGACGAGTACGACTGGGTGATCGAGAACCTCGATGTCGCGTTGGGCCATGTGCATCGCCACGTCCGGGAAGTCGAGTCGAAGGACGAGTCACTCCACGTTCGCCGCATCCGTCTATACGGCAACGTTCTACGCGACTTTGTCGATCGCTGGGAGCTGTATCAGCGCGGAATCGCAATCACGGTTCCATCGCGCCTGTGGAACGCGACACACGGCGAGATCACCGCATACCTGCGCAGCATCTTCCAGGCCGATGGCTACGTGACCGTTCGCCGGGATGGCGGTTATCAGCAGGGCCGAGTTGGTTTCGCGGTCATTGGCGAGCGCTGGACCGAGGGCGTCCAGCTCCTGCTGCAGAGCATCGGAATCTACTCACGCCGCACTCACAAGCGTGAACCCCGGCCGAACCGTCATGACATACACGAGCTCTCAATCGGCATCGGCTCCGAGCGTGCACGTTTTGCGGAGCAGGTCGGCTTTGTCGGAAAGACCAAGCAAGCGAAGCTGCTCGAATCACTTGGACTGCGCGGGTTGAGAACCTGTGGTGACCTGCGTGAGGAGGAGATCATCGCGATCGAAGACCACGGTGTCATGGACGTCTATGACATCCAAACGGAGTCCGGTGAATACCTCTCGAACAACCTCGCCGTTCATAACTGCTTCATCCTCTCGGTCGAGGACACGATGGAGTCGATCCTCGCCTGGAACACCAAGGAGGGGACGATCTTCCGCGGCGGCTCGGGCTCGGGCATCAACCTGTCGAACATTCGCGGCTCGAAGGAGCACCTCTCCAAGGGCGGCCTCGCGAGCGGCCCGGTGTCGTTCATGCGCGGCGCCGACTCATGGGCGGGCACGATCAAGTCCGGTGGCAAGACTCGCCGCGCGGCGAAGATGGTCGTGCTCGACGTCGAGCACCCCGACATCGTGGACTTCATCTGGTGCAAGGCGCGCGAGGAGGAGAAGGCCTTGGCGCTGCGCGACGCCGGCTTCGACATGTCGATCGACGGCGAGGGCTTCACCTCGATCCAGTACCAGAACGCGAACAACTCGGTGCGCGTCTCGGACGCGTTCATGCAGGCAGTCGAGAACGACGAGAGGTGGCAGACCACCGCGCGCAAGGACGGTTCGCCGGTCGATGGGTACGACGCGCGCGAGCTGATGCGCCAGATCGCCGACGCCGCCTGGCGCTGCGCCGACCCGGGCGTCCAGTACGACACGACGATCAACGACTGGCACACCTGCCCCGAGTCGGGCCGGATCAACGCATCTAATCCGTGCTCCGAATATATGCACGTCGACGATTCGGCCTGCAACCTCGCCTCGCTCAACCTGATGAAGTTCCGCCAGGAGGACGGGCGCTTCGACACCGAGACGTTCGAGCACGCCGTCGACATCGTGATCCTCGCCCAGGAGATCGTCGTCGGGCCCTCGAGCTATCCCACCGAGCAGATCGGCGACAACGCGCGCGCGTTCCGCCAGCTGGGACTCGGCTACGCGAACCTCGGCGCTCTGCTGATGTCGAACGGACTTCCGTATGACTCCGACGAGGGTCGCGCGGAGGCCGCCGCGATCACCGCGCTGATGACCGGGCGCGCCTACCGCGAGTCCGCCCGCGTGGCGGCCGCGATCGGCCCCTACGAGCGCTACGAGGAGAACCGCGAGCCGCACAACCGCGTCATGCGCAAGCACCGCGACGCGTCCTACGAGCTCGACGGGTCGCTCTGCCACGATGGCGAGCTGGTCGTGTCAGCGCAGCGCGCGTGGGACGAGGCGGTCGCGCTCGGCGAGGAGCACGGCTACCGCAACGCGCAGGCGACCGTTCTGGCTCCGACCGGCACGATCTCGTTCCTGATGGATTGCGACACGACCGGCGTCGAGCCGGACTTCTCGCTCGTCAAGTTCAAGGAGCTGGTCGGCGGTGGGCAGATGACGATCGTCAACGGCACCGTGCCGCTGGCGCTCGAGACGCTCGGCTATGGGGCGGCGGACGTCGAGCAGGTCGTCGCGCACATCAACGAGCACGGCTCGATCCTCGACGCGCCCGAGCTGAAGGACGAGCACCTGCCGGTCTTCGACGTCGCCGTCGGAGAGCGCGCGATCTCGCACATGGGCCACATCAGGATGATGGGCGCGGTTCAGCCGTTCATCTCAGGCGCGATCTCGAAGACCTGCAACATGCCGGCCGAGACGACCGTCGAGGACATCGCCGACGCCTATACCGAGGCCTGGCGACTCGGGGTCAAGG
>Ga0136632_10000561_pt1 | contig 11187 bp, 8 predicted proteins | sample AntDrymUQ6112106_2_FD_104670 | JGI IMG/M metagenome (GOLD analysis project Ga0136632, IMG submission 104670) | Polar desert sand microbial communities from Dry Valleys, Antarctica - metaG UQ611 (21.06) | ecosystem: Environmental > Terrestrial > Soil > Desert | place: Antarctica: Dry Valley...
CCGCCTGCGCTAGGCGTCTGCGAGCAGGCCGAGCCGCTGCGCGGATGCGACCGCCTCGCCGCGCGACCCCGCTCCGAGCTTCCGCAGGATGGCAGAGACATGGTGGTCGACCGTCCGGCGGGAGACGTACAGCCGTTCCGCGATGTCTGCATTGCGGAGGCCCTCGGCGACGAGCGCGAGCACCTCAAGCTCGCGCGTCGTCAGCTCGGCCAGATTCGCCCTCGTCGTCGCGCGAGGCCCTCTCGGAAGGTCGCGGATCCCCAACCCCCGCAGCTCACGTGCGACGACTGTCGCGAGCGGGCGAGCCCCGATTCGCTGCAGTTCGGCGTGCGCGTGTCGCAGGTCCACCACGCTTCCGGTCTGCGCAAGCGCGAGCGACGCCTCGTAGGGGCAGCCCCGTCGCGTCCACTCCGCGGCCGCCCCCTCCCAGCGGTCGGAGAGCGCGAGCCCGTATGGACCCCGCTCGTCCCGTGGCACCTCTACGCTGAGGCCGGCAAGACGCCGCCAGAAGAGGAGCCGGTACGCCGCGTCCCGGTCTTCGTCCTCGCTCGCCGCAGAGAGCATCTCCGCGGTCGCAGAGTCCACGTCGCTCGGTGAGCGCTCCAGCCAAGCGATCTCCGCACGGGCAGCCGCGAGGTCCACGTGGGCGAACCTCTCCTCCAGCGGGACACCGACCGCGGCTGCCTGCTCGAGCGCGTCTCGTGCGCCGGGGTCGCCCCGTCGTGCCCGCACGAGAGCGAGCACGCACAGCGCCTCGTGGTGCGTCCACGGCGACTCGCGCGGGTCGTCGATGACCGCGAGCGCATGGCCGGCCGCGTCGTCCCAGCGACCGCGGTCGAGCGCCCAGCGTGCTGCGACCGCAAGGACGTTGATCCGCCACAGGTCCTGTGTGTGCTCCGTGCAGTACTCGATCGCGGCATCGATGTACCTCTCGACGAGGTCGTGACGCTCCCACGGCATCGGTCGGAGGACCAGCGCGTTCATGCCGCGTGCGGCGACCTCGTGCTCTCCGTCTCGCCGGGCGGTCTCCACAGCCTCCTCGAGCGCGAGGAGACCCTCGTCGAGGTCGCGGCGCGCCATCGTGCTGGCGATCGTGACCCGAGCATGGCCGGCAATGCCGGGGTCGCCGAAGCGCTCGCCGATCTCGAACGCCCGGCCGGCGCGCTCGAGGCACTCGTCGAGGTCGCCGGCGTGGAGCGCCCGGAGCGCCTCGGTGTGGAGCACGTAGGCGTGCTCGCGCTGCTCGGGCCGCCCGGCGGCCAGCGTCGATGCGCGCGCGACGGTCAGGTCGGCCTCTCCGTTGTAGCCACGACACCAGAGGTAGTCGGTGAGCTCGGTGAGGGCGCGGGCCTCCTCGAGCGGCGCGCCCTGTATCCGTCGACACTCGACCGCTTCCCTGATCATTGCGATCGCCTCGCGCTGGTCGTCCGCCAGGTAGCAGGCGCGGGCACGGCCCTCGAGCAGCGTCGCCCGCTCGCCGAGCGGCAGGTCGGCGCCGAAGCGGAGCGCGCGTGCGTACTGGGCCGCGGCCTCGCGATATGCGCCCGCCCGCGCTGCCTGGTCGGCCGCCGCCGGCGCGTGCCGAAGGACTGCGTCCCGGTCGGCCGCTTCCTCGGCGTGATGCGCGATCCGCGCGAGATCGGCTCCCGCGCGCGGCGAGTCCATGAGTGCGAGGAGCACCGACCGATGCAGCGCCAGGCGCCGCGCGGGCGAGAGGGACTCCTCGACAGCGGCGCGGGAGAGCTCGTGCCGGAAGGAAACGCCGCCCCTGCTCGATTGGAGGATGCCGCTCGCCAGGCATTCGTCGACCGAGTCCGCCGCCTCGCCGCACACCGCGAGCAGGAGCCCGGCATCGAGCGCGGGCGGCGCGATCGACGTCGCCTCCACGACCGCCGTCGCCTGCGGGCCGAGCTGTGCCATGCGTGCGAGGACGAGGTCGCGCACCGTCGCCGGTACGTGCCCGGCGCCGTACGCGAGGAGCTCGGTGACGTAGAACGGGTTGCCGGACGTCAAGCGCCAGGCGGTGTCGACATCGGCGCCACGGTGGTCGGCGAGCCGGGCGACGCCGTCGCGCGAGAGGGGGCGGACGGGAAGCCGCTCGACGGCCGCCGCCGTCGAGACGTCGCCGAGCGCGATGCGGAGGGGGTGGTCGCGTGCGAGCTCGTCGTCTCGGTACGTGACGATGACGAGGCAGGACGTGCTCTCGGTCTTCCGGGCGAGCAGGCGCACCACGTCCAACGTGCCCTCGTCCGCCCAGTGCACGTCCTCGACCACGACGACGAGTGCCTCGCGAGACGCGCCGCGCTCGAGGAGCGTCGCCGCGACGTCGTGCGACGCGCTCCACGGGCCGAGGGCGGCTCCTGGAAAACCGCCGTGCGAGCTCTCGGCGATCTCGAGGAACGGCCCGAGCGGCCGCGGCGTGGCGAGCGCGTCGCAGCCGCCCCAGAGGACGGTCGTGCCTGCCGGCAGCTCGTCGCAGAAGCGCCGTACCAGCGACGTCTTACCAACGCCGGCCTCGCCGCTGACGAGGATCAGGCGCCCGCGTCCTGCGGCGGCGTCACCGAAGGCCTTGTGGAGTTGCGCGAGCGGCTCGTCGCGCTCGACGAGAGCGTCCGTCGCCGATCGTTCGACGATCGTCATCTCGTAGATCCTTACCGGATCCGCCGAAGCCGGCAACCTCCGGCGATCGGCGCCTCTTCGGACGGCGATAGGATCGTCGAGGAACGACGCGAAGGAGCATGGGAATGGCCATCGTCGAGGCGAACCCGAATCTCGGTGCACAGATCGTCGCCGATGCGAAGGAGCACGTCCTCTACTCGTGGTCGGTGCAGAGCCAGATCGACCCGATCCCGGTGGCAGGGGCGGAGGGTCGGCACTTCTGGGACTACGACGGCAAGCGCTACCTCGACTTCGCCTCGCAGCTCGTCAACGTCTCGATCGGCCACCAGCACCCGAAGCTGATCCAGGCGATCAAGGATCAGGCTGATCTTCTCTGCACGATCGGCCCGCCGATGGCGAACGAATCGCGGTCGAAGCTCGGCCGGATGCTCGCGGAGGTCACGCCGGGCGACCTCTCCGTCTCGTTCTTCACGAATGGCGGGGCGGAGGCGAACGAAAACGCGACCAAGCTCGCCCGTCTCGTCACCGGCCGCCACAAGATCGTCGCGCGCTACCGCTCGTACCACGGGGCGACGAACGGCGCGGTCACCCTCACCGGCGATCCGCGCCGTTGGGCGGTCGAGCCGGGCATGCCGGGCGTCGTCCGGATGCTCGACCCGTACACCTACCGCTGTCCTGCGGGTCACCCGGATCCCTGTCCGGTCTGCACGGGCGCGCCGCACCTGGAGGAGATCCTCGAGTACGAGGGAGCTCACACCGTCGCTGCGGTGATCCTCGAGACCGTGACCGGCACGAACGGGATCATCCCGCCGCCCGACGGGTACCTGCGCGCGGTTCGCGAGGTCTGCGACCGTCACGGGATCCTGCTCATCCTCGACGAGGTGATGGCAGGTTTCGGACGCACGGGACGCTGGTTCGCGTGTGACCACTGGGACGTCGTGCCGGACATCCTCTGCGTCGCGAAGGGGATCAACTCCGGCTACGTTCCACTCGGGGCGATGATCGCCCGGGGTCCGATCGTCGACCAAATGCGCGACCGCTTCTTTCCCGGGGGTCTGACCTACGCGGGGCACCCACTCGCGTGCGCGACCGCGATCGCCTCGATCGAGGCGTTCCAGGAGGAAGGCGTGGTGGAGAACGCCGCGGCGATGGGTGACTGGTTCGCCCGTGCGTTGGCGGGGCTCGCAGAGCGCCACCCGTCGATCGGCGACGTCCGCGGACTCGGGTGCTTCTGGGGGCTCGAGCTCGTGAAGGATCGAGCGACGAAGGAGATGCTCGTCCCTTTCAACGCCTCGGGTGAGGCCGCCGCTCCGGTCGCGCGCCTCGCGAAGGCGGCTCTCGAGCGCGGGCTCTACCTCATGACGCATTGGAACGTCGTGATGGTCGTCCCGCCGCTCACGATCACGCGTGACGAGGCGGAAGAGGGTCTCGCGATCCTCGACGATGTGCTGACGCTCGCGGACGAGCACTACGTCGGCTAACCGAGGAACCGAGCGACGGCCTCCACAGTCTCGCCCGGTGCATCCCAGAGGAGGGTGTGGCCGCCCGGGACGGTGACGATCTCGAGGAGGTCGCCGAGTGCCGCGCGGTGCTCGTCGACGAGGTGGTCGTACGGGAGATAGGAGCTGTCCCCGAGGACGACGAGTGTCGGGATCCGGACGTCCTCGAACGCGGGCGGTGGTGTCGCGAGCTCCGAGTGCGCCACCACGACGGCCGCCTGCGAGTAGCGGTACCGCCAGCCGTCGCCGCTCTCGACGAGATGGCCGCCGAGCTCCTCTTCGAGGATCGCACGATCCGTGGTGACGAGTTGGCTCTCCTCGTACCGGCGGTCGATCGCCTCGGCGAAGCTCGCGTAGACCCTCTCCCGGCGGGCGTTCTCCGCTGCCCAGAGAGCGACCTGCGGTGGCAGCAGAATCGCCGGGTCGAGCAGCACGAGACGGTGGACGCGCTCCGGCATGGCCGCCGCGACCTCGAGGGCGAGACGGGCCCCGAAGGAGTGCCCGAGCCAGACGGCAGGTCTCGCGTCCAGCGTCGCAGCGAGCGTGGTGACGTGATCCGCGATCCGCCAAGGCGGGTCCCACGACGACGAGCCGTGCCCGAGCAGATCGGGTGCGAGCACACGGTGCGTGTCGGCGAGCACCTCCGCCAGACCGGCGAAGTGCCCGCCCCAGGCCGTCACGCCGTGGAGGCAGACGACGGGGGCTCGCTCTTCTTCCCCCCAAACGTGGAGATGGAGCGCCCTCGTCACGGCGCCAGCGGACCGCGACCCCCCAAGGGGGCCTGTGGCCCCCTGGAGTCACGGTAGCCACCGACCCGTAACGCCTTTGCGCCGTCTTCGTGCCGGTTCTGTGTCGAAGGCGGGCGGGCGCTCACGTGCCGTCGGCGCGGGCAGCCGCCGGGCGGGCGCCGTCCTCGTCTGCGCCGAGCGTCTCGAGCGATTCGGACACGAGCTCGGCGCGCCGGGTATCCGCGTCGTTGACGAGGGACCAGATCACCGTGCCGGACGTGTCGATCAGGAAGGTGCCCCGGAGGGCTGCACCGGTCGCGTCGTCGAAGATGCCGTAGCGCTTCGCGTTCGCGCCGTGCGACCAGAAGTCGGAGGCAAACGTGTACTCGGCGCCGAGCTCCCGCCTCCATGCCTGACGCGCCGCGGATGTGTCGCAGGAGACGAACAGGATCTCGGTGTTCGCGTTGCGAAAGGACGCGAGGTTCTCCTGTAGGTCGAGAGCCTCCTCCGTGCACACGGGAGTGAAGGCGAACGGATGGAAGACGAGGAGGACGTTCGACCGTCCGAGGTAATCGGAGAGCTGGATCCGCGGCGCGTCGACGGTCTCCTCGAGGTCGAACGCAGGCGCCTTGTCACCCGTCCCGATCGCCACGCACCGCCTCCTCCGCCTCGTCGCCTGCTCCGGAAGGGAGATAGTACGTGCGTCCTGCGAGGCCCTCGGGAAGGTGCTCGACCGCCGTGCCCGCCGCCGCGTCGTGGGGTGAGACGTAGCCGGAGCCGTGCCCGCGCGCCGCGGCGCCGCGGTAGTGCGCGTCGCGTAGCGACGGTGGAGGCGCCGCGATCCCCTCCCGACGCACGTCGGCGCGGGCGCTCCAGATCGCACGCGCGACCGCGTCGGACTTTGGGGCGCGCGCAATGTGGATCGCGGCTTGCGCGAGCGCCAGCTGCGCTTCGGGCAGGCCGACGTGCTCGAGCGCGTGCGCGGCCGCGACCGCGACCACGAGCGCGTGCGGGTCGGCGTCCCCGACATCCTCGGAGGCGGCGATCACGATCCGGCGTGCGACGAACCGGGGATCCTCGCCACCCTCGAGCATCGCCGCCAGGTAGTAGACCACCGCATCGGGGTCGCTCCCACGCATCGACTTGATGAACGCCGACGTGAGGTCGTAGTGCCGGTCGCCGGCGCGGTCGTACCGAAGCGGACGTTTGCGGGCGACATCCTCCACGTGAGCGAGCGCGAGGTCCTCGCCGGCGGCGCTCGCCGTCTGCCACGCGAGCTCGAGCGTCTGGAGCGCGGTTCGTGCGTCGCCACCGGCGCGACGGGCGAGCTCCGCCGCGACGTCGTCCGGAAGCGATGCGCCCAACGTCTCCGCGCCCCGGCGGAGCACGTGGCCGAGTTCCTCGAGCGTGAGCGATTCGAGCTCGATGACGGTGCAGCGCGAGAGGAGGGCTTGGTTCACCTCGAAGTACGGGTTCTCCGTCGTCGCCCCGATCAGCGTCACCAGGCCGTCCTCCACCGCGTGGAGGACGGAGTCCTGCTGGCGCTTGTCGAACCGGTGGATCTCGTCGATGAAGAGCAGGGTGCGCGCACCGTGCGCGCCGAGGCGTTCACGCGCCCGCGCGATCACGGCGCGGACGTCGTCCACGCGCGCCGAGACCGCCGAAAGCTCCTCGTAGGTTGCAGCCGACGCCTCGGCGACGATCCGGGCGATCGTCGTCTTGCCGACGCCGGGCGGCCCGTGGAGGATCATCGACGGCGCTCGGCCATCCTCGATCGCCCGACGCAGCGCACTGCCCTCGCCGAGGACGCCGGTCTGCCCGACCAGCTCCTCGAGCCGGCGCGGCCGCACACGCTGTGCGAGCGGCGCGACGGCCTCGGCTCGCTCGGCCGCGGCGTCGCTGAAGAGGTCGCTCACCAGCCCAGTATGCTCACCTCGATGCACGCCAAGGACGAGGATTTCGACGCTCCGATCCTCGCGGGCGACGCGCCGAGCGACTACGAGCGCTACCTCCGAACCAAAGAGCTCCTGGCGCTTCAGAAGGGCCCAGAGGAGTGGGTGCACAGGGACGAGCTCCTCTTCCAGGTCGTCCACCAGTCCTCCGAGCTCTGGCTCAAGCTCGCTGCGAGCGACGTCGAGGAGGCAGCCCGGCTGACCGAGACCGGCGAGCTCGCCGAGGCGGCACGCCAGCTGCGGCGTCCGTTGCGCTGCCTTCGCTTCGGGGTCGATCAGCTCGACATGCTCGAGGAGCTCTCGCCCTGGGAGTACCAGGAGATCAGGAAGGTGCTCGGGCACGGGAGCGGGTTCGACTCCCCCGGGTGGCGCGCGCTCCGGGCGGAGCTGCCCCGGCTCGGCCAGGCCTTCCACGCGCGTCGCCGCGACGTCGGTCTGACGCTCGCCGAGCTCTACGTGCAGCGTCGCGGGCACGACGCGCTCTACCGCCTCGCCGAGTCACTCGTCGAGCTCGACGAGTGGTGCCAGAACTGGCGCGTCCGCCACTTTCGGGTGGTCGCGCGCGTGATCGGCGACTCGGTCGTCGGCACCCAGGGGACCCCCGTCGAGGTGCTGGGCAGGCTCGTGCAGACGGTCGTCTTCCCGGAGCTCTGGGAGGTCAGGAACGAGCTGACCGCACGCTCCCAGGCCGAGCAAGGGTGAGCCTCCGCGACGAGGTGACGGCGCTCCTCCAGGAGCTCCTCCGATTCGACACGGTCAACCCGCCGGGGAACGAGACGCTCGCGGCCGAGTGTCTGCGCGGGTACCTGTCACGCAACGGCATAGAGACCGCCCTTGTCGCCCGTACTCCCGACCGGGCGAATCTCGTGGCCCGCCTCCCGGGGGGCGACGGGCCGAGCTTGCTCCTCCTCGCGCACACGGACACGGTGCTTGCCGAGCCGGCCGAATGGGCGCGCGATCCCTGGTCCGGCGACCTCGTCGACGGCGAGGTATGGGGTCGCGGCGCGCTCGACATGAAGGGTCATGCCGCGGCCGCGGCGGTCGCGTTCGCCTCGCTCGCCCGCGACGGCGTCAGGCCGGCGGGCGACCTCCTGCTCGCGCTGACCGCAGACGAGGAGGTCGGGATCGACTTCGGCGCCTCGTGGCTCGCGCGCGAGCACCCTGAGACGCTCCGGGCGGACTTCGGGCTGAACGAGGGTGCGGGGGAGCGGTGCGTCTTCGGCGAGCGGGTCTACTACCTCTGCGGCGTGGGCGAGAAGCTGACCGCGCCGTTCCGTCTGCGGTTGCGCGGGCGCAGCGGACACGCGTCCGATCCGCATGCGGCCGACAATGCCCTCCTCAAGGCCGCTCCGTTGCTCGACGCCCTCGCCCGTCTCCAACCGCCGCAGTCGCTGATCCCGGAGGTGCGGGCCTTCCTGGAGGTGACGCTGGGCCAGGTGCCGCCCGTCGAGTTGGCGCTCGAGCGCGCGCGGTCGCTCCATCCGCTGGCGGGGCAGCTCGTCGCGCCGCTCCTCTCGGCGACGCTCGCGCCGACGATGATCGAGGCGTCCCGCAAACGGAACGTCATCCCCGGCTCGTGCGTGATCGAAGTCGACTGCAGGCTCCTCCCCGGCCAGACACCGGCCGAGATGGAGGCGCTGCTGCGTGCGGGACTCCCCGGCGACTGGGAGCTCGAATGGATCGAGGCCGAGATCGTCGGTGGCACCCGCTCTCCCATCGGCGGCCCGGTGTGGGACGCGCTCGCCGCGTGGGTCGAGCGGGTCGAGCCTGGTGCCCGCCTGGCGCCGATCGTCGGTGCGGGCTTCACCGACAGCCACTACGTGCGGAAGGAGCTCGGCACGGCGATGTACGGGTTCTTCCCGCTCAAGGCGATGGAGACCGAGCTCGCGGCGCGCCTCATCCACTCGGCCGACGAGCGGATTGCCGTCGACGACCTGGAGCTCGGGGTCGACCTCTTCCGCCACGTCGCGACGACGCTCGCTGCGTGAGCCCGCAGGCGCGCGCGGCGCTCGGGAGCGCTGCGTTCCTCGTGGCAGCTCCAGGCGTCGTGGCCGGACTTGGCCCGTGGCTCCTCACCCGCTGGGAGGCGCGTGACCCAGAGCCGCCACTCGTGCTGCAGCTTCTCGGCGCCGGGCTGATCGTCGCCGCTGCCGCGATCCTGCTCCACGCCTTCGGTCGGTTCGTGGTCGACGGGCTCGGCACGCCCGCACCGGTCGCTCCGACCGAGCGTCTCGTCGTGAATGGCCCGTACCGGTACGTGCGGAACCCGATGTACCTCGCGGTCGCAGCCGCTCTCGGGGGCCAGGCACTCGTTCTCGGGAGTCCGGTGCTGCTCGCGTACCTCGCCGCATTCGCGGCTGCCGTCGTCTCGTTCGTGCGCTGGTACGAGGAGCCCACGCTGCTGCGTCGCTTCGGCGCGGACTACGAGGCGTACCGTCGTGCGGTGCCGGGCTGGTGGCCGCGACGCACGCCATGGCGCGGCGCGTGACGCTTCGCGCCCTGCTCAGGGCTCGGGGTTCGGCTTCTCCATGTGCCCGCCGAACTGCTTTCGCATCGCCGAGAGCATCCGGTTCCCGAACTCGTCCTCGTCGCGGGACGAGAAACGCGAGAAGAGTGCGGCCGTGAGCACGGGCGCGGGGGTGCTCGTCTCGATCGCCGCGATCGAGGTCCAGCGGCCCTCGCCCGAGTCGGAGACCCGCCCCTGGAACCCTTCGAGCGTCGGCGAGGCGTGCAGGGCGGCGGCGGTCAGCTCGAGGAGCCACGAGGAGATGACGCTGCCGCGGCGCCACACCTCGGCGATCGCGGGGATGTCGAGCTCGTAGCGATAGAGGGTCGGATCCTCGAGCGGGGCCGTCTCCGCGTCGGACTCGCGCTCGAGGCTCCCGACACTCGCGTGGTGGAGGATGTTCAGCCCCTCCGCGTAGGCGGCCATGAGGCCGTATTCGATCCCGTTGTGCACCATCTTCACGAAGTGGCCGGCGCCGGGCGGGCCGCAGTGGAGCCAGCCGAGCTCCTCCGGTGCGGGCTCTCCTCCGCGCCCCGGGGTCCGCGCCGCGGCGTCGAGCCCGGGCGCGAGTGAGTCGAAGAGCGGCGCCAGGCGTGCCACGGCGCTCTTGTCACCCCCGATCATCAGGCAGAAGCCGCGTTCGAGGCCGAAGACGCCGCCGCTCGTTCCGACGTCGACGTAGTGCATTCCGCGCTCGTCGAGCAGTTGCGCGCGGCGGATGTCGTCGTGGTAGCGGCTGTTGCCGCCGTCGATGATCGTGTCTCCCGGCGCGAGGAGGTCGGCGAGCTCCATGACCACGGTCTCCGTGACGACGCCCGCGGGCACCATCACCCATACGGTGCGCGGGGTCTCGAGCGCCGCGACCAGGTCGGCGGCCGTGGCCGCCCCCTCCATGCCCTCGTCCTCGAGCTCGCGGATCGCGTCCGCGTGCCGGTCGGTGCCGACGCAGGAATGGCCGTCGCGCATCGCACGCCTGACGAGGTTCGCGCCCATGCGTCCGAGCCCGACCATCCCCAGCTGCACCGGCGTGCTCGTCGCCATCGCTTCCTCCCACGTCCGACCTCTAGAGTCATGCGAGTCTACGGCCTCGAGAGATGACGGACTCCCTCGTCGAAACGGCAGCCTGGCAGGCGCTCAACCGCCACTTCGACGCTGTGCGCGACGTCCATCTCCGGGAGCTCTTCGCCCGCGATCCCGGTCGCGCGAGCCGGTTGACGGTCGAGGCCGCGGGGATCCATGCGGACCTCTCGAAGCATCGCGTCGACGAGGAGACCGTCCGCCTGCTCCTCGACCTCGCCGGCGAGCGCGACGTCCTCGGCCGGCGTGACGCGATGTACCGCGGCGAGCGGGTGAACACGACCGAGCAGCGACCCGCGCTCCATGTCGCCCTCCGCATGCCACGGGAGCGGTCGTTGCTCGTCGACGGACGCGACGTCGTTCGCGACGTCCACGAGGTCCTCGACCGGATGGCCGTACTCGCCGAGCGGGTGCGCTCCGGTGACTGGCGTGGTCACACGGGTGAGCGCATCCGGGCGGTCGTCTCGATCGGGATCGGTGGCTCCGACCTCGGGCCGGCCATGGCCTACGAGGCGTTGCGCGCGTATACGGATCGCCGCATCACCTTCCGGTTCGTCTCGAACGTGGATGCGACCGCGTTCGTCGAGGCGACCCGCGATCTCGACCCGGAGCAGACACTCGTCGTGGTCTCGTCGAAGACCTTCACGACCGTCGAGACGATGGCGAACGCCCGCGCGGCGCGGGAGTGGCTCCTCGCCGGTCTCGGAGGGAACGAGGACGCGATCGCCCGCCATGCCGTCGCCGTCTCGACGAACCTCGAGGCGGTCGCCGAGTTCGGGATCGACCCGGCGAATGCGTTCGGCTTC
>Ga0136632_10000562_pt1 | contig 11183 bp, 6 predicted proteins | sample AntDrymUQ6112106_2_FD_104670 | JGI IMG/M metagenome (GOLD analysis project Ga0136632, IMG submission 104670) | Polar desert sand microbial communities from Dry Valleys, Antarctica - metaG UQ611 (21.06) | ecosystem: Environmental > Terrestrial > Soil > Desert | place: Antarctica: Dry Valley...
CTGGTTTATGGGGCGGAAGGGGTGAGAGAGGGCACGATCTGCCTATCGGGTCGGGGTTTTGGGAAGGAACACGCGAGGCGCCGGAGCGCTGCACGCCCTACGGGGTGGTCATCCCGTCTGCGGCCACCGAGAGCCGAGTCGCCCCGACGCCTCGCCGCAGCAGGGCCTTGCGGGCTTCCCAGGCGGCGCCCCTGTCGAGGGCCTCGCTCATGTGGACCTCGCGCCCGGATTGAGACGCGATGGGGACGCCATCGAGATAGAGGACACGACCCGATCCCCGGGGCACCGTGTTTCCGGGCGTGACGATGCCGACGAGATTGAGCGGATCGGCGGCGGACAGAGAGACCAACTCTTGGGCGCGGTCGCGGCGGCGCACCTCGCGCAGGAGTCCGACCGCCTCGGGGAGCGCGAACTGTTCCCCCGAGGCCAGGGCCAGGAAGCGCCCGCCGCGCAGCTCGCCGCGCGCCTCGCGGCGGCGGTAGACCCCGACCAGCTCGCGCCAGGGCGGCAGCCAAGGCTCCCGCGTACAGAGGCGCCGGAACACCACCCCGTAGCGATCCAGCACCAGGCGCGCCGCGAGCTCGGCACCGCCCTCGATTGCAACGCCTCCTCCCGTGCCGGTCTCGTTGCCGGGGAGCGCGGCCGCGGAGCGTGGCATCCCCGTCAAGGACCAGCGGCCCGCGGCGGCCATTTGCGCCACCCGCACCTCGCGCGTTCGACGCCGGCCCGTCCCGGCGCGGGCGCAGAGCGCGCGCAGCCCCGCGAAACCGTCGCAGGCGGCGAGCCCCTGGCCGGCCAGCTCGGAGAGCGCCGCTTCGAGCTGGCTAGGCAAAAGCCGCAGGCGCGCTAGGAGATCTTCGAAGAACAGGGCCCCGCCCGCTTCCAGCGCGGCGCGCACGGCCTCTGCGGCCGCGGACACCACGGGCGTGGGCTCGGCCGGTGTCGTGATCGCTTCCCAGGCCGCCAGGTCCTGGCGCCGCAGGAGCGTGACGGGCGCCATGCGCAGTGTTGCCGTCGCGCCCTCTCCCGGCGTGGACGGCATCCGCCGTCGCCATACCCCCTGGCCGGAAAGGCAAAAGCGGTCGAGCCAGTCGGGGTCGAAGTCCGAAAGGCGCGCCGGGAGGAGGTCGGCCTCCCAGGCGGGTGCCGGCGCCTCGAAGCATGCCAGCCGCTCCAGGACGGCCGCAAGGGCCGCCTCGCCGCTCAAACGACTGTCGGCGCTCACATGCTGCCAGGCGAACAGGAAGCGCATGAAGTCGGCGCCCGAGACCGGCTCGATCTCGCGGCGCAGGCGATCCACGGTGTAGCGGTGGATGCGCGCCAAGAGGCGCCGGTCGCACCACTCGATCTCGCCCGCGCCGGTGAAGGAGCCACGCAGCACGGCTCCTTGCGCTTCCAGGGCATGGAGCGCGGCCATGAGGTCGTTCTCGGGGACACGGAGGTCGCGCGCCAGGGCGGCGGCCGATACGGGTCCGAGCGCGCCCAGACGGGCCTTCAGCACCTCGGTGAGGGCCGCCTCGCGCTCCCAGGGTACCCGGGCGTACTCCGTCGGGACCCGCACCCGGGCGTCCGTCACCGCTTCGGGGGAGAGAGCCAGGATCTCCGGCAGTCGCTCGACCGCGACCCAGAGGCGCAGGCCGCCAGCGGTCAAGACCGTGGCGCGGCCGGCGGCGCGTAGCTCGGCGAAAAGGCGCGGCCAGGCGCCTTCGTCGGCCTGGCCTTCTGCTTCGTGGAGGAAGCCCAGGGTGAGGAGCGCATCGTGTAGCTCGTCGGCGCTCTCGGCCTCGGGCCACGTCTCGCGTCGCACCCGCTCGATGGCCTCGGGGTCGAGCCGGCCGAGATCGGCCGCCGAGGCGGGATCCAGCCAACGCCGGCTCACCACCGCCCGGGTGCGTCGTTCCTCGAGCGGCGCATCGTCCAGGAAGGCATAGGGCTTGGCGTTCAGGATCTCCTGCGCGAGCGGCGAGGGCTCGGTCAAGTCACGGGCGATGACCCGCGTCTCGCCGCGCGCGATCTCCCCGAGAAGGCGTTCCAGTCCCTCGATGTCCATGGCCTCGCTGAGGCAGTCGCGCAGGGTCTGCTGGACCAGGGGGTCGTCCGGGATCTCGCGCCGGCCGGCCACGTTCTCGAGACAGGCGGCCTGATCCGGGAACACCGCGGCCAGGAGATCGTCGGCCAGGATGCGCTGGAGCTGGGGCCGGACCTTGCGTGCCCCGCTCCGGCGCGGCACGGCCAGCGAGATGGTCGCGTTCCACCGCCAGCGGGTCTTGAACAGGGGGGCGTCGAGGAGCGCCTGGGTCAGGACCTCGCGCACCGTGGCGGCGTTGAGATAGCCCGGCACCTCATCGAGCGGGAAGCTGTGCCCCTCGCTCAAAGACAGGACCACCGCGTCGTCCGTGGCCGCCGCCTGCAGCTCGAAGTTGAACCGGGCGCAGAAGCGTTTGCGGAGCGCGAGCCCGAGCGCCCGGTTGAGCCTCTGGCCGAGCGGCGCGTGCAGCACCAGTTGCATCCCGCCCGCCTCGTCGAAGAAGCGCTCGATGACGAGCGTACGCTCGGTCGGGATGACCCCGAGCGCCATGCGTGCCGCGGCGAGGTACTCGACCATCTGTCCGGCAGCCGCCTCGTCGATCCCGCCTTCCTCCATGAGCCAGCGGTACGCCTCGTCGGGACCCCCGCGGGCGAGGCGTGAGTCGATCCCTAGTCGCAACCGCGAGACCGCCGCCGACAGCGCGCCGGTGCGGGCCGGCGCCTCGCCGAGCCAGAAGGGGATGTTGGGTGGCAGCCCGCGGGCGTCCTCCACGCGCACCACACCTTGCTCGACGCGCAGGATCCGCCAGGAGGTATTGCCGAGCTGGAAGATATCGCCGGCCATGCTCTCGATGGCGAAGTCCTCGTTGAGCGTCCCCACGAAGCCGCCGCCCGGCTCCTCGCGGACCTCGTAGTCGGCGATCTCCGGGATGGCCCCGCCCGAGGTCACGGCGATGAGGCGCGCGCCGCGCCGCGGGCGCAGTCGGCGGTTCACGGCATCGCGGTGCAGGTAGGCGGCGCGGCGTCCCCAGCGGCCGCTGTAGCCTTCGGACAGGAGCCGCACCACCGCCTCGAGCTCGGGGCGGGTGAGCGCGCGATAGGGGTGAGCCCCGCGCACCAGATCGAAGAGCCGGTCCTCGTCGTAGTCCTCGGCGGCGACGATCGCGACGAGCTGTTGGGCGAGCACATCGATGGCACCAGGCGACACCGTGAGCCGGTCGAGCTCCCCCTGACGCGCGGCCTCGAGGAGGGCGCTGCACTCGATGAGATCGTCGCGGCTCAAGGGAAACAGCCGGCCCTTGGGCAGCCCCGCGATGGCGTGGCCGGAACGCCCGACGCGCTGGAGCAGGGTAGCAATGGAACGCGGGCTCCCGATCTGGCAGCACAGATCGACCTCGCCCACGTCGATGCCGAGCTCGAGCGATGCGGTCGCGACCAGGGCCCGAAGGCTCCCCTCTTTGAGCCGCGCCTCGGCGGCCAACCGGTGTTCGCGCGCTAGACTGCCGTGGTGGGCCGCGATGCAGGGGGCTTCTCCGGTCGTGTCCAGGCGCTCGCTCAGATGACGTGCGACGCGCTCGGCCATGCGCCGGGTGTTGACGAAGACGATGGTCGTGCGGTGGCCCGCTATCAGATCGGCGAGACGGTCGTAGACCTCGCCCCACACCTCGTTCGACATGACGGCGGCGAGCGGGCTTGGCGGCAGCACCAGGCCCAGGTCCCAGGCACGCCGGTGGCCCATGTCCACGATGTGGCACGGACCCTCGCCGCACAGATAGCGGGCGACCTCTTCGATGGGCCGCTGGGTGGCCGAGAGCCCGATGCGGCGAAGGGACTTCCCGGCCAGGGCATCGAGACGCGCCAGGCTGAGCGCGAGATGGGCGCCGCGCTTCGTCGCGGCCACCGCGTGGACTTCGTCCACGATCACCGTGTGGGCGGTCTCGAGCATCGCCCGCCCGCCCGCACTGGTCAGCAGGATATAGAGCGATTCCGGGGTCGTGACCAGGATGTGCGGCGGCGAGCGGCGCATGCGCAGGCGCTCGGCCGCGGGGGTGTCGCCGGTGCGCACCCCCGACCGGATCGCGATGTCGGCAGACCCCAGCCGCTCGAGCTCGCGGGCGATCCCCGAAAGGGGTGCTTCGAGGTTGCGATGGATGTCGTTGCCGAGCGCCTTGAGCGGCGAGACATAGACGACCGCCGTCGTATCGGCGAGCCCTCCGCCCTCGGCCTCGCGCACCAGTCGATCGATGACGGCGAGAAAGGCCGCGAGCGTCTTGCCCGATCCCGTCGGTGCCGCGATGAGGGCGTGCCGGCCCTCCAGGATCGCGGGCCAGGCCTCTATCTGACAGGGCGTCGGCGCCGCGAACCGGCCGGAGAACCAGTTCCGGATGGCCGGATGGAGGTCATCGATCGCTCGCAAGCGAGTCGGCCCTAGGCCCGCACCAGCGCGCCCGGATCTGCGCCCGCTCCTCGGCGGTGTAAAAATGCTGGGCGTAACGCGAAGAGAGCAGGCGGTCCACGTAGGTCTCGGGTAGGCGGATCCGTTCCTTGAAGCGTTGGTATATCGCACCGTAGTGCTTTTCGTCGCCGACGTTGGTGCGCACCAGATCCTCCAGGTGGATGCCGAGGAACGACTCCACGGCGGAGCGCTTGATGTCGTCGGGAGACTCGCATCGGAGCACGAGCAAGCGGTGACCGGCGTGCTCAAGGATGTCATACCCGCGGTGGTGCGGGAATGGCCGGGCAAACACATCGATGCCGAAGGGTTCGAGGAGTTGGTCATTGAACCAACCGAGCGGAATATCGTGGTAATAGTTGCCGAGGAACTGCGCGATGTAGTTCTGGACCGGGATGGAGGCATCGTCGAGGTTGCGGCGGTCGAAAAAGATCGGGAGGTTTTCGAAGAACGCCGCGAAGTTCCGGCTGATCGGCTCGCGCACGAGCGTGATCATCTCGAGCGGCCGTCCCTGGCTGACGATGTCACGATTGATCCGTTCGGCGACCGTGACGTGGAGTGGGAAAGCCTCGCCGCGGACCCGATGTTGCTCCTTGATCCTCTCCAGCGTATCGAGGTTGAGGCTATGCACATGCAGCACCTCGATACCGGGTAGCTTTTCGAGCGCGGCAACGAGCGAGCGGGAACCGACCTTGCCCATCTGGTAGACCAGGACCGGCCGGCGGACATCGGAGGGGCCTTGCGCTGTTGCGATTCTGGCACTCATATCGGTGATCGACGACCGCGAGCCATGGGGTTGTCGACTACCGATCCCGCCGCGCGTGAGCCCGCATGGGATCCATCGCGGGCGATCCGTACCGCATCGGCAACATCGATCTTATGGAAGGCGCAGAGCTTACCCCCGATCGTGGCATCCAAGACGCTACGGCCGTCGGCCATGAACGCCTCTCTCGCCTTGCGGTAGCCGCGCTCGGACGCCGCCAGATCGGGCAGGTTCCAAGGGCTCTGCCCGTCGAAATACCCCGGGTCGAAGTGGTCGCGATCCGCCCCATCGTTGCGCACCAGGGCGTGCGGTCTGCCCTTTGTCGTGAAATGATGGTCCACTCCCACCAGGATCACCGGATCGGCCCCCATGTAGTAGGCGAATTGCAGGGCCGCATAGGTGACGGTGCCCGAGATCCCGACGCCCCGGGTGATATCGGTGGAGAACTCGCCAGAGCAGAGGTTCAAGAAGAATCCGGCCTCTCGCAACTCGCTGTTTTGCATGAACCAGCGGCTCTGCCAGGACAGGTACAGGGGGATCCCGAGCCGGGCAAACCGCGGCGCGTGCTGCGACAGGACGTGGCGGTTCATGCACAAGACCATGGTGGGTCGCCATCGCACCCGCGGAAACAGGAGGTCGATCTTGTTCATGCCGATGGCGGGGATCCCCGCGAGCTCGTCGAGGGGGGTATGGTTCAGGCTCGGTCCGTTGCCGACCACCAAGAGGGGCTGCCCTTGGTGGCAGTGTTTCAACCGGGAAAGGGCTTGCGCATGAACGGTGCGCCGGTACAGCCAGCCGTCCAGCCAGTAGCGCGCGGGCCGCAGTCGCCGAGCGGCGCCCGCGGCCGGATCCGCGATGTCGCTATAGGCCCGCCCCGGTGACACGGTCAGGATAGCCTGTCGAGCACGCGCCGATAGGCACGCAGCCGTCCCAGGGCGGCGCGGAGACTGGCCGAGGCATCGGGATGGTGACCGTCGAGATAGGCCACGATCCCGGCCCGGGTCCGGTTGGTCAGGGCCCTGGCCCAGCGCTTGACCTTCGTCACCCGGCGCTGAACCTTCGGCACGGAGCGCTGATACATCAGGCCCAGCCATGGGATCGATCGAGTCGGGGAGAGACGCTCCATCGCCCTGCGCGCCGCCTGCGCGAGGGCCTCCGCGTCAGCGGTCTCTCTCGTGGCGATGCAATAACCCCAGGCCCGCGGGCTGCCGAGGTGGCAGGGATAGGGCACGAGCCGCCGCCACCGCCGCCCCGCTTTCATAAATTTTGGCCCGAAGCGCGTCGGCGGGTGCCATTCGCTGACCCAGACCCGATAGCCCTGTGCGACGAGCAAGCGCGTCAGGTCGTGCAGGGGATAGCCGCTCTCCTCATCGAAGGCGCACATCACGAACCGCGGCCGGCACTCTGCCCACGGGACGTCTTGCAGGATCCCGAGGTGGGGGCTGTCCACCATGAGGAGATCCAGGCGGGAGAGCCCGCGTTCCTCCATGACCTCGCGCACCGTCCTGCTCGCCAGCTCGGCCCGGGTGGTGGCGTCCGGTGCCAAGGCGTGTACCGTGAAACCGCCCGTCAAGAAGGGCGCGAGTGCGTCGTGGGCGCGGGCTCCCACGGCCAACACGATCCCTCCCGAGGTCCCGGACAGCACCTCGGCCACGAGCGCCCCCTCGTTGATAGTGAGGCGGGTTCGACGCGAATGGCGCCCGCAGAGACCCGCATCGTCGGAGCTCCTGGGCTTGACGCCGGGCGCGAAACCATGTTGGCTCGCTGCCTCCGAAAGGCTCGCGTGCAGCCGTTCCCGGACCGCCCTCGCCGGGTGCTGCTCGAATGCGAAGGCCCGCCCGCGGGCGCCCAGGGTCTGGCCATAGTCCGGGTCGCCCGTGAAGCGCCGCAGCGCGGTTTCCAAGAGCGCCGGATCGCGCGTCGTCACTACTTCGGCCACACGGTGCTCGGCGAGGTAGGCGACCGTGGCGATGGCCATCGGCCCATAGGCCATGACCGGTACCCCGGAGGCCAGACATTCAGGCATCTTGTTGGCCATCGAGTAACGCACATAGGCAACGCTCCGTGCGTCGAAGTTGTACGCGATGAGCAGGAGGTGGCAACCGATCAGGAGCCTCCGGTAGCCCTCCTCCGATATGCCCGCCTCGTGCACCGAGACGCCCTGGGATCTCGCGAAGACCGCGTCGGCCTTGGTTTTCCAGGTGCGTGTCGTGTGGACCTCGAGCCGCACCCCGAGCTCTTCATGCAGCTTATCCACGACCTCCGCGACGTCCATGAGGCTCCGCAGTCCCATGTCGTCCGCCAACCCCCCGACATACCGTATCAACAAGGGCTCGGTGGCGGCACGCCGCGTCGCACGCTCGCTGTCGAGCGCCTGCCACACCGCCGGCTCGACGCCGTTGGCGATGGCCTGAAACCGGAGCCCGTAACGGGCCTCGAAGGCCGCAGACATCGCCTCGCAGATGCTCAGGCGCACCGCGCTTCGCTCGAGCAACCGGGGGAGCCGCCGCGTCAAGCGGTCGCTACCGAACAGGCCGTGTGCGCCGGCGCGGGCCGGCCAGTCGTCCATCAGGTGAGTGACCAGGGGCACCCCGAGCGCGTCGATGGCCCGTAGCGCGAGCTCGTGGAAATAGCGAGGGTGATCATGGGGCCGGAAATAGACGACGTCGGGATCGAAGGACCGGCACCAGGCGATGGCCTCCGCGGGATCGCTGGGGTCATCGAGTGCCGCTTGCGCCGCGCCGCCCCGGTACAGCCCGAAGCGCCCGTGCCCGGCCGCAAATACCTGGGTCAGGCGGCCTTCCGGCCACCCCGTGAACAGGGTTTTTTTGATCTGCCCCGTGGCGGAGCTCGACCCGAGGCAGGTCATGTCCAGGATCAAGACCCGAGGGAAGAGGGACATCGTCGCCGCGCCGTCCACGGACCGAAACAGCGATTCATAGTCGACCCGCTCGAAGACCTCGAGCTTTCCGCCTATCGTGGCGTTGCGGATCCGCACCCCACGGGCCTCCGTCACGCGCCGCGCTTCCTCGTAAGCCGCGACCATCTTGTCGACCTGGGGATCATGCCAGCGATAGCCCTTCCCGAAATAATCCGGATGGAAGTGATTAGGGTCGTCCCCCTGCATGTCGAGGACCGCCACCCCATAGTGATGATGTCTCTCCACGGTCTTCGGGATCTCGTAGCTAGCGTCCACCCCGACCAGATAGATCTCCGGAAAGCCGAGATAAAACGCGAGCTGCATGCACGTGAAGGTCACCGTGCAGCCGGTGTAAGTGATCCGGCTCGCGTCGGTCGAGAACTCGAAGCCCGCTGGGTTGGGGCGCGGCCTGTGGTTGAAGAAAAGGGTATCCGGCCCCTCATCGAGGCAATAGGCGAGATTGAACGGGAACAGCTTGAGCGGGCCTTTGATCGCATTGATCTGCTGAGCCCGGTCCTCCGCCACCAGATGGTCTTCGACGACGTAGAAGGTCGGGGTGAAGCCCATCTCTTCGAACTTCAAGAACAGGCCGTTCACCCCGAAGGTGACCTCATCGCAGAGCTTCGTGAGGTCGGTGCGATTGAGGCTCGGGCCGTTGCCGATGATGAAGCAGCGCGCCTTGCCGGCGTATTGCCGGCGCAGCTCCCGTAGCCGCGGCGCGTACTCGCGCTTCCACCACCATTCGTAGATCGCACGCACCCGCTTCAAGCCGGCCACGCGCTCTGCGACGGGAACGGCCTCGGTCGGGAGGAAGATCCCGCCTCTGAGCGGCAACTCCTCGATGAGACGCCGTTCCTCGATCTGGAGGCGCGTCGCTCGATCGTCCTTCTTGGACTTCATCATGGGCCGCGCCCCGGGCCTCCGCCTTTGTCCCCGTTGCCGGTCGCTGGGTGGACCTGACTGGACAAGCCATCGCCCTGGGCCGTCCGCTCTGCATCCCGAGGCGCCACCGCATGCGCGACGTCGCTCCCTTTATCGATACGGCCACTATCAATACGGGCCCCATCGACACCGGCCCCATCGGCGCTGGCAGCGTGACCCGCCGTCACGGGCTCGACATTGGGCCTCTTGCGCGCACGACGATGGGGTCGGAAGGCGTCCCGGTAGGCTATGACGACCTCCTCCGCCGGTCCGACCGCGCGCGTGCAGCCATCCTCGAGCCACACTGCGCGGTCGCACAGCTCCAGCAGGGTCTCGGCGTTATGGGAGACCAGGACCACGGTCTTGTCGGAGCGGATCTTCTCCGTCATGACCGCGGTGGACTTCTCGCGGAACTGCGCATCGCCGACCCCGAGGACCTCATCGATGAGCAGGATGTCCGGGTCGAGCTGAAACGCGACCGCGAAGCCCAACCGCGCCCTCATGCCTGCCGAGTACTCGGCGATGGGCTCATCGAAGAAATCGCCGAGCTCGGCGAACTCGGCGATGGCCTCGATCCGCTCGGCGATCCCGTGCCGCGTCAACCCGAGCATCATGCCGCTCAGCATGGCGTTCTCCCGTCCGGTCAGATAGGGCAGAAATCCGAGCTGCAAGGCGAGCAGGGTGGCGCTCAGGTGCTGACCGGATATCGAGCCCTTGTCCGGGCGCGTGATCCCGGCCAGGATCTTGAGCAACGTGCTCTTGCCGCAGCCATTGCGACCGACGACGCCGAGGGACTCGCCGGGGTAGACGTCGAACGATACGTCCTTGAGCGCCCAGAAACGCCGGCGCCGGAAGAAGCCCTTGCGCAACCAATACGAGGCGCCGACGTGGCGCAAGGAAAGGACCGGCTTCGCTCCCGGCCCCATTCAGTCCACCACCTTCGGATAGACCCGGTCGTAGCGCGTCAGGAGATAGATCGCCGGGACCACGATGGCGCAGGAGAGGAGCGCCAGCAGGCCGAGGGCGCCGAAGTCCGGCCATCGCTGATGGATCAAGACCTCCCGGTAGCTCTCGATGAGATTGGCCACGGGATTGAGGTAGAACCACGCCTTGGCCCCCTCGGGGAGCTGCTCGGCCGGGAAGAACACCCCCGAGAGGAACATGAGCATGCGCAGCCCGTAATCGACGAAGTTCCTGAGATCGGGGATGAAGGGGATGAGCGCGGCCAGGAGATAGGCGAGGCTGCCGGAAAACAGAAATTGGACCGCGACGATGACGACGAGGGCCGTGTAAGGCGGCGAGAAACTCAGGCCATAGAGGATGCAGAACGCGATGAGGAGCAGCAACACAACCACGAAGTGCAGGAACGCGATGAGGATCGCGACGGTGGGAAAGACCAGCTTGGGGATGTAGACCTGGCTGATGAGCGATGCGGCCGCACGCACGGTGTTGGCGCCCTTGGAGACCGTCGTGGCGAACCACTGCCACACCGCCACCCCGACCAGGAGGAACGGGATGAAATCCACGGTCTCGGTCTGCAGGAACACTCCGAACACGACATAGTACGTCGCCATCGCGACCAGGGGGTCGATCAACCACCACACGTAGCCGATGTAGGTGTGCGCCGTTTCCGCACGTATGTCGGCGTAGGTCTTGTACAGGATCAGATCGAAATAATGCTTGTCAGGCATAGTGGGGCCGAGAACGCGCACAGATTACCATGTCGTGCACCAGGTTTTCCCTCCCCCTGCCAGGGGGAGGGCGAGGGTATCCTAACCTTCCCCCTGCCAGGGGGAAGGGATGGAAGCGTACAATTTCCAATATCTTTGGCTAGTTTCTTTCACAAACTCTCAGAGCGGGTCATGCAGCCTGCTCGAGATGCCGCCGTCGACGCGCAGCACCGCGCCGTTGATGAAACCCGCCCTGGGCGAGGCGAGGAACAGCGCGCACTCCGCGATCTCTTCCGGCTGCCCGATGCGCCCGATGGGGTGCATCTCGCCCAGTTGCCGGCGCGCCTCGTCACGGCCCGCGAAGCCGGCCTCGAGCATCGGTGTCGCGAAGGCGGCCGGCGCGATGGCGTTGACCCGTACCCGGGTCCC
>Ga0136632_10000563_pt1 | contig 11150 bp, 8 predicted proteins | sample AntDrymUQ6112106_2_FD_104670 | JGI IMG/M metagenome (GOLD analysis project Ga0136632, IMG submission 104670) | Polar desert sand microbial communities from Dry Valleys, Antarctica - metaG UQ611 (21.06) | ecosystem: Environmental > Terrestrial > Soil > Desert | place: Antarctica: Dry Valley...
CATCAAAGTCGATTTTCTCGTAACGCTTTTCCAGGCTCGAGATGGCGGCGCCGGTATAGGTGTAAATAAAACCATCCCGCGACTCTGATTGGCTACGCTGAAGCTGGCCATAAACGCGACCGGTCCAAGGGTTGGGTCCCTCGTTTGAAATTTCATAGCGCAAGTTGACGAGATAGCTACCGCGCTCGAAGGTGTAGATCTTCCGTACCGTAAGTCCTTGCACCGGACCCCAGGTAAATACGACTTTTAGCGACTTCTTGGCGTTTTCCAATTCGTAAGCGTTTTGCTCGCTCCGATATTCGCTGTGATGATCCGGGGCAACATCCGCGCTTCGTAACCCTCCTTGCACAACGAAGGTTAGCGATTCGCTGCGGTCAAGAAAAACGAACGGTTTTCGGGGGGGGTCCACGGACACGGGAAACGCAGGCAGCTTTGCTTTTTCTATAACCGCGCCGATCTTGTTGATGTCGAGTTCCAGGACATCGGTTCTGACGCGGACGGACGAATCTTCCTTGCCCTCCGGCTCGGCCTCTTGATCGGAAACCGCTGCGCTAGCCTCCTTACCGTTCTCTACGGTGGGAACGTCGGACCCCTGAGGCGCCGTAGCCTTGCCGGTTGTCGGCCGTGACCATGGGGATTCGAGGCTACCGTAATCACGTTGCCACGCCTGCCAAATAAGCAGGGAAATAATACATAACCCTGCGATCATAAGTAATCTAACGTTATCCATCTATATCTATCCTAACCCTTAGCACGTGGTACCGGATCAACCCCTCCGGGGTGAAACGGGTGACAATTGCTTATGCGTTTTATAGTCAAGCGAAGCCCGCGCGCTAAGCCGTGTAATGCGATCGCCTCCGCGGCATATTGCGAACAACTTGGGTGGAAGCGGCAGTGCCGCCCCATGAGCGGGCTCACGAACCTCGTGTAAAGCCTAATGACGGAAATCAAAATTCTCTGCATCGCGCGATGCGGGCCCAATGGAATTCGAGTAGATCATGGAACTGTATTCCCGTGAGCTCACACGCGGGTTTACGAACTATGATCAGCGTATCGAAGCCGGCAAGCTTTGGCTTATGGTGGCGAAAGAACTCACGCACGCGTCGTTTTAATCGATTCCTCTTAACCGCAATGCGTACCTGTTTTTTTGAAACCGCGATACCAAGCCTGGCTCGGGTCAATCCATTTGGGCACGCAAGCACCATTACTACCCGGTCGCTGGATTTGCATCGAGCTGAAAGAAGGCGCTGAAAATCCCGACGCTCTTTGACTCTGTCGTCCGCGGAAAAGGATACTAGGGCCCTCGCTCGCTTGTCAGTCAGGCCGTCAATCGCTTGCGGCCTTTTGCCCGCCTGGCCTTGATCACCAGCCGCCCGGCTTTGGTTCTCATTCGAGCACGGAACCCGTGCGTTCTCTTGCGCTTGATTTTGCTGGGTTGGTAAGTTCGTTTCATGACAAAGTACCGGGATGACTGCCATCAAAAATAAACGTGAGATGTTGTACGAATAAGCTTATTCTGTCAAATCACTATGTTTCCATAAACACATTAAGAGGAAGGTTCTATGGGGGGATCTTTGTGGCAACGCTGCCTCGCCAAACTAGAGTGCGAATTACCGCCACAACAATTCAGTACCTGGATTAGGCCTCTCCATGCCGTGGAAGAGGACCGTAATCTCAAGTTGCTGGCCCCGAACCGCTTCGTACTTGAGTGGATCAAGGACAAGTACTTTGAGCGAATAGTAGACCTCGTCACTCATCTTGCAGAAACCGAAGGGGTAAAGGTCTTCCTCTCGGTCGGTAGCCATTCGGGGCGGGCCAGAGCCGGTAATACCCCGCATTGTTTGCCTAAGAGTAGCAACCGCGACGCCCCGATTAACCGCGGACTGAAACGCGACTTTACCTTTGAGACTTTCGTCGAGGGCAAATCCAACCAGCTTGCGCGGGCCGCGTCCCTACAGGTCGCCGAGAACCCAGGAGGGGCATACAATCCACTTTTTATCTGCGGTGGGGTTGGGCTCGGCAAGACACACTGCATGCATGCAGTCGGGAACATGATTTGCCGGATCCGCCCAAATGCTAATGTCTTGTACCTGCACTCCGAACGCTTCGTAGCGGATATGGTAAAGGCGCTGCAACACAACACAATCAACGACTTCAAACGTTTCTATCGATCCGTCGATGCCTTACTAATCGATGATATTCAGTTTTTCGCGGGCAAGGAGCGCTCTCAGGAGGAGTTCTTTCATACCTTCAACGCCTTGCTCGAAGGTCAACAACAAATTGTTCTAACATGTGATCGTTACCCAAAGGAGGTCCACGGGGTCGAGGAACGGCTAAAATCGCGCTTTGGATGGGGTCTCATGGTTGCCATTGAACCTCCCGAACTAGAAACCCGTGTTGCAATTCTAATGATTAAGGCAGAATTGGCGCGAATCGTGCTTTCATACGAGGTTGCCTTTTTTATCGGGAAACGCTTTCGCTCCAATGTGAGGGAATTAGAAGGCGCACTGCATCGTGTCATTGCAAACTCTCAATTTACCGGACGACCTATAACCCTGGAGTTCGCAAAGGATGCGTTAAAAGACCTGCTCGCGTTACAAGACAAGCTAGTAACGATCGATAACATCCAGAAAACCGTCGCGGACTTTTACAAAACACGCGTGTCCGACCTGCTATCACCGCGCCGCAATCGCTCCATCGCGCGTCCTCGACAACTCGCGATCGCGTTGTCGAAAGAGTTAACTAATCATAGCCTTCCGGAGATAGGCGATGCTTTCGGCGGCAGAGACCATACCACCGTTCTGCATGCGTGCCGAAAAATATCAGAATTGCGTAAGCTAGAACAACGCGTTGACGATGATTACTTAACGCTTTACAGGATCCTGACCACATGATGTGAATTCCCTGTGAACAATCTCGCGCTGGTGGCCTCCATTTTATCTTGTTTATCCTTATCCACAGAAAGTGCTTCAGGTTCCTAACTATATATCCACCGCAGAGCGCTTATCCAACCTCCTGTTTAATAAGCTATGTCTTCATCCATACCACCTAATTGCTTTGCATTAATAGCAAAATCAATATTAGTTTATGAAATTATCTATTGAGCGTGAGAGGCTGCTTTCACCGCTGCAAAACTTAAGTGGGATCCTGGATCGAAATCAGTCCACCCCCATTCTGGGCCACGTGTTGATATCGGGGCGTGAAGATTCTGTGTCATGTTCGGCGACGGATATGGAAGTCGAGCTTGTCGTTGTTATCGACCAAGGCGCGGCGGAGCCAGGAGAGATTACGGTTCCGGGAAGGAAGCTATTGGATATTTGTCGGGCGCTGCCGTCCGCATCACGAATCGACATTTCCTGCCAGGGTGGCCAAACCGTTATTCGCTCAGGCAAAAGCCGTTTTACACTGCAAACACTGCCGGCAGCCGAGTTCCCGAGCTTTACCGCATTTTCTCCGCGAGTGACCTTTGATATCAAAAGCCGACAATTAAGGGCACTTTTGGAAGAAACGCATTTTGCTATGGCCCAGCAGGATGTCAGGTATTATTTGAACGGGCTTTTGATCGAGATTGGTGCGGGCCGGATCCGGGCGGTGGCCACCGATGGGCATCGGCTGGCCTTGAAAGACATACCAGCAAGTCCTGCTGTAGTGGAATCGATGCAAATCATCGTACCTAGAAAAGCGGTTATTGAATTGCTCAAAGTACTGGATGGGGACGACGGGGAAGCTAACCTATCGATTAGCGATAACCACTTTCAGGTACAAGGAGCAAACTGCACGTTTACTTCCAAACTTATCGATGGCCGATATCCCGACTACGAGAAAGTGTTGCCGCATGACACAAACAAGATAGTGATCGCCGATCGGGAGTTGCTCCGACAGGGACTCGCCCGTAGTGCCATCTTATGTACCGATCGTTTCAAGGGCGTACGTATCTCGCTCGATCGGGATACATTACGCTCATGCGGTCAAAGCGCGGAGCGGGAGGAATCGGAGGAACAGATCGAGGTTAGCTATGACGATGAGTTACTGGAAGTCGGGTTTAACGTCGTTTATCTTATCGATGCGCTTGCGGCCATTAAAACGACCCAGGTACGCCTGGAATTTAAGGATATGGGCAGCAGTTGTGTTATTAAGCCGGACGGGGACTCGATGAACGTCTATGTCGTTATGCCTATGAGAATTTGAAGGTCGTGTTCTTAGGGCTTGCTGTGTGAATAAGCTATCGGCGTTTCACGTGAAACATACCCGCCTGTGGTAAACTGTTAGCCTGACAGTTTCCCGGACCCGCTATGCAAAGCCCAGCACGATACGACTCCTCGAATATCAAGGTTCTAAAGGGATTAGACGCTGTACGAAAACGGCCAGGGATGTACATCGGTGACACCGATGATAGTACGGGTCTCCATCACATGGTATTCGAGGTTGTAGATAACAGTGTCGATGAGGCGCTAGCAGGCTACTGCACAGAAATTAATGTCCGTGTTCATGGTGACGGATCGGTCACGGTTAAGGATAACGGCCGTGGTATCCCAGTCGACCTACATATCGAGGAGGGACGCTCAGCGGCTGAAGTCATCATGACGACCCTCCACGCGGGCGGCAAATTTGACGACGATTCTTACAAGATCGCCGGTGGCTTGCACGGCGTAGGCGTATCGGTTGTTAACGCGCTGTCGGAGTCCTTGAATTTAACGATTAACCGCGATCGGCAATGCTTTTATCAAGAATACGCTGATGGCGAGCCAAAAACCCCAATCCGGGTCCTCGGAAGTGCGATACACCGCGGAACCGAAATACGATTTAAGCCAAGCCCGAAGGTATTTTCGAATATAGAGTTTCATTATGATATTTTAGCCAAAAGGCTCCGTGAGTTGTCGTTCCTTAATACCGGTGTCAAGATCGATTTGGTCGATGAGCGCACAGGGCGAGAGGACGTTTTCGAATACAAAGGAGGAATTTCAGCGTTCGTGGAGCATTTGAACAAGAAAAAGACACCCTTACACGCAAGCGTGATTACTATCGGTGCCACTCGCGAGGGAATCGAGGTGGCCGTTGCCATGCAATGGAACGATTCCTATCAAGAGAACATTTTTTGTTTTACCAACACCATACCGCAACGCGATGGCGGCACTCACCTAGCGGGGTTTAAAGGAGGGATTACACGCACGTTTAACCAATACATGGAGCGAGAGGGGATCCTTCAAAAAGCTAAGATTCTCGTCGCGGGTGACGATATCCGCGAGGGCCTAACCGCGGTGCTCTTAATTAAACTAAAGGATCCGAAGTTTTCTTCGCAAACCAAGGATAAGTTGGTGTCCAGTGAGGTGAAAGGTGTCGTGGAAAGCATTGTCGCCGAGAAACTCGACGAATTTCTGTTAGAACGCCCGAACGAGGCGCGGGTCATTACCGATAAAATCGTCGATGCTGCTCGCGCGCGCGAAGCGGCCCGCAAAGCGAGAGAGTTGACGAGGCGCAAAACGGCATTAGATATCGCGGCCTTGCCGGGAAAACTTGCCGATTGCCAAGAAAAAGACCCAAGACAATCGGAGATCTTTCTGGTCGAGGGCGATTCCGCTGGCGGATCGGCGAAGCAGGCCAGGGACCGGCGTTTTCAGGCTATCCTTCCGCTCAAGGGAAAGATTCTCAATGTTGAGAAAGCGCGGTTTGACAAGATGTTGGCATCGGTGGAGGTGGGCACGCTGATTACGGCCCTAGGGTGTGGAATCGGCCGGGAAGAATATAACCCGGACAAACTCCGCTATCACCGGATCATCATAATGACGGACGCCGATGTCGATGGCTCACATATTCGGACCTTGTTACTCACATTTTTCTATAGGCAGATGTTTGCTTTAGTGGAGCGAGGCCACGTGTATATTGCTCAACCACCGCTTTACAAGGTGAAAAGGGGGAAGCAGGAGCAATACATAAAAGACGAGCGATCGTTTTTGAACTATCTGCTGTTGAACGCGTTACGCGACGCACGGTTCTACACGCCACAATCTGCTTTGAAAGCAGAGGATATCGATCGAATCGGACAGGATTACCTCGTGTGGCGGGAATTACTTAACCGCTTGCAGAGATCTCATAACGAGGAAATACTAAAGGGCATCGGAGACATCCCGCTCCTCGGCAGCGAAGAGCTTTCCGACCCGGGATCGCTCGCCGTCTGGTGTGCGCGCCTCGCTCAGCGGCTACAGCAAGCCGACCCACAAGGGATATATAGTACCGAATACGACCTCACACCCGACCGGCCAACGAGGGTCATTACCAAGAAGATAATATATGGAATCGAAGCTACCGATATCTACACGTATGATTTCTTTAGGTCCGGCGAGTACCACCGGCTCGTAAAGCTATCAGAGCGCCTTGGTGCCGACTTGGCGAATGGCGCAAGGGTAGAAATGGGCGGTAGGTCATATCCGATCGGCAGCATGCGAGAAGGCTTTGAGCGTATCTTGGAAGAATTCCGCGACGGATTACAGATTCAACGCTATAAAGGTCTCGGTGAAATGAACCCGGAGCAGTTGTGGGAAACCACCATGCATTCCGAGGCACGCAGCCTCTTGCAAGTGCGTATCGAGGATGCGGTGGCGGCGGATGAGATTTTTACGACGCTGATGGGCGACCAAGTTGAGCCGCGACGCGAGTTTATCGAAGTACACGCTCTTTCCGTGGGTAACTTAGATACCTGAGCGCGAGAGAACAAAAGCACCGGCCCGAATGTTTGGGCCGATAAGCACCGCTTCTACCGGTATGCACGCGCGGCAACCCATACGTCGACTCGCTCCACCCCCTCGGAACGTAATAAAACGGCAAGCTCGCTGGCTGTGTGGCCTGTCGTCATTACGTCGTCGACCAGAGCGACGTGCTGATATCGCACAGGCTGGTTTAACTGAAACGCGCGGCGCACGTTGTGGCGTCGCGCGTTAGCCGCTAGGCTAGCCTGCGGAACCGTCTTTCGAGTACGGACGGCCGCGTCGTGCAGCAGCGGGATCCCGAGGCATTCGGCGAGGGGCTTAGCCAGTTCAACGGCTTGGTTATAGCCGCGGTTGAAGAGGCGTTTCCAGTGTAGGGGAATGGGAATCAAGCACTCGGGCAAGTCGGTCTGTAAGCGCGCGATCTGTTGATACATTAGGCGCGCCACGAGTTCCGCGTATGCGAGGCGTTGCGAGAACTTGATCGCTTTAATCAACACATCGACAGGGAAAGCATAGCGATAGGGAGCGAAGCACAGTCCAAAGGGTGGCGGGTTGCAGGCAGGTACCGCAGATCATATTCACCGGCAACGGGAGAGCGCACGTGCGGCATGCGTTTGTATTCGCCGGTAGAATCTCGGAACAAGCTTGGCAGAGGAAGCTTATTGAGGGGATCCGAGCATCGCAAAGAACACAGTGCATGGGCTATCCGTTAATCGGCAAGGGATCGCGTACGGGCTTTATAGCGCACTTAATAAAGACATACTTACCACCATGATGAACGCGCCCACAAGCGGCTCTTTGTTTCCCGATCCGACCCTGAGGTTCCCAGAGCCTAGGCATGATTGGAAAACGGCAGATGCTGAGCATATATACAGTCTCCCGTTTTCGGATCTCCTGTTTCAAGCGCAAAGCGTTCATCGGCGATATTTTAACTCCAATACTGTCCAGCTCAGCACATTGCTTAATATCAAGGCGGGGGGTTGTCCGGAAGACTGCGCGTATTGCCCGCAGAGCGCGCGCTACGGCACTTCGGTGAAAGCCGCACGCATGCTTGATGTTGGCATCGTCAAGGAGGCCGCCGAAAAGGCGAAACGCGAAGGGGCGACAAGGTTTTGCATGGGGGCCGCATGGCGTAGCCCGCGTCGGGATGATCTGGGACGCGTGCTTGAAATGGTGAGTGCGGTCAAGTGCATTGGCTTGGAAACATGCGCGACCCTGGGCATGTTAACGGCGGAACAAGCTGAGGCGCTAAAAGACGCAGGGCTCGATTATTACAACCACAACCTCGATACCTCCCCCGCGTACTATTCCCGGATTATTACTACAAGAACCTATGAGGACAGGTTGCGCACCCTTGGGTATGTGAGGGCCGCGGGGATGCGGGTATGTTGCGGCGGGATCATCGGTATGGGCGAGAGCCGCCACGATCGCTGTGCTTTATTGATGACCCTCGCCAATCTTCCTGAACATCCCGAAAGCGTCCCGATTAATCTCTTGGTGCGGGTTGAGGGAACGCCGCTGGGCGCTGCCGAGATCCCGGATCCCTTCGAGATGGTGCGCGCCATCGCGCTCGCGCGCATCTTGATGCCCGCATCCTATGTAAGGTTGTCGGCCGGCAGGAGCAGCATGTCGGATGAGCTGCAAGCCCTTTGTTTTCTTGCCGGAGCGAACTCTGTGTTTTACGGAGAGCAGCTCTTGACGACGGAAAACCCCGCGGCAGGTCATGATAGGCGGCTATTTGAACGCCTTGGGATCACGCCAGTTTGAGCACAGGGGTCTTATCCGTAAGAAATGTTGGTCGCAACAATGTTTGGCTTCGGCCTTCTTGCCGCCGGTTCCGGATACAGCAAGGATATCGAACGCGAAGACAGTAAGCATGAAGAAGAAATGCAAGGATGGGAACAGCGCTGAATAGGGATGCTAACGCGCCGGCGTTCGACGCAGGCCTACTTGCCGGGCTGCAACACCTCAAAGAGCACTGTCAATATCGCACACGCCGAGTTAAAGAAGCTGCGAAAGGTCCGGAGATCGAGGTCGAAGGCCGTCGCTATGTCGATTTCTCCAGCAACGATTATCTCGGTTTAAGCGGCGACCCGCGCGTTGTTAACGCGTTTCGGCGTGGTTTGGAGCGCTATGGCGCCGGGGCCGGCGCGTCGCATCTGGTCTCGGGTCATTGCCAGCCTCATCACGCGCTGGAGCTGGAACTGGCTGCGTTTACCGGCCGGCCCAGGGCGCTGCTATTCTCGACAGGCTATCTGGCGAACCTCGGGATCGCCAGCGCGTTGTTTCGGCGAAACGATACCGTGATCCAGGATCGGGCCAACCATGCCTCGCTGGTCGATGCGGCGATCCTCGCGCGCGCGCGCCTGGTACGTTATCCCCATCGCAATATCGGGGCGCTTGAACGCTTGCTTTCAAAGGGCCGGGGCGGGCGCACCTATGTCGTGACCGATGCTGTTTTTAGCATGGACGGGGGCCTCGCGCCTTTAGTCGAAATCGCCGCATTGTGTGCGCGCCACGAAGCGGTGCTGGTGGTTGATGACGCGCATGGGTTCGGTGTGTTGGGAGCGGATGGGGCGGGCGCCTTGAATCAGCTCGGGCTCGGGCTTGGGGAGGCGCCGATACTCATGGCTACTTGCGGTAAGGCTTTGGGCGTATTCGGGGCCTTTGTAGCCGGTTCGGAGCCGCTCATCGAAACGCTCATTCAGCGTGCCCGGAGTTATATGTATACCACGGCCATGCCGGCGGCGATGGCCGAAGCGGTGCGCGAAAGCCTCGCGTTGCTGCGTCTCGAGGGGTGGCGTAGGACGCAGTTGCAGACGCTCATCGAACACTTCAGGGCTGGAGCGCGACGGCTTGGGGTCAAGCTAGGTGACTCGCGTACACCGATCCAGCCGATCATTTTTGGTCACAGCGGCACGACCTTGGGGGCGGCGGCATTGCTGCGGAGAAGGGGGTACTACGTCGTCGCTTTTCGGCCACCGACGGTGCCGAAGGATACGGCCCGATTGCGGATCACCCTCACGGCAAACCACACGCCGGCGCATATCGATGGCTTACTAGCGGCGCTCACCGAGATCCCATGCGCTGTTACATAGAACGGCGAGGGCAGGGTCGCCCGCTGGTCTTCGTTCACGGGTGGGGATTCACCGGTTCGATCTGGGACGAATTCATCGGGGAGTTAACGCAAGAGTATGAAGTATTTGTGGTGGACTTGCCGGGATGCGGGCGTAGCCCGAGAGGTTCGCAATATCACTCGCTCGCCGATCTAGCGGCCAGCATCGTCAACGGCGTTCCTACCGGCGCGCGCTGGATCGGTTGGTCTTTCGGGGGCTTGGTGGCGCTCTCCGTTGATCGAAGGATTAGAGTTGCTCGCGAGCGCGGATCTACGGTCAGCCCTGAGCAGGATGGAGGCCCCCGTTTTAGCTATACTAGGAGACCGCGATCCCTTAATTCCGGTCCGTGTTGCCGATCCTCTGACGCGCTTGTCTCCGCGTTTATGCACCCACGTCATCGCTGGCGCGGGGCATGTACCTTTTATCTCGCATCAGCACGAGACCCGGCGGGTGTTGCGAGAGTTTTTTGATGGTAACAACCTTTCCAGACGCCTATCGGCTCGATAAAAAGCGCTTGGCGGCCGCGTTTAACCGCGCGGCGCCGAGCTATGACCGCCATGCCGTGCTACAGCAGACGGTGGCCATGCGCATGCTGGAGCGTCTAGCGCTAGTAAAGATTACTCCCAGGAGGGTGCTGGATGCGGGTGCTGGCACGGGTTACGCTGCGGCCTTATTGCGCCGGACCTATCGGCCCGAGGCGCTTGTGGCCTTCGATATTGCCCACGGAATGCTGCGGCAGGCACGGAAGAATGCACCGAGTTTCTTATCGCGCCAGGTTTATCTTTGCGGCGATGTGGAACACCTTCCCTTAGCCGAGGAGAGTATCGACCTCGCGTTTTCCAATCTCTCGTTGCAATGGTGCAACGATCTCGACCGGGTACTCGAAGAATTCAGCCGGGTTCTGACTACCCAAGGGCTCTTGATGTTTTCGACGTTCGGGCCGGATACCCTCAGCGAGTTACGAGCAAGTTGGGCGAAGGTGGATAAACGAGTTCACGTTCATGTATTCGTCGATATGCATGACATCGGTGATGCGCTCATTCGCGCCGGTTTCAGCGGCCCGGTGCTGGATGTCGAGCGCTTCACGATGACCTACCCCGATGCCTACGCGCTGATGCGGGATCTGAAAACAATCGGGGCGGTCAACGCGGCGCAAGGCCGCCATCGCGGTCTCACCGGGAAAGGTGAATTGACAGCGCTTGTGAACGAATACGAACGCTTCCGCTGCCACGGCGTGCTACCGGCGACCTTCGAAGTCGTTTATGGGCATGCGTGGGTACCGGAAGCCGGGGTGCGGGCGCAGGACGGAAGCACGGTCGCGGCGTTTCCC
>Ga0136632_10000564_pt1 | contig 11146 bp, 9 predicted proteins | sample AntDrymUQ6112106_2_FD_104670 | JGI IMG/M metagenome (GOLD analysis project Ga0136632, IMG submission 104670) | Polar desert sand microbial communities from Dry Valleys, Antarctica - metaG UQ611 (21.06) | ecosystem: Environmental > Terrestrial > Soil > Desert | place: Antarctica: Dry Valley...
CCGAGCACCGTCAGGTCCATGAACGAGTCGATCCCGGCGGCCTTCACCTCCCTCAGCTTCTCGATCGCCTCCGCTACGCGCGCCTCCTCGTCCCAGCCGAGGTCGTAGTTCTGCTGGACCTCGGGACTGAGGCAGAAGACGTGCTCGTGCATCAGCGTCTGCCCCAGCTCGCTCGTGTCGATCGGCCCTGCGACGGTCTCGACCTGCGCCATCTCGCTCCTCTCGTCAGTAACGCCGCGACTCTATGCGAGACTCGTTGGCGATGATCGAGGTGAGGCAGCAGGGCGTGATCGAGGCTCCTGTCAAGACGGTCTGGAATCTGCTCGCCGACCCGAACCGTCACTCCGAATGGTGGCCGTCGGTGATCGAGACCGATTGCGAGGAGATCGGGGTCGGCTGTCGCTACAGAGCGGTGACAAAGGGGCCGTTGGGCCGCGCGGAGGAGCACGAGATCGTGATCGAGTCGCTCGACGACTGTCGCGAGGTGTCGATCTACTGCGAGGAGGTCGGCGTGCGCAATCGCTTCGTGCTCACCGAGGCGCGCGGCGCGACGTTCGTCGATGCCGACTTCAGCATCGACCCCCGTACGCTCGGCGATCGGGTCTTCGCCAACACCGTCGGACGCCGCTTCCTGCGTCGCTGGCTGGCGGATTCGATCGATTCCTTGCGCCGGGCCGCACACGGCCCGCGGTAGCGGGCACTTCGCCGGCAGGCTCCACCGCGGGTGTACGGTGAGTGCATGGATTCGGTGCTCTGGAAGCAACGTCCGCGGCTGCGTTCACCGGTGCTCGTGTGCGCCTTCAAGGGCTGGAACGACGCCGGCGAGGCCGCGACCACGGCGATCGATCTGCTCGGCGATCGCTTCGACGCGAGCGAGGTCGCGCAGATCGATCCGGAGGAGTACTTCGACTTCACCGCGGTGCGCCCGTCGGTGACGCTCGAGGAGGGCACGATCCGCCGGATCGAGTGGCCGGGTTGGAGCGTCGAGAGCGCCCACGTCGAGGGTGCCGACGCCGACCTCGTGCTGCTGCGAGGCGCCGAGCCCTCGCTGCGCTGGCGCGCGTTCTGCGACACCGTGATCGACGTCGCGAACGAGCTCGGGGCGACGCGCGTCGTCACGCTCGGCGCGCTGCTCGCGGACGTCCCGCACACGCGTCCGGTAGCGATCACGGGGATAGCCTCGGACGACTCGCTCGTCGAGCGCCACGGCTTCACCCGCTCGAGCTACGAGGGGCCGACCGGGATCGTCGGCGTGCTGCATTCGGCATGCGCGGCGGCCGACCTGCCGTCGGTGAGCCTGTGGGCGTCGGTCCCGCATTACGTCGCCGCGACGCCGAACCCGAAGGCCTCGCTCGCGCTGATCCGCAGCTTCGAGGCCGTCACCGGCGTCGCCGTCGACGCTTCCGAGCTCGAGGAGACCTCCGAGGACTACGAGCGCCAGGTCACGGCGGCCGTCGCCAGCGACCCCGACGTCAAGGAGTTCGTCGAGCGCCTCGAGCGCGCGATGGACGAGGTCGACGACGAGCAGCTTCCCGAGCAACTGCCCTCCGCCGACACGATCGCCCGCGACTTCCAGCGCTACCTGCGCCAGCGCGGCCCCGAAGAGGGCGGCTAGCCCTACTTCTCGGCCGCCGGGCAGATGATCCGGTAGTCGCAGAAGGGGCAGACCGCCGGCGAGGGCTTCGGCTCGAAGTCCTGCTCGAGGATCCGCTCGGCGGTGCTCGCGACCGTCCCCCGTACCCGCTCGAGCTGCTCCTCCGAGCGCGCGACCGGCACCTTCTCGTTGTCGAGCACGTAGTAGTAGCTCTGCTCGGCGGTGTCGAGTTGCCACGATTCGCGCGCGCCCATCTGGTACAGCGAGAGCTGCACGTCCTCGCGCAGTTCGGCCGCGGTCTTCGGCTTGCCGGTCTTGTAGTCGATCAGCTCATAGCTGCCGTCCGGGCGCTTGTCGACGCGGTCGACGCGCCCGCGCAGCAGGTGCGGCCCCAACTTGAACGAAAAGCCGCGCTCGAACCAGACCGGCTCGGATTCGTTCTCGCGGTCGAGCTCCCAGTAGCGCTCGAGCGCCCGGACGGCGCGCTCGCGGAACTGGAGGTCGTCGTTGGAGTCGCCGAAGCCGCCCCGCCGCCATGATTCCTCGAACAGGCCCATCAGGTCGCCGAGCGATCCACCGCCTCCGCCGTGGTAGCGCTCGAGCACCTGATGCACGACGATCCCGAAGCGCTGGTTGATCGTCGGCTCTTGGGGAATCCGGAAGACGCGCGCGAACTTGTACTTGAGCGGGCAGAGACGGTAGGTCTCGATGTCCGACGCCGAAAGCATCAGCCCGTCGCCACGGCGGGGGATGAACGCGTCGAGTGAGGACTCGGCCGCATCCGAGACAACTTCTGCCGGCGGCCCTTCGCGCGCGCTGTCGAGCAGGTAGTCGTCGAGCGCGGAGGCCTCGAACAACTCGCGCTGCTCGGCGGTGGCGGACTGCAGCAGCAGCTCGTTGACCTCGCGCAGCGCCTGCGCGACCGGCTGCCCTTGCTTGGCGCGCTCGATCAGGGCGGCCAGCTTCAGCAACTCGAGGTAGCGCACGCTCGCGCGCGCGACGTCCTGGTAGGTGTCCAGACGCAGCTCGCCGAGACGCCCGCCCACGCGTGAGACCGTGTCGAGCAGCTCGTCGCGCATCATCCGGAAGGTCGAGTGCAGTCCCTCGCCGGGGCCGAACAGCTCCTCCTCGAAGCACTCCTCCTCGGCCCCCAGCGCTTCGCGCGCGCACTCGTAGTACGCCGAAGGCCGCGGGTTCTCCCCGGCCTCCGGCCAGGCGAGCACGAGGCCCTCGCGCGCGCGCGTCATCGCCACGTGCAGCAGGCGCCGCTGCTCGCCTTCGTGCGCGGCGCGGCCATCCTCGGGCAGCGACTCCTTCAGCAGCTCGTCGGGCACGTCGTCGGGACGGCGGCGGTAGGGCCCGGGCATGCGCGTCGCGCCGAGGCCGAGCACGAAGACGTGATCGAACTCGAGCCCCTTCGCCGAGTGCATCGTGCGCACCTCGATCGCGCTCACGAGCGCCGGTGGCTCGGCCTCCTCCTCGCGCAGACCCGACTCGGCTACGGCCGCGATGTAGCGCGTGAAGTCGCGCGTCGTCCCCTCCGGCTGGCGGCGGCCGTACGTGACGGCGAGGTCGGCGAGCTTGGCGATGTTGACGAGCCGCTCGAGCGTGTCGGCCTGGGCGGCGAACAGCTGCTGACGGCGAATGCCGACGCGCTCGATCAGCCGATGGACGAAGGCGTCGGGCCGCATCGTCTCGAACGCCGTCTGCGCGCTGCGATGCAGCTTGAGGAAGGTCTGCGCGCGGTCGCGCCCCTCGGGGGAGAGCTGGGGCCCCTCACAGGCCTGGGCGATCGCCGAGACCATGTCGAGCTTGCGCCGGCGCGAGAGCTGGGTCAAGCGCGCGACGTCGACCGAGCGCAGCTCGATCGGCGGGCGCGAGAGGGCGCGCACGACCGCTCCGGAGTCACCCGGATCCGCGAGCAGTCGCAGCCAGGCGAGCAGGTCGCGGATCTCGGCGCGCTGGAAGTAGGCCGCCGCGCCGGCGAGCCGGAACGGCAGGCCGCGCTCCTCGAGCGCCGCCGCGACCGCCTGCCCCTCGCCCTTGACCGAGCGGACGAGCACGCAGACCTCCGATGCCGGGACGCCTTCCTGGGTGACCAGGCGCTCGGCCGCACCCGCAACCGCCTGCGCCTGCGCGCGCTCGGATTGGCAGCGCCAGAAGCGAACATCGCCGCCCTGGCTGCCGCGCAGGCGCTTGTCGATCCGGTTCTCGTCATCATCGATCACCGTGCAGGCGGCCGTAAGGATCTGCTGCCCCGAGCGGTAGTTGCGCTCGAGGCGCATGACCTTCGCGTCCGGGTAGTCGCGCTCGAAGTCGCGCAGGTTCTTCTGCGAGGCGCCGCGGAAGCGATAGATCGCCTGGTCGTCGTCGCCGACCGCCCAGACGTTGCCGTGCGCCTGCGTGAGCAACCGCAGCAGGACGCCTTGGGCGAAGTTCGTGTCCTGGTACTCGTCGACGAGCACGTGGCGGAAGCGTCCCGCCACCCGCTCGCGCACGTGCGGCTGCTCTTGCAGCAGGCTGTAGGCGCCCAGGATCAGGTCGCCAAAGTCGAGGGCGCCGGCCTCGGCCATCAGCCGGTCGTGGGTCGCGTAGACGCCCGCGAACTCGAGCTCGCGCGCGGCCGCCCCGCGCTCCGCGTCGCCGCCGCCGGCCTGTGCCAGTCGCTCCGCATAGGCGCGATAGTCGGCGGCGCTGATCATCTCGTCCTTGAGCCGGTCGATGCGGGCGATTAGGCGGGCAAGCAGGGGGACCGGATTGCCCCTGATCTCGTGGTGGCGGAGGGTCAGGTCGTCGATGCGGTCGAGCATCAGGGCGAGCCGGCCGGCGGGTGTCATCGGCTCGAGGAAGGGGTCGTCTCCCGCTCCGAGCGCCTCCTCGGCGAGCAGGTGCGAGCAGAAGCCGTGGAAGGTCTGAGCCGCGAGCTCCTCGAACGGCTCCTCGATCAGGGTCTCGAGCCGCCCGCGCAACTCCGCCGCGGCGGCTGTCGAGAAGGTGAGGGCGAGGATCGCGTCGGGTCGCTCGCCCTCGGCGACGAGCCACGCGAAACGGCGCGTCAGCGTGCGCGTCTTGCCGGTCCCGGCGCCTGCCACGACCAGCAACGGGCCGCCCGGGTGGGTGACGGCCTCGCGCTGCTCATCGTTGAGGCCATCGAGGGGACCCTGTGACATTGCCTCGTAGGATACGCCGCCGATGGCGCACTCCAATGCCGTGCCGGACGTGGATTGGTTGGAGTTTGCGCGCCGTTGCGCCGCGGCCGGGAAAGATGTGCTCGATCGTCACCCCGCGCGCGCCGATCGCGAGGCGACCGTCGGTCGCGGCGAGGGCGGCGACCAGACGCTGGCGATCGACCGCGCTGTCGAGGACGTCGTCTTCGCCGAGCTCGAGCGGCTCGACTCACCGCTGCGGGCCGTGTCGGAGGAGCGCGGCGAGATCGGGATCGCGGGCGGCGGCCCGACCGTCGTCGTGATCGACCCGATCGACGGCTCGCGCAACGCGAAGCGCCTGCTGCCCGCCTACAGCCTCTCGATCGCGGTCGCGCCCGGCCCGGCGATCGCCGACGTCGAGTTCGGCTTCGTCTACGACTTCGGGCTCGGCGAGGAATGGTCGGCCGCCCGTGGCGAGGGAGCTCGGCTGGATGGCGAGCCTCTGGCCGCGCTCGACGCCCATGCCGAGCTCGACATGCTCGCGCTCGAGTCGACCCACCCCTACCACCTCGCGCGCGTGGCGGAGCCGCTGCGCGCCACGAGCGTGTCGCGCGTCCGCGCGCTCGGCTCGATCGCGCTGGCGCTGTGTTGGACGGCGGCGGGCCGCGTCGACGCCATGGCCAGCCTCGCCCATTGCCGCTCGGTCGACGCCGCCGCCGCCCAGCTGGTCGTGCGCGAGGCGGGTGGAGTGGCCTGCTTCCCCGACGCGGGCGACGGAGCGCTCGGCGCGTCGCTGGCGCTCGACATGCGCTCGCGCGTGCTGGCGGCTTGTGGGCAGCGAGCGCTCGATCAGCTGCGCACGCTGCCGCCGCCGGGCTAGAGGGCGAGTACCGTTCACGGCGATGGTGGACTGGTCGCTCGCTCGCCAGATCGCTCGCTTCGCGGCCGGGAACGCGTCGCAGGGCGAGCTCGGCGCCGACCTCGGGGAGCTGTCACGGCAGTCGGCCGAGCACGTCGCCGCCTACACGTCGCTCGCGCCGCCGGACCCGATGCCCGCGCCGGAGCTGGTCGACCGCGCCGCCTGGGCGGAGATCAACCTCGACACGCTCGCGAGCCTGCTCGACCCGGTGGCGGAGCGGCTCGAGGGCCGCATGTCCGGCGCCGGTCCGCTCGCCGGACCGCTGCGCGCGGCAGCCGGCGCGACGCTCGCCGCCGAGGCCGGGTTGGTGCTCGGCTACATGTCGCAGCGCGTGCTCGGCCAGTACGAGCTCTCGTTGCTGCAGCCCGAGCTCGAGCCGCGGCTGCTATTCGTCGGGCCGAACCTCGCGCGGACGACGAGCGAGCTCGGCGTCGAGCGTGCGAGCTTCCTGCATTGGGTGGCGCTGCACGAGCTGACGCACGTGTTTCAGTTCTCCGGGGTCCCGTGGCTGCGCGAGCACCTCGGCCGGCTCCTGCGTGACTATCTCGCGACGGTCGACGTGCGCATCGAACGCGGCGCGGCCGGCGGGCTGCCGAGCCTCCCGGACCCGCGCAAGCTGGTCGAGAACTTCAGGGAGGGTGGCCTCGCGGCACTCGTCCAGTCGCACGAGCAGCGGCGGATCATGGACCGGGTCCAAGCCGCGATGGCCGTCATCGAGGGCTACTCCGAGCACGTCATGGACGCCGTCGGCGAGCGCGTCCTCTCGGACCTCCCCCAGCTGCGCGCCGCGATGGAGCGCCGGCGCCGCAGCCGCTCGGCGCCGGAGCGGGTCTTGATTCGCCTGCTCGGACTCGACGCCAAGCTGCGTCAGTACGAGGTTGGCAAGCGCTTCTGCGACGCGGTCGTGGCGGAGGCCGGTATCGATGGCCTCAACCGCGTCTGGGCCCAGCCGCGGGCGCTTCCGAGCCTGCGCGAGCTCGAGCGTCCGAGCGCCTGGCTGGAGCGCAGCGGGCGCGACGCCGCCCCTGCCGCGGCCTGAGCCTCGCCGGCTGGCCGGAGCCCAGGTTGTAACCCGTTCGCCGGGCAGGTTTAAGAACAGGTGTTCGGTGGTATACTCCTACCGAACTTAGAACTAACAACATTAGATCGCCCGACATTCCCAGGAGGAATAACCAGCATGGCCACCACCGCCAACACCGCCGCCAAGAAGGCCGCGGCCACCCGTCGTCGTAACGCTGCAAAGCGCAGCCAGTCGGCCAGGAAGGCCGCGCAGACCCGCGCCCAGGCCGAGGTGACGACCGCCGAGGTCATCGCCCAGCAGGCCGAGCGTGCCGTCCTGATCCCCGTCGGCGCCGCCCTTTCGGCGCGCGACACGCTCGTGGACGCTGCGAAGCCCTACACGAGCCGGACGACCGCCGAGCGCGAGCTCACCAAGCTCCAGAAGCAGGTGAACTCCGACCTCAAGCGCTTCGAACGTCGCGGAACCACTGCGCGCAACCGGTTCCAGCGTGAGGTCAAGCGGGCGCGTGTTCGCGTGGAGCGTGAGCTTCGCCAGCGTCGCACGCAGGCCACCCGCGTCGTCAAGCGCGGCCGCCGCAACGCCGAGCGCCAGGTCAAGACGACCCGCCGCAACGCCGAGCGTCAGGTCAACGCTACGCGCAAGGACGTCGGGGACGCCGCCAAGCTCGTCCAGGATCAGGTGACGCAGGTCGCCTAGCGACACCCTTCCCCCCGCGCCGAAGCTGGAGAGCGGACGCGGGGTAGGACTGCCGGCCTCAACCCGGCAGGTGCAGTATCTCTCCTCCCTCAGCCGGCGAGGCCCTCGGGTCTCGCCGGCTGCTTTTCGTGGCCGCGCGATGGCGCGCGGGCCCATCTGGGAGAATGCTGGCGATGCCGACCCAGGAAGAGGTGACCCAGGCGCTCCGGCCGGTGATTGATCCGGAGCTGCGCCAGTCGATCGTGGACCTCGGCATGGTCCGCTCGATCGACTTCCACGATGGCGGCCGCGTCGACGTCGTCGTCTCGCTCACTACGCCCGGCTGCCCGATCCGCTCGCAGTTCCAGGAGGCCGTCGTCGACAACGTCTCGAAACTCGAGGGCGTCACGGACGTCAAGGTCGGCTTTGACGTCCTCTCCGACGACGAGAAGAAGGGCTTGCAGCAGCGTCTCGGCCGTGGCGCGCTGCCGAAGGGCGCGCTCGCGCGCGTCAAGAACGTGATCTGCGTCGGCTCGGGCAAGGGCGGCGTCGGCAAGTCGACGGTGACCGCCAACCTGACCGCGGCCCTGCATGCCGAAGGCAAGCGCTCCGGCGCCCTCGACGCCGACGTCTGGGGCTATTCGATCCCGCGCATGCTCGGCGTCCACGGCAAGCCGGCGGTCTCGGCCGAGCGCAAGATAATCCCGCTCGACGTGCTCGACGGAGTTCGCGTCATGTCGATCGAGTTCTTCCTCGAGCAGCAGGACCAGGCGATCACCTGGCGCGGGCCGATGCTGCACAAGGCGATCCGCCAGTTCCTCGAGGACGTCGAATGGGGCGAGCTCGACTACCTCCTGATCGACCTGCCGCCTGGCACGGGCGACGTGACGATGACACTCGCGCAGCTGCTGCCACAGGCGAGGTTCGTGATCGTGACGACGCCGCAGCCCGCGGCACAGAAGGTCGCCAAGCGGGCCGCCGAGACCGCGCAGCGCTTCGACCTCGAGATCGCCGGTGTGGTCGAGAACATGTCGGGCTTTACGACCCCCGCCGGTGAGCGCTTCACGATCTTCGGCGAGGGCGGGGGTCAGCAGCTCGCGGACGAGCTCGACGTCCCGCTGCTCGGCAAGGTGCCGATCCAGGAGGAGCTGCGCGTCGGTGCCGACAACGGCCGCCCGCTCGTGCTCGACGATCCCGACTCTCCGGCGTCGCAGGCGCTCTTCCACGCGGCCCGCGGGCTGATCGCCGTCACGCCCCAAGAGGCGCCGATGAAGCAGGTGGCTGAAGAGCTCGAGCTGGCGCCGCCCGTTACCGGCACAGCGCTGCCGATGGCGCCCTAGCTCTTGGACTTGTAGTACTCGGCGTTTTTCTCTACGTAGCCGTTCCACTCGTCCGGCAGCTGGTCTTCGGCGAAGCAGGCGTCCACCGGACAGGCTTCGACGCAGGCGTCGCAGTCGATGCACTCCTCCGCGTCGATGTAGAGCATCTCGACCGCGTCGTAGTCCGCCTCGTCGGGCGTCGGGTGGATGCAGTCCACCGGGCAGACCTCGACACAGGAGTTGTCCTTGGTGCCGATGCAGGGCTCGGCGATCACGTAGGTCATGTCGTCGCGATTCCTCTTCGGATGGAGTTTCAGCAACGCCGGCCCAGGAGGCCGGCGGGACGCGGATTGTATCCGCGAGCGGCTGGCTGTGCCGTGCGCGACAATACGCGCCGTGATTCTCCTGACCGGCGCGACGGGCACCGTCGGCTCCGCCTTGCTGCGACGCCTGACGGCGAGCGGCGAGCCCGTCCGCTGCCTGGTGCGCGACCCGCGTCGGCTGGGGCCGGAGCGCGTCAGGGTCCAGATCGCGCTCGGCGACCTCGCCGATCCTTCGTCCTTTCGCAACGCCCTACGGGGAGTCGACACGGTCGTGCACCTCGCGGGCGCGATCCGCGACCAGCCGCGCGCGTCGATCGAGGAGCTGAACGCGATCGCCACCCTGCGCCTGCTGCGCGCCGCCGAGCGCTCGCGCGCGAAGCGGTTCATGTTCTTCTCGGCGCTCGGCGCCTCGCTGCACTCGCGCTCGGCGCTGTTCCGGGCGAAGGCGCTCGCCGAGCGGGCCGTGGCCGCGTCCGAGCTCGAGGGCGTCGTCTTCGCTCCCTCGATCATCTACGCGCCCGACGACCCCTGGCTGACGCTGCTCAAGCGCTTCTCCTACCTGCCCGTGATGCCGGTCTCGGGCTCCGGGGACGCCCGTTTCCAGCCGATCTGGGCCGACGACGCGGCCGACTGCGTGGTCGGCGCCCTGAACGGCTCCACCGCGGCGTCCGGGCGCTACGAGCTCGCCGGGCCCGACACGCTCTCCTACGACGAGATCGTGCGGCTCGCGCTGCGGGCGTTCAGCCGCCGCCGGCGGCTGCTGCACATCCCGCTGCCGCTGGTGCAAACGTCGCTCGCCGCCGCCGGCGCCCTCGCAGGATCGCAGGCGGTCTTCGCGACCTGGGACGAGGTCGAGCTGATGGAGATCCCGATGACGACCGAACGCGCCACCGCCGACGCGGAGACTCTCGGCGTGCGCCCGCGGCGGATGTCCGAGGTCATAGGCGCGGCCGCCTGACACGCAACACAAAGGGCCCGGCGTCTCAGCCGGGCCCTCTGTGTCCTCGAAGCGTCGAAGCGCTTCTACATCATGCCGTCCATGCCCGGGGGCATTCCGCCGCCCGGCATCCCGGCGCCTTCCTTCTCCGGCATCTCCGCGACGATGCACTCCGTCGTGAGGATGTTCTTCGCGATCGACGCTGCGTTCTGGAGCGCCGAGCGCGTGACCATCGCCGGGTCGATCACACCGGCGGCGACGAGATCGACGATCTCCCCGCTCTCGGCGTTGAGACCGTGTCCCTTCTTCGCCTTGCGCACGTCGTTGACGATGACCGATCCTTCGAGGCCCGCGTTGAACGCGAGCTGACGGACCGGCTCCTCGAGCGCCCGTAGGACGATCTTGGCTCCGGTCTGCTCGTCGGCGTCGTCGAGCGCGTCGGCCTTGATCGCATCCGAGGCGGTCAGCAACGCCACTCCGCCGCCCGGCACTATGCCCTCCTCGAGGGCGGCGCGGGTGGCCTGGAGGGCATCCTCGACGCGGTGCTTCTTCTCCTTCATCTCGGTCTCGGTGGCCGCGCCGACCTTGACGACCGCGACGCCGCCGGCCAGCTTGGCCAGCCGCTCCTGCAGCTTCTCGCGGTCGAAGTCGGAGTCGGTCGTCTCGATCTCGGACTTGATCTGGCCGATCCGGCCCTTGATCGCGTCACTTTCGCCGTTGCCGTCGATGATCGTCGTGTTGTCCTTCGCGACGACGACGCGGCGGGCCTTGCCGAGCTGCGACAGCTGGGTGTTCTCCAGCTTCAGGCCCATCTCCTCGGTGATCACCTCGGCGCCGGTGAGGATCGCGATGTCCTCGAGCATGCGCTTGCGGCGATCGCCGAAGCCTGGTGCCTTGACCGCGACACCGGTGAAGGTGCCACGGAGCTTGTTGACGACGAACGTCGCGAGCGACTCGCCCTCGACGTCCTCGGCGATGACCAGGATCGGCTTGCCCGACTGGATCACCTGCTCGAGCACCGGCAGCACGTCGCGCACGGCACCGATCTTCTGGTTGGCGATCAGGATGTACGGCTCCTCGAGCACCGCTTCCATGCGGTCCTGGTCGGTGACCATGTAGGGCGAGATGTAGCCCTTGTCGAACTGCATGCCCTCGGTGAACTCGAGGTCCATGCCGAACGTCTGGCCCTCCTCGACGTTGACGACGCCGTCC
>Ga0136632_10000565_pt1 | contig 11145 bp, 8 predicted proteins | sample AntDrymUQ6112106_2_FD_104670 | JGI IMG/M metagenome (GOLD analysis project Ga0136632, IMG submission 104670) | Polar desert sand microbial communities from Dry Valleys, Antarctica - metaG UQ611 (21.06) | ecosystem: Environmental > Terrestrial > Soil > Desert | place: Antarctica: Dry Valley...
ACAGGGGAGGGCCTCGGCCGCTTTCGCATGGGCAGTGCATCCGCCATGAGCATCCTGCTCGCGAGCATCCTGGCGATCATCGGAGCGTTCAATTTCAGATTGCTCGGCCGGAGGAACGACTGAGTGGCTGAGGCGGCGGTTGCATCGCGCCCACCGGGGCGGTCAACCGGCTCGAGGCGGCCGCTGTGGTGGCTCGCCTACGCCGCGCTGATCGTCTTCACCGCTTTTTACGTCGCGCCGTTCGTGTGGATGATCGTGACCTCGTTCAAGACCAATGCCGCAACCACGGCGGCGACACCGACATGGATCCCTCAGCCCTTCGTCACCGAGGGCTACTCCGAGATCGCCAACCCGGCGCTCGACCAACCCGTGCTCAAGTGGTTTCTCAACAGCGTGATCTCTGCGGTGGGCCACACTCTGACTGTGCTTGTGACGGCTTCGATGGCGGCCTACGCGCTTGCGCGCATGGAGTTCACGGGCAAGCGCCTCATGTTCGGGCTCATCATCGCCACGCTGTTCATCCCGCCGATCATCTTTCTGATCCCCAATTATCTGATCGTTGACACGTTCGGCTGGATCGATACCCTCATGGCGGTGATCGTCCCCACCGCGGCGACGGCCTTCGGCGTATTTTTCATGCGGCAGTTCTTCGTGTCGTTGCCGATCGAGCTCGAAGAGGCCGCGCTACTTGACGGGGCCAACCACTGGGCAATCTTTACCCGCATCGTGTTGCCGCTGTCCAAGCCCGCGCTTGCGACGCTCGCGGTGCTTAGCTTCCTGAACAACTGGAACGACTTTTTGTGGCCGCTGTTCGTGCTCGTGAGCGGTCCCAACTTGACCCTTCCCCCCGGATTGTCACAGTTGCAAAGCTCATACGGGACCGACTATGCAGTGATCATGGCGGGCGGCGTGCTTGCGAGCATTCCCGTTCTGATCATCTTCACTGTGGCTCAGCGTTATGTGATCGAAGGAGTCGCGCGTAGCGGCCTCAAAGGCTAGTGCCGCACATAGGGGGCGGGAAATGAACAGTACCGGCAGTCGGATCACCCGCCGAGGCGCGGCGGTGTTGTGCTCCGCAGCGATGACACTCGCGCTCGGCGGCTCAGGCGCCGGTGCACAGCCTGCTGAGTACCGCAACCCAATCTCCAAGACCTTCGCCGACACCTTTGCCGATCCGGCGATCATTCGCGCCAAAGATGGCTACTGGTACGCGTACGGCACGAGCGATCCGCTCACCGAGGGCGAGAACGACTACCATCTCCTTCCCACGGCGCGCTCCGACGACCTCGTGAGCTGGGACTACGTCGGGGACGCCTTCGACGACGACAATGCGCCCGTGTGGATGGATGTCCCCGAGATGTGGGCGCCCGAGATCCGCTACTTCAACGGCCGCTACTACCTCTATTACGTGGTCACAGAGACGACCGTGACCGAGGGGGAGTTCGACTCGGCCATCGGGGTGGCCACCGCACCGACGCCGGTGGGCCCGTGGACCGACTCGGGCGAGCCGCTCGTCGGGCCGCGCCCCGGCGACTCGGCGGACCCTGATGACTTCAAGTGGACCTTCGACCCGGCCCTCGTCACCGACGACGAGGGGCATCGCTACCTCTACTACGGCTCCTATTACGGGGGTATCTTCGCCACCAGGCTGTCGCGCAGCGGCTTGCGCACCGTCGGGGAGCCGACGCAGGTGGCGATCAACAACCGCTACGAGGGCGCCTATGTCGTCCACCGCAAGGGCCACTACTACCTATTCGCCTCGTCGGCCGACTGCTGTGCCGGGCCGACGACGGGCTACAGCGTGTTCGTTGGACGCGCCAACGACCCGCTTGGGCCGTTTATCGACAAGCAGGGCAACAGCATGACCGAATCGAGGGTCGGGGGGAGCGTGGTAGTCACGCCCAACGGCAACGCCTGGATAGGCACCGGCCACAACTCGATCGTCACCGACCTCGCGGGGCAGGACTGGTTCGTTTACCACGCGATCGATCGCAGCGACCCGTTCCTGGACGAGCCCTTCGGCGTCAACCAGAGACCGATGCTCATGGACCGCCTCGATTGGCGCGGGGGCTGGCCCAAGGTGCGCGCGGGCCGGTGGGCATCCGAGACGCCGAGGCCTGCTCCCGACACGACGTGGGAGGAAGGGTCCGAGTTCAACCAGGACAGGTCTCTGGCAGGGCAGTGGGCCGGCTCCGGCGGGCCGTGGCGCCTCCTCGACCGCGACTCGGGCGGGTTCGTGCGCAGGGGGAGCACGTCCTGTGACACCTCTTACCTTGTGAGCCGCAATCAAGCGCCCGGTTATGTTCGAGCCGAAGCCGACGTGCGGCTCAGGCCCGGCGACGGCCCGCGGGGACGCGTTGGCTTGGTGGCCGCCTACAGGGGGCCGGGCCGGCACCTCGCCGTCTACCTCGACGCCGGGAGAGGTTTCGTGACCGAGGTGCTACAAGGGAACACCGGGAGCGCCACGGGTAGCTCATTGCCCAAAGGCTTCCGCTTCGAGGACTGGCACCACATCGCGCTCGAAGTCAGGGGGCGGCGGGCGTCGGTCGAGGTCACGGACGCGCGGCTCTTCGACCCGGTGGCGGAGCACAGCTTCAGGCTGCCACGGAGCTTCGCCACGCGCGGGTCGGTGGGCGTCGCAGCAGCTTGCCGGGCCGCCGACGCCGACAACGTCGGGGCCACCAGGCTGTACCGGTCGATCGGAAAGCGACCGCAACGGCCGGCGGTGGGGGAGCGGCTCCCCGCCTTCAGCGATGCCTTCAACGGCTCCGAGATCGAGGGCGCATGGTCGTGGATCAGGTCTCCGGCCGCCACGCAGTCGGGGGGCAAGCTCGTGTTCCCTGCGCAAGACGCAGACCTCTTCGAGGACAACAACACCGCATCCGTGCTCGTGCGGCCGGCCCCGCTCGGCAGGTACACCGTGCAGACGAAGCTGGCAATCAACCTCGGCAAGGACACCGATCGCAGCTTCGAGCAGGGGGGCCTCGTCATCTACGACGGAGACGACCGTTACATCAAGCTGGTCCACGTTGCGATCTTCAACACGCGCCAAACCGAATACGCCAAGGAGATCCCTTTTGCCGGCGGCGTCTCCTACGGCGCGATGAACATCGGGACACCGGGCCGCGAGACCTGGCTTCGCATTTCTCACCGCGTCGATCAGGACAACGGTGAGCACGAATACCGCGCCGCCACAAGCCGGAACGGAAGGGCATGGACGTGGGGAGGGACGTGGACGATGCCGCCCGATGCGCGCCCGCAACTCGGGCTGGTCTCGATGGGCGGAGACGGCTCAACCTCACGTTTCGAGTATTTCAAGGTGAAGCGTCCTTAGTTGTCCCGGCTAGATCTCCCTGCCCGGGCGAAAGCTCGGCGCAGCTGCGAGATCGACGAGCCGGTCTAGCAGCCGGGTTGCTAAGGGGTCGGTGGCGCGCGCGCCGGGCTCGGCCGGATCGCCGGAGAGGCGCGGCCCGAGTAGGGGCAGGGTGCAGATCACGCCCGATCCCCGGCCATGCTTGAAGGCGGCGACGGCCGCAGCGGTTGAGTGGATCCAGCCGAGGTAATAGGCGGCGAAGACGTCAGTTCTTTCGGCTGGGCCGTAGCCGAGCAGCAGGTGATCGGGCGTGAGCCCGGCGAAGGCGAAGTCGATGCGCGGCCTCAGGGGGAGCCCGGCGGTCAGCTCGGGGCGAAGCCAGCCCATGCCCTGGGCCCAGTCACCGCCCCACTGCGCGCCCTCACGTCTTTGAAGCGCGACGCCGAGGCCCCCTGGAAGCGCGTCGTCCGCCGCGGCCACGACCACTGCTCTGCCCCCGCCGGCGAGGTGACCGGCGAGGTCGTCGTCCCAGCGCTCGGCGATGCGGACCTCGGGATGGGGACGATCTTTGCGACCGCTCTCCGGCCACAGCCACAGCTCGGTGGAGCTGCGGTTCACGAGCGCGCCGCGCCGGTCCTCGAGCTCGAGCTCGACCGAGGTCCTCACCGGCTCGGTGAGGTCGGGGATCTCGAAGCCGATGCTTCCGAGGTGCGCCACCTCTCCGGAGACCAGGGGGCCGGGTCCGGTCAGCTCGCCACCCACGTCAAGCCCGGCGGCGCGCCAGGTCACTTTGCAGCCGCCCAGATCAAGCGCCGAGTAGTGCGACGCGAAGACATCGAGCCCCACGGCATCGCCGGTGGAGTAACGGCGGCGCCCCGGAACGGCGAAGACGACGTCCGGAGCGTTCACCTGATTGAGGCGATGGTGATAGCTCTTCGGATTGCGCGCCATGTCGAGCAGGCCGTTGCACTCCCAGTTGACATCGGTGAACTCGGTGATTACATAGCCTGTGATCTCGGGATGTCTGCGCATGTCCTCGATCTCGAACCTCATCGCTTCGAACTGATGCTCCTGGCTGTGGCGTACGAGCTCCCGCCATGACCCGAATACCGCGTCCAAGCCCCAGTCGGTGAACCGTTCCTTGACGCCGCGTGGTTCAACGATGCCACCGGCGCGCTCACCACCGGTGGCGAACCACCACGGGTCGCGCCCGTCGTTGTCGAGCAGGTTGTTGATGTCGGGCAGGCCCCAGTTCCCAAACTCCGAAACGAGCTGTGGTTCGCGCCCCGTGCGTTCGGCATCCCCATGGGGGCTGTAGAAACGTCCGGGGTGAGCAGCAAAGTCCTTCGTGAGGACCACCCACTCAGCGGCGTGATCGGGGATGGCTTTGTAGAAGTGGAAGTCGTTGAGATCCGACTTTAAGTGGAAGCTCGGAGGACAGGCCGAGTTGTCGACGAAGAGCCGGGTGGGATCGAGGGGCTTGGCCCAGTCGAAGGTCTCGGCGAGCCACCGCCTTTGCGAGGAATCGCCGGCCAGGTCGATCCCCCAGCTTTCGTTGATTATCGTCCAGATCACGACCGAGGGGTGGTTGAAGTCCCTTTCGATGAGCCCCGCAAGCGTGTCACGGCCGCGCCGCTTGGAATCCTCGGTAAGGGTGTTCCAGTTGGGCAACTCTGCCCACACGAGGATGCCAAGCCGGTCCGCCCAGTACAGGTAGCGAGGATCGGGCACCTTGATGTGACAGCGCAAGAGGTTGAGCCCGAGCTCCTTTGCCCGCAGCACCTGGGTGCGCAGGAGGTCGTCGGAGGGCGGCGTGTACCCGGTGGGGTGGTAGTAGTCCTGATCGAGCGCGCCGAGGACGTAGAGCGGACGCCCGTTTAGCAGCAAGGCGCCATCGTCCGCCGCGATGCTCCTGAAACCGAAGCCGTCCGACCACTCGTCGGCGGCGCGTCCCTCGTGCAGGAGCGACACGGCCAGGCTGTAGAGATTGGGGCTTGCCGGGTCCCATAGCTCCGGCGAGGCGAGGGGTATCGCAATCTCCTCGTGAGTGGCGCCGGCGTCGAGCGGCGCGCCGTGGACCGAGGACACGCTGTGGCCGCCGGGTGATGTGATCGTGTAGACGAGCTGCTCGCCGCCGGCCGCCGGCGCGCCGAGCCGAGCTCTCACCGCCGCAATGCATGCCTGGGGGTCGGCGTGAACCAAGGCTTTGTGTACGAATATTGGCGAGCTTGCTTCGAGCTTCACGCCTTGCCACAACCCGCCGACCGGTCCGTACCAGCTTTGCTTGCCGTGGGGGATCTCGTCGAAGGAGAAGGGGTCGTTGTCGCCCGGTCCGGCATCGATGACCTCGACGATGACGCTGTTGGGCGCGCCGTGGCGAATGGCATCAGAAGCATCGAGCTCGAAAGGGAGGTAGCCGCCCTCATGGCGTCCAAGAAGGGCGCCGTTGAGCCACACCGCGCAGTGATAGTCGACCGCCCCGAAGCAGAGCCGCACGCGTCTCCCGGCCCACGCCCCCAGCACTTTGAAGGTGCGTTCGTAGTAGGCGCGCCCGGCCCAGCTACGAAGGTCCTCGAACTGCGCCTGCCACGCGCCGGGGACGGCGATGGCCCTCGGTGAGCCGAGGGCCGAGGTCAGCTCGGCCTCCGTGGGTGAGGTGTCCTCGTCTGCGGTCCCGCCGAGCAGGCCGCGCGGCGCGAGCTTGCTATGGAGGTCGGGCCAGAACTGCCAGTGACCATCCAGGCTCATGCGTTCGCGCGTGGCCGGGTTCATCCGGGGCACTCTAAGGCGCACTTATCCTGCCGCCGGCGCGGGCGACAGGAGAAAGGCGGCTACCCGGCGACCTCCACCGGTTTGGCGCCGTTGTGCGGCGCCGGCTGCGGTCCCCGAACGCCGCCGGCGTCACCGGCCGGGAATGCGATTGTGAAGGTAGAGCCTTGCTCCCGCCGGCTCATCACAGAAAGCCGGCCCCCTTGCCCTTCGACCATCGCCTTGGCAATGGCTAACCCAAGCCCGGTCCCGGGAAGCGCCATCTTTTGGCTCGAGCTCGAGCGAAAGAACCGGTCGAAGATCTTCGGAAGCTCTTCGGGGGCGATGCCCATGCCCGTGTCTGCGACCCGCAGCTCAACGTTGCCGTCAACTGCCACGGCACTGATGCGGACCTGTCCTCCGGGCGGAGTGAACTTCACGGCATTGCCCACGAGGTTGCCGAGAACCTGGTGCATGCGGAAACGATCAACCATAACGATCGGTATCTCGCCCGCCTCGTCTACCACAAGCTCGAGTGTCTTTCCTCACACACGGGGCGATATGCTTCCGCCACGGTCTCGAGGAGGTCCGAAGGTCTGGTCGCTTGCAGCTCCAGGGACAAACTTCCCGATTCGATCTTGTTCACGGTCAGGAGGTCGGCCACCAATGACAGCAGACGCTGACTGTTGCGATAGACGATGTCGAGATCGCGGCGCTGGCTCGCACCAAGCCCATCCTCCTCCGATTCCAGCACGACCTCGAGATAGCCCATGATCGACGTCAAGGGTGTGCGCAGCTCGTGCGAAGCCGCAGCGACGAAGTCGCGCACGAACTTGGAGTACTCCTCGACTTCGCGATTCCTAATCTCAAGCCGGTGGTTGGCGTGGGCCAGCTCGGACGCCGCAGTGGCTCTGGCTTGCTCGGCGTGAGTGCGTTCGCTTATGTCTCGGAGAAATGAGTTGAAGCTCCAACCCATCTCGATCTTCAGAGCCCATATCGTGGCCTCGACCGGGAAGCTGTGTCCGTCGCGGTGCAGCGCCTTGAGCTCGACCGTCTTGTTGAGCACCGGCGGTTGGTCTCCTCGATTTGTTTGCGCTCGTGTTCGGCGTGCTCATAGCTGCTTGCAAAGCGCCAAATGAGGGTTGTGATCAGAACCACGGTCACAATGGCGAACAGCCACACTCCGACGTAGGTGTCATATAAGCCCTGCATCTGACCAAGCAGCCTCAAGGCGCCCACGACCAGCGCTATCCCTACGGCGGCCGGAAGAAGGTGACGAGCAAGCTCTCCGCCTGCACCGTCGCTCGACACAAGCCGCATTGGCCCGCGCTCCGGCCGGGCCAGTACGATTGCCAAGCTCACGAGCAGGAAGGCGAGGGCCGTCGGCATCGCCATCTGGGCATACTCGCTCACCTCGAACAAAGAGACGACTCCGCTGGCATAGGCGGTCAGCACAAGGAGGCTGAGTGAACCGGTCACCCCTGCAAGCACCGGGGAAGGCCATAAGCGGCCGCCGAGCGAGACGTCGAGGAGGAGCAAGCCGAGCCCTACGAGCATAAGGGCGGTGGCGGTATTGGCGGCCATTCGGCCCGGATAGAGCAGATCAACTGCTCCCCCGGTGTCTTGGAACAGGAGCTGATCGATTCCGAGATCGACGCCAAAGACGTATTGGCTCAAGCTCATGAGGCCGGCCACGGCGACGATGCTTGCCGACACCTTTGCAAGCCGGTGCGCCACCCTGCCGTAAGAAGGCTTGCACGAGATCCACAGGGAAGCCCCGCTCACGATGAAGCACAGAGCCGTGTTGGCCTTCATCGTTGCCTGCCCGAGGACCACACTCTTCAGGATGTCCACGTCAAGCACCCATCCGAGGAGGCTTACGGCACCGATGGTCCCGGCGAGCCCTCCGAGGATGCGCTCAGAGCGGTTGAACCTCTTGACGAGCACGGGTCCGGCACGAGCTGCTCCTGCATGCGCACGGTCGCCCGCGCTGTCTTCTTGAAAGAAAACCCATTCCTCAAACCATCGGCACGAGTCCTCAGGAGTATGAGGCAGCGTTCCGAGCACCGCTGAGGCCGGGTGCCTGCTCAGGGAGCCTTCAGCCGAGGGTGGCGCGTTTCCTTGTCCTGCGCGCATGAAGCACATCGTCAAGCCGGTCGGGCAGGTCCGTGAACACCCCGTCGACCCCGAAACCCACGAGTCGCTTCATTGCGCGCTGATCGTTGACGGTGTAAGCGTGAATACAGAGGTCGCACGCATGAGCGGCCGCTACAAGGCCGTGGTCCACACTTGTCTTGAAGACACCGACGCCCGAGGCGTAGCTGCGTACTTCAGCAAGGTTCGCCTGCACGCTCGCGCTGTCCTGTACGGAAAATAGCTGGATCAACGGCAGGGCGGGGGCCAGCTCGTGGACTCTCCGTAGGCTCACGGGGCTGAAGGACTGAACCACGACCCCCCAGGGTGTTGCTTCCGGCCGGCCGGCGAGCCCGTGGCCGGTGATGAGCCGAACCAGCTCTTCCTCGATCCCCGGATATGACTCGGGATGCTTGGTCTCGATGTAGTAGTTGGCCGTCTTTCCGTAGCGGGTAAAGACCTCGTCCAGCGAGGGGACGGTCATGAGTGCGTACTCCGGCCTGGCGAAGTGGGGGAACTCCTGGTTGAACCAGCTCCCCACATCACAGCGCCTCAGCTCATCGAGGGTCTTATGCGCCACCGGCCCTGTGGCGCTGCCGTCGCGCCCGAGAGCGGTGCGGTCGAGCGTGGCATCGTGCATGATGACGAGTGCTCCGTCGGCCGTCATGTGCACGTCCTGCTCGATGTAGTCGGCTCCTAGCTGGAGCGCAAGGTCGTAGGAAGCGATCGTGTGCTCGGGGGCGTAGCGGGAGGCGCCTCGATGAGCGACGTTGACGACTCCGCGCGCCCCGAGTGCCGCTTGGCGATGTCCTGCCCATGTCGCTGCCACTTCCTTAAACGATAGGGAGGCGATGTGGCGGCAGGCTCACAGGGAGGTTGCGACGAGATGAACTTTTCGCGCTCTGGCTCAAGAGCCAGGGCCGTCGCTCGCAAGCCGTCACCGGCTAAGCCGGCTGGGCCCACCGGGGCCCGGGCCGCCCGCGAATCAGCCCCAGACCCGCGCTGCGGTCTCGGAGATTGTTTTCAGCTTGCCTTTCTCGTCGTCGAGGCTGATCGAGTTGCCGACTATCGAGGTTGCGAAGCCGCACTGCGTGGACAGCGCCAGGCGCTCGAGCTCGAGGTAGCGCGACGCTTCTTTGATGCGCGCGGCAAGCTCGTCCACAGTCTCGTGCCGGGGAGTCTTGGTGGTAACGAGGCCGAGCACGACCATCTTGTCGTCGGGCACCGCCCTCAGGGGCTCGAAGGTGCCCGAGCGCTCGTCGTCGTACTCGAGCATTAGCCTGTCCGCTTTGACGCGCGGGAAGAGGCGCTCGGCAAGCCAGTCATATCCGCCCTCCACGAGCCAGCGGCTGGCCTGGTTGCCGCGGCAGAGATGAAAGGAGAAGGTCACGCCGGGGTGGTTGCCGATAACGATGTTGTCGAGCTCGACGCCGAGCTCGAGCCAGCGCTCGGCCGGCCAGCCCCGGCTCGCGTAGAAATCCCTATAGGTCGGATCGACGAGCAGCGGGTACTGAGGAGCGTCGATCTGTATGTAAGTTGCCCCCAGACGGACGAGCTCGTCGACCTCACTGCGCAGGATGCGGGCGACGTCTCCGAGGAAGTCCTGAGCGCTTGGATAGGCGCGCGCCGAGCGCTCTTCGTCCCAGAAGTTGGCGAACAGGCTCGGGCTTGGAAGCGTGACCTTGATGATCCTGTCGGTGCGGTTGCGGGCATAGGTGAACTCCTCGCCCGACAGAAAGTGCTTGCGTGACAGGGTGTCGACGACGGCGATGGGGGGCCGCTCGACGTTCATCTCGCCGAGGTCGTCGTGATGCCACTCGCCCCACATGAAGGCGTCGAGGTCCCACTCGCCGAAACCCTCGACTGCGGAGGTCATCTGGCTCTGGAACGACAGGCGTCTCATCTCGCCGTCGGTGACGACGTCGAGGCCGGCTTCTTCCTGAAGCCTGAGGGCACCGTCCACTGCCTCGTCCTCGATCCGCTTGAACTCGGGAACGGGGAGCCGCCCGGCGGCGAGCTGCTCTTGCGCGTCGAGAAGCTCCTGCGGTCTGAGCAGACTGCCTACGACGTCGGAATGGGCTTCGATCACGCAGTCACCTCGAGTCGCCGTTTACGTTTTGCAGGAGCGCCGAGCCGCTCCCAAGGGTAACCTGGCGCCGCCAACCCAACCATGCTAAAGCACACGACGGAATCGAATCCAAAGTGACTGTCCGCGTGATGGATGGAAGCGGCGTCGGCAGGGCCGTGACCTTCGGCGAGGCCCTCATCGACGTCTACCCCGACCATCGCGTTGTGGCCGGCGCGGCCCTTCACGTCGCGGCTCACCTTGCCGCGCTCGGCAGGGACACGTCGTTGATCACCCGCCTCGGGGACGACAGCGACGGCGCGCTCATACGGTCGACGCTCGAGGACCAAGGCGTCGAAACTTCTCTGGTCGAGACAGATCCCGAGCTTCCCACCGGCGAGGTGACGATCACATTCGAAGGCAAGATGCACAGCTTCACGATTCACGGCCCGGTGGCGTGGGACGCCATCGCAGGCCCAGACGAGCTTCCGGCCCACGACATCTTCTGCTACGGGACCCTCGCAGCGCGGGACTCGAGGTCGCGCTCAGCTCTTGAGCGGCTGCTTGTTGCTTCGCGCGCTCCGATCCGAGCCTTCGATGTCAACCTGCGCCCCCCGGATGTCTTCGCCGACGTCGTGCGCATGGGGTTGTCGTCGGCAACGGTCGTCAAGGTCAGTGAGGATGAGCTCGGTGACGTCGCCGCGCTCCTTGACTTCGAGGCTGCCCCAGCTTCCTACTTTACCGGTGGTCACGCCATCAGGTGGTTGTGTGTCACGAAGGGGGAGCGCGGCGCCGAGCTCCACTCCCGCACTGGGGAGATGTTCTCGATCGAGGGACCGCAGGTCGAGGTCGTCGACACCGTCGGCGCAGGCGATGCGTTCATCGC
>Ga0136632_10000566_pt1 | contig 11124 bp, 10 predicted proteins | sample AntDrymUQ6112106_2_FD_104670 | JGI IMG/M metagenome (GOLD analysis project Ga0136632, IMG submission 104670) | Polar desert sand microbial communities from Dry Valleys, Antarctica - metaG UQ611 (21.06) | ecosystem: Environmental > Terrestrial > Soil > Desert | place: Antarctica: Dry Valley...
CTGCTGTCGTCCTGCCGCACGTTCTTCCGCTTCATCGCGTCGCCCCCTCGACCGCCGCCATTGTCTGGTTCCTGGCGCTCGTCATCCGGGCCCTGGTCGCGATCGGCGCGGCGATCTTCGTCTTCGTCTATCTGCCACAGACCGGCCTCTTCCAGGCCGTAACGCGCTGGTGTTTGCACGAGATCTTGCCCCTGCTGACAACGCACCTCGGGATCTCGGGACACCCTCTCGCTCACGCTGCGGCCCTGCTGCCGGCGCTGGCGCTGGCCGCGTCCTTGCTGTGGATGCTTGTCGGCGTCGGTCGCGCCTGGCTGGGTTTGCGACGGCACCTGGCACGCAAGGCGGTCGGCCGGGGCCCGCGCGGCAGCACGATCGTCGAGGACGAGGATGTCCTCGTCGCCGTGACCGGCGTCGGTCGCACCCGCTTGGTCGTCTCCCAGGCCGCCCTCGGCGTCATGGACGAGGAGGAGCTCGAAGCGAGCCTCGCCCATGAGGTCGGCCACGTGCGTCGCCGCCATCGCCCGCTCCTCTTCGTCGCCTCCGTCCTGGCTGCCCTTGGGCGGCTCCTTCCCGGGACGCGATCGGCCGAGCGCGAGCTGGCCTTTAACCTCGAACGTGATGCCGACGAGTACGCGGTCCGCGAGACCGGCGATCCGCTCGCTTTGGCTAGCGCCATTTGCAAGGCCGCGGGCACGCCGGCCACTCGTACTCTGACCGCCCTCGGCGGACGCGGGCGCGTCAGCTTGCGTCTCGACTACCTCGTTGCCGGCGGGCGGGAGCGCGGCAGCCGCGCCTTGGAGTGGGGGATGCGCGTCGTGGCCTTGACCTTGGCCACGGCCGCGGTCGGCCTGGCCGTGACTCTCCCGGCCTGGGCCGCGCCCGTGTCTGGCGGGTCACCGACTTCCGCCGTCGATGCTCATGCCGGTTGCCACTAGGCGTCCTCGGGTCTCCTCCCGAAGACGACGTAGATCGCTCCGAACCTCAGCGTCTCGACCTCTAGTTCGCCGAGCAAGTCCTCTAAGTGACTCCAGGGGCGACGGAAGCCTTCAAGCGTGGTTACGTAACGACGAGAGAGTCGGCGCACGTAGAAGCTGAGCGGGGAGCCCTTGGCCCCTGTTGCGACGATGCGGCCGCCGGGGCGAACGTGGTCGATGATGTTCTCGACCGCGGCCGGCGAGCGCAAGATGTCGTGGGTGAAGGAGAAGAGGGCCGCGTCGGCCGGCCTTGGGATCTGCGCCTCCTCAACCGCTGCCTCGATCAGGCTCACGTTCTTCCAGCGGCGCGCCTCGACCCGCTGGCGCGCGGCGGCCAGCATTTCGGGGCTGAGCTCGACCCCGTAGATCTGACCCGCTCGTCCGGCGTAGCTCTCCAGCAGCGGGAAGTTGACTCCCGTGCCGCAGCCGACATCGATGACCGTCTCGCCCTCACGGACCAGAAGGCGGTCGATCGCTTGCCGGCGGTAAGGCTCGGTCCGCTCAGTGTCGTGCTCGTAGGTCTCGGCCAGGGTGCGGTACTTCTCCAGCGCTAACTGGCGGTCTGGACCAGCGGCTGTGCTCAGGTTGGCCACGGCGACTCCTACACTGAGTCGGACCCTACTGCCTTCGAGCAAAGATCTTCGCTACGCTTGACGAGTCCTACAGCGTGTAGGGCTGCAGAAACCGAACATCCCTCGGGGGAGCGGCGGCGGCACAAGGCCTCTGTGTCCTGGCAACTGTCGCCGCTCCCCAAGCATTATGCGCTCACTGACAAAAGACTGGGACGAGCATGTGGTCGAAGCCGAGGACGTTGCTCGCCAACCGGGCTTCCTCGCTCTGCGCGACGCCATTGTCGAGCGGGCGGACGCCAACCCCGACGCGACAGTGCTCGATCTCGGTTCCGGTACCGGGTTGCTGACTCTCGCGCTCGCCCCCCAAGTCGCCCAAGTCTGGGCGCTCGACATCTCCCCGGCGATGGTCGACTACCTCGAAGCGAAAGCCGCGAGCGCTGAGCTCGCGAATGTCAACGTCGCCGTCGCCTCCGCCGCCAGCCTGCCAATCGTCGACGAGTCCTGCGACGTGGTCGTTTCGAACTACTGTTTCCATCACCTCAGCGATCGCGACAAGCTGCGCGCGTTGGAGGAGTGCCGGCGCGTTTTGACCCCAGGCGGTCAGCTGGTCTTCGCCGACATGATGTTCGGCATGGCCCTGACCCGGGCCCGTGATCGCGAGGTCATCTCGGCCAAGGTCAAGTCGATGCTGCGCCGCGGCCCCGCTGGCGTCGCCCGCCTGGCCAAGAACGTGGCGCGTTTCGCTACGGCCCGGTGGGAGAACCCCGCGCGCCCGGAATGGTGGGAGGAAGCGCTGCAGACGGCTGGCTTCGTTGAGATCTCCGTCGAGTCGCTCCCGCACGAGGGTGGCATTGCCTCGGCGATCAGGCCCCAGTGAGGACGCCTCGGGCTGGAACCACAGCGCCTCGGACATCGCCGCGCGGGACGGAAGGCGAGCAGCCGGAGGTGATCTACAGTCGGATCGTCCGGCGTCGGCGGGACCGGCGTCTCTTCGCCATCGTCGCGGTGGCGCTGCTCGTACTCGTCCTCCTCCTGGCCGGCTGGCTGGTCCTGCGCGACGACGGCGGGACACAGACACCTAGCCCGCGGACATCTGATGACCGCGTCCGGGTTCTGGTCGAGGACAAGGTCGCTGCTCAGAAGAGTGCTAACGGCCTGTCGGCCGAGGCACTGGCAGCCCAGCTGCCGCGCAAACGACGCGATCGCCGCGGCGCGGCGATCGTCAGCCTGCAAACCGACCGAGCCGACTTGCGTCGGCGGCTGCGGCGCGCGGCGGCAGCCGGGGGCGGCACGGTCCGCCTGCCCGAGCGCGCGGTGGCCTCGACAGCGACCCTGCCGGCCGTCAAGCAGGCCTTCCGCAATGGCTGCGAGGCGGCCGCGCTGGCGATGCTCTTGTCGGCAAGTCGGATCACGGTGGACCAGCGAACACTTCAGGCTGAGCTTCCGCGCAGCGGTCCGCTCGATCCCCAAGACACGCCGAGCGGGGAGACCGTCTGGGGCGACCCGAGCAAGGGATTCGTCGGCCGCGCCGAGGGTGGAGGAGCGGCCGGCGGCTACGGCGTCTACGAGCCGCCGGTCCGCCAGCTAGCCGCGCGGCACGGCGTCGAGCTGATCTCACTCACCGGCCGGTCGCCGCAGCGCATCTACGCCGGGCTGCTCGCTGGCGATCAGATCATGGCTTGGGTCGGCCTGACGAACGGCCCGTTTCAGACCTGGCGCTCCCCCGAAGGCAAGAAGATCGAGGCCAACTTCGGCGAGCACGCTGTCGTCCTGACGGGCATTCGCGAGGACGCGATCGCCGTCAACGATCCGCTCAGAGGCCAACGGACGACCTGGACCCGCGCTCGCTTTGAGGAGCAGTGGGAGCGACTCGGCCGCCGCGCCCTGAGCAACTAAACCGATGCACGCGCGTAAGGCGAACCCCACTCCATCCGTTTCGGCCGCTCCGGCGGTCACCGCCATGTCCGTGTCCGGGCTGCTCGGGACTGGGCCGTCGGAGGTCACCGTGTCGAGCCTTGCTTACGACAGCCGCCGGGTCGAACCGGGAGGGCTCTTCTTTTGCATCTCTGGCTATGAACAGGACGGCCACGCCTATGCCGCCGAGGCCGTCGAGCGAGGGGCGGCAGCGCTCGTCGTCGAGCGACCGCTGGGGCTGGGGGTGCCCGAGGTCGTCGTTCTCTCCGCTCGGCGCGCCATGGCCCAAGCCGCTGCCCGTTTCGCCGGCCACCCGAGCGCGGAGCTCGACGTGATCGGCGTCACCGGGACGAACGGCAAGACGACGACCGTCTTCATGATCCAGCAGCTGTTGGAAGCCGCGGGGCGCCCGTGTTCGCTCATCGGCACAGTCGGCGCGGTCATCGGCGGTCGCGAGCGCGAGATGGCGCGGACGACGCCGGAGGCGATCGAACTGCAGCACGCCTTTCGCGAGATGCTCGACGCCGGCGACGAAGCCTGTGCGATCGAGGTCTCCTCACATGCCCTGGCGCTGAATCGCATCGATGGCACGCGCTTCGCCGCGACCGTCTTTACCAACCTCTCGCGCGATCACCTCGATTTCCACGGCACGATCGAGGACTACTTCGTCATCAAGCGGCGCCTGTTCGATCTCGACTCCGGCGCTGCTGTGATCAACATCGACGATCAGCATGGCCGGCGCCTCGCTGCAGAGCTGGAGCAGCGCGTGACCTTCGCGATTGATCGCGCGGCTGACTACCGCGCCGTCGGTATCCACTTCAGTCCCTCCGGGTCCGACTTCACGATCATCGGACCCGACACCGAGATCAGCGTCCGCTGTCCTCTCTTCGGTCGCTTCAACGTCCTCAACATCCTGGCCGCCGTTGCCGCGGCGCGCACGCTCGGGGCCGGCGCGCAAGAGATCTCGCGCGCCCTGGTCGAGCTGGCGCCCATTCCCGGCCGCCTCGAACCTGTCGATGCGGGTCAGGGATTCGCCGTGTTTGTCGACTTTGCTCACAGCCCGGCCGCCCTTCGAGAGGCCCTCGCCGCCGTGCGCGAAATCACCGCCGGTCGGGTCCTCTGTGTCTTCGGCTGTGCCGGCGGCCGCGATCCCGGCGCCCGGCCGCTGATGGGTCACGTTGCCGCTGACGCTGCCGATCGCGCCCTCGCGACGACGGACAATCCGGCCAGCGAAGATCCGCAGGCGATCATCGACGAGATCATGGGTGGCGCCGGCCCGAATGTCGAAGCCATTCTCGATCGCCGGCAAGCGATCGAGCGCGTCATCGATCTGGCCGGGCCCGACGACACCGTCCTAATCGCCGGCCGCGGTCACGAGCAGGAGCAGGTCTTCCCCGACGGCCACCGTGTCCCCTTTGACGACGTGACCGTCGCCTCGCAGTTGCTCAGGGGCGCCGCTCCAAGCCAGCGAGAATGACCGCGACGAGCCGGCGCACCGCGGCCTTGGACGGCAGGTTGCTGGCCGCGGCCAGAGCGTTGATGCAGTAGCTCGCGAGCTCGGCGGGCGCGACGTCATCCCGCAAGTCGCCGCTCGCGGCGCCCTCGATCAGCAGCTCTTGGATGAACTCGCTGAGGTGCTGCTGGGCGCGGGCGACATGCTCACCGCGATGCAGGGCGGCCGCGAGTTCACTGCCGTGATGCTCGTGGTTCATGAACGCGTAGGTCTCCAGCACGACCTCGAGCCGCTCGCTCGCATCGCCCGCCTGGTCCCGGACCCCGGCGAGCTGTTCGAGATGGTTGCTGATCTGGCGTTCGTGCCAGCTGGCGAGGATCGCGTCGACGTCGGAGAAGTACTTGTAGAGCGTCGCCCGCCCAATGCCCGTCTCCGTGGCGATCTGCGACATCGTCACCGATCGCAGCCCGTGCTCAGCGACCAGCGCAGCCGTGGTGTCCAAGGTCGCCTCGCGCACCTCGTGACGATGGGCCTCGATCGTCTCGCTCCACAGCTTTGGCACGCGTTAAGTATACGTGCTGCCCTGATCGCAACGGTATGGGTTGACAGTAGACATACTGTCTCGTAAAGTCGAGCGCCCGCCAAGACCGACGTCCGACAGAGGAGACATACATGGCCGACCCACACGCCCCCGATGCCGCCGAAGACCCCGGCGCCGGGCCCGATGGCAGATCGCCCATCGGCATGCCACTCTGGGTCAAGATGTCCGGGGTGATCGCCGTTGTCCTGATCCTGCTGGTTGCCGTCGTGATGATCACCGGTGCTGGTGGCGAACACGGCCCTGGTCGCCACAGCGGTGACGGTGACTCTGGTGGCCAAACACCGCCGGCGGGTGACCACAAACCGCCCGCGGGTGGCCATTCCCCGTGATGAGCACTAGACCGCGCCTGCGCAAGTTCGCGCTCACCGCGCACGTGGTCTCCTCGATCGGCTGGCTCGGCGCGGTGGCCGTTTTCCTAGCTTTGTCCATCGTCGGTCTGACCAGCCAGGATGCTCAGGTGGTGCGTGCCGCCTACCTCGCGATGGAGTCGATCGGCTGGCTCGTCCTTGTTCCCTTGAGCGTCGCTTCGCTTCTAACCGGCCTCGTCCAGGCATTGGGCACCAAGTGGGGCTTGTTCCGGCACTACTGGGTCCTGGCAAAACTGCTGATCAACGTCGGTGCCACCATCGTCTTGCTGCTTTACATGCAGACGCTCAGCCACCTAGCGGGCATAGCGGGAGCAACGATGTCCAGTGGCGGTTTCGGTGGGCTGAGGAACCCATCCCCCCTGCTCCACGCCGGCGTCGCCCTGCTGCTGTTGCTCATGGCCGCGACGCTGTCGGTCTACAAGCCGCCGGGCCTGACCCGCTACGGGCGGAGGCAGCAGGAGCGGCGTACGGCGCCGCAGCCTTAGCTGCCGCCGAACTTCTCAGTGACCGTCGTGGTCGCCGCCGGAGACGGTTCCTTCGCCTTCCGGCTTCGAGGGTGTCTCGCGAGGAACGCCGCCAGCCGGGGAGGGCGACCCGTACCAGCGCTCGCGCCATTTGTTCATGTCCGTGATCTCGCGCGCCTGCATGTGGATGATCTCCTCGGCCAAGCGCTTGATCTCCGCATCCTTGGTGTCCCGCTGGGCAATGCGGGCCATGCGGATCGCGCCTTGGTGGTGCGGAACCATCATGTCGATGAACGTCCGATCGACGCGCTTCGCGTCTTCCAGCTCGCTCAAGTCGTTGTGCTCCATGCCCGCATCCTTGGCCGAGAGCCCGAGCTGCTGATGGGCCGCGGGGTCGGGCACGATCTCCGTGTCGAAGAGCCGCTTGTGGATCCGCTCCATCTGTTCGATCTCCCCCCGCTGATTCCGCGTGATCTCCCCAGCCAGGGCGCGGGTCTCGGGCTGCTCGGCGCTCTGGGCGGCGACGTCGGCCATCTCGATCGCGGCCTCGTGATGGGGGACCATGCCCTGGAGAAACGCCTGCTCCGTCTCGTTGCTCGACGAGTTGCTCTCGTCTTCACTCCCGCAGGCGGCGAGTGCCGCGGAGATCGCAAGCAGGACTCCGAGAAAGGCGAGGCGGGGAAGCACGGCCCACAGTCTAGAGAAAGCTCCGACGTACTGTAGGAGTGTGGCGTGCTCCGGCACGTACGCAGGTCGACCGGGCGCCTGAGCCCGAGCGATTCCCTACACTCGGAGGATGGGCGCGAAGGGGTTGATGACGATGGCGCTGACGGTTGCTGTGGCGTACCTGCCGGCATCCGCCGGCGCGCACGAGGCCTCGGTGCGTGGCGGGGCGCAGACCGCGGCCGTCGAGGACCTGCCGGCGACCTGTCCCGGCGAGAGGATGACGCCCGACAAGGCCCTCACGGGCGAGTTCGGCACCGATCTCCAGGGCAGCTCGGTCCTGCTGCCATTCGACGTACCGAAGGGGACGACCGCCGTGCGCGTCAAGTACTGCTACGACACGCCCGAGACACCGATCATCCCGCCGGGCACGCCCAGCGTCGACACCAAGCACACGCTTGACCTCGGGCTCTACGAACCGCGGGCGGACCGTTCTCGCCCTTGGGGAGTGGATGAGTTTCGCGGTTGGGGCGGGTCGAGCCACCCCGATGTGACCGTCTCGGCCGAAGGCTTCTCCAGCGAGGCCGACTACCAGCCCCCGGGACAGGCGAGTCCGCGGCCGCGCTACGTGGCCGGCAAGACGACGCGTGCCTTTCGTCCCGGGCCGATCGAGCAGGGCGAGTGGGCGGTCGAGCTCGGCGTCGGCGCTGTCGTCCCGCAGTCGCAAGGCGACCGTGACGGCAAGGTCGCCTGGCGGGTCGAGATCGACTTCGACTCCGACCGCGCCTTCGCCGACGAGCCCTACAGGGCCGCGCCGTATGACCCCGCGCCGGCGAAGAAGGAGGCGGGCTGGTACGGCGGCGACCTGCACGTCCACGGAGAGCACTCCGCCCTCGGGGACGCCACGATGCGCGAGCTGTTCAGCTTCGGTTTCAGGCCGCGCGCGCAGGGCGGCGCGGGGCTCGACTTCTTGACCCTGTCCGACTACGTGTCGGGCAGCGCTTGGGGTGAGGTCGGGCGCCACCAAGGCGAGCACCCCGGCAAGCTGATCATCCGCAGCGCCGAGGTCATCACGTACCGCGGCCACGTCAACAATCACGGCAGCGCTGCCGTCGTCGACTACCGCGACGGTGCCCTCTTCGAGCGCGGGCCCGACGGCTCGCTCGAGCGGCTGCGCGGACGGCGCCCCGCCAGCGAGATCTTCGACGCTGTCCATCGTGCGGGTGGCTTCACGCAGATCAACCACCCGACGATCTTCCCCTCGGAGGTGCCGCTGTTTTCGCTCCTCTGTCGAGGCTGCCCGTGGGACTACTCGCCCGACGAGACCGACTACTCGAAGGTCGACGCGATCGAGGTCGCAACCGGGCCACTGGGCCTCAAGGCGCCCCCACTCGAACTGGGGTCCAATCCGTTCACGCTGACCGGAATCGAGTTCTACGAGCAGGCGCTGGCCCGCGGGAACAAGATCGCGGCCGTCGGTTCGAGCGACTCTCACAATGCCGGCCGCTCGAACAACCCGATCACCCAGGCGCCGATCGGCGAGGCGACGACGAAGGTCTACGCCGAGGAGCTCTCGGAAGCGGGGATCGAGTGTGGGGTCGAGGCTGGTCGCACCTACGTCAAGGTCACAGGCAACGGTGGGCCAGACCTGCGCTTTGACGCGCGGCCGCCGGGCTCGTCGATCGCACCGGCGATCATGGGCGACACGCTGCGCTCGAACGGCGCCGAGTTCTCCGCGCGCGTTCTCGGGGGGGCGGGGCGCGAGCTCCTGGTGCTCAAGGACGGCACGACGGTCGACACCGTGCCGGTCACGACCGACGACTTCACGCACCGCTTCGCCGCCCCGACCGGCCCCGGTCGCTACCGGCTCCAGCTGATGCGCAACGCCTCGACGATCGAGACCGCCTCGAGCCCGATCTACCTCGAGCAAGGCTCGGGCGAGGTGGTCGGTCGCGACTGCACGCCGCTGCGAGTGCGGGGCTCCAAGGTCAAGCAGGTCCGGGTCGGCAAGCGAGCGCCGCGGGTTCGCTGCCGGGCCTCGGGCGGCGATCTACGTGCCTGCACCGTCACGGCGCGGATGAGCGTCGGGACCGGCAAGCGCCGCAAGGTCGTGAGCGCCGGGACCGGCCGGGCGCGTTTCAAGGGCGGGACACGGGTGCTCCGTCTGCGCTTGACGCGGGCTGCCCGGCGCGAGATTGCCAAGCGCCCCAAGGGACGCAGCGTCAAGCTTGTGTTCGTCGCGGATGACGGCGACGGCGCCGAGGCGCGCCACGTGCGGCGCGTCCGGCTGCTGCCCGGAGATTCGTTGTGATCGCTCGTCGCCAGCCCATGTCGTCTGTACGCTGCCGGGGGGTGGGCCTCAGCTCCGTCACTCTCCGCGTCCTGATCTGCGCCCCCCTCGCCGTGCTGCTGGTTGCAGGGTCCGCGCGAGCCTTTACGCCCTCCGAGCCCTGGCCACCGCGATCGGGCTCGGGTGCGCTGTTCGCCCACTACGGCGAGGAGCATTGGGACGACGACGACGGCCTGGTGCTGCTGCCGAAGGTGGTCGCGGACGTCGCTCGCTACAAGCCGAGCCTGGTGACGATGTCGGGCGACAAGGCTGACGACGGGACTATTGAGCAGCTCACCCGCTGGCGGGACATCATGGACCCTTACGACAGCGCCCGAGTCCCCTACTTCGCCGCGACGGGTAACCACGACCGCAAGGCCCCGCCGGGATTCATTGGCGGCATCTCGCCCGCCGCCGACCTCTCGAACTACATGAAGGTGTTCGCCTCACGGCCCTATCCCTTCGGCGACGAGCCGGCTTACCCAGATCCCAAGATCGGTCCGAGGTCGCGGCCCGCGACCGACCCCGACGGCGCCTCCTCGCACTACTACGTCGACTACGGGAACGTGCGCTGGGTCTTCATCGACAACTCTTGCTTCGGGATCACGCTGCCGTCCTGCGATTCGCTGCAGAACCCGCCGTTCCCCGATCCCGAGGGGAACCAGGGCCAGTACGACTTCCTGCGCCGCCGGGCCAGCGAGGCGCGCGACCAGGGGAAGCGGCTGTTCGTCGTGATGCACATGCCGACGCGCGACCCGCGCGACCAGAGCACCGTCTCCGACGCTGTGAACCGAAACCACACGATGGCGGCTCCGCTCGAGGGCGCCGACTCGCCCGACAACGTCACCTTCGAGGAGGTCGCCGAGCAGGCGGGCGTCGACGCGGTGTTCGTCGCTCACATCAAAGGCCATTTCCTCTACCGCGGACGGGGCGACATTCCGTACTACATCGACGGCGGGGCGGGCGGCGAGCTGCATACGAATGGGCCGGTCGGCGTCGACCACGGGTACTGGCACGGCTATCGGCTCATCAGCGTCGGCGACGACGGTCGCATAACCACCGACACGGTGCCGATCTTCGAGCCGGACGGGATCTCGATCACCGGGCCCGAGCGCGTGAAGCGCGGCACGGCAGCGTCCTTCGAGGCGTTCGGACGCCAGCCCGTGCACGAGAACAAGGCAAAGGTCCCGGCGCTCGAGCTGCGTGATCCCGCTCCGCGCGCGCGCACCGCCCAGCAGCAGACCCCGACCTCGACGCCGCGCTCGAGCCTGCCGGCCCCGGCGCGCATCTGGACGAGCCGTAACCGCTTCGTACTCCAGCCGGTCGCGCGAGGCGACGACGATCCGCGCCGGGATTCGGCGACTCAGACCGACAGCGGGGGCTTCCGAGCGCTCTGTCCGGGTCGCACGGACATCGAAATATCCTCGGGCTGGGAGTCGTCGCGCAAGTTCGTGACCGTCCCCAGCTTCCGGGGCAAGATCCTACGATCGGCGCGCCGACGAGCGAGCGCGATGCGCCGCGGGGAACGGACACGGCTCGTGACCGTGAACCTCGCGCAGCCCGCCGAGGTGATCGTTCGCATCCGGCGGGGCAAGAAGCGGATCGCGACGCTCGCGCATCGCTGCGTAAGAGGCCGTAAGCCGACGATCAAGGCCTCTTGGCGAGGCTACTTCAAGCAGGGCGGCAAGACGCGGAAGGCAAAGCGCGGCAAGTACTCATTCGAAGTCAAGGTCCGCTCGGATCGGCGAAGCAAGGTCCGCACGTTCCCGCTCGAACTACGGTGAGC
>Ga0136632_10000568_pt1 | contig 11101 bp, 9 predicted proteins | sample AntDrymUQ6112106_2_FD_104670 | JGI IMG/M metagenome (GOLD analysis project Ga0136632, IMG submission 104670) | Polar desert sand microbial communities from Dry Valleys, Antarctica - metaG UQ611 (21.06) | ecosystem: Environmental > Terrestrial > Soil > Desert | place: Antarctica: Dry Valley...
GGCCGTCTCGAACCTGGCGCGGGCCGTGGGCTGGTTCGAGGAGGTTCTCGGGCTGCGGGCCGTGTCCACGATCCCGGAGTTCGGTTGGGCGGAGCTCGCTACCGCGACCCCCGACGTTCACATCGGGCTCTCCGAGGTCGCCGCACCGGGGGTGACGGGCGGAGCGATCGTCAGTCTCGGCGTCGCCGACATCGATCAGGCACGGCGGGCGCTCGAGGCTGCGGCCGTCCGCTTCGACGGCCCCACCCACGAGATTGCCGGAGTGACGCGACTTGCGACCTTCTTCGATCCGGACGGCAACCGCCTCATGCTCCATGAGAGCCGCTGAGCGCGGTCTCCAGGGCCGCGTCGGAGACGCGGTCGTGATCGTCACCGGTGGCGCGAACGGCATCGGACGGGCGTATTGCGAGACGCTGGCCGAGGCGGGGGGACACGTCGTGATCGCCGACCGCGACGCCGACGGCGCCGAGGCGCTCGCCGCCCTGCTCAACGAGCGGGCCTCCGGCGACGTCTCACTTGCGGTCGAAACGGACGTCACGTCGCCCACATCGACAGAACGCTTGGCGGAGCGCGTGCTCAGCCGATTCGGCCGCGTGGACGTCCTCGTGAACAACGCCGGCAGTTACCCACACGTCCCGTTCGACTCGATCGACTACGACGAGTGGCGGCGCGTGCTGGCCGTGAACCTCGACAGCGTCTTCCTCTGCACGCGCGCCGTGATCGGACCGATGCGGGACGCGGGACGGGGCAAGATCGTCAACGTCGCCACGAACCTCGTCTGGGTCGGGCTCGACGGCATGGCGCACTACGTGGCTGCCAAGGCGGGCGTCGTTGGCCTGACCCGTGCGCTGGCGCGCGAGTTCGGACCCTCGGGGATCACGGTGAACGCGATCGCCCCAGGGGCGGTCGTCCCCGAAGCGCAGCTCAGCGACGCCGGCCGCGCCCGTGTAGATGAGATCGTGCGCTACCAGTGCGTGAAGCGCGGACTCAGCGCAGACGACCTGACGGGCACGCTGCTCTTCCTCTGCTCGGGAGAGTCGGACTTCGTGAGCGGCCAGGTGTTCACGGTCGACGGCGGGCTGACGATGCACTGATGGCCGGCGCAAACCCCGACGTCCCGCACGAGGCCAGGCCGCCTCTACGGCCCGTGCCGTATGACCCGACCGATGCGGCGGTGCGCACCGATCCCTATACCGCGTACGCCCGCCTGCGCGCCGACCACCCGGTCTGGTTCCACCAGGGCACCGGCATCTGGTTTCTCAGCCGACACGCGGACTGCCTGCGCGCGCTTCGTGACCCACGCTTCTCGGCCCGCCTCGGCCAGCACATCCGGCAACGGCCCGACCCGCTGCCGGACTCGATGTTGACGACGGACCCGCCTGAGCACACGCGCCTGCGCGCGCCGGTGCAGGCGGAGCTCGCTCCAGAGCGGATCGCCCGTCTGGCTGGCCGGCTGCGGGCGATGGCGAGCGCGCTCGTCTCGGAGTGGGAGGATGGCCACGAGGTCGATGCCGTCTCGGAGTTCGCCGTTCCGCTCGCGACGCAGGCACTCGGCGTGCTGCTCGGCGTGGCACCGGATGACCTCGAGCGCTTTGGCCGGTGGGCCGCGGCGGCGGCGCCACAGCTCGACCCGCTGACGCCGCCGGCGCCGGGGAGCGCCGCAAGTGTCGCCCTCCACGAGCTGCTCGAGTGGTTCGCCGAGCTTCTGGGCCGGCGGCGGAGCGAGCACACGGACGACGTACTCGGCGCGCTCGTGCGCTCGTCCGAGACGGGCCAGCTCGGGGCGGGCGAGGCGCTCGCCGCCTGCAGCCTGCTCGTCGTCGGGGGTTTCGAGCCGCTGGCCGACGCGCTTTCCCTGGGTGTGTGGCTGCGTCTTCGCGCCGGGCGCGGTCTCGCCGGCGGCGGCGGAGCCGTCGAGGAGGCGCTCCGCTACGACGCGCCGATCCAGTTCGCCGCCCGAGTTGCAGTCGAGGACGTGGTGTTCAACGGTGCAGTCGTGCGGGCCGGGCAGCCCGTCGTCGCCCTGCTCGGCTCGGCAAACCGCGACCCGGCTCGGTTCACCGAGCCGGACGTGTTCGAGCTGGCTCGTAGCCCCAACCCGCACCTTGCTTTCGGCGCCGGCCCGCACCACTGCCCGGGCGCGGCCTTCACGCGCCTCGTCGCCGGCATCGCCAGCTCGGTTCTTGCCGAACGGATACCTCGCGCGCGGCTCGCCCGCGAGCCCCTGCGGCGCGACACGCTGGTCCCGCGCGGCCTGTCGACCCTACCGATCTGTGTCGGCCGCTAGAGCCTCAGCAGCCGGCGGCGCCGAGGGATTCAGCGACCTCGGAGGCTGCTCGGTGGCCGCTCTCGAGCGCTCCGTGCACGGTCGACGGGTGCCGCGCGCCCACGGTCGCGTCGCCGGCGAAGAAGAGCGTTCCGGCGACTGGTTCGGCCCAAACGACCTGCGCCGCCAGGCTGCCGGCCGCTGGATAGCAGTAGCCGCCGCCGGAGAACGGGTCGCGCCCCCAGTCCACGAGCTCGAGGGCGGTGGATCGTCCTCGCAGCCAAGGGAAGGCGGCTCCGGCCATGCGATCGACCCAGGTTGGTGCTCGGGCCAAACCGAGGGCCGCGCGTACACCGGGCCCCTTGAGCGAGCCCAGGACGGTGCAGCTCCCTTCGCGAACCCGCCAGAACCCGCTCGGTTCGTCGACCGCGAGGGCCCAGCCCGACCGCGGCGCCGGCTCGGACCACGTCGCGACGACGGTCAGCGCGTCGCCGGCCGGAAGGCCTGCGCATGCCGCCTGCTTCGCTGGCGGAAGCGGCGGCTCGAACTGGAGCGCCCGGCCTGCGACAACCCCCGGCGGGGCGGTGACGACGGCTGCGGCGGCCGTCCACTCGTGCCCACCCGCTTCGGCCGTCACGAGGCCGGGCCGCCACCGCAACACCGCGACCGGCGCGTCGAGGCGAACGTCGAGTCCAGCTGCGAGATGCCGGGCGACGAGGTCGTAGCCGTCCGGGAGCTCGAAGTCCTCGCGGCCCGCCCCCCATGCCTCCCGCACTGCCGCCATGCCCGAGACACTCAGTCGCGCAGGATCGGCGCACCAGACCTGCGCCAACCACGCCAGCGCTACCTGGCGGTCGAGAGGCGATGCCGTCAGGAGGAGCTCGGCGACGGGCCTGTCCGGCAGGCCGGGGGCACTCAGGCGCTCCTCGACGGACCAGGGCGGGAGGATGCCCGCCCCGGGCAGGTCGCGGGGCTCGAGCCGCCTGCCCCCGACGGTCACGGCGAAGGAGACGTCAGTACGCAGAGGCTCGGCCCGCAGTCCGGCCGCTCGAAGCACGAGCCACGTCGCAGCTCGCTCACCGTGCACGACCTGCGCCCCCGCTTCCACGGGAGGCTCGCCGGCCGGGCGCACGGTAAGGATCCGCCCTCCGATCCGGTCGCGGGCCTCGAGCACGATCGCGGAGAGGCCGCGCCTGACGAGCGAGCGCGCACACGCGAGCCCCGCCGCCCCGGCGCCCACCACGAGCACGTCGACCTTCACGCCCCGGAGTTCCCGGAGAAGGCGCCGTGACGGCGACGCAGGTCGACCGGGCGGCGTCGAGCCCGTCGCTCGCGGCACGGCTCGCCGGGCTCGTCGGCGAGGCCGCCGCGTGCCTCGGGATCCGGCCGGGCCCCGAAGCTGTAGCGAGTGACGTGCTCGCGCTCGTCCGCGACCCGCTCACCCGCTTCGAACGCCATCCCGTCTGGCCTTCGCTCCTGACCGCGACCGGCCTGCCGCTCGAGCTTTCGCTCAAGCTCGGCGGCGGGCCGCCCGCGCTCCGCTGCGCCGTGGACGTGACGGACCATCGTGTGGGTGCTGAGGCTAACTGGAGCGGCTACCTCGACTACGCCGAGGGCGTGGCGGGTCCCGCGGGAGCGACCGCGCGCGACCTCTGGGAACTCTGCCGGCTGCACCTGAACGGCGTTCCGTCCGGCTTTCGCTCGCGCATGATGCACGGCCTTGGTTACGCCGCGCCCGACTGGTATCGCGGCTCGCTCTACTTTCGCACTGGCTGGCTCCGGCCCGAGCAGCTCGCGAAGCGCTTTCCCGACGAGATGGCCCTGCTCGCCGAGCTCCGCCGCCTCCACGGATTTCCGGCTGCCACGAGCGTCGAGGTCCTGGGCTACGACTACAGCGCGGGCGACCCCGTCCGGCCCAAGGTCTACGTCTGGCCCGGCCGCGATTGCGCCGCGACCTTCGAGGATGTGGCCGGTCGCCACCCCCACCTGCTTCCCGCGCGCGACCTGTTCGACGCGTTCCGTCGCGACGGGACACCTCGCGCGCGATCCCAGCCGCTCCTGCTCCAGGCCGCTGTCGAGAAGGGCGCGGTCACCGAGCGCCTCTTCTTCTTCGCCTCTGCGTGGGGTTGGGACAGCCCCGCCGGCTTCGGGCGGCTCGTCGGCTTCCTCGACGAAGAGCTCGGCATCGAGATCGGTCCGTTGAGCGCCGTGCGGGACCTCGCCGCGGCTCACGGAGTGCGGCTCCCGCTCGGGCTCGTGGCCGTCGGCTCGGACGGACGCCTGCCGTCGGCAACCTTCTACCTCTGGCCGGTGCCCGATCGGGGCGGGCCGCACACGAATGTGAGGCGGCGGGCGCTCTCCGCAAGCCGCCCCCCCTCCAGGTCAGCCCTGCTCCGGCGAACAGAGCTCGCGCTCGAGCGCGGCGCCGGCTACCTCGAGGCGCTCCTCAGCCGGGAAGGCTGCTGGAGGGACTACGACGTCGACCCTGCCGGAGACGTTCCGCCCGGCAACCGCGACGCCGCGCCGTCGGATGTCTTCGTGACGGCCTACGTCGCGTCGATGCTCGTCGTCGGCGACGTGGCTCGGCTGGCGAACATCGCGCGTCCGGCAGCTTGGCTTCTCGCGGGCTACCGGCCGGGCCTGGGCTGGGGGTGGAACGCCGAGGTGGAGCCCGACTCCGAGACGACGGCGCTCGCGCTCGCCGCGCTGGCAAAGGCTGGCTCCCCGCTGCCGGCCGACACCCGCGATGTTCTTCTGCGGGGCCGGCTGCCGGACGGGTCGTCCTGCAGCCACCCCGGCTGGGCCGGTGACAGCACGGACGGGTGCGGGCCGCCCGACGTGACCGCTGCCATCCTCCTCGCATTGCTCGAGGCCGCTCCGCGCGAGATCGGAGCCGCGCTGCCCGCGCTCGTCGCTCTGTGCCAAGCGCAGCGCGCGGACGGCGGCTGGCGCTGTTTCTGGTGGAGCGACGGGCTCCAGGCGACCTGGCGCGCGCTCCGAGCCCTCCGCGCCTACGAGGAGGCCCAGTTCGCGGGCACCGCGCTCGGCCAGGGCAGCCGGCTCCTCGCGCGCCGCGCCGTCGAGCGCGCGCTCTCCATGCTCTCCGCGCTCCCCGTTCCGCGCGACCCCTTCCGCCTCGGACTCTGGCTCGGAAGCTGGATCGAGGCAGGAGGAGAGGTCGGGGCGACGGGACGCGTCATCACGGCGCTCGAGGACCTGCAGCAGCCCGACGGCCGTTGGCTCGGGACGCCGAGTCGCCGCATCGCCCGAGGGGGAGGCAAGGGCCGCGAGCGGGTCGCGGAGGAGATGTATGTGGACGGAGCGTGCCTCGTCACCACCGCGACGGTCGTCGGCTGCCTCCGCGCGATGCTCGCCGCCGAGCGACCGGGAGGCCGCCGGTGATCGCCACGCCCTCGCGCTCCGACGCGGGCGCGTCGCTGGAGCGCCTCCTCCCGCGTTTGCGCGCTCTCCTCGTGGCCGCGCGGCTGTGGGCGCGCGGAGGAAAGCTCCAAGCGAAGGCGGTCGACCAAGCGCTGGACGAGGCGCTCCTGGAGTTGCACCGCCATCACGTTGCGCGGATTCCCGTCTACCGCCGGCTCGCGCTGGATGCTGGGGTCGAAGACGTCCCCGACGCCGCGACGATCGCCCGCGAGCTGATGGTGACGAGCGACCTCTTCAAGTCCTACGATCCGGCCTGGCTCACCGAGAGGGATTTCGAGGCGCTGACCGACTGGCTGGGAACGCTCTTCGTCCGCGAGCCCGCCGTCTCGCTCGAGGGGGTGTCGGACCTGGCGGATTGGCGGGCCCACCTGCGCTCGGGCGGCGTGTTCGTCGGCATCTCGAGCGGCACGTCGGGACGGCCGTCCTTCGTGCCACGCGACCACGCAACGCTGACCGCCCTGCGGCGGAACGGCGCGATCTACGCCCGCGCGACGTACGGCAACCTCTTCCCGACGAACCCCGATTGCCTGCTTTTGACCGGCGACGGCATCGCTCTCGGCATCCAGGCGGCCGCTCGGGGTCTGGGCGCCGGCGCTGAGCATGTCCACCACCTCGACCCTGCGGGCGTTGACGGCGGCTGGCACGAGGCAATCGCCTTCCTCGCCGCGGCGAGCGGCGCGGAGCGTCCGGTGCTCGTGTTCGGCACGCCGCCGCTTGTCGACGAGCTGTGCGCGCGGGCGGAGGCCGACCTGCGCCGGCCGCCCGCACCTGGCAGCGCGGTGGTCACCGGGGGCGGCTGGAAGACAGTGCGCGCGACAACCCCGGCGGAGCTCCTGGGGCGCGTCGAGCGGGCGCTCGGAATCCCCCCGGCGTACGTCGTGGACGTGTACGGCGCCACGGAGCTCAACGCGTACCTGCTGCGCTGCCCGCACGGCTCGTACCACGTCCCGCCGATCATCCGCGCCGTGGTGCTCGACGATCTCCTGGCTCCGCTGGAGGGTGACGACGTGACCGGTCTGCTCGGCTTCCTTGACGCGTTCGCGCTGTCCTACCCTGGTTTCGTGATTCCCGGCGACGTCGCGCGAGTCGTCCGTCGCGCGTGCCCGTGTGGGCTCGATGGCCAGGCTGTCGTCGGCCCGATCGAGCGCGCTCCGGAGCATGAGACGCGGGGGTGCGCGACAGCGCTTCACGCCGGGGCGACGTAAGGCATTGCGGCAGGTCGCACTGGAGATTGCCGCTGACGGCGTCGTCCGCCTCCCGGCGCTCATCCGCGGACGGCTCGAGGTGGCGCCGCCCGTTGCCGCCGGCCGGCTCCGCGCCTTCATCCGGGGTGAAGCGGAAGAGCCCGCCGGGGTCATCGTGCTGGCACGCCCCGTCCTGGACAGGCAGACGCTGCTCGCGACGGGCGAGGAGCACCTGCTCGTCTTCCCAGCGCCCGACCCGCGCCACCTTGTCGAGGCTGACCCGGGAGGAGCGATCCGAGAGCTCGACCGCCTGCCCTTCGCGGAGGTGATGGCATACGTCGCCGAGCTGCAACGACGGCTGCAACCCGACGCGCGGGCCGTCGTGGGGGCGGTCGATGCGGCGGCCGCGACGTCGCCCGTGGACGCACGGGCGCTGCGTGTCTTCTCGGCCCAGCTCGCCGGACTGCTGGACCCCGACTCGCTCGCCCTGGCGATCGACCGCGACCTCTCCTTCGGCGCCCTGCCGGGCCGAGCCTATGTCGGGAATTGGGGCGGCATCGATGGGCCGACGTTCCAGGGTCCCGCCGCGCGGCTGTCGGAAAAAATCCACAGCACTGGGGCCGCACCGGCAGTCCCGCAACTCCGAGCGGTCCCGACGCGGCAGCTTCACATCACGGCGGGCAACAGTCCGATCGTGCCGGTCGTCTCCACACTCTGGGCATTCGCGACGAAGGGCGCCGCCCTGGTCAAGTCGCCGGCCGAGGCCCCCTGGGGGACGGCGCTCCTCGCCACCGCCATGGCTGACGTCGATCCTTCACACCCGCTGACGCGCCATACGCTCCTGGCGTACTGGCGGGGCGGTGACCGGCGAGTCGAGGACGCGCTGCTCGCGGAAGGGGCCTTCGACCGCGTGGTCGTCTGGGGGTCGGCCGCGACGGTGTCCGAGGTCGCTCGGCGGGCAGGCGGTACGAAGACGGTGCTTCTCGGGCCGAGGGCCGCTGTCAGCCTGATCGGCCGGGAAGCGCTGAGCGCCGACGCGCACGAGGTGGCGATCCGGGCGGCAGCCGACTCCCTCGTGGCGAACCAGGCCGCCTGCAACTCGTCGCTTGTCCACTACGTCCAGGCCTCCGAGGAGGAGGCGCTGGCGTACTGCGAGGAGCTGCGAGAGGTACTCGCGACCTGGGACCGACAGCTCCCTCACGCCGTGTCCCGCGAGACGGCCGCCCGGCTCCGAAGGTTGAGGCGCGGCGCCTTCGCGCACGGCACCTGGTTCGAGAACGGCGCCTGGCCGCTGGTGACCTCCGTCGTCATCTACCTACCGGCCGGCTTCGATCTCGCCCTCCACCCGGCCGGCCGTTGCATCGTCGTCCGGTCCGTGGATGATCTTGGCGACGCCGTTCGCACCCTGGGTCCAGGGATCGCCGCGGTCGGCGTCGCGCCGGAACCCGTGCGCTCGGCGCTCCTGGACGAGATCGTTGCGCGCGGCGTCGACAACGTGAAGCCGCTAGGCCAGGCCGAGCGCGGGTATCCGGGTATGCCGCACGACGGCATGCGGGTGCTCTCCGAGCTCGTACGGTGGGTGAACGCCTGACGGGGCTCAGCCCCCTGTGGCCGTGGCCGAAAGATGCCGCGCCAGCAGCGAGGCCGCGGCCTCCGGCTCCTCGAGCAGCGCGAGGTGGCCGGCATCGGGAAGCACCAGGACCCGCGCTCCCGGGACCGAGGCAGCGATCAGCCCGGCGCATGCCCGGTGCGCGTCCAACTCGTGCTCGCCCAGGACGACGAGCGTCGAGGCGCGCACCTGTTCAAGGGCTGCCCGGTCCTGCGCCGGCCGCGTGAAGCCCAGCATCGCGGCGCCGGCGAGCTCGTCCCACCGGTGCCTGTCCACGACCGCGGCCAGTCGGCGGGCGAGCCGGGCGCGGCGGGCGACCTGGCGGAAAACGTCCGGGGGTGAGCGCATCCAGAGCTCCGTCATGTGGGGGCCCGGGCCAGCCCTGCGGTGGAGCGCCGCCAGCTCGACGTAACGCCGCCCGACCTCCGCGTCTTGCGGCCCGCCGGCGAGACCGGGGGCGGACAGCACCAGGCTCGCGTAGACCGCCGGCCTGGCAATCGCTAGCTCGAGTGCGACGAGCGTGCCGAACGACAGTCCGACGAGGTGGCGGACGCCTTCCCGCTCGGCGAAGCGCCCGAGCTCCTGTGCGAGGCCGGTAAGGCCGTCGCTCGGCCCCAACGGGCGGGAGGCCCCGTGCCCGGGCAGGTCGACGGCCACATGGCGCCACTGCCGGAGGTGGCACCAGAGCTCGGCGAAGACCGTCGAGTCCATCGTGTAGGGGTGCAGCCAGAGGACCGCCTCCCCGCCGCCGTGCGTGGCGTACGCCGCGAGCCCGAGCCCGGCGTCTAGGCGGGCCACGTCCGGGCCCGAGGCCGTCACACCTCGACCGGCTCCTGGAAGCGGCGGCAGAAGTCGTGGTAGGCGACGACCAGCTCGTCCGACGGCGCGAAGTGGCTCGGCGCGCTTCGGTCGAGATGCTCCCAGATCTCCAGGTCCTGCTCGAAGGCCGTGCGGGTGCCGCTCATGAGCGACCCGACTGCCAGGACGGTGGGCGCGATGCCGTCGGGTGTTCGGGCCATGGCGACGGTCACCCGGATCACACAGTCGCCCTCAGGCGTCGGCGTCGCTGCGGTCACGACGACGTTCGGCGACTCGGCCGAGCCGAGCTCCGTTGCGACCAGGGTCGGGCTGAAGACGCGAGCACGGAAGTGCATGGGAGCCGCCGCGCCGGCCTCGTGGGCGGATCCTTGCCACTCGTTGGGCCGCTCCAGCTCGAAGGTTCCCTCGACTATCAGCTCGCCGCTCTCACCCGAGCGCCATCGCAGGCGCGGCCGCTTCGTCACCCCGTGTACACCCTGGAAGTGATCCACGTCGAAGACGTTCTCGATCACGTACTCAGGGGCGATGCGCGCTTCGATCTCGAAGCCGGGGATGAGGTAGTGCGTTTCCGCGACCCGACTCATGAACGCGCCGAACCCGTGGTCGTAGCGCTCGTCGAGCAGGACGTAGACGGAACCCCCCGCGTCGAGCGTCCGGTAGCCCTCGACGCAGTATGGATCCCGCTCGTCCAGGCCCAATCGGATCCGGCGCCCGTGGAACGGGCAGACCACGGCGCCCTGCTCGAGCCGGCCACCGTAGCCCAGGTGCGCGCCGCGATGCGGGCACGTCGCGTGGTAGGCCCTGACGGCTCCCTCGCGCCGCACGAGGATCAGCGGCAAGGCCCCGACCTCGGCCGGAGCTAGATCTCCGTCCCGCTCCCGGAAGAAGGCGGCCTGGGCCCAGCCTCTGTACATGTGGTCTCTCCGGACGCTCCTGACGCGCTCGGCGTGGTCATGTGCCTTGCGGCCGCTTGACCTTATCCCTTCGCGTGCACCACGGCAGGCCAACCACGAATCGTCTGGCGAGGCGCAGCGTCTGACTCGAGCTGCCTCATGGGGGCGTGATCTGACGCGGCGCTGAGAGTCCCGCATCTCTCATGGACGCCGTCTCCTACGCTCGATCTCACGCTGGATGTGCGAGTCGGTGATCGATCGATTCGCGAACGCGCGTCGGAAGTCGAACGCGACGGCGATGAAAAGTCCGAGGGTTGGCCAGACCGCCCACGGAATCCCGTCGCCCCTGTCGGCTGTGAGCGCCCAGACGATCCAGACGAGGACGAGAACGCCGGCGAATGTCGCAAGTCTCGTCGTGAACTCGCGACGCCGCCGTAACGACCCGATTGCCTCTTCGCGGTCCTCCGTCGGTACCGCCATCGCACACGCTCCTTTCCGGCGCTCGACGTTTGTCGTCGGCACCTCTCTCAACCGCGAGCAGCCCGCCTCGACATGAAGGCTCGAATTGTGACACGGTGCTACGGCGCGAGTCGTGCGAGCAGCGAGTCGCTCCACACCGCCGAGAGTCTGACCCGCATGCGCTGGTTTGGTTCCCTGGAGTTGACCCGGTCTCGTTGACACCCCGCACGGCCTGTGCATGTGTGTTGGAGCTTGTGCCGTTTCGCCATGAGTGACGCTCGCTCGCAGGGTTACCGTCGTCCGGCCCGAGACGGTGCGCGGCTGTGAAGACCTTCAAGCTGCTCAACAACATTCGCACGAGCCTGTGGTTCGTACCGGTTCTGTTCGTGCTCCTCGGGGCGGCTCTGTCCTTCGGGACGATCGCGCTCGA
>Ga0136632_10000569_pt1 | contig 11100 bp, 12 predicted proteins | sample AntDrymUQ6112106_2_FD_104670 | JGI IMG/M metagenome (GOLD analysis project Ga0136632, IMG submission 104670) | Polar desert sand microbial communities from Dry Valleys, Antarctica - metaG UQ611 (21.06) | ecosystem: Environmental > Terrestrial > Soil > Desert | place: Antarctica: Dry Valley...
GCTTGAGCGCTGCGACTCCAGCGGCGACATCGCCCTCGATCAACTTCGAGTTGTTCCACTCGAGCGTTCAGCGTGGTCGACGCGACGTGCTTCGGCATGCTGTTCATCTTGTCCGCAAAGCCGAGAACGGGCCGAACGATTAGGAGCAGGAGCAGGGTGAACGAGACAGCGAGCCCCAGCCGGAGAACGACATCGACCACCACGCCGCCACCGGTTGCGCTCGCGCTCCCTGCCGCGACGAGCAAGAAAGCGATGACGGTGACGAGGCCTGCGACTCCGACGGTTATGACCCCCACCGGCGTGGCGACCAAGCCCTTTTCTTGGAGCAGGCGCGCGAGGATCGGAAGAGCGGTTGCGGCGAGCCCCGCCGCGAGGAAGAGGGAAAACGTGAGATCGCCGACACCGAGTGGACGCCAGGCCGAGCTGTCAAAGAGCGGCGCTGCGGCGAAGCCGAGCGCGATCGGCGCCACGCCGGTGGCAGTGGCGACGACGCCGATCTGGCGCTTGCGCCTCCGCAACGCTCGGCGGTCGAGCGCGATGCCGACGAGAAACATGTAGAGGACGAGGCCGATCTGCCCGATGAGGCTGAGAAACGCGAACGCCTCGGCTGGATACAGCCTGTCGACCAGTCCCGCGCCTTCGGTCGAGTCCGTCCCGACGTGCCCCCCGAGGAGCGTGGGTCCGATCAGGATTCCAGCGGCGATCTCACCTGCGACGCGCGGCTGCCGGAGCGCCGAGGCCGCCCGGCCCAGCATCCGCGCCGCGACGAGGATGAGCACGAGGTCGGCGAGAACGTAGGCGATGACGTCCGCCTGGCTGATCACGCCCGCGAGAGGTTACAGACCGGTCTGTCTCTATGCGGTCTGCGGAGCGAGAGGGCTCATGAGCTCACGTTAGGATCGACGCCGACGAGCTTGGCGTACGCGATGTAGCGGTGGGTGGCGAAGAACCGGGGCCAGCACGCCTGGAGCGCGAGCTCTTCGCGGCCGCGTCCCTTCAGCACCTCGAGCTGGTCGTCCCGGACGATTCGATGACCGACGACCTCGTACCGATAGGTCCCGTACGGTACCTCGAACGTGACCTTGTCCCCCGGACGGAGCTTGTCGATGTTCGAGAACGGCGCCCCATAGGTCGTCCGGTGGCCTGCGACATAGGTCAGGAACCTCTGCCCCGGAAATCCTGTGCCCGGATGAAGCCCTGGCCCTTTCTTGAGCGTCTCTCGATCGGTTCCGTAGACGACCATGATCTCGAGATTCAGCCGCGGGACGGTGAGGCGGCCGATCGGGTCGCCGGTATCCGTGCGTTTCCGATAGGTCGCGGCAAGCTTCGCCTGGCTCGGCGTCTCGATTGCGGGGCGGGGCCGCGGCCTCTCGACGGCCGGGCGCGGCGTCGGCGCGATTCGCTCGCGCGCGACCCGCACCTCATACGCGTTGGTCAGCTCGGATTGCGCCCGCTTGTTGACGACGAGCGTGAGCGGATCCTGCCAGCGCCAGACCGCCAGCACCCAGAGCAGGACCAGCGACCCGCTGAGCGCGAGCAGGATGCCCCCTCCGCGCAGCATCCAGCGCATTCGCCGCGTCCCGCTATCCCGGTCGTCGAGCCGTGCTCAGACTTCGCGCCGACGCGTCCGGTACACGACGAACAGGCCGCCTGCCAGCAGCAGCCCTCCGAGCACCGAAGGCACGATGAGCGCAGCACCCGTGAACGGCAGCAGACCACTCGAATCCTCCTGCCCCGCCGACGCGACCGTCGGAGGCAAGAAGATCTCCGGCTCAGCCTGAGGCGCGACGTCAGGCGTGGCCTGAGGCGCGACGTCAGGCGTGGGATTGGCCGCCGCGGGCGGCTCTTTCCCATACTGCTCCTCCGCCGGAGAGTTTTGCACGACGCCTGCCGAGGCGGGCCCTGCGATTACCAGCCCGATGGCCAGCGCGAGCGTGACAACAGCCAGCTTTCCCCAGTTCCTCATATTCCCATCTCCCAAAAAGTAGACAACCCAGAAAACCTCTAGCCCTATACACGTTTTACCAGCCGAGCTGGCATTTGCAAGCCTAACTTCCCTCGATTCGATCGGTACGAAACCTTCGGTCCGTCGATCATGGACCTTCCTCCAGGTTGTCCAGCTGACTTTCGAGCGGATTCAGGGCACGCGCCCTCCCCAGGGCAGCCTCGCGTCGAGCGCCGCTGCTCACCGCCGCCAGCTCGTACCAGACCCGCCAATGCTCGGGTTCCCGGGCGGCGGCGCGCCTGAACGTCGCTCGGGCGGACATGTGGTCTCCGGCAGCCGCCTGCGCGCGGCCGAGCAGAACCAGCGGCTCGACCGACCACGGCGCAAAGCGCTCGGCTGTCTCTGCCTCCGCTGCTGCACGGTCGAAGTCGCGGTCGCCGAACGCCTCTGCCGAGGCTGACTCCGCGCGATTCCCGAGCGTCGTGACTGCCACCACCGGCACCAGCCCCACAACTGCCACGAAGAGTGCGATACCGCCCAAGCGAGCGAGCTGGCTCCGTCGTTCGACTCCCTCCGCAACGATGACGCTCGCACAGCCGAGTGCGGCGAGCGTGAGAACCGGGAACTCCCAGTCCCAGTCGACGCCCGCGCGAGCGAGATAGGCAATCAGAGCGGCAACGGCGATCGGAACCAGAGGCCGGCGCCGGAGGCGCACGGCGACGACTAGAGGGAATCCGAAGACCGCCACGATGAGCGCGAGCCCGACCGGCCCGAGCTCGGCGGGCATCTCCAGGTACAGGCTGTGGGCATCACGGACAGGCGCCTCATAGGGACGTCGCTCGAGCCAGTAGCGTTGGTAGCTCCCCGCACCGGAGCCGACGACGGGATGGTCCGACGCGGTGTCGCGCGCAACGCGCCAGAGATCCACGCGACCACTGCCGCTCAGACTGAACAGGCGGTCGTCGAGATCCGCGCCCTGCCCGGCGGCAGGATCCGCTGCGAACGACCTCGCAATCGCCGCCGGCCCTCCGAGCACGAGCACGGCGCCGAGGATCAGCGCGACGACGCCTGCGACCAGAGCCCCGCTACCCACCCGGTGCGCGACCGGCGCCACCCGGACCCGTGGCTCCAGGGCCGCGAGGATCGCAACGGCGCCGGCCGCGAAGAGTGCGAGCCCCACGCTGACCGCCGCCAGCTCACGCCCGTCCGCCGCCGCGGCAGCGAGTGTGTGGCCGCCGCTCTCCGTAAGCGGACCTGAGCGCGATGCGAGCAAAACCGCAAGAGCGGACCACGGAACGACCACGATCACGGTGAGAGCAAGCTGCAGCCGACGAGGATCGAGCACGAGCGCTACGAGGAGGCCCGCCGCCAGCGCCAGCCAGGCGCCGCGGCTGAACGTGAAGTAGCAGGTGAGCGCGAGCGGGACGACGGAGGCGGCCGCCGAGAGCCGTACGAGCAGGTGCTCTGCCCTGGCGACGAGGCCGAGCGCGAGAAGCATCCCGAGAGAGGCGAGCAGGCCGAGTGTGTTCCAATAACCTACGGGCGCAGAAAGCCGATAGCCGGCGATCGGGTCGAAGACTCCAAGCCGCTCGGGGAACAGCCGCGTCGCGAGCGCGTACAGGCAGACCGTGACAACCCCTGCCCAGAGCCCGATTAGCATCCCGGCAGCGGCTCCGCGCCGCAGGACCAGCCCGAGGGCAAGCGCGCCAGAGACATAGACGAGCGTGCGCTCCGCCTCCGGTACCGCCTCGCTGGGTGATCCCCAGGCGGAAGAAGCGAAGGTCCACAGCGCAAGCAACCCGAGCAAGGCAGGCATCGCGAGCGCACGGAGACCGATCATCGGCCGCGGCTGCAGAACAAGGGCGGCAGCCGACGCAGCGAGGAAGACGAGGGTCACCGGCCCCCACGCCGTCCCGAAGTACCCCCCGTCTGCGACACCCAGGCACGCGATGACGAGCGCAGCGACGAGCCCCGGCAGGACAGAGGCGAACCGGAGGACGCCCTGCGGCGCTTCGGCCCGATCCGGCGCGGGAGAACGCGTCGGCGGCCGGCTCTCGGTCGTCGCCGTCTCCATCGCCTCAGGGTACGCACTTTTCCCGCGACTTCGAGCCCGAGTCGGAGCGCGAGCGTCGCACAGTAGCCTGCGGAGAGACATGGACCCCCAGTGCTCCCACCTCGACGCGATCCGTCTCACCGAGCTGCCCACTCCACTGCCCGGCTGCGAGGAGTGCCTGGAGATCGGAAGCCAGTGGATGCACCTCCGCATGTGCCTCGGCTGCGGGAGGATCGGTTGCTGCGACAACTCCCCACATCGTCATGCGACCGGGCACTTCCACGAAGCCGGTCATCCGCTCATGCGGTCGGCGGAGCCCGGCGAGGACTGGTACTGGTGCTACGTGGACGAGCTCGGCTGGCAGGTCGGGCACCAGTAGGCCGTGCGGTTGGCCTCGCCCTGCCCTTGCGAGCGGATCTGCGTTCCGCAACGCCGGCAGCCGCGGCCAGCGAGACGATAGACACGCCGGGCCGGACGCGAGCTTTCGAGCGCGTCGGACATCATGTGATGCGCTGCGCGCAGGACGTTTCCGAGCTCGTCGTCGGAGACGTTTCGAATCACGATCCACGGAGAGAGCCGGCTCGCCCAGAGGGTCTCAGCGACCCACATGTTCCCGATCCCCGACACGAGCTGCTGTCGCTGGAGAGCCTCCGCGAGTGGCAGCTCGGGAGCTCGGCGAAGACGCGCGATCATCGCCTCGATGTCCGGCGGCCGCTCGAGGATGTCCGGCCCGAGCCGCCGAACGGCGTCGCGGCCAAGCTCGAGAACGGGTCCGTTCCATTGCGAGGCTTCGAGCTCCGTCGAGCGCAGGATCAGCCAGGGCGCTCCACGCATGACCTCCCCGCGTGGGCGCACCCGCCAGCGTCCCTTCATCCGGAGATGGCTGCGAAGCGTGACTCCGCCCTCGAAATGGAGGAGGAGGTTCTTGCCGACCGCCTCGACGCGCTCGAGTCGCCTGCCGTCGAGCCTGCGGGCGATGTTCAGCGCCTCCGCACGTGGATGAGGGGTTTCGACCTCGACGCGCTCGCCCACGAGAGCCTGCAGGCGGCGAGCAGCGCGATGGATGCTGTCCCCCTCGGGCATGTCAGTGCTCCCTATCGCGAATACGCCCGCACTTCGCGCCCCTCGCGAACGCTTCGCATGCCGTCGTCCTCAGTCGCGCCAATATTCGCGAATATTGGCGCTCCCTGCGTCCTAGGCCTGCTCGGTTCTCGCCGGCGAAGTGCGACCGTATTCGCGATAGCAAGCCTCTAATCGTCGCCCGAGCGTCCCCGGCCGCGCCCCCGACCTCGGCCGGAGTCCGAGTCGTCGTCCGTCGTCGTCTCATCGGTCGTCGTCTCCTCGGTCGAGGTGTCCTCAGTCGTGGTCTCCTCGGTAGTGGCCTCATCCTCGAGCGTGGAGGTCGTGACGGGAGGAGTGCTCGGCCGCGCGATCTCACCGGTCGGCACCCGCGAGCTCACGGCGGGCGGCACGAGCGAGCTCCCGGAGGCGACATACACAGCCAGGCCGAGTCCCGCGGGGAACGCGAGGCCGACGAGAACCAGTACGAGAAACATCGTGCGGCGCATGAGAGTCAAGCTACCAACCTCCTTTCCAGATCTCGGCCAGCGCTTGGTCAACGTTCGGTAGGCAGCCGCAGAAAGACCGCCTCCACACGAGTGCCCGGCGCGTCTGCGAGCCTGATCTCGCCGCCCCAGCGCCGCACGTGCTCCTCGACGATGGCGAGGCCGAGACCGGTGCCGCGGCCAGCCTGCCGTCCGCTGGCGCCTCGGTAGAAACGCTCGAACACGCGCGCTCGGTCCTCCGGCGGGATGCCAGGGCCGGTGTCGACCACCGCGAGATACGCGTTCCCGCCACGCTCGTCCGTCTCCACCCGCACCTCCGTCCCGGGCGGGGAGTACCTCAGCGCGTTGTCGATCAGGTTGTCGAGCACATGGGCGAGGTCCTCCCGGTTAGCCCACACGTGAGGGTTTCCCAGCTCCTCGAGCTCGACCCGCTTTCCAGAGGCGGCCGCGCCTTCGCGCCATCTGCCCACCGCCTCGCGGGCTAGCGCCCCGAGGTCGACCGGACTCGCGGTGGACTCGATTGCAGTCGCCCGCGCCAGAGCGAGCAGGTCGTCGACAAGGGTGGACAGGCGGTCGAGCTCGAGCTCGGCCTTCGCGGCCTGCTCCCCGGCCAGGCCACCCTCGCCCTTGATCGCTTCGAGTCGAAGCCGCAGGCCGGTGAGCGGCGTTCGCAGCTGGTGCGAGGCATTGGCGACGAACTCCCGCTGCGCCTCGATGCTCCGCTCGAGGTCGACCGCCATCTGGTTGAAGGACCCAGCGAGCACGCGGAGCTCCATCGGCCCCTCCTCGGGCACACGAGCGGCGAGCTCCCCTTGCCCCAACCGCGTAGAGGCCTCGGCGAGCCGGCGAATCTGTCGGCCGAGAGGAAGCTCGAGAAGCAGGGCGACGAGTACCCCTGCCACGACGACGACCGCGCCCAGCAAGGCGAGTCGAAGCCAGCTCTCGCGGACCTGGGTCTCGACTGCTCGCGTTCCGGCAGAGAGGCGAACGGCGCCGACGACCCGCTCACGGTCGACGACGGGAACGGTGACGAGCAGAAGGTCCTCGCCCAACGTGTCGCTGAACCGCTTGCGGGTGTCGATTCGGCCTTGAAAGAGCGCCGCGCGGAACTCTGGGCGCTCCAGGGTTGCGTAAAAGGCGCCGCGACGGGCGGGTCCGTCACTGTCTGCGACGACCTTTCCTGCCGCATCCGTAACGACCACGCGCTGCTCGCGAGTGCGAGCGCTCTCCATGACGATTCGGTCGAGCCGGGCCGGCGGAGGCAAGCTTCCTGGTCGCTCCGCCGCAACGACGAGATCGGAGACTCGTGCGGCGAGAATCGCCGCGTCTCCGAGGACGACGGCCTCGTAGTCGGAGTCGGCGCGCTCTCCGACGGTCAGCGCGAGTGGAATAGCGAGCGCGAGAACGACCGCAGTCGAGAGGTAGAAGGCAGCGAGGAGGAGCCTGGCGCGAAAGCTCACGTGCCGGCGGTCAGCTCATCCGAGGACGCGAACCGGAAACCAACACCACGAACCGTATGGACGAAGCGCGGGGCCGAGGGGTCGTCACCGAGCTTCCTGCGAAGCGCGCTGACGTGCACGTCGAGCGTCTTCGTCGAGCCGAACCGGCTCGTGTCCCAGACCTCGCGGATGAGCTACTCGCGCCGCACGACCTTGCCGGCGTTCTCGAGCAGCAGGCGCAGGACCTCGAACTCCTTGACAGTCAGGTTCACGGGCTTCTCGCCACACCTGACCTCGTGCCTGTCGAGCTCCATGCGGATCTCGCCGACCTCCAGAACGCCGCTGCCTTCATCCTGCGCGGGCGCGGCAGCTCGCCGGAGCACCGCACGCACGCGGGCGGCGAGCTCCGCGGCGCTGAACGGCTTGGTCACGTAGTCGTCGGCGCCGAGCTCCAGGCCGAGCACGCGCTCCAGCTCCTCGCCGCGCGCGGTGACCATGATCACGGGCGTCCTCGACGCGCTCCGGATCTCGCGCAGGACGTCCTTGCCGTCGCCGTCGGGAAGCATGACGTCCAGGAGGACGAGGTCCGGCCCGCGTGTGCGAAAGAGCTCGCGACCGTCAGCCGCGGTCGCCGCGATCACGACGTCGAAGCCTTCCCGCTCGAGCGCCGCGGCAAGCGGCTCGGAGATCGATTCCTCGTCCTCGATCAGCAGAATCCTGCGCCGGAGCATCGCGACCAGGATATTGGGGAGCTGCGCGGCTCCGAGCCGGGCGAGCGCCCGACCGCGATCTTCGTGCCGATTCTTTACCCATGAGGTGGAGATTCCTGGCCGAGCCAAGACCTGCCGCTGGGACGGCCGCGCGTACGTTCGAGGTGTTCATGCACTCGATCTCGAAGGAGCGTCATGTCTCAGACAATCACTGTTCGCCGGAACGTCGGCGTAGGGCTCGCCGCGGGTATCCTCGGCGCGCTGGTCGCCCTCGCCTTGATCTTTTCGGTCACTGCCAACGCGGCGCCGCAGAAGCTCGTCGCAACCGTGGGGCCCGGCTACACGATCTCGCTGAAGACCACGGCCGGTAAGCGAGTGAATGCGCTCACTCGTGGCACGTACGCGATCGTCGTCAAGGACCGCTCGGACGAGCACAACTTCTACGTGCGCGGTCCGGGCGTCTCGAGGGCTTTCACCGGGGTCGACTTCGTCGGCACGAAGACGGTCAACGTCCGCCTCGGATCGGGTCGGTACGCCTTCGTCTGCACGCCGCACTCGGATGAGATGCACGGCTCCTTCTCCGTCCGCTGACGTCCGAGGAGCTTCAGCACGAACGCAGGGGGCCGGTCTGGCCCCCTGCTCGCTACCTGTGCGCCTGGAATACTCGAGTGATGGACTCCGCGCGGACAACCGGCCCGAACTGGTCGCGGCGGCTGCTCTTCGCCGGAATCGTCGTCGCGCTGGTGCTCGGCGGAGGCCTCATCGCGTCGGCGACGATCCCTCGCTGGTGGGCCCAGCGAATCGGTGACCAGGTCGAAGGGAGCCTCGTGACCGGGACGTTCGTCGGTCTCTTCTACGGATTCGTCTTCACCGCCCTGCCGCTCCTCGCCCTGGCCGCAGTCGCGAGGTGGCGGCGCACTCCGCGAGCGATCGCCGTCGCCGTGGGGTTCGCCGTCATCCTCGCGATTCCCAACTTGATGACGCTCGGCATCGTCCTCGGAACAGGGAACGCCGCCCACGCCGGCGAGCGGATTCTCGACGTCGAGGCGCCGGCGTTTCGCGGCGCCAGCCTCGTAGGCGCGCTGATCGCGCTGGCGATGGCGGGCTTCGTCTCCTATCTGATCGTGTCTCGCGAGCGGGCGCGGAAGCGCACCGGCGAGATGCCTTAGAGCTCGAATCACAATGACGCTCGTCGCCGGGGCGGGATGCGCGAGTGCGATGCGAGGACGCAGGGAGCGCCCATATGACACATATGGGCGCGACCGAGGACGAAGCAGCGTGCCGTTCAGCGCGCTCCGGCGACACCGGCTTCATTGTGATTCGAGCTCTTAGACGCGCCCGGAGAAGGTGTCGCAGGAGTTGGCGCTCTTGCCCTCGATCCCGCGCACGAACCAGCTTTGGCGCTGCTCGGCGGAGCCGTGCGTCCAGGCCTCGGGGTTGACGCTGCCCTGCGCTTTTTCCTGGATGCGGTCGTCACCAACCGCCGCCGCTGCGGAGAGGCCGTCCTGGATGTCCTTGCGGGTGATTTCTACGATCAGCCCGGTGCGCACTGCGTTCGCGACCCAGACTCCGGCGTAACAGTCGGCCTGCAGCTCGACGCGCACGGCGTTCGACTGCGGGCCGGTGTCCTGGCTCTGCGCCTTGCGGAGGACTCCGGTCAGGTTCTGGATGTGGTGTCCGTACTCGTGGGCGAGGACGTACGCCTCAGCCAACGGCCCGCCGGACGCGCCGAACCGCGACTGCAGCTGCTCGAAGAAACCGAGGTCGATGTAGACATTGCGGTCCGCCGGGCAGTAGAACGGCCCCACGGCGGAGCTCGCCTGGCCGCAGCCAGTCGATACCCCGCCGGTGAAGAACGTCGTGCGCGCGGGCTCGTAGCCGCGGAACGATGTCGACCAGTGCTTCTGCACGCTGTTCACGACGGCGAGGATGCGACAGTCCTGGTGCTCGTTCGCGTCCTGGCCCGTCTGGCAGTGCTCGAGCGTCGACGAGGGTGGGCCGGCGCCTGCCGTCTGGCCGGCGAGATCGTCGAAGGGGGTTCCGCCGCCGCCGCCCGTGTCCAGAGGATTCCCGCCCAGGAGCGCGATCGCGACGATGATGATCAGCGTCACGATGCCGCCGCCTCCGAGGGCCATCGGCGCGCCTCCCACGCGGCGGCCGCGCAGATCCTCGACTTGCGAGCGATCGAGCTTGGCGTCCTTTCGGAATCGCATCGCGCTGAGCGTACCCCGCAACCGCCGCGAGCTAACTACGCTCCTCCCGTGGCCGCGAGGCGAGATCTCATCCCGCCGGCAGCAGGCTCAGCGCTTGCGCTCGCCAGCGTTCCCGTCGAGGACGCGCCGCTCCACATCCACGAGTCCGAGTCCGACTCCCTCCTCTACGTCGCAGCGGGGTCGGGCTCTCTGGCGCTCGAAGCAGCGCCTGAGGAGGACCTCGCCCTGGGCTCGGCGGCGCTGATCCTCGCCGGCGAGAGAGCAGTGATCGAGCCGAGCGCGGCGGGACTCGTCCTCCTGCAGGCGACTGTCGGACCGGAAGTCGATCGGCACGCGCCCATGGGCGCACGCGAGGTCGTCGTCGCCGTCAACGAGACGAGCGCAACGCAGGCGACCGGAGCGCGGTCGTTCCGTGTGCTCATCGGGCCCCATAACGGCTCGACCCGGGCGACGCTCTTCGCGGGCTACCTCCCGCCCGGGCGGGCACCGTGGCATTACCACCTGTACGACGAGATCGTGTGGATTCCGGAAGGACCGGGTCGAGTACTGCGACGCGACGCCGACGACACGCTCGGACCAGGAGCTGCGTTCCGGCTACGTCCCCGCGAGGTGCATATCGTCGAGAATTCGAGCCCTGATCGGGAGATGACCTTGATCGGGATCTTCACGCCCGCGGGCAGCCCCGCCGCCGCCTACCTCGCGAGCGACTAGTGCGCCCCGAGCTGGGCCGGCCGGTTCTGCTCTACGACGGCGGGTGACGCTTCTGCTCCTGGACGGCGCGGGTCGTCGTCCGCCTCGACCGGCGAGACGAGCTCGCGGTTCTTCCGCTCGCCGATCCTGAAGCCGCGACGCTCCTCACGGAGCTCACGGAGGACGAGGTCTTCGCCGCGTGGCGGCTCGCCTGCGCCGACGGATCCCTAGTCGGTTACGGGACAGGAGCGGTACGGCTTCTGGAGACGATGGCGCTCACACGGCGCGCTGCGCGAGTGCTCGCACGCGTTCCCGACCCGATCCTCGACAGCGCGTATCAACTCGTCGCCAGACATCGGGAGAAGCTGGGGCGCCTGGTTCCCGATCGACCAGGGCCGAAGCGATTCCCATAGCCGCGCGACGAACGATGCCTGTCACCGGCGGGTCGTTTACGCGGCTGCCACCGCACTCGCAAGCGAGTCGAC
>Ga0136632_10000570_pt1 | contig 11097 bp, 10 predicted proteins | sample AntDrymUQ6112106_2_FD_104670 | JGI IMG/M metagenome (GOLD analysis project Ga0136632, IMG submission 104670) | Polar desert sand microbial communities from Dry Valleys, Antarctica - metaG UQ611 (21.06) | ecosystem: Environmental > Terrestrial > Soil > Desert | place: Antarctica: Dry Valley...
GCGGTGTACACCGCCTGGGCCGTGGCCCTCATCCCGGTCCTGTGCCTCGCCACCGCGGCGTGCTATCTGGTGGACGCAGGCTGGTTGTGGTCGACGCTCGTGTGGTGGCTCAAACCGTTCTACGACCGCGCACTCGTCCTGGTCCTGAGCCGCGCCGTGTTCGGCGAGGCCATGGGCGCCGGGGACGTGGCGCGCGCCTTGCCCGGCTTCTTCCGCACCGGCCTCGTGCGGGGACTGACCTGGGGCCGCCTCGATCCGTCGCGCTCGTTCACGTTGCCGGTGTGGCAACTGGAGGGCTTGCGCGGGGCGGCGCGCCGGCGGCGCTCGGCCCTCTTGCGTAAGGGCGAACGTCAGCGCGCCATGTGGTTGACCACGGCCTGTATCCATACGGAGGTGCTCTTGATGTTCGCGGGGATCGCACTTTTCTTCGTCGTGCTGCCCGAGGGCGTGGGGCCGTCGTTCGACCGCTCCGTGTTTTCTTGGATCGAGACCCCCGCGGGGGAGGTCCTGAGCAATCTCAGTTACCTCGTCGCCCTGTCCCTCATCGAACCGCTCTATGTGGCCTCGGGCTTTACGCTCTATCTCAACCGGCGCACCGAGCTCGAGGGTTGGGACATCGAGATCGCCTTCCGCCAACTCGCCGCGCGGCACGCGAGCGCACGCGAGGCCGCCTGATGCGAGCCCGCGCCGCGTTCTACGCGGCGATCCCGGCCCCGCGTGGGGGCGCACGACGGTGCGCACCACGGCGGCGGGGCGCCCCTACCCGCGTGCTCATTGGGGCGATCCTGGCCTCTGCCCTGGGCGCGGAGGCGATGGAGACGCCGGCGCCCCCTGGCGAGGGCGCGGCACCCGCCTTCGCGGCCGAGGCCCGGTCGAAGATCGCCACGGTGCTGGCGGCGGAGGAATTCGGGCACACCGAGACGACCACGAGCCTGCGCGCCCGCAGGTCGGAGTCGGATCATCAGGCAAAGGGGGGGTGGATGGCCGGTCTGTACGGGTTCCTGAGGAGAGGCGCGAAGGTTCTGGCGGTGATCGGCGAGACGCTCTTGTGGGTCGCCGCGGCGCTCGCGATTTTCCTGATCGTCTACTACCGCGGGCGCTGGCTGCCGTTCCTGGGACGGTTACGGCGAGTGTCCAGGACCCCGCCGGTGAGCCGGGAAGTGGGGCTCACGTTTACAGGCCAACCCCTGCCCGACGACATCCCCTCTGCGGCCCTGGCCCTCTGGCGAGCGGGCCGCCACGCCGAGGCACTGGGCCTGCTCTACCGCGGTGCCATCGCCCGTGCCCACGATCGCTTCGATCTGCGCCTCCCACTCGGGGCGACCGAGGGCGAGGCCCTGCGCGCCATCGCGCACGCGGCGCCCGCGGCCCGCGCTTACTTCGCGGCGCTGACCGCCGCCTGGATGGCGCTGGCCTACGCGCGCCGGGCGCCCGAGGCCATCGCGCCTGAGATCGAGCCCCTGGCCGAGGGCTTCCGGCGCCATCTGGAAGAGACATGATCCCGCGCCGTAACCTGATCACCATCGGCGCCATCGTGGCCGCTGCGCTCGCGCTCGCGGCCTTCTGGGTGTACACGAGCTTCGAGCTGTATGAGCACGGGATCGAGGTCGGCCTAAAAGACGAGGCGAGAGAGAACTCCTACCTCGCGCTCGGACGCTTCGTCGAACACTATGGCGCCTCGGTGCGCACGTTTCCGGTCTATACGCGGCCGCCCCCTCCCCGTGCCACGCTGTATTTCCCGGCCGAGCGGGTGGTGCTATCCGCCCGCCAGAACGCCGAGTTGCGCGCCTTTGCCGAGGCCGGTGGCCATCTGATCGTCGTCACCCGCACGCTGTGGGAGGAAAAGGCCAAGACGCCCGATCCGCTGCTCGATCCGCTGGGCGCCGCGCAGTTCGAGAACAAACGGCCCCCGGTTCATCCATCCAAACCCATGGAATGCCCCGCGCCGAAGACGGAAAACGACGAGCCGTGGTGGAAGCCGGATCCCCGCCCCGTGTCCCTCCCCGACGGCTCGGGGACACTCATGCTGCACTTCGATCAACGCTTTCGCCTAGAGGAGCGCGGTGGAGCGGCGGTGTGGCGGCTCGCCGACACCTTCGGGGCGCATGCGCTCCGGTATCGGGTCGGCCAGGGGTCGATCACGGTCCTGACGGACGATGGGCTATTGACCAACGCGGAGATCGGCAAGCACGACCACGCCGCGCTCGCGGCCTGGCTCCTCGCCCCACGGCCCGGCGGCATGATCTGGATCATCCGGGACCACGATGCCCCGCCGCTCTGGGCCTCGCTCTGGAAACACGCCGCACCGGTAGTGCTCGCCGTCTTGGCGCTCCTCGCCGTATGGCTGTGGGGCGCCACACGCCGCTTCGGTCCCATCGCCCCGGAAACGCCCGCGGAGCGCCGCAGCCTCGTCGAGCACATCACGGCAAGCGGGCGTTTTCTCTGGCAGCATGGCGCGTCCGGAGCGCTCATGGCCGCCGTGGTGCAAGCGCTCCGGCAACGCATCCGCGCCCGTCATCCGGCCTGGGCGGGGCTTCCAGTGACGGATCTGTCCGCAAAACTGGCCACCTTGGCCGGGCTGCCCGAACCGGCGATCGCACGAGCCCTGGCCGCGGATGCGCGAAGTAGCGGCGAGCGCTTCGCGCAGGATATCGAGATGTTGGAGTCCTTGAGGAGACGCCTATGAATGCTACCGAGACCACCCCGAACGAGCGCCGCCCGCCACCGGACCGGTGCCCCAGGCCCAACGCGACCTCGCACGTTGCACCATCGCATTGGCCTTATCAACCGTCTGGAATTACTATCCAACGACCGCTATCCTTTCTGAAAGCGGAGTTACCCCTGGCTCCCGCGTGTGTTTTCCTTCCAATGCGAATGCCTACCGCTCGATCGAAGCACGTGTACAGGTATCGCGAGGCCCGGACGGGCAGGTGGCCGGGGTTTCAGGCCCGTTCACCGATATGAGCGATCGCCAGCAAGCCGAGGCCGCGCTTCGCGACAGCGAGGATCGGTTGCAGCGGGTGCTCGACGCCCTACCGATGGCGGCCTATACCTGCGACACGGACGGCTTGATCACCTATTTCAATGCGCGCGCGGTCGAGCTCTGGGGCCGCTCCCCGCGCTTGGGCGATTCCGAGGATCGCTTCTGCGGTTCTTTTGGGCTGTACCTGCCGGACGGCACCCCGCTATCCCATGACCGGTGCTGGATGGCGGTGGCTATCGCCGAGCGGCGAGCAATTCATGATGAAGAGGTCGTCATCGAACGCCCCGACGGCAGTCGCCGGACGGCCGTGGCCCACGCCAATCCCCTGTACGATGGCGCCGGACGGCCGACCGGCGCCGTGAACGTCCTGGTCGACATCACCGAGCAAAAAGCGATCGAAGAAGCCCTGCGGGAAAGCAACGAGCGCTTCCAGTTGGTTGCCCGCGCCACCACCGACAGCGTATGGGACTGGGACATACGCCGCAACACCTTTCGGCAGTACAACCACTTCGATTCATCGATCGGTGAACGCTCGACCGGTTCGGGGGAGATACCATGGACCGAGCGCGTCCACCCGGACGATCGCGAGCGCGTGATGGACGGCGTCTTCGCGGCGATCAAGGGCGAGAAGAACGACTGGTCCGATGAGTACCGTCTTGGCCGCCGTGACGGTAGCTATGCGCAGGTAGAGGACCGCGGCTTCATCATTCGCGACGGACAGGGACGGGCGGTGCGCATGGTGGGCGCGACGCTGGATATCACCGAACGAAAGGTTGCCGAGGCCCGCATCGAGGCACTGGCCTACCATGATCCCTTGACGGGACTCCCCAACCGGGCGCTCCTGCTGGACCGTCTTACGCAGACGCTTGCGCGCGCCGAGCGGGAGCAATAGCCCAGCGCCGTTTTGTTCCTCGACCTCGACCGCTTCAAGGCCATCAACGACAGCCTGGGCCATGCGGTGGGAGACGAGTTGCTGCGGCAGGCCGCGGAACGGCTGCGCACCGCGATCCGTAAAGAGGACACGGTGGCACGCATCGGAGGCGATGAGTTCGTGATCCTGATGGCGGAGATCGGCGACGCGGAGAATGCCGCGGGGATCGCGAGCAAGGTGCTCGCCGCGCTTCGCGTTCCTTTCGTCATCGAGGAACACGAGCTCTCGGTTTCGGCAAGCTGTGGGATCGCGATTTCTCCCGCGGATGGAACCGAGGCCCCGGTGTTACTCCAGCGCGCCGACACGGCCCTTTACCAGTGCAAGGCGGACGGCGGTGGCGGCTACCGGCTGTTCGACCGCGACATAGATCGCCGGGCGCACGCCCGGTTGCAACTGGAACAGGGGCTCAGGCGCGCCATCGAGCTTGGGGAATTCCTCTTGCACTATCAAGCACAGATCGACCTCGCGAGCGGCACAGTCACGGGGGCCGAAGCACTCGTGCGTTGGCAGCACCCCGAGGGCCGGCTCGTGCCCCCTGGGGAATTCATTCCACTCGCCGAGAACATGGGTTACATCGGTGCCATCGGGGAGTGGGTATTGCGTGAGGCCTGCACCGAAGCGCTCCGGTGGCCCCCGGCGCTAAGGGTTTCCGTGAACGTCTCCGCGCGCCAGCTCACCCAGCTGGATTTCACCGCCACGGTCCGTGAAATCCTCGAGGAGACGGGCTTGCCCCCGGGCCGGCTCGAAATCGAGATCACCGAATCGGCCCTCATGTCCGATCCCGCGCGGGCCATCGCCACGCTGGAGGAGCTGCAGGAACTGGGGATACAGATCGCCATGGACGACTTCGGTACCGGTTATTCGAGCCTCGGGCAGTTGAAGCGGCTGCCCCTGCAACGGCTCAAGATCGACAAGAGCTTCGTGCAGGACGTACCGGAAGACCCGAACGAAGTCGTGATCGTGGAGGCGATCCTGGGGCTCGCGAGGCAACTCAAGCGCAGCGTCGTGGCCGAAGGTGTGGAGACCGAAAGCCAGCTCGCCTTCCTACGAGAGCGTGGCTGTGACGAGGCACAGGGCTATTTGATAGCCAAGCCGGTCCCCGCCGCCGAATTCCGCGCCTTGTTGAGCGGATCGACTATGCCGCTATTGAAATAGGTGAGGCCCGGGCACCGTCGGGTAGCCAGGAGCAGGGAGGTGCTCGGCGCGTCGGGAAGGCAACGCCAGATCCCAGTGGATTCATAGACAAACCTTGAGACTTCCGTCGTAGCCGAGCACGAACCGGCCTGCGCCGTCCTCGCGTGGCCGCTCCGGGAGGTCGCCGACCCTCAGGGACCCGCCGGCTGGACTTCGTGCGAGATGCTGAACGGGCGCGCCTGCGACAAAAGCGCATTCGCAATGATTGGAGAGGATAGGGGGTAGCCCGCCGCGTGCAAGGCACGTGCTGCCCAGGTATTGCAGGTATTGAGCAGATGAAATCTCCCTTGTGCGGGATAGAACCTGCTGTCGCCATAAAGCCCTGGGCCCAACGGCGCCACCGCGCCCGGGCCTCTACGTGCAAAGCTTTCGTCGATATAGGCAACCAAGCGGCCAAAACTCTCCTGATTGAGCCGAAACTCTAGGACCTCCCGGTAGGGGGCATAGCCGACGACCGCGCCGCTGAAACCGACCACGTGCAACACGCTCCTGCTCGGAACGAACAGCGCCTTGAGCGCTTGCCAAAGTTTAAAGTCCACCGTCTGGTAAAAATCCCATTCGCCCCAGCCAAACTCCAGATACTCGGCGTCGGGGAAATCGCGACGTTCTGGCAAGACGCCTTCGGGGATCTCCGATCGCTTGAGCACGATACCGGCATGCCAGCGATCGACAAGCAAATAGGTTGTAAGGGTCGGCTGACTTTCTACAACGGCCGTCGGTGCCTTCGCGACCTGCGCGGCACCCGAAGCCAACACGATGATCGCAACTAGGAGTGCATTTCTCGAATTCATTTACATTTTGGCCGTGTTGAATTTGGGCTCGCAACGCTATAGATCGTCATACCTGCGTAAGCAGGTATCCATGACTTACGCCGGTTTCCTGGATGCCAGCTTCCGCTGGCATGACGGTGGTTCTCCTACCTGAATGCGTAAACGAGTTTATGAAACGTACTACCTAGGAGCAGGGCTCGTGCCTTAAGGGCAGCCATTGCCTGGTTCGCCGAGCCCAAACCTCACCGGCCGAGCGTAGTAGCGAGGAAAGCCCCGAGGCGCTTGACGCCGTCGAGGGGAATGGTGTGGCCTCCCTCGAAATCCAGGAAGTCGACCGAGAGGCCGGAGGAAACCAAGAGCTCGCGCAGTGCCTCGGCGGAAGAGAAGGGGAGCAGCGGATCCTGGCGTCCGTGCGCCTGAAGCACGTGGAGGCCTCGCCGGATCGGCGCGCGCCGTGCCCACTCGACTTCGTTTAGGAGCATGCCCGAGAGGATCACGAGCCCGGCCGGCGCCTCATCGAGCCGCAGCGCGACATCGGTCGCCAGCATCGCTCCCTGCGAGAAACCGCCGAGCACCACGCACCCGAGGGGCAGTTGGGTCCGCAGGGTGAGCTCCTCGATGAGGCCGGTGAGCAGCCGGCGCGCCCGCGGAAGCCCCTCGGGGACCTCGCGGCGAAGCCGCGCAACGGACGCGTTTCCACTCTCTAGCGCTTGGAGTCGCTGGATGTCGAGAGGCCACCAGGCGCGCCCCTCGCCATACCCCAGCGCCCTCAGCGACAGCGGCGCCTCCGGGAAGACGAAGCGGACCTTCTGCGCGAGCTCCGGCCGCGCCCGGAGGATCTCCGGAGCCAACGAGACGAGGTCGTCGCCCGGCGCGCTGAAGCCGTGGCAGAGCACCACGGCGAGCTCGATGCGAGCCCCCGGCGATGCTGCTTCCTGGAGCACCCGACAGGAGAGGCCACCCAGGCTCGTCCGGAGATCGATCATCGGCGGGAGGGTGCTAGATACTTGCGGTTAAAATGTTCAACAAGAAACGCAAGTCGCGGCGAAAGGAATTGATACGCTATACTGCGATGCATTGAGCGGCGGGGACGGCAATGTCAGAGCGATCTCAGCAGATCGCCGGTAATATTGCCGCCCGAAAGCACGCACACGGTGGGGCCTGCGACACCGATCTTGCCCGAGCGCGTAGCCGCAAAGCTTGCCGCGCCCGAGGGTTCTATTACGAGCTTCTCCTCCTTCACGAGCTGAACAACGGCCTCGACGATCGCGGAGTCTGGCACCAGCACCACGTCGTCGACAAAACGGCGTACGGCCGCGAAGGTGAGATCGCCCGCGCGCAACGGCTTCAACCCGTCGGCGATCGTGTTCGTGCCAGGAAGCGTTACGAGCCGCCCTGCTCTTAGCGACTCGAACATCGTGGGGGCGCCCTCCGGCTCCACGCCGATCACGCGGATCGAGGGACGAATTTCCTTCACCGCGGTGGCTATCCCGGAGATCAGTCCGCCCCCGCCGATCGGTACCACGACGGTCTGGACCTCGGGCAGATCCTCCAGGATCTCGACCCCCACCGTACCCTGGCCCGCGATCGTGCCGGGATGATCAAACGGCGGGATCAGCGTCATGCCGCGCTCCGCCGCGATCCGCTCCGCACGCACCTTGATGGTTTCGGATGAATCGCCGCCGAAGATCACCTGCGCGCCATATCCTTTGGTTTGGGCGACCTTTTCTGCCACCGACTGGTTCAGCATGACCACGGTGACCGGCACACCGAAAAGCTTCGCGGCCAGCGCGACGGCCTGAGCATGGTTCCCGGACGAGTACGCGATCACCCCGCGCGAGAGGACCCCCGGCGCGAGCTGGGCCAGGTTGTTGTAGGCCCCGCGGATCTTGAACGCTCCACCGCGCTGGAGGTTTTCGCACTTGAAATAGACGTTCGCGGGCCCGAATTTCGCGGGTAAGACCGGCGTGTGGATTGCTACAGCGTGGATCCGTTCGCGGGCCTCTTGGACGTCGGTAAGCGTAATCATCACATGATCATAGCGGTCCCGGCGTTCGATGCGACGCAGTCGATCGATCCCATGGCGCGGCGGGGGTAGACGCGGGAGAGAAAGCCGGCGATCGGCTGCGGGATCGAAGGCCCATGGAAACCTGGTAGGTGGCGAAGCGTGGTCGCAGCGCCCACGGAAAATCGATGGCGCTCAGCGTACTCTCGGTAGAGGGTTCGGTCACGCAGCGATGTGAGGATGAATGGCCTCCAACGCCTCCGACTCCTCGAGTCGTGCGTGATACAGATCCCAGCGCGATTGCAGGTTCACCCAGAAGTCGGCGGACATTCCAAGGAACCTTGCCAATCGCAAGGCGGTGCTCGGCGTTACCCCACGGCGTCCGTTGATGATTTCATTGATTCGTTGGTAAGGCACGTGAAGCGCCTCTGCCAACTCGCGCTGAGATAGTCCCATCGGCGTTAAGAACTCCTCCAAGAGCATCTCGCCGGGATGAGTGGGAGGACGATGAGCGGGGATGCGGATCATGGCTCCTAGCTCCAGGGTTTAGTGTCAGTGATAGTCCACGACTTCGACTTTATCGGGGCCAGCATCAGTCCATACGAAACAGATACGAAACTGGTCGTTGATACGAAGGCTGTGCTGCCCTTCGCGGTCGCCCTTCAAGGCCTCCAGCCGATTGCCGGGTGGGATCTGCAACTCGTCTAGAATGGTCACCGAGTCAAGCTGATCGAGCTTCCGTGCGGCAACCTTCCACAATGGTTTGGGGCAGGTCTTGCGCGCTGCTTTAGTGCTTTTACCGTTGAAGATGTCCTCTGCGCCTTCACCTTGGAAGGATACGATCATTGTAGCATAATAACACGGAGGTCATGCTAATGCTGCGGGGCGCGCGGCCCACGCCTCACCGAAGCCGATCACGTCTCCCGGCGCGCTGCTACGACGCAGCCGCCTGCGGAGCCTGCGAGGGCAGTTGCTCGCGCTTCCCAGCAACAAGACGCCCGATCCGCTGCTCGATCGCCTGGGCGCCGCGCAGTTCGAGAACAAACGAGCCGAGCCCTGCAATGCTGGTGCTTTCGGCCCGCGGATCCGCAAAGGAGCGGCGAGCGCTTCCGCAGGATTATCGAGACGTTGGACTCCTTGAGGAGACGCCTATGAACGAACCTTCCGTGGTGGCCGAGCACCAACCGGCCAGCGCCGTCCTCGCGCGTGTCGCCGAGCAGATCGGCCGCGCGCTGGTCGGCCAACGAGAGGTCGTCGAGCACGTGCTCATGGCCTTGTTCGCGGGCGGCCATGTGCTCCTGGAGGGCGTGCCGGGGCTCGGCAAGACCCTGTTGGTGCGGGCGCTGGCCAAGACCTTCGGCGGCGCCTTCGCGCGCATCCAGTTCACCCCCGATCTCATGCCCTCGGATGTGACCGGCCATGCCCTCTATGACCTCAAGTCGCAGGAGTTCCGGGTGCGCAAGGGGCCGGTGTTCACCCACCTCTTGCTCGCCGACGAGATCAACCGGGCCCCGGCCAAGACCCAGGCCGCGCTGCTCGAGGTGATGCAGGAAGGCCAGGTGACCATCGAGGGCCAGTCCTTCGAGCTGCCGCGTCCCTTCATGGTACTGGCGACCCAGAACCCCATCGAGCAGGAGGGCACCTATCCGCTCCCGGAGGCGCAGCTCGATCGCTTCCTGCTCAAGGTGCTGATCCGCTATCCGGAGGCCGAGGAAGAGGGCCGGCTCGTGCGGCAGGTCACGGCCGGGCAGGTGGGCGATGCGCTTGATGTCTCTCCGGTCGAGACCGTGATCACCGCGGCGGTCGTGGAGTCGGTGCGGGCGCGGGTCGCGGACATCGGGGTGGACGATCGCATCGTCGAGTACGCGGTGCGCCTGGTCCGTGCCACCCGCGAATGGCCCGGGATCGCCCTCGGCGCCGGCCCGCGCGGCGGCATCGCGCTCATCCGGGCGGCGCGCGCGGCGGCCGTCATCGCCGAGCGCGACTATGTGATCCCCGACGACATCAAGCGCGTCGCCCTGCCGGCGCTCCGCCATCGGATCGCCCTTTCCCCGGAGCTCGACATGGAAGGTCAAAGCGGGGACGACGTCCTGCGGGCGCTCTTGGAGAAGGTCGAAGCGCCGCGGCACTGAGCGGATGAGCATGCGCCCCGCTCCGCCCCTCCTCCATCTCCTCTGGGGCTGGATGGCGCTGGCGCTCATCGCGGTGCTGGCGGCGCGGCACTGGCCGGGGGCGATGGCTCTCTGGATCGCCGCCGGGATCGTGATCCTTATCTTCTGCGCGTGGGATATCCGGGTGCTGCTGCGCGAACCCCCGCCGGCGGTTGTCCGCGAGCTTTTCACCTCGCAACCCGTGGGCGTGTGGCGTATCGTCCGGTTGCGCGCGACCAACCCCACGTCGCGGGTCCTCCGCGTCACGCTCTACGACCACCACCCGCCCGTCGCGCGCACCGAAGGGCTGCCGATGCGCCTCTGCATCCCGCCCGGCGGCGAGGGCGCAGCCGATTACCGCATCGTCTTCGAGGCGCGTGGTGAGCACGTGTTTTCTCAGGTGGACACGCTCGTGCCGGGTCCCCTGGTCCTGTGCCTCCGCCGCCGGCTTCTGGCCCTGCCGCAGACGGTGCGTGTCTACCCGGATTTCGCGGCGATCGCGAAATACACCTTGCTGGCCACCGACCACCGCCTGAGCCGCATCGGGATCCGCGAGCGACGCCGCCGCGGCGAGGGCCTGGAGTTCCATCAGCTGCGCGAATACCGCGAAGGCGATGCCCTGCGGCAGGTGGACTGGAAGGCCACCTCCCGGCTGCGCAAGCTCATCTCGCGGGAGTACCAGGACGAGCGCGATCAGCAGGTCCTGTTCCTGCTCGATTGCAGCAACCGCATGCGCGCCAAGGACGGCGCGCTGTCCCATTTCGACGAGGCGCTGAACGCGCTCCTCTTGCTCGCGCACGTGGCACTGCGCCAGGGGGATGGCGTGGGCTCTGTCTCTTTCGGCGCCGAGGCGCGCGTCATCGCCCCACGCAAGGGTCACCGGGCCCTCAACGCCCTCCTCGAAAATCTCTTCGATCTGGCGCCGGGGCTCTGCGCGCCGGACTATCGCGCCGCGGCGGGGATCGCCTGGCGTACCACCTCCAAGCGCTCGCTGGTGTTATTCCTCACCAACCTGCGCGATGAAGACGGCGACGAGATCCAGGCCGCCGTCGACGTCTTGCGCC
>Ga0136632_10000572_pt1 | contig 11090 bp, 10 predicted proteins | sample AntDrymUQ6112106_2_FD_104670 | JGI IMG/M metagenome (GOLD analysis project Ga0136632, IMG submission 104670) | Polar desert sand microbial communities from Dry Valleys, Antarctica - metaG UQ611 (21.06) | ecosystem: Environmental > Terrestrial > Soil > Desert | place: Antarctica: Dry Valley...
ACTTGACTTCCGCCGAGGGACCGTTGATGCTCGTCCGGGAGCGCTATCAAGTGTCGCGAAGGCGACGGAACAATGACCTGACACGCCTCGATGAGCACGCCTGACCCCGCCCCGTTTGGCGGGATAGCGACCACGAGACGATCGGAGGCGGCGGCCGGTCCGGCCGCCGAGCCCTCCCACGGCGAGCTTCTCCGCGGCTACCTGTTCTGGGGCGTCGTCATCGGTGCCATTCTCCTGGTCGAACTCGCGGGCGCGCTCGCGCACTGGCTAGATAAGCACGTCGGCATCACCATCCCCTGGACAACCATCTCAGGGATGATCGGCCATCTTGAGGAGCTGTGGCCGGCGACCGCAGTCGTCGTCGTTGCCGTTATTGCCCCAGTCGCCGTCTACGCCCTCGGGCCTTCGACACCCGGTCGTCATTCCCCTTTGCGCCGCTGGCTTCGCCCACCCGGCTCAGTGGAGATCACTCGGTGGTACGGCGCGGGGTTGGCGCTCGCCCTATCCGCACTTACAGGGTTCGTCGGCGTGGCCCTGTTCGACGATGACTTCCACCGAGCGTACGTCATCTACCTTGCGCTCTTCGTGTTCGGCATCGTGGTCCCGAGCCTTCTGCCTTCCGTTCTCCATCGCAAAGCCGGGTTCACGTCGCTCTTCGTTACGCTCCAGCATCTTCGTCGGCGGCGGGACGCCCTGGCCATGGTGGCCACAGTTGCGATTAGCGGCGGCCTGGCGATCCTGATCGTCCATCTCGCGTTCTATCCGTGGCCCGATATCACGAAAGAGCCCATTCGCTATGCCGGGCGGAGTGCCAAAGGAGCTCGCGACGCAGCCGTCGCGAAAGTGAAGGCGCTCCGCCCCCAGGGCGGTCTGCTCTACTCAGCTCAAGCGCGCCAGGTGGTCAACGGCAAGGAGGCGTGGGTCGTCTTCTTCCTGGGCGCCGGTGATGCCGATTCCGGTTGTTCGGTAATTCTCAAGAAGGAGTCGATCGAGGCAGCACCTTCCTGCTCGGAATGAGCGCGGCCTCTGGCGAAGATAAGCACCGCGGCGGCGAGCCTAGGCGGCGTAGTTCGCGGGTTCCTCTCGCCGAGTCAGCTCAGCCAAGGACGATGAACGCGCCGACTGCTTCGAGAACGCACCAGGCTGCCCACTGATGCGGCGTTTGGGTACGACAGACCACGACGCTCGCCCCCGGACGAGCATCGTCGCGCGGCAAGCGCTGGTGCCGCCGCCGCGTCAGCCGGCAGGAGACCGCCATGAAGGGGTGACCGTCAGCATCGACGGCAGTTGCGAGCGCGACCCACGGGCCTTCATCGGGATGAATAGCGAGCACAACGTTGCTGCTTTGAGCGGCCGGCGGCCGGAACGCGGACTGGCGCCTCGGCCCATCTTGTGCCAGAGGCGCGTTTCAACGGGCGCCGTGCCAAGATGACACGCGATGTTCTTTCCGCTTGAGCTCTTTTTGCCCGCGTGGTTGATCCGCGACCTTAAAAGATGGGACACCCTCGCCGGGACGATCCTCCAGACGGGCTTTGGCGGCTTGACCGGCGGGCTCGCGCTGGCCGTCACCTTGACGGCCACGTTGCTGTTCGAGCGGCGATCATCGGCGCGGCGCTCGTTAGCGGCCTTGCTGCCTGCTTCGCGCTTGACGCGCTTCGTTACAACGCGCGGACCGACAACGTCTCGTTCGTGATCGAGATGAAGGGAACTCGTGTCGAAGACGCGCTACGGGCGCTCCTCATAGCCGCCGTACTAGGGACGGGCAAGGCGCTCGAGGTTGCGTTCAGCCAGCTCGCATGACTAAGCGCGCTACACATCGCCCTGGGTAGGAAGCTTTGATAGCGGCAAAATACACAAGCGCGGATCCACCAAACCCTATCCAGTCCCAAGGTGAAGAAACCGAAGTTCCCAGATATACTGTCGCACCAATGAAGGCGATCAGAAGAGGTAACCCAAACGCAACAGTTTGAGCCAGTCTACGTTGCTGCGCTCGCTCATGCAGGCTGATCGCCAGCGGAACAACATAGACTACCGACAAGTATCATTGCCGCAGTAATGCCTGTGAAAAACCAAAAAGGCAGACTGCTGTGCCAGCCAAGGCAAAGAGGGTACCTATTCGTTGTAAGCGTGGCGTCAAGAGGTCGCCTGCCACACAGCCGTCATCTCAGAAAGCTCAAGCAAACTAACGAGCGACAGCAGCTATGAAGGCTGAACAAGTCACTATAGCCATGAAATATGATGCATTGTTCCTAAAACGGACCGCGGATGCGGCCGACGAAATACATCCGATGCCAAGGCGCGGCCATCTGTTGCAATCCTAGGGAGGAGCCTGGCGGATCACGCAGTTTTCGCGGCGGAATCCTGCGCCGCGCCTACGACGGCATCGCCAGCAGGTCGGCCGCCGCTTTGCCGGCGCGACCGACGACGTCGGTAGCGGCCGCCGTAGCGAAGGCGGCGAGGAGCGCCGCCGCTGCATGGCGCCCTACCGCCGCCAGCGCCGCCTCGTCGAGGGGGCCGTCGCCTTTGATTCGCGCCGCCGCTCCGGCCGCGAGAGCCGCCTCCTCGATCCCCGACGCGGCCGCGCCTCCAACAAGCGCCGCGTAGCCGCCTATAAGCTCCGCCGCATACGCTGCCGGCTGCGGATCGGCATTGTTGAACCGCTCGAGGCTGTGCAAGGCGTCGGCGAGGTAGGGCTCGGCCGCGGTGAGGATCGCCGCCGCCCAGTCGAAGACGGCGCGATCGGCGAGGACGTAGGCCCGCTGGGCCTCGAGCCGGCGAGGGCCGGCCGAGGCCGCGAGCGCGGGCACCACCCGATCGACGGCGCGGGCCGCCCCCGCCGGGAGACGCGCCACCAGCGTCGCGGCGAACCAGGCCAGCACCGGCGACGCCCCCTCGCCGCCTTCGACGGCGACGCGTACCGGCTGCGAGAACAGGTGGCGTCGTCCCGCCCGCGCCAGCTCATCCCAGAGCAGCCCGAGCAGCCGGTCGGGCGTCGTCTCCTCCGGGAACGCCTCGCGGAACGTCACCTGATCGCGGAAGGCGGTCGCGATCGGCACCTGGAAGCGTTGGGCGTACTCCTCGACGGTCGGCTCGCGTCCGAGTTCGTCCGCGACAACTCCCCAGCCCTGCATGAATGCCAGCGCGCGCTGCGCGCGGCGTGAGCCGACGCGGTCGTGGACGAAGTCGACGAGCGGCCGCCCGGCCTCGCCAGCACCGGCCGGACGCACTCGGAGCCGGACGTCGGTCATCGGTAGATACTATCAAAAGTGATAGTTCAGCCGCTCGACGCGCTAGGATCCGGGCCATGTGGGCCGACAACGAAACGCGCATCGACCTCCTCGGCTTCGACTTCCTCGTCGACGAGCTGCTCGTCGTCCTCCGCGACCCGCGCCTGCTCCCGGTCACGGTCGGCGTCGCCGGCGACTGGGGCTCCGGCAAGAGCAGCCTCATCGGCATGACCGACGAGGCCATCGCCGCCGACGACAAGGTCCTGACCGTCTCGTTCAGCCCGTGGCGCTTCGAGGACTACGAGGACGTCAAGACCGCGCTGATGGCTGCCGTCATCGGCGCCCTGCAGCAGCGAGCCCGCGACGACGCCTCGTTTGCAGACAAGGCCGCCAAGCGCCTCGCGGCACTCGTACGGCGCGTCAACCTCCTCGGCGCCGCCCGCACCGCCGGGCAGGCCGCACTCATGGCCCACGGCGTCCACGTCCCGCCCGAGTTGACGGCGCTGATGGGCATGCAGCTGTTGAAGCCGGACGTCGAGGGCGAGGAGGAGCCGGACGCAGATCGCCTGCGCTCAATCGGCGACTTCCGCGCCGATTTCGCCGCGTTGATCGACGCGCTCGGCGACGAGCTGACCATGCTGGTCGTCTTTATCGACGATCTCGACCGCTGCTTGACGGACACGATCATCGACACCTTCGAGGCCATCCGCCTATTTCTCCACGTACCGAAGACCGCCTACGTGATCGCCGCCGACCAGCGCGTCGTCCAGGCGGCGATCGAGTCGCGTTACCCGGCCGCCCGCGAGGGCGACGAGAGCCTCGCGGTCGACTACCTCGAGAAGATCATCCAGATCTCGATCAACATCCCGCCGCTGTCGGAACCCGAGGCCGAGACCTACATCAACCTCCTGTTCGCCGAGCTCTATCTCGACCCCGAGGCGTTCGCGCGACTGTTGGCGGCGGCCCAGGAGAGGCGGCGCCGCGAGCAGCTGACCGTCGCCATGAACTACGGCATCGCCAAGGACGTGCTCGGCACGCCGCCGGCGGATCTGGAGGCCGCATTCGCTCTCGCCAACCAGATCGCTCCGGTGCTCGCCCGCGGACTGCGCGGCAACCCGCGCCAGCTCAAGCGCTTCCTCAACATCCTCACGGTCCGCCGTCGCGCCGCCGGCGCCCGCGCGATCGAGCTCGAGGCCGCCGTACTCGCGAAGCTCATGATCCTCGAGCAGCTCCACCTGAAGGATTTCGAGCGGCTCTTCCTCTGGCAGATCGACCAGCAGGGCCGTCCGCTCGAGCTGAAGCAGGCCGAGGGCCTCGCCGGCCGCGGCAAGCGGCCCAAGGACGTCGGCGAGGAGACAATCGCCTGGGCGAAGCAGCCGCACATCAGCTCCTGGCTCGCGCTCGAGCCGTCCCTGGCGGACGTCGATCTCGCTCCGTACTTCTACTACTCGCGCGATCGCCTCTCCCCGGCAGCGCCAGCGGCACGGCTGCCGGCCGCCCTGCAGGACCTCCTCGGGCGGCTCGAGCACGCGGTCGCGGCGACGCGGCGCGCCGCCGTCGCCGACGGTCTGCTCGTCGGCGATGCCGAGGTCGTGCAGGTCTTTGACGCACTCGTCGAGCGCGCCGCGCGCGACCCGCGCGGCCGCGCCCTCGACAGCGCCCTCGAGCTCGCCGCCGGCAAGCCCCAACTCGCAGCGCGCCTGGCCTCCGCGCTTGGTGCACTGCCGCCGGCGAGTGTGCCGATCCAGCTGCCGGCGAAGCTCGTGGCCGCGCTCGACCCGCTGCCGCCCGAGCTGCGCCAGCTGATCGAGCGCTGGCGCGACGCCGGGCCTGCGGGACTCAAGGGCCGCGCCGCCGAGGCGCTCGGAGGCAGCTGATGGGTACGTCGTCGGACTACGGCGGCGGTAGTGGTGGCGCCTGGCGGCCGTTCAAGACGGCTGCCACCAGTTACGCCAAGCGCGGCGGCGACAGCCGCGGCCGTCGCGTGGCCGCGCGGCACGTCGCCGCCCTCGGCGGAGTCGGCGGCGCAACACGCTCGGCGCCGACCGCCGTCGCGGGTGCCCAGCGCTTCGCCGGTCTGCTCTCCGACATAGCCCGCGACGGCCTCTCGGAGGCCCTGCGCGAAGCCGGGCTCGAAGACCTCGTCGGGCGCAACCGCTTCGACATCGTCCGCGCCCTCGTCGACCTGATCGCGGGCGCCGGCAGCGATCTCGAGGGGCAGGCGGCACGCGCGTCCGTGCTCGACGTCATCGACGAGCTTTTCGCCGAGGGCGAGGACTACGCCGACCTCGCAGCGTTGACCCTCGACGCCGACGGACTGATCGCCGCGCTCGAGGCCTTCATCGCCTACTTCATCTACAACCGCATGCTGCCCATGATCGACGAGCGCTTGACACGGTTCGCCGACGTGCGCCGGGCCGAACAGCTCGACGGCGATCTCAAGCAGCTCATCCGCGCGCAGGTGCGCATCCGCCTCCGCGACACCGACGTCTTGGCCGTCGACTGGCGCGGCGACGACGGGCGGCGCCTCGTCGACGGGTTGATCCAAGACGCCTACCGCGCCCTCGAGGAGCTCGAGGAGTGACCACCTTCCATCTCCGCACGGCGCGCGACCAGCCGCTCCCAACAGACGTCGACACCTTCGTCCTCGACTGGTTCACGGGTGCGCACCGGCAACGCTCGACAATTCGCGCGACCAGCGATCTGCTGACCGGCCTCGTGCCGACCGCCGCGGCGCGGGACCTGTTCCGATTCGGGGCGGCCGTCTTCTGCGCCGACAAGGTCGCGCGACGCGACGCGACGCGCGACGCCTGGACGCGCGATCTCGAGCTCGATGCTCCGGTCTCGACGCACGCCAACTGGCAGCGGGCCCGGCCGGCGTTGACGGAAGCGCTCGCATTCTTGAGCGGCGATCGCTGGACGTTGCGGTTCCGCGCCGGCGCTGACGGGCTGCCCGGCGAGACGCGCATCGCACGCCCCGACGCCGTCTGCCTGTTCTCGGGCGGGCTCGACTCGCTGACGAGAGCTATCGACATCCTCGAAGAGGGCGGCGACGTTCTGCTGGTCGGCCACTTCGACAGCGGCTTCATCGGCGGCGTGCAGGACAAGCTCGCACGCCAGCTCCGCCGCACCTACGGTCAGCAGGTCCGCCTGCGGCAACTCCAACTTGCACCGGCCAAGCCGAACCGTCTGCAGGCACGCTCGCTACCGAGCGAGAAGGAGCGGGAGACGACAACGCGGGCGCGTTCGTTCCTGTTCGTCGCCGCCGGCCTGGCAGTAGCCTCCGCCTTCGGGGACGACGTGCCGCTCCACATGCCTGAGAACGGCTTCATCGGCATCAACGTGCCGCTGGTCGCCTCGCGTGCCGGCAGCCTCTCGACGCGCACGACGCACCCGTACTTCATGCAGCAGCTCGCACAGGCGTTCGCCGCGCTCGGCATCGGCAACGAGATCGTCAACCCGTTCCGGCTGCAGACCAAGGGCGAAGTGCTTGCGGCCTGCCGCAACCCGGAACTGCTCGCGGCCCTCGTCGACACCTCGATCTCGTGCGCCCATCCAGAGTCGGGGCGGTTCGAGAAGCTATCGCCCTCCAACTGCGGCTGGTGCTTCCCCTGTCTGATTCGCCGTGGCGCCCTCCACAGCGTCGGGCTCGACAGCGCCGCGAGCTATCGCAGCGATGCGCTGACCGACGACGAGCTCCGTGGCGGAGGAACCGATCGCGGTTCGGACTTGCGCGCACTTATTCGCGGCCTCGCCCGAGACCCGCGCCCGAACGACGTATTGCGAAACGGCGCAGTCCCCGCCGACGCCGCCCAAGCCTTCGCCGACACCTACCGGCGCGGCCGTGACGAGCTGACGGCTTGGCTCCAGACCGGCTCGCAGGAGATCCGCGAGGCGTTGGCCTCCGGAAGGCGGGGCGGCTGAGCCTCTTCGTCGACAGCCACTGCCACCTCGATCGCTTCGCCGAGCCGATGCGCGTGCTCGCCGACGCCGAGCGCGCAGACGTCGTCACGGTCGCCGTCACCGAGTTGCCGTCTCGCTTCCAGCTCCTGCAGACGCAGTTTCGCGAGCGCGACCGCCTCCGCATCGCCCTCGGCTTCCATCCGCTCGCCCAAGCGCGCGACGTCTCTCACGAGCTCGCGCTCTTTCGCCGCCTGCTCGAGCGGACCGACTACGTCGGCGAGGTCGGGCTCGACCGCTCGCCCCAGGGACAGGACTCGGCCCAGCGCCAGCGCGACGTCTTCGAGCGCATTCTCGAGTTGCCGGGAATCGCCACCAAGGTCTTGACTGTGCATTCGCGTCGCGCCGAAGCTAAGACGGTCGATCTGCTGATCGACGCCGGCACGACGGCGATCCTCCATTGGTACTCGGGTCCGTTGGGGCCTCTCGAGCGTGCCCTCGCAGGCGGTCTCTACTTCTCCGTCAACGCCGCGATGTTGCGCAGCCGTAGCGGCCAGCGCATCGTGGCCGCGCTACCGCGCGAGCGGGTCGTGACCGAAACCGATGCCCCGTACACCAAGACGGGCACGCGGCCGGCCGAGCCGCGCGATGTGCCGCAGATCGTCGCCGGCCTGGCGGCTGCATGGGGGTTGACTCCCGACGAGGCCCGCGACTCGATCTACTCGACGATGACCGATCTCCATCGCAAAGCGACGTCGGCGGACATCTCGGTCTAGCAGAGCGATTCAGAGCCGAGTCCGATCCGGCAAGAGGCGGCGCTGTGCGGTGACCTACATGTAGTAGGCGTAGCGTGCTTCAAGCGGCTCGTCGGGCCCGAGGTACTTGAGAATGTTCCCGACCTCGCCCGCGGCGCGGACGGTGATCGGCCAGTAGCCGTCGAATTGGGTGTTGCTCCAATTCATCTTCGTCAACGCCAGCGCCTCCTCGGCCAGCTCCCGTGGCGAGCGATCGGTCTGCTCGCAGCGGATTGCCAAGGGCTGGGGAACGTACGGCCCCGGATAGGTGCGGAAGAAGTCGACGCTCCCCCGCGTGTAGAGGAGGTTGCGCTCGTCGAGAGCAACGTACGTTCCGCGCAGAGGCGGATAGGCGCCATGGCGAAAGAGCTTCGCGTCCCCAGAGCCCACAGCGAGTAGGTCGGCGAAGTCGATACCGAGCTCGTCCAAGGCGTTCTCGAATCCCGACCGCTCGGCATCGTCGAAGGGTGATGTCTTGTAGAGGGCGACGCGCGCGGGCAGCGTCTTGCGCTCGAGTCGGTAGCGCCCGAGCGCATCGACGAGCAATTGCCGCGCGTCGGCCTCGCCGAGGTGCGTCTGCCGGTCTTCTTTCGAGATCGCCGCCGGGGCACCACGGACGATGATGCCTTCGCCGAGCTCGTTGAAGACCTGGGCGATGCTCGTCGAGACCGTCGCCTTGTCGCGCGACCGACAGAAGGAGACACCGACATAGCAGGTGGTCAACGCAGATGGATCGCGGACCAGTCGCCATGGCGTTCCGCCGGCCTTGTAGTAGAGGGCGGTGTGGAAGTTCCACGCCCGCGTCGCCTCGTCTTGTGACTGCCGCTCTCGCTCGAAGCGTATGCGCGCCGTCCGTTGCGCGCATACGTGCCCGGCAGCACAAGCTGGATCGGGGTTCGCAGGCGCATGGCGCGTGCCTTGAGGAGCCGGCGGAAGTCAGGGGCGTCGTCGGGGACGATCTCGCTGTCGTCGGCCGGTCAGCCGCGTCCGGCGTCCCCATCAACTCCAACAGCGCTTGCGGCACCGCGATGATGAAGACGTCGACGGCACCTTTCTCCACGACGTGCGCCATCTCGCGCATGAAGAGGTCGACGGCGCCCTCGACAACCCGCCCACCTTTCGCCAAAGCGATGAACTCGCGCTGGGCGATCGGACGTTCGAGCGTGTTGTTGAACGCCAGCGTCGCCCGGAACGGGCTCTCCGGCGAGAAGCCGGGGAAACCGGGATGAAGATTCGGCTGCCGACTGTCGCGTGCGTCGATGCCGTCGCGGCAGCGCTCGAGCCACTCCCGCGCCCCTTCGATTGTTGCCGGTGTGCCGATCAGCCCGACGCGAAGGGTCTTCGGCGCCAGCTCGCTTCCAGCGTCGAGCGGGCCATAGTCCGAGAGGCCGAAACGGATGTCGATGTGGCGGCCACCGGATTGCGACGCGTGAAGACCTCAACAAGGCGGAACAGGAGAACATCGCTCGCGCCGAGATTTGGGCGGCCGGCCGCACTCTGGCCGCCACCGAGATCATCAGCGACCGCTTCATCCGCCAGCTCCATTGTCGAATGTTCGGCAACGTCTGGCGTTGGGCCGGGAGCTATCGGCACACCGACAGGAACATCGGCGTACCCCATTGGCGCGTCGTCGAGGACGTCGGTCAGCTCCTCGCCAACGCCGGCTACTGGGTCGAGCACGACGTCTTCAGCTCCGACGAGATAGCCGTCCGCTTCCACCACCGCCTCGTCTGGATCCATCCGTTCCCGAACGGGAATGGACGTGCCACTCGCTTCTCAGCAGGCCTGCTCATCAAGTCGCTCGGCGGCGAGCGCTTCAGTTGGGCACAGAGGTCGCGCCCGGTGATCCGAAGCGAACGCGTGACCTGTATATCGAGGCTTTCCAGGCCGCCGACAATGGCGATCTCCGCCTACTGCTTGAGCTCGCGGAACGCCGGCCGTGCCTCGCGCTGTTCGCGCGACGCGAGCCGGAGGGATGGACGCGGGGTCATCGCAATCATCGGCGCCCTCCCCTTTTGCCCAACTCCACAACGAACCCGTAGTAGAGGAACGTGCGCTAGGCACGATCTAGCTGTGAATCGACGGCTCGTACGTGTAGCCAACTGCGCCTGCTATGGCTTCATCGTCTATGCCGCCGTGTTGGCTGGCACGGCTCTCGGAGATGTCAGGCGCATCGTCTCAATCGCCGCGATCATCACGGTCGTGGTCGTGAGTCTTTTTGGACTTGCGAGGATGCGGAACCGCGAGATCATCGCGGCTTCGCGCATCGTCGATCACGAAGACAACAAGGCTGATGGTCGCGGCTAGGAACGCTGTGACGGAGAGAGCCCATCCGGTGTCCAGTCCGATCGCGATCGCGAGAACAGCGAAGAGGAGAAAGGCGTTTCTCTCGTGGCCGTAGTGCCAACGGCCGAGCGCGGCGAATACGAGGACCACCGCTAGCGCGCAGGCGGCGGCGAACCTCCAGGAGAGGAACTCAGGTGCTCGTTCGCGTATCGCGATACCCGTGGTAATGCCCAGGAACGCGACCAGCGCAAGGAGTCGTGGCGTGAACACGCCGTTATTCATACCGCGGTTGCAGCGAGTGGGCACGCACTGCGCCAGACCTCATGGGCGCGCAGCCGGCACTCGCGACATGGCTCGTGGTGTCGAGTCCGCGATGTCGTCGCGTCGAAGCCCCAGCCGCGCGCGCCCGCGAGGGAGTCAACACGGCGAGGCGCGGAAGACGGCTTCGCCATCGACGATCGCTTCCTCAGCGGCATCGACGAGACCCTCGCGGCCAAAGCAAGTCAGCCAAAGCTCCGCTTTCGTCAGTGGCCACCCCATTTCCGTTGCCACCTCGGTACACGTTCCAGAGCCTCCGAGCGAGGTCAAGGCCCGCACGACATCGACTAGCGCCTGCGGAACGAGGAGCCGGGGATCCTCCGCCAAGCTCACAGTGATGCGCCGGGTCCAACTCACGTGGCGGTTCGCGCGACGGTTCCGACGACGGCTGAATGACCACCCCACATCACTGAGCCGCGCCATCCGGTCACGGACGAGCTCGGACTGAGTCGGCAGATCGAGGTAATCGGCTGCGTAATTCGAAACCGTCTGCTCTGACGAGACACTCTGGACGGTTTCGAAGTCGGCGGCACCATCCTCTCCCCCACCCGACCCGCCTCCCGAG
>Ga0136632_10000575_pt1 | contig 11061 bp, 10 predicted proteins | sample AntDrymUQ6112106_2_FD_104670 | JGI IMG/M metagenome (GOLD analysis project Ga0136632, IMG submission 104670) | Polar desert sand microbial communities from Dry Valleys, Antarctica - metaG UQ611 (21.06) | ecosystem: Environmental > Terrestrial > Soil > Desert | place: Antarctica: Dry Valley...
GCGGCGCTCGAGGCGCCGGCGGCGGCGCACGCGGCGCACCGGGTCGCCGCCGGTCCGGCGGCTGTGGCGCAGCGTCGCGCGGACGTCGAGGCGCTCGCCGTGGCGATGGCGGCGGGCCCGCCGGGTGCGGCGCAGCGGGGTCGCGACCTCGAGCGAGCGCATGAGCCGCGCGAGCTCCAGCAGCTCCTCGGGCGCCAGGGCGCCGAAGTCCTTGTGCACCAGCCGCTCGTCGGCGTTGGCGACCGGCATGGCGGTCAGGCGCTCGGGAGCGTCGGGGTCCGGAGTCTCGTTCCCGGCGGAGAGTCCATCGCCCGGGCGATCGGACTCGGGCTGCGGACCGTCCATCGCCGGCGCCCCGGGCTGCGGCGCGCGCCCCCGGCGCTCGGCGTGCTCGAACGGCGGTGCCGTGCGGTCGCCCCGCGGTCCCGACGGGTCGACGAGGCCGTCGAAGACCATCGCGAATACGCGGTCGAAGGCGGTGACGTGCTCGCGCGAGGAGACGAAGACCGTGCGCGCGGTCCAGTAGAGGCGATTCCGGTTCGATGGCCGCGCGAGCGCGAGCGCCTGGGCGAAGCGGACCGAGCGCTCGGGGGAGCAGGGCAGGCCGGCGTCGTGCACCGCGCGCCCGAAGGCGGCCGCCAGGGCGGGAACCTCCGTGGCGGCCAGCCCGTCCGGCCGATCGGCGCTCGCGGACGGACCGGAGAGGGGGCCGCGCGACGGCTCAGTCGCCATCGCCGACCGCCAGGTGCTCCAGGCCGCGCTCGCGGACGAGCTCCTGGTCCTCGCGGTACTTGAGCACAGTGCCGAGCGTGCGGCCGGCCGCGTCGGCGTCGAGACGCTGCACCCCGAGGAGCGCGAGCGCCGCGACCCAGTCGATCGCCTCGGCGATGCCGGGCGCCTTCTGGACCTCCTCGCCGCGCAGGCGCCGCACCGCGGCCGCGACGTCGGCCGCGAGCGCCGCGGGGGCGGTGGGCACGCGGCGGCGCACGATCTCCGCCTCACGCTCCGCGCTGGGGTAGTCGATCCAGTGGTACAGGCAGCGGCGCTTCAGCGCGTCGTGCAGGTCACGGGTGCGGTTAGAGGTGAGGATCACGATCGGCGGGTGCGTGGCGGTGATCGTCCCGAGCTCGGGGATCGTCAGGCTCGCCTCGGCCAGCAGCTCCAGGAGGAACGCCTCGAAGTCGTCGTCGGCACGGTCGAGCTCGTCGATGAGCAGCACCACGGGCCGCGGCCCCGGGTGCTCGATCGCGCGCAGCAGCGGCCGGCGGATCAGGTAGTCGTCGCCGAACAGCTCCTCCTCGGCCAGCGCGTCGGAGCCCGTCTCGGCCAGGCGGATCCGCAGGAGCTGACGCGGGTAGTTCCACTCGTAGAGCACCTCGGAGGCGTCGATGCCCTCGTAGCACTGCACCCGGATCAGCGGCGTGTCCAGCAGCGCGGCGAGCGCCTTGGCGGCCTCGGTCTTGCCCACGCCCGCCTCGCCCTCCAGCAGCAGCGGCTGCGGCAGGCCGATGGCGAAGAACAGCGCGGTGGCGAGGCCCTCGTCGGCCAGGTAGTCCGTCTCGCCGAGGCGCCGGACGAGCGTCTCGACGTCGGGGATCCGCTCGCGCACCGCGGCCTCGGCGCCCCGCCGCGCGCCGGCGCTCATCCGACGGGCTCCGGCGCGGGCAGCCCGGCCGCCGCCAGGACCGCGGCGTAGTCCTCCCACGTGTCGACGTCCGGCGGCACCGGCCCGGCGACCGCGACCTCGACCACGTCGTCCGCGCGATGCTCGAGGAGCTTCCAGACCGCCTTGTCGCCCCGCAGCGCCGCCAGCTCGGCGAAGGCCGCGGCGCCGAACGCGAACGGATGGCCGCGGCCGTCGTCGTAGCGGCAGACGGCCAGCTCGGCGTCGCCGCGGCCGCCCAGCAGCGCGCTGACGGTCGCGGCCTCCACGCCCGGCTGGTCGCCGAGCAGCAGGACGAGCACCGCGCTGCGCGGGTCGATCGCGGCGACGGCGGCCGCGACGGAGGAGGAGCAGCCGGCGCCGAAGTGCGGGTTCTCGACGACCTCCACCCCGCGCAGGTCGACGTTGGCGCGCACCGCCTCGGCGCTGCCGCCGACCGCGCACAGGAGCTGGTCGAAGCCGCACGCCCGCGCGGTCGCGAGGGTGTGGTCGAGCAGCGTCCGCTCCCCGTAGGCGAGCAGCTGCTTGGGCCGCCCCAGCCGCCGGGACCCGCCCGCGGCGAGGACGAGGCCCGTCACGAACGGCACGCGCGGGCGCTCAGCCGGAGCCATCGCTGCAGCATCCGCCGCCGGCGCCGGAGCCCTCCGTGACCGGCACGGCTGCGGGTGTGGGCGCCGCTGCCGCTCGCCCGCGCTCCGGCTCCGCAGGCGCGGCGTCGCTCCCGCGGGCCCGCGTGCGCTCCCGGACGATCTCGGCGAGGATCGAGAGCGCGATCTCCGCGGGGGTGCGCGCGCCGATGTCGAGCCCGACCGGGGTGCGCAGGCCACCGCGCAGCGCGTCGGGCACCCCGAGGCCCGCGCGCACGTGCTCGCCGCGCGTGCGGCTGGCGACGAGGCCGACGTAGGGCACCCCCTCGGTCAGCGCCGCGGTGAGCGCCGCGTGCTCGTCGCGTCCGTGGGAGGCGACGACGAGCGCCGCGTCGCCGGCGCCGACCGCGTCCGGGCCGCCGGCCGCCGAAACCACCTCGAAGCCGATCCGCGGCCCGAGGTCGCAGAGGGCCCGCGCCACGGGCGCGTCGCCGACGACGACCAGCCGCGGCGCCGGCAGGCAGGGCTCGAGGAAGATCTCCAGCGCCCCGCCGCTCAGGCACGGGTTGTGCGACACCACGGCTCCCTCCTCCTGCTCGTCGTGGTCGTACGCGCCGGCGTCGGGGAGCAGCTTGAGCAGCAGCGGCTCCCCGGTCTCCAGCACCCGCAGGCCGTGCAGCCGCACGGACCCCTCGGCGCAGACCCCGCCGACGAACCCCTCGACGGTGCCGTCGGCGAGCACGAGCGCGGTGTCGCCGGGGCGCACGCTCGTCGGGCGCTGGACCCGCACGACGGTCGCGAAGGCGAACGCCGCGCGCGCGTCACGGAGCTCCCGGGCCCGCTCGGCCAGGGTCGCGGTGATCATTGCGGCGGCGTCGCGTTGCCCTGCATCGCCTCCCACACCCGCGACGGGGTGCACGGCATGTCGATGTGGTCGACGCCGTGGGACTCGTGCAGCGCGTCGATGATCGCGTTGACGATCGCCGGCGGCGACCCGACGGTCGGTGACTCCCCGACGCCCTTGGCGCCGATGGGATGATGCGGCGAGGGGGTGACCGTCGCCCCGAGCTCCCACTCGGGCACCTCGATCGCGGTCGGGATGAGGTAGTCCATGAACGACCCGCCCAGGCAGTTGCCCTGCTCGTCGAAGGCGATCAGCTCCATCAGCGCGATGCCGATCCCCTCCGCCAGGCCGCCGTGGATCTGGCCGTCGACGATCATCGGGTTGATGCGCACGCCGCAGTCGTCGACCGCGATGAACCGGCGCACGTGCACCCGCGCGGTCCCCGGGTCGATGTCGACGACGCAGATGTAGGCCCCGAACGGGAAGGTCAGGTTGGGCGGGTTGTAGACGCAGGTGTCCTCGAGCATCCCCTCGACTCCCTCGGGCAGGTCGCCCGCGCCGTGGGCGGCCATCGCGATCTCCTGGATCGTCTTGGACTGCTCGGGGTCGCCCTTGACGAACCAGCGGCCCCGCTCCCACTCGAGGTCGTCGGGCGCGGCCTCGAGCATGCCCGCGGCGATCAGGCGCGCCCGCTCGCGCACCTTGCGCGCGACGAGCGCCGTCGCGGCGCCGGACACCGGGGTCGACCGGCTGCCGTAGGTCCCCAGGCCGTAGGGGGTGCGGTCGGTGTCGCCGTTGACGACCTCGATGTCCGCCGAGGGGATCCCGAGCTCCTCGGAGACGATCTGCGCGTAGGTCGTCTCGTGGCCCTGCCCCTGGCTCATCGCGCTGATGCCCAGCACCGCCTTGCCGGTGGGGTGCACGCGCAGGTCGGCGCCGTCGTTCATCGCCAGGCCGAGGATGTCCATGTCCTTGCGCGGGCCGGCCCCGACGGTCTCGGTGAAGAACGAGATGCCGATCCCCATCAGCTCGCCCCTGGCGCGCTTCTCGGCCTGCTCGGCGCGCAGCTCGTCGTAGCCCGCCATCTTCATCGCCAGGCGCATCGCCTGCTCGTAGTCCCCGGAGTCGTAGACCCAGCCCGTCTTGCTCGGGTACGGGAACTGCTCGGGCTGGATGAAGTTCTCCAGCCGCAGCTGCGCGGGATCGACCTTCAGCTCGAGCGCGAGCGCGTCGACCATGCGCTCGACGAGGTAGACGGCCTCGGTCACCCGGAACGAGCAGCGGTAGGCCACCCCGCCGGGCGCCTTGTTCGTGTAGACGCCGGTGACGTGGCAGTGGGCCGCCTCCAGGTCGTAGGAGCCCGAGAAGATGTGGAAGAAGCCGGCGGGGTACTTCGTGGGCTGCGCGGTCGCGTTGAACGCGCCGTGGTCGGCGATCACGTGGACGCGCAGGCCGGTGATCTTGCCGTCCTTGGCGCAGATCTGCCCGCGCATGACGTAGTCGCGCGCGAAGCCCGTCGACATCAGGTTCTCCGCGCGGTCCTCGACCCACTTGACCGGCTTGCCGGTGAGGATCGAGCCGACGATCGCGCAGACGTAGCCGGGGTAGACCGGCACCTTGTTGCCGAAGCCCCCGCCGATGTCTCCGGCGATGATCCGGATCTTGTGCTCGGGAAGCCCGGCGACGAGCGCGTACACGGTGCGGTGCGCGTGCGGCGCCTGCGTGGTCGTCCACAGCGTGAGCTGTCCCATGACCGGGTCCATCTGCGCGACCGCGCCGCACGTCTCCAGCGGGGCCGGATGGCAGCGCGGGTAGATCATGTCGCGCTCGACGACCACGTCGGCCGCGTCGAAGACCCGGTCGGCCTCCGCCGCGTCGCCGGCCTCCCAGTCGAAGATGTTGTTGTCGGTCCGCCCCTCCTGGTCGTCGCGGATGACGGGCACGCCGTCGTCGAGCGCGGTGCGCGCGTCGACGACGGCGGGCAGCTCCTCGTACTCGACGTCGATGAGCTCGAGCGCGTCGCGAGCGCTGTAGCGGTCCTCGGCGACCACGAACGCGACCTCCTGGCCCTGGAAGCGCACCTTGTCGGTCGCCAGCACGGCCTGCGTGTCGGCCGACATCGTCGGCATCCAGGCCAGGCCCAGGCCCTCGAGGTCCTTGCCCGTGACGACCGCCTTGACCTTCGGGTGCGCGGCCGCGGCCGTGGTGTCGATCGAGACGATCCGCGCGTGCGCGAGCGGGCTGCGCAGGACGGCGCCGTGCAGCATCCCCGGGAGCTTGAGGTCGTCGACGTAGCGGCCCTGGCCGCGGACGAAGCGCGGGTCCTCTTTGCGGCGCATCGGGCCGTAGCCGATGGTGGGAGGCCCTTCCACGGTCGACATGCTCAGACTCCTTGCGAGTGGGTCGTGGACTCGTGCTCGGCGGCCCAGCGGACCGCCTTGATGATGTTCGAGTAGCCCGTGCAGCGGCAGATCTGGCCGGAGATCGCCTCGCGGATCTCGGTCTCCGAGGGGTCGGGATTCCGGTCGAGCAGCGCGCGGGCGGCCAGCATCATGCCGGGCGTGCAGAACCCGCACTGGAGTCCGTGGCACTCGATGAAGCCCTGCTGCACGGGATCGAGATCGGCCCCGTCGGCCATGCCCTCGACGGTCGAGATCTCGTGGCCGGACGCGGTCGCGGCGAGCATCGTGCACGACTTGACCGGCTCGCCGTCGACCAGGACGACGCAGGCACCGCAGTTGGACGTGTCACAGCCCCAGTGGGTGCCGGTCAGGTCGAGATCGTCGCGGATGAAGTGGACGAGCAGCGTGCGCGGCTCGACGTCGGCGCTGCGCTCCTCGCCGTTGATGGTGACGGTGACCTGCATCAGCTGTCCCCCCTCAGGGCGCGGGTGGTCGCGGTTCGGAGCACGCGCAGCGTGAGCTCGCGGGCGAGGTGGCGCTTGTACTCGGCCGTCCCGCGCTGGTCGGTGGCCGGCGAGCAGTCGCGGGCGGCCAGCTCGGCGGCGGCGGCGAAGGACTCCTCCGACGGCGGCTGGCCGGCGAGCGCGTCCTGCGCCGCGCTCGACACCGGATCCGGGCCGACGGCCGTCAGCGCGATGCCGGCCTGCGCGATCACGCCGCCGTCGATCCGCAGGACGGCGCCCGCCGCGGCGATGGCCCAGTCGCCGTAGCGGCGCTCGACCTTCTCGTAGGCGCTGCCGACGCCGGCGTTCAGCGGGATGCGCACCTCGACGAGCATCTCCGCGTCGCCGACCGCGGTCGCGTACGGGCCGCGATGGAAGTCGAGCATGCTCAGGATCCGCTCGCCGTCCTGACCGCGTATGACGACGCTGGCGCCGAGCGCCGCGCACACCGCGGAGAGGTCCTCGGCCGGGTCGGCCTGGCAGAGCCCGCCGCCGATCGTCCCCCGGTTGCGGACGACGGGGTCGGCGATGACGCGCTCGGCGTCGGTGATGATCGTCGCGCGCCGCGCGAGAAGCTCGCTCTCGAGCAGCTCGCGGTGACGGGTCATCGCGCCGATGCGCAGCTCGCCGTCCTCCTCGCGGATGTACCCGAGCTCGTCGGCCAGGCCGTCGATGTCGATGATGTGCTCGGGCGCGGCGAGGCGCAGCTTCATCATCGGGAGCAGCGAGTGTCCGCCGGCCAGCAGCCGGGCCTCGGGACCCTTGGCCTGCAGCAGCTCCAGGGCGTGGCTCACGCTCGTCGCGCGCTCGTACTCGAACGATGCCGGGATCTGCATGAGGGCGGCTCCTCTGGGGATTGCGATCGTGCGACCAGCGCGCGCGTGACGTCGCCCGCGGTCGGCGGCCGACCGTCTCAGGGGTAGGATCGCCGTGTCAAGCACCGATGAAGCAAACGGTTCATCGTGACCCTGCGCCAGCTCCTCACGTTCGCCACGGTCGCCCGGCTCGGTTCGGTGCAGGCTTCGGCGCGCGAGCTCGGGATCAGCGAGCCCGCCCGTCTCCGCCGCGGTCGGCACGCTGCGCAAGGAGTTCGGAGACCGGCTGTACCGCCGGGAGGGGGGCGCGCTCGTCCTGACCCCGGCGGGGCGTCACCTCGCGTCGCTGGCGGCGGAGATCACCGATCTCGCGGACCGCGCACGCCACGCGGACGACGAAGGCGGCCGCCGCCTCCATGTGGCCGTCACGGTTGACGTCGAGGAGCACGTCGTCGCGCCGCTGCTGGCCGCCTTCACCGACCGCGAGCCGAACCTGAACGCGACGGTGGGCGTCGAGTCGCCCGAACGCTTCGCCGACCTGCTGGTCCATCGCCGCGCCGACATCACCCTCGGCCCGCGGCCCGCGGTGCACGGGCACCGCCCGCTCGTGGCGGTCGCGTTCCTGCGCTTCCAGCTGGCGATCGTCGCGTCTGCCGCGCACCCCCTCGCCGGAGAGGCGACGATCGAGCCGGCGGTGCTGGAGCGACAACCGTGGTGCGTGGGCCCGGGCGGGGTCGGGCGCGACACCGCGATCGGCCGGCTTCATGCGAGCGCGCGGATCACCCCGGCCGACGTGCGCGCCTTCCCCAGCGATGCCGCCGCGCTCTCGGCGGTGGCGGCGGGCGACGGGATCATGCTCACGCTGGCTCACGCCGCCCTCCCCGAGCTGCGGCGCGGGGCGATCGTGCGCATCGGCGTCGCGGGGACGCCGATCCACGACCAGTGGTACGCGACCACGCTGGACGAGCCCTCGTGCCTCACGGCGGCGCTCGCGCTGCGCCGCTTCGCGACGAGTGCGGAGGCGATCCAGGCGATCTCCGCGACGCGACGCGGAGTCCCGGCGGCGAGGGTCCGCCCGCCCGTGCACGCCACGTTGTGGCAGTCGGTGGCGCGAAGACGCGGATAGCGGCCTTCGCCCCGGCCCGGACTCAGCGGCCGGACTGCCGGATCCGTTCCATGGCGTCGTCGGGGAACAGCTCGCGGGGATACACGGAGACCAAGGCGACGCCGTGCAGGCGCAGGAACACGAAGTCTCCCCGCGGGGTTACGGAACCGATCGCCTGGTAGTTGAGGCGCGACGAGGAACGCGGACTGCGGGACACCATCTCGCGCTCGCCGAAGCCCGACTCGATGACCGCACCGTCGTAGAGCCGGACCTTCGCGTCCCGCAGCGCCCGGAGGTAGACAAGCGCCGCGAGGCACAGCGCGATGACAGAGGTCGGGATGGTCGCCCAGACGAGGCCCCAGGCGACCCGGGTACCCAAACCGTATCGCGGGTCGATCCCGCTGCCGAGGATCATCGCGAAGAGCATCAGGACGCCCGCGTGGAACACCCACACGCCCCTCGGCCGGTGCGCGTATCCGACGTACGCGCGGGCGAACCTCCGTCGCTTGTCCGCGTCGGCGACGTAGCTGTTCGTGTACTCGATGGGCTCGGTCACGTCGGGTGGGTCGCTTCGCGGCGACCGCGCCGAGCGGGGGAACCGGGACTCGAACCCGGATTCACGGTTTTGGAGACCGCGCGCATAGCCATTAACTCATTCCCCCGGCGCGGGGATGATAGACGGCCCGTCGGGGCCTCGGGGTCGGCGACTCGGACGCGCCACCGACCCCGGAGCCGCTGCTGCTACCCGGCCCGCGCGGACAGCCTGCGCGCCGAGGCCGGCTTGAACCGGTCGCTGCCCAGGAACCTGACCTGGACAGTAAGCCGGCCGCGTCCCAGCCGCCGCTTGATCCGGAACGTCACCCGGGCGCGGTAGGAGCAGTCCGCTCGCAACGTCACCCTTCGGGTGGAGATGGTCTTGGTCCCGGCCTTCCACTGGACCGACACACGGCCGCCACGGCAGCCGGACGCGCCGATCCCGGCGGGCCGGCGGACGCGCCCGCTCACCGTGAAGGTGTACGGAATCCGGCGGTCCCGGCGTGGCCGCACCGTAGCCGTGACGCCCGCGACGCTGACGCGCGGCGGCCTAATCGTCCTGACCACGGTTACCGGCGGCGTGGACATGAACGCGTAGATGCGGCCCGCATCGAGGACGCCGTTCTCGTTGAAGAACGGAGCGCCGGCGAGGTAATCGGGATCGCCGTCACCGTTCAGGTCGCCGGGCGCGACGCTCGTGAAGCCCAGCGACGGGCCTCCGTCGCCCGGCACGTTGGGCTGGCGGTCGGCCTCCGGCAGTTCGAGCGACTTCAGCAGCGATCCGTTGCGCCCGTCGAAGACGTACGTCCCGCCGTTCTGGTCGCCGTCGCCGTGCGGCGCCTGCCCGATGTAGAGGTCGGGGGTCGCGTCGCCGTTGTAGTTCGTCTTCGACATCGAGAAGCCGAACGTGCCCCCCATGCTCGGCGTCGGGTCGTCGATCGTGTAGATCAGCCTGCCGTCCGTGCCGCTGAACACCCAGCCGCGGCCCTGGTTGGTGCCGGCCGGCCCGGCCTGCTGGAAGCCGTGGGCGTACAGGTCGGGGGCACCGTCGCCGTTGACGTCGCCCGGTGAGTCCGGTGCCGCGTCCTGGAACCCGAAGAAGGCTCTCGCCTGCGGCTCCGGGTCGTCGATGCGCAGCAGCACGGTCCCGTCCTTGCCGCTGAACAGGTACATCCTGCCGATGCCGTTGTACGTGCCGGCGTCGACGAGCTGATCGGCGACGCCGTCGCGATTGGTGTCGCCGGGGCCCTGGACGGAGATCCCGAGCTGTCCGCAGTTGGTCGCACACGACGCCCCCTGCTGGTCGGCGGCAGGCAGGTCGAGCGTGCGCACGCGCGCACCCGTGGCGCCGTTGAACACGTAGGCCTGCCCCTGGTCCTTGCGGCAGCCCGCGGGAACCGGGGTGACGTCGCCGCACCCGGCGGGCACGTCGCTGCCTGAAGCGCCGATCACGATGTCCGCCACGCCGTCGCCGGTGACGTCCCCGGCGCGGCCGATCCGCGAGCCGAAGCGCGCTCGGTTGGCGGGGGTGCCCTGGGGGTCGGGGTTGTCGAAGACTCGGAGCACCCTGCTCGTCGTCCCGCTGAACGCCCATGCCTTGCCCTGGCCCTCGTTGCAGCCGTTGGGCTCCGGGGCGCCGCAGGGAGCGGTGTTGGGCACGCCGTTCTTCGCGCCCGTGTAGACGTTCTGGGCGTCGGTGCCGACGACGACGTCGTCCTTGCCGTCGCCGTTCAGATCGCCCGGAACCGAGATGTAGAAGCCGAACTTCGCTCCCGACGGCACGCCGGTGTCCGAGTCCGGAAACCCAAACGCCGTTCCGCCCTGGGGCTCGGGCGAGTCGATCGTCCGAAGGATCGACCGATCCTTGCCGCTGAGCAGGTAGACGCGACCCTGGTCGGGATACTGCCCGTCAGCGGACGGTGTCGAAGTCCAGATGTCCTTGACGCCGTCGGCGTTCATGTCGTCGGACACGACCAGGCGCTCGCCCCATCGCCCGCCCGGCTGAGGCTCGGGATTGGGGGTCGCGAAGGGCCGGAACACCGTCGACGGCGTCGCCGCGCTCGCGACCGGAGTCAAAGCACCTGCGCCGAGCAGCGCGAGCGTGAGGAACAGCGGGATACGTCTGGGCATGAATTCCCTCTTACATCGAATTGAGCAAATAACCGTAATCCGGCGCCCTACCCACAGGAGCCCGCGATGTACCATTCCCCGGGGCCGGCGGGTGTGAGTGACTCCTGCGGAGATATGCGGGCGGAGGGACTCGAACCCCCACGGCTTGCGCCACCAGGACCTAAACCTGACGTGTCTGCCAGTTCCACCACGCCCGCGGATCGCCCATGATGCCTGAAGGCGCGGCTAGCCGGCCGACAAGTGGGGGGCGGGGATGTTCATGCGGCCGGCTCCTGGTCGCGGTCCGCGCCAAGTGGGATCAAACCGGCTGGGATTACCGCGCGTACCGATCGGTGTGCGAGGTCGCACTGCCAGCGCCAGGTGCCGCAGTGCACTCGCAGGGAGCCAATCGACGTCTCGGCGACGACGGTCGGCTGCCCGCACGTCAGGCAGGGCACGGCGATAGGGTTCGGGAATCGCATCAGGGCACCTCCCACAC
>Ga0136632_10000577_pt1 | contig 11053 bp, 7 predicted proteins | sample AntDrymUQ6112106_2_FD_104670 | JGI IMG/M metagenome (GOLD analysis project Ga0136632, IMG submission 104670) | Polar desert sand microbial communities from Dry Valleys, Antarctica - metaG UQ611 (21.06) | ecosystem: Environmental > Terrestrial > Soil > Desert | place: Antarctica: Dry Valley...
CTGGGTGGCCGAGGCCCTGTATCGCATGTGGCTGAACGGCGTGAGTCTCGTCACGTGGCTCTTGATCCGCGACCAGCCGCTCGGCACCAGCTACCTCCAGTCCGGCCTCTTCTACCGCGGGAAGACGATCCAGCAAGACCGCCCGAAGCCGGCATTACGCGCCTTCCGCTTCCCCCTCGTCGCCTTCGTCGAAGGAGACCGCGTGCGCGTCTGGGGCCGCACCCCTGCGGGCAAGCCGGGGCGCGTCGTCGTCGAGCAGTCGTTCCGCGGCGGCTGGAAACGACTCGGCCTCCTAGAGAGCGGCCGGAACGGCATTTTCGGGCGACTGTTTCGCACCGGCACGACCGGCTACGTCCGTGCTCGCCTCACCGACGGAACCGACCGCGCCGTCCCCTTCTCGCTGAAGCCGGTTCCAGATCGCTTCTTCACACCGTTTGGCGCCGTCGATCTCGAGCCGTAGACGGGAGCAGAGGTCGACTATCGCCGGCCTGAATAGGAGACGTCTCGAGCCAATTTAGGGTGTGGCAGAAAGCCCTCCATCCCGAGAGCGACTGGTCACTCGAGTGCGTCGAGACAGAAGGGCGAGTCCGGGCGGACTGGGCCATAGGGGACGCTCGAGGATGAAGTGGTGTGTCAGGCCCGGATGAGCGGCGATCCACTCATCGAGTGCTCGGCGGACACCTCCCTTGCTGGTCGGATCGTACTCGCGCGCGTTCACTGAAGCGTCGTGGATGAGAAGAATCCCGTGATCGGCGAGCCACCCACCGGGCAGGAGGAGAAGGTCGAGTTCCTGAAGCGTCTCTTCGTAGGCATGCGACGCGTCCAGATAGATCAGGTCGAATGGTGCCGCCTCAGCCATCACGGATTCCGTCTTCTCCCCCGTCGAGTAGTCGTCGATGAAGTCGATCCAGCTGAGCACATCGGCTTGCTTGGCCGACTCGCGGGCGAGTGAGTGACTCTGGGTGTCGGGATCGACCGTTATCAGATGGCCTCGGCCGTTCTGGGCGAGCGTGTCCGCGACCAGGATCGCGGAGTAGCCGATCAGCGTTCCGAGCTGAAGCAACCGAATCGGCTGCGTCGTTCGGACAAGCATCCACAGCAGGTTGAGCGTTGCGGGATCGGTGGCCCCCGGGAACTCGTCATGATCGATGATCTCCTCCAACACTGCGCGTGCACTCGGACGTGTGAAGGCAAGACAGAAGCTGTCGCGGCGAAAGCCCGCGCGCAGTTCGTCGAGACTTTCGATCACGCTCTCGCCTCGTGGCCGGAGCGATGTCCGAGCGGCTCCAGGCGGGCGAAGCAGGTTCGAAGCAACGCCTGCTCGAACATGGTGGCGGTTCTGTCCCACGTGCGAGTCTCGGACTCTGCCGCTCCGCGGGTCCCAAGACGCACCCGCAGGTCTCGATCATCGACGAGGCGAATGACCGCGTCGGCGAGAGCGCCAGGCTCGAACTCCGCCACCAGACAATTCCTATCCCGATCGACCATCGAGGTCACATTCGGAAGATCGAGATCAACGACGGCGCAGCCACATGCCATTCCCTCGTACGGAACATTCGAGATGTTTGTGAGCGAGAACGTGAGCAGGATATGAGAGTCGTTCATTGCCTCAGCCACTGATGATGCATCGAGGACACCAAGATTGCGGAACTCGAACGGGACACGACCAAGCTCCTGGGTGCTTGTGCCAAAGAAGACGATCTCGACGTCCGGCCTAACCTCCTTGATGCGTCGCAGCGCCTCGATCCCGACGTCGTATCCGCGACGTCGCAGGCTCGGTCTCGCAAAGAAGAGCACCCGTATGGGCTCGCCACGGTGGTCTGGTGGCGTGGCCAGCTTGAAGCATGGATCCAGGGCGAAATCAACGAGCTCAGACGGGACGCCGGAGGAATCCCTCAATCGCTCCGCCAGATGCTTCCCGAGACAGATATGGCGTAGGGGAAGCCGATAAGATCGCTCGGCCGCTCGGTATCTCGAGTCAGCTGGTTCATAGAACTCCGGCTCGAAATCCTGAATGAAGTAGCCTTTGAAGAGAGAATGACTATGTTCAGCCACAACCGCCGCCGTAGGCCAGTGCGTAGCGATGCTGATATCCGCAGGCGCGATCTCTTCGTGCCCGAGAAGCACTTCCGCACGCACCGGTATGCGAAATTCCTTCTCGATGAATCGTCGAATCTGGGTGACATTAAACCCGCTCAGGTGGGCGTGAGGTTGGACGTACAGATGCTGAATGTGTCCGCGGTCGCCGAGCGCAGTAGCAATCCGGAAGATATTTCGATACCCGCCGCTGTTCTGTGCGATCGGCGCCTGCATGATCCAGTTAATAGTCAGCGGATCAGCATCGCGAGTGGGCAGTAGGTCGCGCAGCGTCTCGTAATAATCGGCTGCTCGAGCGCAAGTCGTGTGCCGGGCGAGCACGTCACGCCTAGCCTGTTCGCCCACCTGCCGCCGGAGATCCGAGTCATCGACGAGAGCGAGCAACTTGCGCTCCCAAGTGTCTGCACCTTCGGCTAGGAAACCGTTCTCACCGTCCTGTATCACCCGCTCGAAGTCGGGCCTTGGACTCGCGATCGTCGGGATGCCGACAATACCGGCCTCTATCCACTTGATGCTGCTTTTCGACTCGGTGAAAGGGTTAGCCGGTTCGAGCGGGGCGAGGTTGACATCGATGCCCGCCTGCGATCTCGCCAGTCGCCGCCAGCTCTGTGTCGGCAGGCGTTCTACCCGATCGGAGAGACGTTCGAAGCGCGGGTCGACGATGAGCGGCCCCACGATCCGAAGCCGCGCCTGGGGACGCGCATCGAGGACCTTGAGCAGCCCGTCGGCCGCCTCAGCGAAGTCGCGCTTATGGGTGTTAGTCCCGCTCATGTAGCCGATCGTCACGTGACCGGCGAGCCGCGTTTCACCAGGCTTTGCACGGAGTACGGCTTCCGCGGCCTCGGTCATCTCGCGGCTTGCGACGTTCGGCGCCACAACCACGCGATCGTGGACATCGGCGGCCAGACGCTGAAGAGCCGCCGTACTGACCACGACGGCATCGCACTCGCGCATCGTGCGCCGGTACCGGTGGAGCCCTTCTCGGTACAGCTTCACTTCGTCCTGTGGCAGATCCTCGAGCGCAGAGACGTAATCCGGGACGTTGAGATCGAAGACGAGATCATCGGTGTCGAACAGAACCGGCTTACCGAGCGCGCGGGTCCGCTCGAAGAAGACTTCGACATCGCTTCCCCACGGGACGCGATGGAGGACAAACGACGTGTATCGATCGACGGCAGCAGTCAAATCGATCTTCCCGAAGACACCGATATGCGTCGTCGCGCCGAGAAGCTGCAGTTGCTCCGCCTGATGGTCGCAGCGGTACCTGCGGGCGACCTCGGGCGCGCCCGACAAGAAGAGCACAGCGGCGCCGTTCTGGGAGGCGCTTGAAACCGCGGCGACGTGAGCCACGTGCGGTTTCGGCAAGATGCGGCGAATGGCGCGGAGCGGTCGCGTCACTCGCCAACTCAGAGTTGCGTCGAGCGCGCCTAAGTGCTCGATGAGGCGACGGTTCTCGACCCGAAGGAGCGCTCGCTCGTCCTCGGCCTCCTCGAACAGCCGATTTCGCGACTCGAGCTCGGCCTCAAGGAGGTAGATGGCACGCTCGGAGGAGAACCGCTCATCGCTGAAAGCATCCTCCAGTTCCCGAAGCCGGCCTTCTGCGAGATCGCGGTCGCGCTCGGCAAACTCGAGTCGCTCCTCGCGACGCGTCAACTCGTCCGCAAGCCGCGCTAGCTCCGCACCCAATGACGCTATCCGGTCTACGTGCTCTCGCAGCCGATCTTCCGTGTCAGCCACATCGCGGTCTGCGTGGCTCCCGGTCATGCGATTCGGAGCGTTCGGTCGACGCGAACTGACATCGGCCGCGGATTCTAGACGGCATGATGCGATCATCAGGCGTAAGACGCGTGCGTATGACCAACCCCGCGCCGCCGTCACATGCCGGCGGCGGACGTCGCCGTAGGCTGCCGCCCCGAGCTGGCGCCGCAGCTCGCTGTCCTCGACTAGCCGCGCGATGTGCTGGTGCCATTCGCTGGCGCGTGACGCGAGGAAGCCGTTCGAACCGTCTTGGATGACACGTTCGTAGTCCCCAAGGCGGCTCGCGACGGTGGGGGTCGCGACCAGCCCCGCTTCGAGGTACTTAACGCAGCTTTTCGCAGTCGCGAAAGGGTTGTTCGGCACGAGCGGCGCCAAATTGACGACATTGCCGTGAACGAGCTCGGGCAAGCGCGCGCGCGGCTGATAGTCGACTCGCTCGACTCGCTCGTCGAACCGGTCGAAACGTTCGTCGAGCATGAGGTAGCCGATGACGCGGAGGCGAAGATCGGGGAAGCGCTCGAGGGCGAAGAGTAGGGCGTCCGCCGCCACGAGGAAATCACGATCGTGCGTTGGCGTCCCGCTCATGTATACGATCGTCGTCTCGCCCGGGCTTCCGCAACCACGCGCGGAACGCATCGCAGCGTCCGCCTCTGCGACCATCTCGGTGCCGACCATGTTCGGGAGCACCGCGACTCGATCATTGAAACGACGTGCGAGTGCCGCGAGTGAACGCGTGCTCGCGATCGCTCCGGCGCAGGCTGCTAGTGTCCGCCCCTGCCGCTCGAAACTCTCCCGGCGTTCGTCCACGGTGAAACCGGGCGGCCAACCCACAAGCGATGCGGCCGCGGCGTCGAACACATAGTCGTCGGTGTCGTAGATCGCGGGCTTGCGGAGTCGTCTAGCGCGCTCGATGAATCGAGCCACGTCGGGGTCGTATGCCACGCGATGCAGGACGAAGCAGTCGTAGTCTGCAAGCATCGCGTCGAGATCGACGTCCTCGATCGCCGCCATGGCAGTGTCGACGCCAAGCGAAGCGATCGCCTCGGCGCCATACTCGCAACGGTATCGGCGAGTGTCGCCGGCGGTGCCGGAGAGATAGAGAAGGCTACGCCCTCGCCACCATGCTTCCGTTTCCTCGCTCACACCGAGGCACGCAGGCTGTTGTGCCCCCGGTAAAGCGCGACAGTGTCGTGCGCGCCGCCGATCGCCTGCACGCTGCCGAACGCAAGCAGAAGCACCCGGTCGCAAAACCGAAGAACCGATTCCAAGTCGTGGCTGACGAAGATGACAGTCTTGCCCGCCTTGCGCATGCCGTCGAACGTGTCGAAGCACTTCTCTTGAAAAGCCTGGTCGCCCACTGCGAGCACCTCGTCGAGAAGGAGAATGTCGAAGTCCACTTGGATCGCGATCGAGTAGGCGAGGCGCAGAAGCATCCCTGAGGAGTAGTTCTTCAGCCTCTGATCCACGAATCGCTCCAGCCCGGCGAACTCGACGATGTCGTCAAAGCGCACGTCGAGCTCGCGGCGGGAGAGCCCGAGCAGAGTCCCGTTGACGCGGACATTGTCGCGTGCGTTCAACTCCATGTTGAACCCGACGCCAAGCTCGATGAACGGCGAGAGCAGGCCGGTAATGTGGACGCTGCCGGTTTCGGCGCGATAGATTCCGGCGAGGATTTTCAGCAGCGTGCTCTTACCGCTCCCGTTCGGGCCGATGATGCCGAAGAACTCGCCACGCTCGACGGAGAAGGAGACGTCGTCGAGCGCGCGCTGTGTCTCGTACGTCGTTCGCGTGAACGGGTGGAGGAAGTGCTCCTTGAAGGTTGTGACTTGCTGGTGCGGCAGCCGAAACGCCTTCGAGACGCCCATGACTTCGACGGCGGGTGTTGTCATACTCGCTCCGCGAACCACGGCTCCTGCCGCTTGAACGTGATGATGCCGAGCACGAACACGGCCAGTGTGATTCCGATCGGGAGCAGCCGGCCGGCGGAGGAATTGAAGGCTTCGGTTGCCGTGATCCGGTTCGGCGCGAGATCCTGGTAGAGCACGATTGCACGCACGTCCTGCAGGATCTGTGTGAGCGGGCTCAGGAAGGCGATTGACCGCGCCCACGAGGGCAGAAACCCGATCGGATAGATAATCGGCGTCGCGTACAGGATGAGCTGGATTGCAAGCTCCCAGATCTGACCGATGTCGCGGAAGCGCACGAAGAGCGCCGCCAGCATGAGCGAGACCCCGAGGACGAAGACGTAGAACTGAAGGAGCAAGGGCAGGAGCAGAAACCAGTGCAGCGTGGGCGGGATCCGGTTCCAGGCGACGAACGCGGCCACGACAAAGAGGTTGACGCTGAACGTGATCCCGGCACCGAGCGTGACCGAGACGGGGATGATCAGCCGCGGAAACGACATCTTGCGCAAGAGGCTCTCTCGAGCGACGATTGACGTCATCGCGAGGCTCGTCGCGTCGGCGAAGAAGGTGTACAGCACGATCCCGATGAGCAACGCAAGCGGGTAGTACTGCGAGATCTCGCCGAGCCGGAAGACCTTGGCGAAGACGAGGTAGAGCATCGTGAAGAGCGCGAGCGGCTTGATCACCGACCACACGTAGCCAAGGGCGGAACCGGAGTACTTCAGCTTGAAGTCCACGCCGGCAATTACCCTGAGGATGCGGAGGTTGTGGAGGAACCGCCGCCGACGTGCTTGGCGGCCGGCCGATCCAGCAGGAGCCGTCGTCGCCATGGCGGGCTAGGGTACCGAAGCCCTACTGGGCGACCGACCAGCACTTCGTCTGCCCGCCGCACGCGCGACGAGGCGCTGAGCCATCCCCTGGGCTCCGTGCAGCTCGAGACCGATCCGCAGGCGAAGCCAGAAATACTCCCTGACCCCCAGGCGCGCGGTCGGACGGATAGACGGCGCCGTCGCGCTCGCCAACCGCAAGAGCGGCCGGAGGACCAGAGACCACTCGAACAGCGGTCGCAGTTCGGCTGCCGCCCGGCGCACGTTCTCGAGCTCATCGCTCGCATCGACCAAGCCCCCGATTGCCGCGATCCAGCCGTCGACGTCTCCGAACCCGACCGACCGCCCGGCCCCTGCTGCAACAATCCGATCTCCCAGCGTGTCGCCACATGTGGTCACAAGCGGCAACCCCGCCCAAAGGCAGTCCAAGAGTCGGGTCCGAAATGAGAACCGCGTCTCGACGTCGTCGAAGTGCGCCGACACGGCTAGATCTGCTTCCAACAGGTACCGACCCCGCTCGGCGTAGGGCACCCAACCGGCATTGAAGAAGACCTTCTTGTCGAGAAGCCCTAGTTGCTCCGCAAGCGCGATCGCCTTCACTGCCATCGCCATCTCGGGCACCCCAGGATTCGGGTGCTTCAGGCCGAGGAAGTAGAGTCGCAGATCGTCCCGCCACCGCGAGAGCTCGTGTACGGCCCGAATCACCGTCAGCGGGTCGAACCAGTTCCAGACCCCACCGGGCCAGAGCAGGATCTTGTCGGTGCCGCCGATCCCCGGTACGACGCCCCTGAGCGCCGGGCCGGGGGCCGGCGGCTGCGGGTCGAGACCGAACGGGACGACGTCGATCAGGCTCCGGAGAGCAGGATCGCGCGCATACTGCTCATGGTCGACGCGACCCAGCGTCAGCAGGGCTCCGAGCCAGAAGTCTCGTTGCCTCTCGCTCGCACAGACGAACGCATCCCCGGTTGCGAGCGTGACCTTCTGGGTCAAGTTGTTCAGCCGGGAAGTCACGGTACGAAACGACGTGGTGCGCTCGCGTGCGTCGAGCGCCAGCTGCTCGAGAGGCAGCGGCGCGTAGAGGTCGTAGATGGTGCGCGTCCGCGACCGAGCCAGCGTGATCATCGTCGGCACCGGCAACCGCTGCGCCACCACGAGGTCGAAGCCGCGGACCCGGGGCGTCATCCGGTCCGGGTCCCACGGGTTGTCGTGAACGATCTCGACCCGCTCGTCGACGAGATCGCTCTCGAACGGCACGACCAGTGTCACCTCGTAATCCTGAGCGAGCTCGACCGCAATCCGGTAGGAGCGGATGCCCGGTCCCGCCATGACGCTGCCGACATGGTCGTTCGAGACCACCAGCGCCCGGCGCCTCATCAGGTCATCCCCGACAGTACCCACTGGAAATGGGCAGCCGAGGGGCGGGTGCGGTGGCGGAGGCGCAGGATCTGCAGAAGCTCACGCGAGATCGCCAGCAGCGCGGGCGCCACGATGCGGGGGTGCACGGGCAGCCGCAGCAGCTCCCCGATAACGACCCTCGCCGCCGCCGCGGCAGGCAGGCATTTCAGCGCGAAGCGGATGAGATTGTGGTGCGACGAAGCGAGCCGCTTGGGCAATGCCTGGGTCGACGTCACCGCTCCGACCCGGTGCCGCACGGTCGCGGCCGGTACGTACACGGTCGGCCAACCGCGCAGCCACGCCCGCCAGCACAGGTCGAGATCTTCCCATTCCATGAAGAAGGTCTCGTCGAAGCCGCCGAGCTCGACGAACATCTCGCGGCGGACGAGCATCGCGGCGCCGTTCGCGGCGGCCGTCGGAACGACCTCGGTTCCCTCCACGACGTGATCGAGGTGAAGGCCCGGGATGAACTCCCGAAGCAGGCGGCCACGGCTGATCGTCGTTCGGGCGTGGATCGTCCGGGCGCCGCCCCAGTCGAGCTGGCGGGGGTCGGCCGCGAAGCGCCGAGCATCCCGGTCGAGCTCGCCCGCCAGCCGCTCGAGGCAGTTCCCATCGTAGGCGACATCGTTGTTCGAGAGCAGAACGTACTCCGCGCGGGTCGCCTCCAGGCCGCGGTTGTAGAGAAACGCGAGCCCGCGATTCTGCGCTTCGATCACGCGCGCCCCATGGGCGCGAGCGACATCGCGGCTGGCGTCCCGCGAGGTTGCGTCGACGACGACGACCTCGCTGGCAACGCGCGTCTGAACAGCGACGCTGCGGAGGCAATCGGCCAGGTATCGCTCTCCCTCGTAGTTCCCGACAACGACCGCGATCTCAGGCACCGTTGAGATCCTCGAGGATCGGGGCGAGCCTGCGGCGCAGTGCCTCGGGCGCGTGCTCGCGCTCCACGTAGGCGCGGCCACTCGCGCGCATCCGGGCGAGACGGGCGGGATCGCGAAGCAGCTCGACGACGGTCGATGCGAGCATCGGTGCATCGAACCCCGGCAACACGACCCCTCCACCAGAGTCCCGGACGAGCGCTTCCGGTCCACCGCAAGGAGTAGTCACGACCGGAACGCCCGCGGCGAGCGCTTCGGCGGCCACGATCCCGAACCCTTCCTGGAGGGACGGGAGAACGAAGATGGAAGCCGACCGAAGCACGTCCGCCACCGAGCTCACCTCACCAAGCGCGTCGGCGCCTCGCGGCAGACGCCCGGAAGGCGCTCGGCCGGCGAGCCATAGCCTCGCTTCGGGCAGCTCCCACTGGATCGACGGCCACGCTCCGAGCAGGAGCCCAAGGTTCTTTCGCGGATCGTCTCCGCGTCCGACGAACACGACGACGGGCCGCTCGAGTCCGGCGATCCAATCTTCCTCCGCTCCCGGCAGGAAGCGATCGACGTCCACCGGGATCGGCAGAACACCGACACGATCCTCGGGTAGCCCGGCGGCGCTAGCGAGGGACCGGCGCGAGCCGGCGCTGGTGGCGAAAAGCCGGGCGGCCCCCCTCAGGACGCGTCGCTCGAGCCGCCGCAACAGAGGCGCGTTCAGGTCCAGGGCGAGGCGACGCAGGCGGGTGAGGCCGGGGCGGCTAGCCGCCCACTCTGATTCGAGCCCGGTACCGATCCACGCGGCGTACGGCCGCCGTGAGCACACCGCGCCGTAGCCGTAGGAAGCAGCGGCCGCGACGACCCAGAGGGTTCCGGCGTCCGCGAGGCGCCGTCGGAGCCGCCGAGCCTGAACAAGGTGATTCATCGAGTCGACGAAGGGGAGGTACGGCGGATAGACCACGCATGGCTTTCGGTTCAACTCGCGGGAGGCGCGGAGGAACGCGTCGAGCTGCGCGGCGGCACCCCCGCCAAACCGCGGGTCCTGTGTCAGGACTGCCAGATCAGCGGACGAGGCGCTGATAGATCTCCTCCTGACGCGGCACGATGGCCTCCCATGACAGCTGGCGCGCGACGTCGCGGGCCGCTGCCCCCAACTGCTCACGCAGAGGGGCGTCTCCGAGAAGGCGCGCGATCGCCTCCCGGATCGCCGAAGGCTCGTAGGGCACCACACAAGCCGCGCCCTCGCGCAGCAGGTCGGCAACGCCACATCGGTCGGTGATCACGATCGCGGTGCCGGCAGCGGCTGCCTCGGCAGCAACCATGCCGAAGTTCTCGTGCCTCGAGGCGAGCACGAAGATGTCGGCGTCTGCGTACATCACGAGGGGCGGCAAGAGCCCGGACGGCTCGAGCAGATGAACGCGCTCGGCGACGCCGAGGCGGTCGCGAAGGCTCGTCAGCTCGCGCATCAGACCGTGCCCGCCATCCGGTCCCACGATCGCGAGGTGGACACCGGGGAGCTCGGGCAGCGCCTCGACGAGAAGCTCAAGTCCCTTACCACGTGCGACGCGGCCGACCGAGAGCAGTAGCGGCGCGTCGGGGTCGATGCCGAGGCGGCCTCGAAGCGCACCGGCTGCGCCGTCGATCGGTGCGGGGAACCCGTTCGGCCGAATCACGATTCGCTCCCGACGGACACCGCCGAGGAGAAGCTCCCGGCGCTCGACCTCCGATGTCGCGAGCGCCACCTGCGCCCCGGTCGCCACGCGTCGGTACAGCGTCGCATCGAGCACGCGTTTCAACGACATCTTGCGGAGCTTCGGCGCGAACATCCCGAGCGGCTCGAAGACGTATGGAACGTGACGGATCCGTGCCCAAGCGGCTGCTGCTGTGCCGACGAAATCTCGATAGCCGAAGACGTGGAGCACGTCCGGCTCGCTCCGCTCGAGCGCGAACGGGACCAGCGGGGTGATTCCCATCCACCTGTAGCGAGCCGGCGTACCCAGATAGTGAACTCGCGCTCCATCGACCTCGCTGATCCTCGAGCGCAGGCGCGGGCGGATGCCAAGGTCGACGAGGCTCGTGGTGTAGACATCCACCTCGTGTCCCCGTTCCACCAGACCCTTCGCGAGGGCGCGAAAGACCGGGATCGGACCGCCGAACGCAAGGGCCGGCCATAGGCCGGCGTGGCAAACGCGATCCGCATCCGGGC
>Ga0136632_10000578_pt1 | contig 11053 bp, 11 predicted proteins | sample AntDrymUQ6112106_2_FD_104670 | JGI IMG/M metagenome (GOLD analysis project Ga0136632, IMG submission 104670) | Polar desert sand microbial communities from Dry Valleys, Antarctica - metaG UQ611 (21.06) | ecosystem: Environmental > Terrestrial > Soil > Desert | place: Antarctica: Dry Valley...
CCGGGTTCTACGACTGCCGCTAGAGCCCGATCTGCTTCGCCAGGATCTCCTTCATGATCTCGTCGGTGCCCCCGCCGATCGGGCCCAGGCGCAGGTCGCGCGCCACGCGCTCGATCTCGTATTCCTTCATGTAGCCGGCGCCGCCGTGGATCTGCAGGGCGTCGTCGGCCACCTCGTACGCCGCGCGCTGGGTCGCCAGCTTGGCCATCGTCACCTCGCGGGTGGCGTCGTGGCCCTCGTGGAACAGGCGCAGGGCGTGGTAGGTCATCGAGCGCCCGGTCTCCAGCTTCAGCGCCATCTCGGCGATCTTGTGGCGTAGCGCCTGGAAGCGGCCGATCGGGCGGCCGAAGGCGTTGCGCTCCATCGCGAAGGCAATGGTCTTCTCGAGCACCTGCTGCATCGAGCCCACCGCGCCCAGCGCCATCAGCAGCCGCTCCCACTGGAAGTTGGCCACGATGAGGTAGAAGCCCTTGTTCTCCTCGCCGAGCAGGTTCTCCTCGGGCACGAACACGTCCTGGAAGGCCAGCTCGGCGGTGTCCGAGGCGTGCCAGCCCATCTTCTCCAGCTTCTTGGAGACCGTGAAGCCCTCCATGCCCTTCTCGATCAGCAGGAAGGACAGGCCGGAGTGGCCGCCCTCCTGGGTCGTCTTCACGGCGGTGACCACGAAGTCCGCGCGCACGCCGTTGGTGATGAACGTCTTGGACCCGTTGACCACGTAGCCGCCGTCCACCTTCTCGGCCCTGGTGGTAATCGAGGCCACGTCGGAGCCGGCGCCCGGCTCGGTGATGCCCAGGGCGGCGATGCTCTCACCGCGGATCGCGGGCTCGAGGAAGCGCTTGTGCTGGTCGGGGGTGCCGAACCGAAACACCGGTGGCGTGGCGATCCCCGTGTGGGCGCCGATGCCGGCGGCCACGCCACCGGAGCCACAACCCGCCAGCTCCTCGCAGAACACCGCATCGTGTACGTGATTGCCGCCCTCCCCCCCAAGTGCCTCCGGATACTTGAGACCCAGGAAGCCCACCTCGGCGAGCTTCGGGAACACCTCGTCGGGAAACCAGCGCGCGTCCTCCCATTCGGTGGCGTGAGGGCGCAGTTCGTTGGCCACAAAGCGCCGCACAGACTCACGCAGCTGTTCGTGCTCCTCCGTGAACGGCGGGATCGGCCGTGCCGGCCGCGCCGCCGGGACACCCTTGGAGAACTCGCGCGCGGTGCTCACAGCGTTGAGTGTCCCCGGCCTTCGTGGTCGAAGCCCAGCAGGTCTCCGCTGGGGTTCTTGGCCCCGCCGTGGTGGTATGCGCGCACCTCGGCGATCCGTCCGTCGCGAAACTCGAACCACTCCGTCCCGCGGTCCAGCCGGCGCTCGCCGGAGGCCGGGTCGCGCCAGGTCATCGTCCACTCGATCACCACGCGCTCGCCGTCATCGACGGCATCCTCGATCGCCCACTGGCCGTCGATGTTCTCCACGGCCCAGTTGGTGTGCTCCCCGATGGTGCGCGCTCCCTCGTGGGGACCCAGCCGGGTGTAGTAGTGCGTGGCGTCGTCGGTGAAGTGCTCGGCCACCCGGCTCGCGTCGCCGGTGTTCAGCGCCTCGTAGTAGGAGCGCACGTGGTCGAGGAGGGCGCCGATGGCGGGCTACCTTCGCTAAACGCGGTGCGCTCGCACCTGGTAGATCGACGTGAAGCCGGTCTCGAAGCCGTTGCGCGCGCCGCGCAGGTACAGCCGCCACACGCGCACGCGCTCGGCTCCCGCCAGGCGTTCGGCCTCCTCCAGGCGCTCGTCCAGGCGCCGCGCCCAGTGGCGCAGCGTCTCCGCGTAGTCCTCGCGAAAGCCCTCGACATGTCGGGTCTCGAAGCCGGCGCGCTCGAGCGCGAGGAGCACGCGGGATATATGCAGGGGCTCGGCGTCGGGGAACACGTAACGCTCCGAGAACGGGCCGGCCGCAGGGTCGGAGTGGCGCAGGCGCGCGATTCCGTGGTTGAGCAGCCGCCCGCCCGGCTGGAGCAGTCCGGCGAGCGCTCGGGCGTAGGTGTCGATCTGCGCTTCGCCCACGTGCTCGACCATCCCGATGCTGGCGATTGCGTCGAAGCGCTCACCCGCAAGCTCGCGATAGTCGGCCACTCGGATGTCCACCAGATCGCCCACCCCGTCCTCCTCTGCGCGGCGCCGCGCGAGGGCGGCCTGCGGCTCGGAGAGGGTGATGCCGGTGACCCTGGCCTCGTGTCGCTTCGCCGCGTGGATCGCGAAGCTCCCCCATCCGCAACCCACGTCGAGCACGTGGTCGCCCTTCTGCAGTGCGAGCTTGGAACACACCAGCTCGTGCTTTTGCACCTGTGCCTCCTCGAGCGAGCTGGCGCCCCTCGAGAACACCGCGCAGCTGTAGGCCATCGACTTGCCGAGGAACAGCTCGAAGAACTCGTTGGACACGTCGTAGTGGTGGCGCACCGAGCGGCGGTCGCGCTCCCGGCTGTGGCGCGCGCCGCGCGGACGCAGCTCCGCCACGGGCGGAGCGGGTGGCCGTGTGAGGCCGCACGCGCGGACGGCCGCAGCCAGCAGTTTCACCTGGTCGCGGCGCTCGATCGGCGACGGCTGCCAGGTGCTGAGGAGGTTCATCACGGCGTCGATGTCGTCCACCTCGAGGTCGCCGCTCACGTAGGCGCGCCCGAGACCCAGCTGACCGGGGGCCCGCAGGCTGTGCGCGATCGCGTTCGGCGAGCGGAATGCGAACAGCGGGCCGCCACCACCGTTGGTGGCCGGCAGCGACGTGCCATCCCAGAACTCGATCCGGAACGGCCGCGAGGGGGCCAGCCGTTCTATCTCGTTACGGAGGGCGGCGGTATTCGCGAGGGGCACGGCGGCCAGGCTAGTCCTCGAATACGTCGAGTGGCAGTACGGCTGACACGAGGGCGTTGGGCCGGTCCACCGCCTCCGAGATCCGCAGCTGGACCACCACGCTCATCAATGTGTAGGCCTGCTCCGGCGAGAGGCCGCGCTCGACGCCCAGGTAGTTGAGCATCTCGATCAGTGCGCGGCGCGTGGCGAGGTTGAGGTCCATGTCGGCGTTGGATCCGTCGTCGGCCAGCGGGATGCCTGTCGTGGCGAGGTACCGCCGGCCCTCCGGCGCGGGCGAGCCCGATGACTCCCAGACCGGGAAGCGCGGCTTCCAGCCGTCGCGGCGGAGGTTGCAGCGCAGTGTGACCGCGCCGCCCGTCTCGATCGCGGCGATGCACACCTCCCCGTCGCCCTGGGCGAAGTGGAGGTCGCCCACCGACAGGAGGGCGCCCGGCACCAGAACCGTGAGGGATAGGCGACTGCCGGCCACGAGGTCGCGCACGTCGATGTTGCCGCCGTTCTCGCGGGGCGGGAACGTACGCAGACCCTCGGCCGCCCACTGCGGCGCTGCCAGCTCGGCGCTGGGCTGATCCATCTCCGCGCCGGTGGAGGCGAGGGCGCCTTCACGCCGCAGCGCCTCGGCGAACAGCTCGTGTGAGGGTGCGACGCCCACCACACCCGCGAACGGCGCGCCCGGGATCGCAACGCCGGGCACTTCCTCGGAGCGCGCCACGGCATCCGCGAGCTCCCAGCGGGCGAGGAACGGCTCGGTGAACAGGTCGCCCAGGAAGCCCGAGCCCGGCCAGATACCGGTCCAGCCGAAGTCGTCGGTCTCGTAGCTCAATACGTCGATCTCCAGTACATCGCCGGGCTCGGCGCCCTCGACCCAGATCGGCCCTGTCAACGGGTGCGCGACAGAGGGTGTCTCGAGCAGGCTGGCGTGGGCGCTCTCACGTGTGAGCGAGCCGTCCCGCGAGTCGCGCAGCGCTACCCACACCTCCTCGCCTGGCTGTACGCGGGCGATCGGCTCGAGGTCGGGGTGCCAGCGGTTGTGGCCGCCCGCGCCCCCCTCGTGGAGGGGCGTCGAGAGATCGATCTCGACACGCACCGGGCTAGAGCCCGTACGACCGTCCGATCACGTCCAGCATGATCTCGTCGGTGCCCGCACCGATGCGGTTCAGGCGCATGTCGCGCCACACGCGTTCCACGCCGTACTCCTTCATGTAGCCGGCGCCGCCGTGGATCTGGATGCACTCGTCGGCCACCTCGACCGCGATCCGCGCGGCGTAGAGCTTGGCCATCGAGATCTCGCGTACCGGGTACTCGCCGTTGTTGAAGCGCCAGGCGGTGGTGTAGGTGAGCTGGCGGGCGGACTCGATCTTGGTGGCCATCTCGGCAAACTTGTGGCGAATTGCCTGGAACTTGCCGATCTGGCGGCCAAAGGCGTTGCGCTCGAGCGCATACTGGAGCGTGCGGTCGAAGCACCGCTGGGCGCCGGCCACGCAGCCCGCGGCGCCGATCAACCGTTCGCCCTGGAGCTCCCACATGATGTGGTAGAAGCCCTTGCCCTCCTGGCCGAGGACCGCCGTCTCGGGCACGCGCACGTCCTGGAAGGCCAGCAGCGCAGTGTCGGAGGCGTGCATGCCCAGCTTCTCGAGCTTCTTCTCACGGATGACGCCCTCGGCGTCCATGTCCACCAGGAACAGCGTGAAGCCGTCGTAGCCCGCGTCCGGGTCGGTCTTGGTGACAAGCACGATGTAGTCCGAGCGGTGACCGTTGGTGATGTAGGTCTTGGACCCGTTGATCACGTACTCGTCGCCGTCGCGCACGGCGCGCGTCTTAATGCCGGAAACGTCCGAGCCGGCGTCGGGCTCGGTGATCCCGAGCGAGGAGATCTTCTGGCCCTTGATCGATGGCACCAGGTAGTTCTGCTTCTGCTCTTCGGTGCCGAACAGGAACACCGGCGGCGTGGCCATGTCCGTGTGCACCGCCACCCCCATCGCGAGGCCGCCGGAGTTGGACTTCGTGATCTCCTCGGCGAGGACGAGGTTGCAGTAGTAGTCGCCGCCCTGGCCGCCGTACTCCTCCGGGTAGGAGAGGCCGAGGAAGCCCAGCTCGCCCATTCGCTCGAAGACCCAGTCGTCGAAGGTCTCCTCTTCCCAGCGCTCCGCGTGGGGGGCCAGCTCCTTTTCGACGAACGAGCCGATCGACTCCCGCAAGCGGTCGTGCTCCTCGGTGAAGATGAAGTGCTTGCGCTTCGTAGCGAAGTCGGGCTTCAGGACCTGGTCGGTCGTTGCCATGCGGACGCTCTCCCTCTCGTTTGCGGCGATGGTGGCAAGCTAGCAAAGCAAAGTGGGAAGTGGCACTTCCTACTTCTCGCCCCGACGCAGCACCGCTGAGGTCGCGATGACCGCCGCAGCCATGGCGCCCACGGCCACGAGAGAGCCGAGCGAGAGCAGGCCCAGTCCCGTGACCCCGTGGCCGATGTTGCAGGCCTTGGCCGTAGTGGCGCCCACACCCATCAGCACCCCTCCGGCGAACGCGCCGCCGGCGCGGGAGACGCCCGGCCACCCCTGGCCGCGACGGCGCCCAGCGTGATGCCGACCACAGACGCGGCCAGCGCGGTCATCAGCCCACCAGCCCGTGTGCGCGCAGCTCGGCCAGAGCCTCGTCCCCGCGCTCATGGACGGCCTGGCGGCCCACCCACTCGGCGAGTTCCGGCAGGCCGTCGTCCAGCGTCCGTTCGGCGCGGAAGCCAAGCAGCTCTTGCGCGAGGGCCACGTCGGCGAAGCAATGGCGGATGTCGCCTGCCCGGAACTGTCCGGTCAGTTCGGGCTCGAGTCCGGAGTTCAGGGCCTCCGCCAACCGCTCGGCCAGTTCGCGCACCCGGATCCGACGCCCGGTGGCCACGTTGATCGCGTGGCCTGGCGCCTGCGGGGCCTCCATGGCGGCGCGGGTGGCGCGTACGACGTCGGCCACGTGCACCAAGTCGCGCTGCTGCTCGCCGTCCTCGAACACGAGCGGGTGCTTCCCGGCAAGCATCCGGGCGGCGAAGATCGCGGCCACCCCCGTGTAGGGGTTCCCCAGCGCCTGCCGCGGCCCATAGGTGTTCAGGTAGCGCAGCGCCACTGTCTCCACGCCGTGCGCGCGGCCGAGCACCAGTGCCATCTCCTCCTGGGCGCGCTTGGTGATGCCGTACACGCTCGCGGGGCGTAGGGGCGTGTCCTCCGCGGTGGGCACCGGCTCCAGCGGCAGGCCGCAATACGGACATGGGGGCTCCCACTCCCGCCTGGCCAGCTGCTCTGACGACCGCAGTCCGGGCGCCACCTCGCCGTGCGTGGAACAGCGGTAGGCGCCCTCGCCGTAGACCACCATCGAGGAGGCCACGACGAGCCTGCGGATTCGGTCGCGCTGCCCAAGCACGGCCTCCAGCAGGGTGGCCGTGCCTCCGGCATTCGCGTCCACGGCCGCCCGCACACGCAGCATCGACTCCCCGTTGCCCACCGAACCGCCGAGATGAAATACGCGGTCCACGCCCTCCAGCGCGCGCTCCACCGCCCGGAGGTCACACAGATCACCTTCGATCATCTCCGCATCCCGGTTGAAGTGGTCGGGCTGGGCACCATGCGGGTGGGCGAGCGGATCGAGGTTGTCGAGCACCGTCACGCGCTCGCCGTCGCCCACCAGGGAGTCCACGAGGTGAGAGCCGATGAAGCCCGCCCCACCGGTGACGAGCACGCGTTCGCCCATCACCACACCGTCCAGAACAGGAGCTCAGTGGCCAGGGCCTGCGCGGCCAGGGCTCCCAGGACCGCGGGCAGGTGGCGTTCTCCCAGCGCGGTGGCCGCCGCCACGCACAGCATCGGGACGAGGAAGAGATAGATGCGTTCGGTCTCGGCCTTGGTGAAGCCCAGCACGGCTGAGACCCCGAGCACGGCAAACAGCGCCACGGCCACGGTGTTGCGTGCGCCCAGCGAGCGCAGGCCCAGCCAGGCCAGCGGCAGGCCCGCCGCGAGCAGGAACGCCACCGGCGAGCCGAACAGCCAGAACGCGTAGGGACGGCCGGAGGCCACGCCCTCCCGGTAGACGATCTCAGCCGACTGGATCGCTCCCACGGGGTCGAAGCCGGTGGCCAGGTGCAGCAGGCCGTAGAAGGCCGCCAGCGCCACGGCGCACGCGACCGACAGGACCACTGCCCGCCGCGGGCCGTCGCGCCGCAGCGCCACGATCGCGGCGAAGGCTCCCACTGCCAGGTTCGCGTAACTGAAGAACGAGGCCACCGCGAGCACGGGCGGCCCCAGGACTCCGGCCATCCGCCGCCGCGCCACCAGCGCGGCGGCGGCAAGCACCCCCAGCGTGGCGAAGAGGGCATCGGCCGACGTGGCTCCGTGGAGCACCGCGCTGGGGGCGAACACGTAGAGCAGGGTGGCCACCCGGGCGAGACGCTCGTCGAGCAGCTCGCGCGCGAGGAGGTATGTGACAGGCACCGAGAGCGCGCCCACGCCGATCGTGAGGGCCGCCATCCCCTCGGCCGTGTCGATGCCGAGCAGATGGAGGACGGTGAGCAGTCCCGGTGGGTGCCCCACGGCGTGCACCGGGAGCCCGGTGCCTATCTCGGCGAAGGTGTCGAGGGCGAACCGCGTGCCCAGCTCGAAGGCCGGCAGCGCCGGCAGATACTCGCTCGCGGCCTCGAAGTTGGGCAGCTGGTAGACGTCCCACCAGCCATCCACCCCGCCCCGGGCGGCGCCTACCGCCAGCCGCAGGGCCAGACCCGTGGCCAGCGCCGCCCCGGCGAAGGCGAGCGAGGAGACCTCGCGGGCGAGCAGGCGGGGTGTCAGTGCCACCGATCCGGCCAGCAGAGCAGCGGCCAGGAGGGCCAGAGGATCGACCCGCGGTCGCCACTCGTAGAGCAGCGGCGGAGTGGCTGTCCCGAGCTCGACTCCCTGGGAGGTGGCTATGAGGCCGTAGGCCAGCGTGGCGGCCATGACCGCTGCGCCCAGCAGCGGCACCGCCAGCGAGCGCACGCCGGCGGCCCGCGACGAACCGACGCCGACCGTGCCCGCCTCCATGCGGGGGAGGGTATGTCCCCGATCCGCGCGGGCCGGTCGCGGCGCGCCAACGTCGCACTTTCGTAATCACTCGCGCTTAGGGTCGAGAGAATGGCGCCGGTCGACGTGATCCTGCCGGTGCTCGACGAGGCGGAAGCGCTGTCCTGGGTGCTGGGGCGCATGCCGCCCGGCTACGCGCCGCTGGTGGTGGACAACGGGTCCACGGACGGGTCGGCTGAGGTGGCCGAGCGTCTGGGTGCTCGGGTGGTGTGCGAGCCACGACGCGGCTTCGGGGCGGCGTGCTTCGCGGGGCTGGCTGCCGCCGACGCTCGGGTCGTGTGCTTCATGGACTGCGACGGCTCCCTCGACCCGCTCGAGCTGCCGGCGGTGGCCGAGCCCGTGATCCGCGGCGCGTCCGATCTCGTGCTGGGCGCGCGGGTGGCCGAGCGCGGCGCATGGCCGCTGCACGCACGCGTGGCCAACCGTGCCCTGGCCCTGGAGCTGAGGCGCCGCAGCGGCCTGGTCCTGTCCGACCTGGGGCCGATGCGCGCGGCGCGCCGCGGCGCCCTCCTCGGGCTGGGCATCCAGGACCGGCGCTTCGGATGGCCGCTTGAGATGGTTCTGCGTGCGACGTCGGAGGGGTGGAGGATCGAGGAGGTCGAGGTGGCCTACCGCGCCCGCGCGGGCAGCTCGAAGGTGACCGGCACGGTGCGCGGGACGGCCCGGGCCGTGCGCGACATGGCGATGGCGCTGAGATGATCGACGGCACGCTCATCCTGATCGCCAAGGAGCCCCGCGCAGGTCGCTCCAAGACCCGGCTGGTGCCGCCCTGCACCCCGGCACAGGCCGCCGCCCTGGCCAAGGCAGCGCTCATCGACACGCTGGACGCGATGGTTGCGACCCCCGCCGCGCGCCATCTGGTGGCCCTCGACGGTGAAGCCGGCGACTGGCTCCCTCCGGGCTTCGGCCTGACCGCTCAACGGGGGGAGGGCCTGGCGCAGCGCCTGGCGGCCGCGCTGCAGGACGCGGGCGGTGCGGCGTTCATGATCGCAATGGACACTCCTCAGGTGACCCCGGACATGCTGAGCGCTGGGCTCGAGCGTCTGTCCGATCCGGGCGTGGACGCCACCCTCGGAATGGCTGACGACGGCGGATACTGGGGCATCGGGCTGAGCAGCCCGAACCGGGCGGTCTTCGATGAAGTGCCGATGTCCGCGGGCCAGACCGGAGCGCTCCAGGCGCAGCGCCTGCGGGACCTCGGCCTGCGCACCGCAATGCTGCCGCGCCTCACCGACGTGGACACCATCGAGGACGCCTTGGCGGTGGCCCGCGCAGCTCCCCAGGGACGCTTCGCGGCGGCGCTGCGGGCCTCAGGGCACGCGGGCGACCATCGTCAGGCCGTGGCCGAAGCCTCCCCCTGACCGGCCCTCCAGCCCCCAGACCGCGCGCGCGAGGCAGGCGGGTCCTCCATGGAGGTGGGGCACGAACTCGCGCCGGCGGTCGGCCAGTTCGTGGTGCACCCGCGCGGCGGCGCCGGCGGGGAGCGGCGGGAGTGGGGCGGTCAGGGCCTCCAGCGGGTTCGAGCTCTCGTCTCCACCGAGCAGCCGCCCGATCGCCTCGCGCAGCGGCGGCAGTCCGGGCCAGTAGCGCCCATCGCCCAGCTTGGGCCCCGTCTGCAGAGAGCGGTCCAGCGCACGGAGCGGTCGCAGGCCCGCGTCCTCGAAGAGGTGAACCAGCTCGTCCGGCCCCCACGGGTGCACCGACACGTCGGCTCCCAGCCTGTAGTCCAGCAGCCGGTCAGGTCCGGGCGGGGTGTTCCACAGCCTTGGCCATTCCAGTGAGTACAGGCCCAGGGCCTCGAAGGCCACCAGCGCCCCGGAGCGGGCGTGCTCTGCCACCTCCGACACGAGCTGTCCGAGCTCTCCCGGGTCGAGGTGAGACGCCACGCCGAAGGTGGCCAGGTACAGGTCGAAGGGCTCGGAGCCCACAGGACCAAGGCCCGCGCGCAGGTCGTGGACCACCACCTCCTCGCCGCACCCGGCGTCGGGCACGCGCAGATCCACGCCGAGATATCCCGACAGACCGGGTCCCGCGAGGGAGGCGGCCTGGCAGTCGCCACAGCCCAGGTCGAGCACCCGTCCGCCTCCGGCCTCGCGCAGCAGGCGCGGCAGGATGCGCCCGAAGAAGGGCGACTCGAGTTTGGCCCGCACGGGGTCGGAGGCGGGAAGAGCGTAGGTGCGGGCGGCCAGTTCGGGCGTCATCGCCTGGCGACCCTAGGTCCCATGGGACGGCGGCGGGAGGGTTCGAAGCGTTCCGTAACGAACCCGAAAGCTCCTTGCTGTGGAATGCCCGCGTGCCCCGGAGACTGATCGCCGCCTGTTGCGGCCTCGCTGTATTCACCGGATGCGGAGGTTCCACGGATGACCTGGCGCCCGCCGCCGAGCCCGCAGTCTCGCCTCCGCTCGAGCGCCCCGCCGAGGGCCGCTCGATCCCGATCGGCAACAAGCCCGAGGGGCTGGTGGCCGACTCCCGCACCCGGCTGCTCGCCGTGGGGCTTACGAACCCGGACGCGCTCGCGCTGGTGGACATGGACACCCTGAAGACGGTGCGCCGCATCCCGATGCCGGAGTCGCCGCGCCACCTACGTCTGGCCCGTTCGGGCGGGCCGGTGCTCGTCCCCGCCGAGAAATCGGACGAACTGGTGGAGGTCTTCCTCCCCGGCGGGCGCACCCGCTCGACGCAGGTGGGCGACTATCCGCACGACGCGGCGTCGGACGGCCGCGGGCGCATCTTCGTGGGCGACGAGATGGGCGACACCATGACCGTGCTCGAGAACGGCCGCCGGGTGGGCCGCGTGCCCGCACCCGTGCAGCCCGGCGGCGTGGTGACAAGTGAGTCCGGGGACCGGGTGGCCGTGGTCGGCGTGTCAGAGCGCGCGCTGGAGCTGTTCGACACGAAGACGCTTCGCAGCATCGGCAAGATCGACGTGGGTGCCGGCCCCACGCATGTGGTGAGCCGGGGCAAGAGGATGTTCGTGGTGGATACGCGCGGCGACTCGTTGTTGGAGGTCCGTCCCGATCCCGAGCTGCGCGTGCACCGCCGCACGGCCCTGCCCGGCGCCCCCTACGGCGTGGCCTACGATGCGGTGCGCCGGCGCTTCTGGGTGACCCTCACCG
>Ga0136632_10000579_pt1 | contig 11010 bp, 15 predicted proteins | sample AntDrymUQ6112106_2_FD_104670 | JGI IMG/M metagenome (GOLD analysis project Ga0136632, IMG submission 104670) | Polar desert sand microbial communities from Dry Valleys, Antarctica - metaG UQ611 (21.06) | ecosystem: Environmental > Terrestrial > Soil > Desert | place: Antarctica: Dry Valley...
CGAGCTACCTTACCGTCGTCCCAATAAACCATTCCAGGGATAACCAGGAGTGTTCAACTAACGCTGAAACTTTGCCACACCAATGTCAAAAAAGTGTTCAACTAACGCTGAAACTTGCCCGGTAACGTGCTGGGGAACCGAGCCAGCCGCGCGGGCGGCGACGGTGTGACAGCCACGGTCTGAGAGACAGGAGAGACGAATGGGACTTTGCCCCTGCTGCGATAAGCGCCTAAAAGCGTCGAGGCGCATGCGGGATGGCTTTGACGATCTCGGTGAGGAGTACGATTTATCCGATGAAGAGGACGACGCTCTCATCGATGAAGCGGTTCGGCGGCCTGCAATCCCTGGCGGGCGGCGCGGCGCGGTGCGGCGTACCCTGAGCCAGTGGCCGCGAATGCTCAGGCTTGCCGAAGGGGCGATCCGTATAGGGCTGAATGTATTCCGCACAGGGAGGCCTGTTGGTATCGTACAAAACGCTATTTACCGAGCAGAGCAAGCGCTCCGCCAGACCGCAGCCGAGATTGGACGAGTCACAGGCGGGCCAAGGCGCTCTTCGGCTTTAAACGCGATCAGCAACGCCGTCACCCGTTTGCAGTTCGCGCGAGATCAGTTGCAAGGAAGATCCGTCGTACCGGGTGGCCGAAGCCTAACTTCGCCGGCCGACTCCCTGCGAGGCGCCTTGGAGTGGATCGGATACGCGCGCAACGCGACCGTTTGCGTGTGGCGTAGAAATGTAGGTTGGGCTAGAGCGGCAGCCCGTAACCCACTTAACCGACAAGCGTAGCTCGTCTCTTTAAGACGCTGTGCAGGTAATGATTAGGACTATGTGCAGACTTTTTATGGCGAGTTTAGCTTCGCAAACCACCCTGTGGCGTGCTCGAGAGGTTTTTCTCCATGCACAAGCGATTTGTAGATGAAGGTTTCGATGTTCTGGCGCAAGCAAGCAGATTTGAAGGCTTTATGGATGAAGCAATACGTGGGGCGCTGTTCGAAATGGAAACGTTTGATGAGAAGAACGATTTCGAGCTTCCGAGCGACGACTGCTGAGGTTTCGAGATTGAGTCCGCCAGCTTCATCAAATGGTGCAACAGTCACTCAACCGCATTCTGGAAAGAGGGCCGACCGTCGACGGTAATCCGAGCAAAAAAAGACCGCAGAGCGGTGCAGCGGTTTCAAAAGTATCGCGGTCTTAAACCTATCGGCATTGTGGACCAAATCACTCAAAACAAGTCAGTTCTCGCGAACGAACAAAACACGCATTACATCAGGTGGGTTCAAAAGACCCTCAAACATTCAAGGGGCTGGACTCCCTGGGAACAAAGGGAAGACCACGAGAAACGCCATCAAGGACTTTCAGGTGAGGCGGGTTCCGGATCTCTGCGTCGACGATTCCGTCAGAGCCAAAACCAAAATAGAATCAACGGATTGCTGTTTTTATCTTTCTGGAACTTCCATTTGAGGAGCATCGTGATGAGCGCCGCGTTTGAACTTGAGCAAGAATTGTCAGACCAGGACAGAGTCGACGACACGCGGGGCACGCCCTGGCGCTGGATTTGCTCGATACGCGTGGACTTCCCGGAACAGGTCATCCGCTTCGCGAACGACACGCCGGCCACCTCGACCTTCGGCACGGGGCTCTTAGTTACCCCCCGTCACGTCCTCACGAGCGCGCACCTCTTTCACGCCCTGGAAAAGCGGGGCGGTCATTTCTTTGTCGTCCCGCCGAAAGAAATAACAGTCGTGCCCGGCCGCGACGACGAGAGGGTGAACCCGCGCCCCTTCCGCTCATACCGCGGCCAACTGCTCGGAATCCCGCAGAAGTTCAGAGAACTCGCATACCGCCGGGCGAGCGCGCCGTTCGACTACGCGGCCCTCAGACTCAACAAGGCGGTCGGTGACAAGACGTTCCTCAAACTGGATAAGCGGCGGCTCGGCTGGTGGGGGAAGGCTTACGACTACTACATGAGACCCGTGGCGGGAAACTTTAGACAAGATCTTGAAGACCGAAAGGTGAACGTCGCCGGGTATCCAAGCGAGGGGGACAGTATTTCCGACGACTACTCTACGCCCTCCGGCATTCAACACCACGGCTTCGACTGGGTCTGGGACGCTTATCCCCAAATTGACGGCAAGACCGTGCCGCTCGTCGCCTATCTAGTCAACGCGTCGGAAGGCAACAGCGGGGGGCCCGTTTGGATAAAAGATAAGAGCACGCAGAGGCGCTATCTGGTCGCCATCCACCGCGGGCGGCTAGGGGTCTCTGCCGAATCCGACGGTGTCCTGATTACGCCCGAAGTGATAGACCAGCTGGAACGTTGGGGAATCAGCAGACAGTCGCTCTCGCTCGTCCCGTGAGCGGCCTCACCCGAAACTGTAAGGGAACTGGAAGCATGCCGAGGTCGTGGGCGAGCTGCACCTGCCGCCCGAGCATTACCTGATTGTGCACCTGCCATCGTCGGATCCACCAACGGGGGGGCCCAGGGACAATCTGTTGCACCGGCCTGCGATGAGCTCGCACGGTTCATGCTCGGCGACGAACAGTTCTGCATCGTGCGGGCAGCGGGACTGAGGGCTGCGGACGCGACGACACTGACCGAGATCCTCACTGCCCGCGAGCTCCAGATCGCGTCTCTCGTGGCCCTCGGGCGCCTCAACAAGCAGATCGCCGCCCAGCTCCACATCAGCGAGTGGACGGTCGCCACCCACGTGCGCCGCGTATTCTGCAAGCTCGGTGTCTCTACACGGGCGGGCATGGTCTACCGCTGCGCACCCCTGATCGGCCGGCGGCCGGACCTCGACGGATGAGTTCCTCTGTCCGGGCGGCGTGCCTCTTCGCGGTACTCCTGCCCGGCCCGGTGGCGGGCCAGTGCCACGCGAACGGCGTCCACCGATCCGAGCTCGCGAAGGGCATGGAATATGCCGTTCTATAAACCCATTAGAGCAGGGCTTTCCTCGGAGCGCATGTCGCGCATCCCAGCAAGCGAACGCCTGCGGAGGGTTTATCCATGATCAGATTATCGAGGCAGTTTGTCCGGCAGGTACTCAATACCTTGATCTTGTGGGGATCGGGCTGGAAACGCAGGCGCTGTGGCCGGGGCAGTCACCCCATCCTCGAGTGGTGCGATCCCCTGTCCGGCCTGTGGCACCGGCAGGACGCAGCCCTGCGGCTCGCGCGGGTGCAGGCGCGCGATCCGAAATCCCTGCGCCGCTAGCACGAAGTTTTTACGGACGGGTGGCACACCCCGTCCCACGGACGGTGGTTACGCAGTCCGTGATCCCAGGCGGGTAGCCGTCATACCAGCGGTTCGTGATCTTTCCGGTGTTTCTGACGGTGTGGCTCGCGCCCGCCGGGATCACGATCTCCTCATCCGGCCCTGGACGGAGCGTCTTCCCCGCGAAGGAGGCCTCGATCTCGACCTCGATGAGCATCACGATCTCATCGACGTCATGGACGAAGTCCGCCCAGACCTAACCTGGCGGGTCCGTCCCTACATCGCAGCCGAACCCTATGGCTGCAAAGCGTTCCGCGACACGCCCTTCCAGTTTATTGATCCGGTTTCCACCCGGTACGCTCATCGAGCTGCAAAGATCCGCCCCGGGCCCGAGGTCGCAAGGTGCCGCCGGCCCGCGCGCCGCGGCACCCCTGCGGAGGCCGAGCCGGCCGACCTTTGCGGAGCTCGCGGCGCGAGTTTATCGTGTGCGTGGCCCGAGCGGATCGCGGCGCGGATCCCTGGGCACGGTGGGTCAACCCTGGCTGTTACCCCACCTTGCAAGGAAGGCGAGGGGATCGGACGCCTCTGAACCCACGGGCCTCAACCCCATTGCCCTGTCATTCCGACACCTGATGAGCGTCGACCCACGGGTCTACACGATGCGGCGCCAGGCGATCCTGCCAACGGATATCCCCGAGCCGTGCCGCAAGAGCAGCACGCAGGCGCTCGCCCGTCAGGCGCGCCTGACCAAACCGAACGGGGCCTTGGGCGCGCTCGAGGAACTGGCGGTGCGACTGGCGGGGCTGCAGGGCACGGGGCGTCCCGCGATCGAGCGGGTGGCGATCACGGTCTTCGCGGCCGACCACGGGGTCGTGGCGGAGGGGGTTTCGGCGTATCCGCAAGCGGTCACCCGCCAGATGCTGCGAAACTTTCTATCCGGCGGGGCGGCCATCAGCGTATTGGCGCGCGCGATCGGGGCGCGGCTCGAGGTCGTCGATGTGGGCGTGGTCGAGCCGTTGCACGACTGTGGCGGGCTGGTTGTGGCGCGCGCCGGGGCCGGGACCGCCAATTTCGTGGAACAGCCGGCCATGAGCGAGGCACAGCTCGAGGGGGCCCTGAACGCCGGCCGCGAGGCGATCGAACGGGTGCAAACCGCGCGTGCGCAGCTCTTTGTCGGTGGCGAGATGGGGATAGGGAATACCACCTCAGCGAGCGCCATCGCCTGCGCCTTGCTCGGCGCCGATCCGGCGATCATGGCCGGTCCCGGCACCGGCCTCGACAACGTCGGCGTGGCGCATAAGCGCGCCGTGATCGCGGCCGGACTGTCGCGCCACAGAGCGGCGTTGGGCGATCCCCTGGAGGTCCTGCGCCGTCTCGGTGGCTTCGAGATCGCGGCGCTCTGCTCGGCCTATCTCCACGCCGCGGCGGGCGCCATTCCGGTGCTCGTCGACGGCTTCATCGCGAGCGTTGCGGCCTTGCTCGCTGTCGGCGTCCAGGCGGCCGTCGGCGAGTGGTTGTTCTACGCCCATCGCTCGGCCGAACCAGGCCACGGCCAGGTGCTCGGCGCGCTCGGTGCTCGACCGCTCCTGGACCTCGGCATGCGGCTCGGGGAGGGGAGCGGCGCGGCCCTCGCGGTACCGATCCTGCGGCTTGCGTGCGCACTGCACGGCGGGATGGCGACCTTTGACGAAGCGGCGGTGTCCGGCCCCGCGCCGTGACGGGCGGCGGATCCGCCTCGCCTGCGCGATTGGTCATATGATAGGCCGGTCGATGCCTTCCGCTTTGAGAGACCCCGTGCCCACCCCCGACAATCGACGCGAGACCTGTCCGAGGTGTGGCCAGAGCTTCGGCTGCAGGGCCAAAGAGATCGCGAGCTGTCCTTGTGCCGGCGTCGCGTTGTCTGCCGCGGAGCGCGCCTACGTCTCGGCGCGGTTCGCTACCTGTCTGTGCTCGGACTGTCTACGCGCAATTGAGATCGAGGCACGTCGATGCGCACCTTGATCGTGGGCGGCGCCCGCTCGGGCAAGAGCCGTTATGCCGAAGATCAGGCGCGGGCTTCCGGGCTCGGGGTCGTCTATGTCGCGACCGCCCAAGTGGCAATGTCGGAGGCGGATCCCGAGATGGCGGCGCGCATCGCCCGCCACCGCGCGCGTCGTCCACACGACTGGCTGCTCATCGAGGAGCCGCTGGGGCTCGCGGAGACGCTCGCCCGGCAGGCCGCGCGCTCACGGTTCGTGATCGTCGATTGCCTGACCTTGTGGCTCGGCAACCTGCTCGCCCAGGACGGACGGCGCTTCCAGGCGGAGCGTCGCGCGCTCTTCGAGGTGTTGCCGGGCCTCGAAGGCGAGGTATGGCTCATCGGCAACGAGGTGGGCATGGGCATTGTGCCCGAGCGCCCCCTCGCGCGATGCTTCGCCGACGAGGCGGGGTGGTTGCACCAGGACCTCGCCCGGATCTGCGAGCGGGTGGTGTGGGTGGCGGTCGGACTCCCACAGGTCCTGAAAGGCCGATGCGGGCCGGAGTCGACCGTCGCGGTGCCCCATCCGCTCTGATCGCGTCATGACGACGCGGGCCGCCACCGTCATCGACTTCTTGCGTCACGGCGAGGTCGAGGGCGGGCTGTGTCTCGGCGCCCACGCCGATGCGACGCAGAGCGCCATCGGCGCGCGGCAGGTCGATCCCTGGGCGCGTGCGCCGTGGCGTTGGGCCGGGATCGTCAGCTCGCCGCTCGGACGCTGCCTGGCCGCGGCCCGCGCCCTGGGCGCGTCCCTTGGACTCACGCCGCGCATCGAACCACGGTTCCGCGAGATCGGGTTTGGCGAATGGGAAGGCCGACCCTGGACGGAGTTGCTTCGTGAGCACGGCGACGCTCTATTCGCCTTCTGGGCGTGCCCGGGGGACCATCCGGCACCTGGCGGCGAGGACTACGCGGCCTTCGATAAGCGGGTGTGGGCGGCCTTCGGGGACCTGATCGGCGAGGCCCGCGGGCAGCACTGGTTGGTCGTGAGCCATGCTGGGCCTATCCGCGTGATCCTGCGGAGGGCCTTAGATCTGCCCGTCGGCAGGCTGTTTGATATCGATGTGCCCTACGGCTCGCTCGCCCGAGTGCAGGCGGACGAGACCGGCGCCCCGGTCTTGCTGTGGCATCGGTCCCCCCCTTGATCACGGCCTTCTGGGTGGCGCTCCGGTTTCTCACCTGTCTCCCGGTGCCGCGCGGACTGCCGCACGGGGGACCCACGGCAGGCCATTCGGTCGTCATGTATCCGCTCGCCGGCCTCGTGATCGGCGCGCTTTGCGGTATCGGGGCGGCGCTCTTCGATGGGGTGGGCGAGGGGCTGCGTGCCGCGATCGTCGTGACGCTGTGGGTCGCTTTGACGGGTGGGCTGCACCTCGATGGGCTTGCGGACTGGGCCGATGCCTGGGCCGGCGGCCGCGGGGACCGGGCCAAGAGCCTGGCCTTGCTCGAGGATCCGCATGCCGGGACCATGGCGATCGTGGCCCTTGTCCTCCTCTTGCTCATGAAGTTCGCCGCCCTGACGGAGGCCTTGGGAAGCCAAGCCTATGCGCCCCTGATCCTGGCACCGGTGCTGGGGCGGACGGCGGTGACCCTGGTGCTCCTGACTACGCCCTATGTGCGGATGGCCGGGCTTGGCAGCGAGCTCGCGACGAACCTGCCGAGACGCGCGGCGATCGGGTCCACCGGGGTGGCGTTCGTCGTTTGCGCGTTCGGGCTCGGTGTGTTCGCGACGGCCGGCGCGCTCGCGACCGTGTATCTGCTGCGCCGTTTCATGATCGCCCACCTCGGTGGCTGCACCGGCGACACACTCGGGGCCACGGTCGAGGTGGTCGAGGCCGTGATACTGGTCACGGCGGCCTCCGGCCTGTAGGCTGGGAAGCGGCGAAGGCTCCTCCCAGTCTACGACTGGCATCCGCATCGATCGCCAGGCATGTCCCTGGCGCCATGGGCCTCGGGTTCTCGAACGGGTGGTTTCTCGAATGGGTCTGGACGTTCACGGCACGCGCTTCTTGCTCTATGCACGGGGCCTCGGGGCTTCTTTCGAGCGCACGGCGATGATCGGGCGCCAGACTCTGCATCTCAGCGCCGCCGAGCTCAGGCGTAACCTCGCGGCCTTCGGGCTCATATATTCGCCGGACGAGGTCCATGCCTTGTGCGCGCGCAACCAGGGCTTCGCCGAGCCGTTCCTGGAGGTCTTGGGCGCCCGGACGATCCGGTCGTTCGATGCCTCGGCTTACGAGCACGCGACCGATATCGTGGATCTCAACGTGGCGCTTGCCGAACGCTACAAGGGGCAGTTCACCGCGGTCATCGATGGTGGATCCCTGGAGCATGTGTTCAATTTTCCGACCGCCATCCAGAGCTGCATGGAGATGCTCGCGATCGGCGGGCATTTTCTTTCTATCGTGCCGTGCAATAACTTTCTGGGGCACGGTTTCTACCAGTTCAGCCCCGAGCTGTTTTTTCGGGCCTTCGGCGAGACCAATGGTTTCGAGGTGAGAAAACTGTTCGTATTCGAGGATCGGCCCGGCGCCCCCTGGTTCGAGGTCGCGGACCCCGCGCGCGCCCGGCGGCGCGTCGAGTTGGCCAACCGCTGGCCGACCTACCTCGCGGTGTTGGCGCGCAAGAGCCGCGAGACGGCGCTTTTTACCCAGGCCGTATATCAGAGCGACTACGAGACATTGTGGGACGAGCGGCTTTGGGATTCGCCACTATGGCGCCTGGGGAGGCGTTTGATGCGCTTCGTGCCGACCCCCCTGCGCGTGCTTTACGGCGCCATCGAGCGCCGTGGGCTCTTCTGCCGCTACGATCCCAAGGTCTTCACCAAGGCCAAGCTGCCATGAGGATCGAGATCCGCGATGAGCCCTTCGACCCGTGGGCGGAAACGGCGCGCTACGAGCGCGAGTCGCTGGCCGGTTCGGGGCGGCACGGCGCCTGCGCCGTCTTCGTCGGTACCCTGCGCGACTTCAATGAAGGCGATGCGGTGCGCGGCATGACACTGGAGCATTACCCGGGGATGACGGAGCGGCATCTCACCGGGATTGCCTCCGAGGCCATGACGCGCTTCGGGCTCATGGATACCTTCCTCCTCCACCGGATCGGCGCCCTGTCGCCGGGCGATCCTATCGTGCTTTGTGCGGCGTGGTCCGCGCACCGCACGGCGGCCTTCGAGGCCTGCCGGTTTCTCATCGAGGACTTGAAATCGCGCGCCCCGTTCTGGAAACGGGAGACGTTGGATTCGAGTGTCCGCTGGGTCGAGCGCAACACACCGGGCTGAATGCGGTGTGCTCTGGACCAGGGGCGGTAACTGCCCAGGTCCTTCACACGGCGTCGGTCGGTCGGCACCGTACCATCCATCCTGGCTAGCCGATAAGGCCCTGCCATTAGAAAGGGACGTGACGGCCCTTCGTCTCACGATGCCAGCCCGCCGTCGATCCTGAGCGTCTGACCGGTGATGAAGGCGGCCTCGTCGGAGCAGAGATACAGGGCTGCGTGCGCCACGTCTTCAGGGGCCCCGAAGCGCCTGAGCGGGGTGTCTGCGATCACCGCCTCCTGTGCCTCGCGGGCCATGACCTCGTCGGCGAAGGCGGTGCGGATCCAGCCGGGCGCCAGCTCGTTGACCCGGACCTCGGGCGCGTAGGAGCGCGCCAGGCATTTGCTGAAGCCGAGCACCCCGGCCTTGACGGCCGCGAACATCTCTGGATTGCGCCCCGCCATCCCCGACAAGGCCAGGTCCCACGACATATTGAGGATCACCCCCGATCCCGCGGCCTTCATGATGGGGGCGACGCGCCAGGAGCACTGGATGGTACCCTTGAGGTCCACCGCGATGAGGCGTTCGAGCTTGTCGTTGTCGCAAAGCGCGGCCCCGGTACCAGTCAAAATATCGGCGCCGGCGATGTTGGCCCAGATATCGATGCGGTCGAAGGCTTCCAGGGTCTGCGCGACCAGGCGATCGACATCGGCCGGAGAAGAGACATCCGCCTGGATGGCTCGTGCCTCTGCCCCGGCTTCGCGGATCTCGGCGCAAAGCGCCTCCGCCTGGGCCTGAGATCGGTAGTAGTTCACCACCACGCGGGCGCCTTGCAGGGCGAACAGCCGGGCGATCTCCCGGCCGATGCCGCTACTGGCGCCGGTGACGACTGCTATTTTGTTGTCCAGCCGAAACGCTGTCACTGACCAACCGACCGACAACCCGCATCCCTGACGGACGCAAGCATGGCAGGTATAGTCGACCTGACGACGATTACCGGAAAGCCTTATTTGTCGTGATAGGCAGCGTGGACCGCGATGCCGACGAACACCATCACTACGACAAACATTAATAAGACACTGAGATTTTCCACGATCAAGGCCCCTGGAGCTGGTCTATATGATACTGGATTCGAATATGAAGGATGACGCCGGCGACAGTTAACGCGATGATGCCGAGCATTCCCAATATGGCGCCAAGGTCGATGGGGGCGGCGTGGGCGTTCGATAGAACCCAGCCGATCAATCCGCCGTCTGCCGCGACGACTATTCCTTGGTACAGTTTGAGATACCCGATCCTCTCCTTCAGGTAATCGACCGTGGACACGTGGGAGCTGCCAACGACGCGGGAAGCAAGGTAAGAGAGCTTTTAGCCCTACGCCCTACCTCTGTCAAGGCTCGCTCAGGGTCCCTGGGCCTCCGGCACTGCGTCAGCGGATGGCTCGACATCCGCGCCCGAGTCGGCAAACGACCACCATAGCCCGATCCCGGCCGCGATCCAGATGACCTCGCGCACGCGCCGCACCACCGCGCAGGCGAGCCCCAGGCTCGGATCGCCGGTTAAGGCTGCGCACACCACCTTGAACGTGCCCTCCTGGGCGCCCAGGCTGGAGGGGATGAAGGAGGTCCCGGCGCGCACCAGTTGCACCAGGGCCTCCATGATCCACGCATCGACGAAGCTCACGGGGTGCCCGAGCAGGTACATGACGGCATAGACCTCGCCGACACCCATGACCCAGCTGAGGAGCGCTAACAGAAACGCCCCGAGCATGCGCCCGCGGTGCGCGGTGTAGAAACGCGCCACGCGCTCGTCGAGCTCGTGCACCAACCGAACGGCACGTTCCCAGCGGAAACCCGGCCAGCGGGCGCCGAGGTGCCGGCCCACCCACGAGCTGATCCGGTAACGCTGCATCAAGAAGAACAGGCTGATGCCCGTGGCGAGCCCGGCGAGACCGAGCCCGGCGACGGCCTTGTACGAATCACTCAGCCGTTCGGCTGGCAGGAGCAGCCCGAAACCCAGGGCCAGGAACACCACCAAGGCCATCAGGATCAGCGTCTTGGCCAGGATCAGCGAGACACTAGAGTCGTGGTACCCGACTCCGTAGCGGGCCTTGAGCATCAAGGCCTTGACCGGCTCGCCGCCCATGGAGCCGAACGGCGTGACGTTGTTGATGGCCTCTCCGGCCGTACGCACGAGATACAATCGCCACAACCAGCGCAGATTTAGGGGCACGGTCAGGAGGGTGAGCTGCCACCCCGCCACGTCCATCAGGAAGGTGGCGGCGAAGAACAGCAGCACGAAGAGCATCCCCAGGAGCCCGATGTCCCGGGCATGGTCCAGGACCGCGGCCATGTCCATGTCCCGCACCGCGAGCGCGAGGAGTAGGACCCCGAGGACCAGACACGAGGGTTTCACATAGTTCATAAGTATCGATCCGGTAGCATCAAGCGGGCCCGCCCGCCGGGCCGCCAAGGCCGAAGCCGGGATCGACCTCGACCCCTTTGGCTTGACCGGCGCGCCGCAGATCG
>Ga0136632_10000582_pt1 | contig 10989 bp, 13 predicted proteins | sample AntDrymUQ6112106_2_FD_104670 | JGI IMG/M metagenome (GOLD analysis project Ga0136632, IMG submission 104670) | Polar desert sand microbial communities from Dry Valleys, Antarctica - metaG UQ611 (21.06) | ecosystem: Environmental > Terrestrial > Soil > Desert | place: Antarctica: Dry Valley...
CCCGGCGGCTTCTGGAGCGGCTGGCAGAGGCGGTTCTTTTTCGCCTCGATCTGGCTGTCTATACGCCTGATCCGGCTGCTGCAGCCCGTGATGCCGCAGATCACGGCGAGCCCGGTAGGCCGCACCCTGCTCTTCGCCCAGTTCTCCGCGCGACCCTGGCGGCTCTCCCCGAAGGTAACGCTCGACGAGATGCGCAGCTTCGCCGCCTCACCCTCTATCGACGAGCTTCTGGATCAGCTCGTCAACGGGCCTCCCCAGAAGGGCGCACAGCCGGGTTCGATGCGCGGCCCTGTAACGATCGGGTGGGGGCGACAGGACAGGGTGTGCTTTCCCAGCCAGGCAGGTAAGGCGACGCGGCTCTTCCCTAGCGCGCGGCTGCACTGGTTCGAAGGCTGCGGGCATTTCCCGCAGTGGGACGTCCCTGAGGAGGCGACCCGCGTGATCCTGGCGAGCACCGAGCAAGAAATACACGAAGGGTTACGAGAGGAGATAGAACATGGCTGAGGTAAACGTAGGACTTCTGGTTCGCATAGAGGCGTTGCCGGGCAAAGAGGCCGACGTCGAGCAGTTCCTGCAAGGCGGGCTGGCGCTCGTCGACGAGGAGCCGGACACGATCACCTGGTACGCGATCCGTCTCGGGCCGACCACGTTCGGCATCTTCGACTCCTTCCCTGACGACTCGGGCCGCCAGGCACACCTCTCCGGGCAGGTAGCCGCGGCACTCATGGAAAACGTCGGCGAGATCATCGAGGAGCCCAACATCGAGCAGGTGGACGTCATCGCGGCGAAGCTGACCCGGTAGCCGCAAGGGAGGAGATCCGGATGAGCGAAGAGCATTACACCCCCAGGAGCCGGCCGAAGGCGGCGAGGACCAGGTAGAGAACGATTAGCCTCGCCGGCAGACACCCGGTGATTGACAGCGAGACTCGAAACCCACGGAAGAGGAGGAAATTCCATGCCTAAAGACGCTAACATCGCGTCCCAGGAGAGATTCGCCGAGGGCGTCAACAGCGGCAACTTCGACGTCTTCGACGAGGTCGTCGCCCCCGACGTAGTGGACCATGACCCAGCGCCCGAGCAAGGTCCCGGACCGCAGGGCTTCAAGGACATGTTCGCGACCATGAGGAGCGCCTTCCCTGACATGGAGGTCACGCCCGAGCACATGACCGCCACCGAAGACGACGTAGCGCTCGCGTACACGATCACAGGGACCCACCAGGGTGAGTTTCTCGGCGTAGAGCCCACGGGACGCAGGATCACGGCCAGGGGCGTCCAGATCGGTCGCTTCGAGAAAGGCCGGCTCGCCGAGCGCTGGGGCTCTTCGGATCAGCGCGCTATACTCCAGCAGCTCGGCGCCGAACCGCCGACGGGCGAGGTGCAGCAGAAGGGCCTGACGGACAAGATCAGGGACACCTTGGGCGGCCAATAGGCACGCTCAACGCCATCAACCCCGGCAAGGACCTGCGCGCCTGCCATAGCTCGCCTCCCGGCGCGCGAGAACCGTCGGCTGGCCCGCCGCGCTTCGAATGACGGAAGGCGGACAGGGACGTCAGCCGGTCTGGAGGGACCACGACTTACACGTCGTTTGGGGCATAACGCTCATGAGCGTGCTCGGCATCCCCAGCGTCACCCCGGCCTTCCCGTCGGTCTCGGAGGCATTCGGGCTCTCGTCGGGACAGGTGTACCTGCTGATCTCTGTCTTCTCCCTCCCCGGCCTCTACGGGATCGCCGGTGAGGGGGAAGGCCATTCTGTCCGTAGATTAGGTGCGATTCGGAAGGAGGCGACGCATATGGTCGAAGAAGCGAACTATTCTACGTCTGGCGAAGGGGGAGAAGGGCCCGTTGGGACGGTTTACGGCGTGGATCCGCACCCGCTGAACTGGCTCTATATCACTCTTACCGAGACGAGCGTGGGCGAAGAACACCGGTCGCTGACGTGCGGCCGGATCCCGAAAACGAAGTACGAGCAAAGGAGAAGTTGCGGATGAACCCGGAACGGTTGGCGGCCGACGCGCCGTTGGGTGAGTTGGAGCCCGTAGCCTACTTCGACGGGGCGATGTTGACCGGCGTTACGGTGTCGCGCGGTGGGCGGATCTTCGTCAACTTCCCCAAGTGGGGTGACGACGTGCAGTTCACGGTCGCCGAGGTCAAGGACTGGGAGATCGTGCCCTACCCAGACCAGGCGACCAACGAGACACACTCGGACGACCCGGCGGCGGCGCTCGTCTCCGTGCAGAGCGTCGTGGTGGACCCGGCGGACCGGCTTTGGATCCTCGATACCGGAAGCCCCATGTTTGAATTGACGGAGTACGGGGGGCCCAAGCTCCTGTGTGTCGACCTTGAGACGGACGAGGTCATAAAGAAGATCCTCTTTCCCAAGGACGTCGCCCTGCCGACCACCTACCTCAACGATGTGCGCTTCGACCTCAGACGCGGGGAGGAGGGCACGGCTTTCATAACCGACTCCTCGGACAAGGGCCCCAATGGGATCATTGTGGTAGACCTGGCCCCCGAAGAGAGCTGGCGTTGCCTCCACGATCACCCCACCACGAAGGCCGAACAGCCCCCGGACTTCCTGCCGATGGTTGAGGGACGCCCGCTGATGGAACGCAACCCCGACGGCACCACCAACCCCATCACGATGGGCTCCGACGGCATAGCCATAGGCGCCGACGGCGAACGCCTCTACTACTGCAAGCTGATGGGCCGCCACCTCTACAGCGTCTCTACGGACGCCTTATGCAACCGGTCGTTGGGGGATGGCGAGGTAGCCAGGACCGTGACCGACGAGGGTGACAAGGGCGGTTCCGGGGACGGCATGGAGACGGACGCGGCGGGCAACCTCTACGCGACGAACTTCGAGCACAATGCCCTGCCCGGACAGCGGGTGGGAGACTCTCGCGCACGACCCGCGCCTGCTGTGGCCGGACACCATGTCCGTCGCGGCCGACGGTTACCTCTACGTCACGGCCAACCAGTTGCACCGCCAGGCCCAGTACCAGGGTGGCGAGGACGGACGAAGGAAGCCATACACGCTGTTTCGCGTCCCCATCGGCGCCGGGCCCGTCGAGCTGAGGTGAGGGGCAGACTATCGGCACCCGGCGTCCCGAGAATGGTCCGAAAGATGCATTGAGGCACCGCCCCTGAGAGGCAACAATGCGGGTTCACAGAAGAAGAGTAAGATGTTGCAGGTAGAGGGACGTTACATGTTTGGGGGGCGAGGGGGCAGCGCGCGGCGACGACCCACTCGCGCTCGTCCTTGGCGCGGCCGAACGCCTTGAGTGTGGGGAGGCCCCGCGGCGCGCAAGGCGGCAAGAGACAGCAGGCGGAGATCGCGTTCTCTACCCTCAAGCGAGTCTTCGGGATCGATCGGACGCTGGCCAAGACCCTCATAGGGCTTGCGAGCAGGATCGTGGCGAAGGTCGCGGCCTACACCTACGCCTTCTACGTCAACCGGCTGCTGGGAAGGCCTCAAGGTCAGATGAAGGAACTGTGGGCGTAAACTTAGCAACAGACATCTAGCGGTTTCCGGCGATGATATACTAACCCGTTGATGTTGAGGCGGGCACCAGAACGGACGGTCGACGAACGCAGGAACGCGCTCGAGGAGGCCAATCGGGTACGCTTCGCGAGGGCCGCCACCAAGCGGGACCTCAAGAGCGGACGGTTGGGGATCTACGACCTGCTCATGGATCCTTCCGTAGAGCTGAGGGGCGCCAAGGTCGAGGAGATGCTCCTGGCTGTCAAAGGCATGGGCCGCATCAAGGTCACGCGGGTCATGAGGGAGGCAGGCATCAGCAGGTCCAAGACCCTCGTAGGGCTCACGCACGGGCAGAGGGACCGTTTGATCAGGGCTCTAGGGTGCGAGGAAGGCTGATCGTCGTCTCCGGTCCCTCCGGAGCGGGAAAGTCGACGCTTATAAAGGCCTCTCTGGAGGCTGTACCTGAGCTCGCTTACTCCGTCTCGGCGACGACGCGAGGGCCGCGGCCCGGCGAAGTAGATGGTAGGGATTACATCTTCCTCTCGCGCAAGGAGTTCGAGCTCTGGATCGAGGAGGGTCGCTTTCTGGAATGGGCCGAATACTCTGGTAACCTCTACGGGACACCGGAGCAGAAGGTCGAGGAGTTTTTGGACGCGGGAAAGTCCGTGATCCTCGAGTTGGAGCTCCAGGGCGCGAGGCAGGTCCAGTTAAAGCGTCCTGATGCCGTTATGGTCTTCGTCCGCGCCCCTTCGCTGGAGGAGACCCGCCGCAGGCTCACGGGAAGGGCTACCGAGACGGAGGAGGCCCTGGAGAGCCGGCTCGCTACCGCCGTGGGGGAGGTCGCGGCCAGGGATGAGTTCGACCATGAGGTCATAAACGAGAACCGCGAGCGGGCCCGCAAGGACATGATCGAGAAAATGGAGTCGATAGTAAGTGGAGGCCAAGATGCTGCACGACCTTAAGATAGACGAGTTTCTGGGCAAGGTGGATTCCCGCTACGGGCTCGCCGTGGCGAGCGCCAAGAGGGCGCGCCAGATCAACGAGTACACCTCGACCCTCGGCCTCAACGATGCCCTCGGCATCCCTGGCCCGCAGGTCCACACCCGTTCCCAACACCCACTGACGATCGCCATCGAGGAGTTGCGCCAGGACAAGCTTCACGTCTCCTTCAGGCAGCCGGCAGAGCTTGTGGAAGAACAGGTCGGGGCCGCGGGTGCAGACGACTTCATCAGCCCGCCCGCCGGCGCCCCACAGGAGACGGACATCGACTCTGGCGCTCCGGGTGACGAGGGCGCAGCCTGAGGCAGGGGCGCAAGCCTTAACGCCTTGATCCTGATCTCCGTCGGAGCTTCTCCAGGGGCCCTGGCGATCCCCGCCGTGGCCGGAGAGATAGCCGCGTCAGGCAACAGGGTGGAGGTCATCCTCGGTCAGAAGGCCCGTCGGTTCGTCGGCCCTGCAGCATTCCGTGAAGTAGCCCTGGTAGACGAACCCCCGGAAACGCCCGAGGCCGTGCTCTTCGCCCCAGCACCCGCAGATGCCCTGGCCAGGCTCGCCCGTGGCCTCTATGGCAGTCTCTCCGCGAGCACTTTCGTCGCCCCTGACCTCGACGCCGGTACGGCAAGCCACCCCGCCGTGCGCGAAAACCTCGCACTGCTTCGGGAAGATGGCCGTCGCATCATCGAAGGGCAGGATGGCCGCATGGCCGCAGCTGGAGAGATAGTCGCAACGGTCCTCGGCAGTCTCGGCGGTCCGATGGGCGGGCTACGGCTGCTCGTGACGGCCGGCGGCACGAGGGAGCCAATAGACAGCGTGCGATTTATCGGGAACCGCTCCTCGGGGAGGATGGGACTCGCCGTGGCCCGCGAAGCTTTGCGGCTTGGGGCGAGGGTGACCGTGGTGGCCGCCAACGTAGAGAGGGCCGAGCCAGGGACCGAGCACCATCCGGTCGAGACCGTGGAGGAGCTGCGAGAGGCGGTCCTGGAACGGGCCGCCGACACCGACGCGCTCGTCATGGCCGCCGCGGTCTCCGACTTCACTCCGGCCACTAAGGTAAGTGAGAAGATCCGGCGCAGCACAGGCACGACGAGCCTGGAGCTCGCCCCGACGGCCGACATACTCGAGGCCGTCAGGGAGCGGTATCCTAACCTCTTTGTGGTAGGATTCGCGGCGACGCACGGGGACCCCGTGGCCGACGCCCGCGAGAAACTCGCTAGCAAGGGAACGGACCTCGTGGTTGGTAACGATATCTCCAGAGAAGGCGTAGGGTTCGGAGCCGCCGATAACGAGGTCTACGTCGTCGGCCGCGAGAAGGAGCGTTTCGTCCCCAGGGCCTCCAAAGAAGAGGTCGCCCGCGTCATCCTGGACAGCCTGATGGTGGAGATGGACGAGGAGAGATAGAGATGGTGGAGAGAGCGACAGGCCCGACCACCTGGAACGCGGCGGACGACCAGAAACTGAGAGCCTCCCACCTCTTTACCTCAGAGTCGGTCACCGAGGGCCACCCCGATAAGATTGCGGACCAGATCTCCGACACCATTCTCGACGCGGCGCTAGCTGACGACCCGATGAGCAGGGTAGCCTGCGAGACGCTAGTGACGACGGGCCTCGTCGTGGTGGCTGGCGAGATAACCACTTCGACCTACGTTGACATCCCCACCCTCGTGCGTGAGAAGATCTCGAAGATCGGCTACACGAGGGCCAAGTTCGGCTTCGACGCCGAGACCTGTGGTGTGATCGTATCCATAGACCCGCAGTCCGCAGACATCGCCCAGGGGGTCGACAGGGCGCTCGAGATAAGGGACAGTGAGGCCCTCGACGAGATAGGAGCGGGCGACCAGGGGATGATGTTCGGCTACGCCTGCGAGGAGACAGATGAGTTGATGCCGCTCCCAATTACGCTGGCCCACGCCTTGACCCGCCGTCTCTCCGACGTCCGCAAGAGCGGACAACTCGACTACCTCAGGCCTGACGGCAAGAGCCAGGTAACGGTCCGTTACGAGGGAGATAGGCCGGTCGGGATCGAGAAGATCCTGATCTCCGCCCAGCACCGCGACGGGGTGGAGGCCCGCATAAGGGATGACCTCCTCGAGACGGTAATCCGCCCCGTGATGACCGAGGAGTACTTCGACCCCGGCGAGGCGGAGATCATGGTCAACCCCACGGGCAGGTTCGTTACAGGAGGACCCCAGGGCGATACTGGCCTCACCGGGCGCAAGATCATCGTGGATACCTACGGGGGTTCTGCCCCGCACGGCGGGGGCGCTTTCTCGGGCAAGGACCCGACGAAGGTCGACCGCTCGGCCTCCTACGCGGCGAGGTGGGTTGCCAAGAACCTGGTCGCGGCGGGCCTCGCAGGCAGGTGCCTGGTGCAGGTGGCCTACGCGATCGGCGTCGCGCACCCCGTCAGCGTCATGGTGCAGACGTTCGGCACCGCAAGGTCTGATCCTGCGACTCTCGGTGCGCTGGTACAGGAGCACTTCGACCTCAGGCCAGGCGCCATCATCCGCGACCTTGGGCTGAGGAATCCCATCTTCGCCCGGACCGCCGCATACGGCCACTTCGGCCGCAGTGAACCAGGGTTCACCTGGGAGGAGACCTCGAGGGCGGAAGACCTCCGCCGCGCCGCCGGCTTCTAGTTGGCAAGGAGGTCGGGCCAGGTGGCCCCGGGCGCGGCACGAGTAAGCCTGCTCATACCAACGCACGCCCTGCCTCCGCTCAGCTACAGGATACCTGAGTCCCTGCGCGAGAAGGTTCGCATCGGTACGGCAGTCGTCGCGCCACTCTCGGGAAGGCACCGCCTCGGGATAGTAGTCGGTACCGAAGTCGATAGCGCCCGCGCCCGCGAAGAGGTGCTCTCTGTGGTGCCTGATCTCTCACTGCAACCCGAGCTCGTAGAGGTCTGCACCCGGATCCACGAGGGCGCAGCGGTCCCTCTTCCGGCGGTTCTGAGGGCCGCACTCCCACCAGGCGTCGAAACGGGACGCTACCGCATACTAGAGCCTTCTCCGGGCTGGCCCTGGGAGGTCGACGCTACCGTTACGCGCGCGGCCCTCGAACGCACCCTCCATCCCGCGGGCATGCGCGCGGCGGAGGCAGAAAAACACATAATACTCGCTCCATCAGCGCCGCAACCGGCGACAGTGGAGTGGGCTGTGATCCGTGCTGCCGCAGAACCTGACCTCGCCCGCGCCCCACGCCAGCGCGACCTGTTCATGACCTTGAAGGAACACGGGGGCGAGGTAATGACCTCCACTCTTCTCTCCGAGACCGGCGCGAGCCGGAGTTCCCTGCGCGAACTCGTCAGGAGGGGCGCAGCGAGGCTCGTGCGCCGTCAGGGGCCTGCTCCCTTGCAGGCCACCCTGGGCGACCATGTCGTCCAGGAAAGACCGGCCCCTTTCTCACGGACCGCGCGGCGCGCCGTAAAGAGCGCCGGTCCCTTCTTGTGGAGGACGAAAGGGCGAGAGGAGGATGCCGCGGTCGTCGCCATAGTAACGGCGACGCTGGAAGAAGGGAGACAGGCCCTCGTGCTGGCGCCGGAGGTAGGGTCGGTAGAGCGGCTGGTGGAGCTCCTGCGACGCGCGCTCGAGGAGGGACACACCATCGCCCCTTACCACAGCGGCCTGGGCCGTGGCAGGGCCGCCGTCCACGGGGCCGCCCGCGATGGAAGCGTCGACGTCGTCGTCGGGACCAGGACGGCGGCCCTGCTAGGGCTTGCGCGTCCGGGTTCGATCTGCGTCGTCGACGAACCGAACGGCGCGCACAGGGCCGAGCCTGGCCACGAAGGTCTTCCCGTGCACGTGCGGGACGTGGCGCTGGAACGCGCCCGCTCGCAACGGGTTGCGGTATTCTTCCTCTCGCCCTTCCCTTCGCTCAGGATATACGCACCCGAAGTTCGCCGGCGAGAGCGCATACGCGAGCTACCCGCGAGGCGTGGCGGGCCGTGGCCAGCGGTCCGGATCGTAGACATGCGCGGTTCTGGCGCGACGTTCAGCTCCACCCTGGAGAGAGCCTGCCGCAGGTGTGTAGAAGGAGGGGGGAAAACGGGCGTCGTCCTCAAGCGGCTCGGTTATGCGACCGCCGTCGCCTGCAGCCGCTGCGGGGCGATGAAGATCTGCCCGAACTGCGACCTGCCCCTCGTCTCCCACGGACGGGACGGGCCCCTGGCCTGCACCCGTTGCGGATACAGGGAGGAGCCGGGCCCGTGCGCGAAGTGCGGTTCGACCCGTGTGCGGCAGACAGGCCTCGGTGTGGAGCGGGTGCGCGCCGAGCTCTCGGACCTCCTCGGAACGCGTGTCGGCCTCATCACCGCCGAAGAACGGGACCATACCGACGCTCCCATCGTAGTCGGAACCGCTCCTCGAATCCTGGATGTCGGGTGGGACGCGGTGATCGTGCCCGACGCCGACGCGTTTCTCGCGGGAAGCGGCATTGATGTAGGGGAGAGATCTTTCAGGTTGTTCTACGGCGCGGCGGCGGCGGCCAGAAAGCTACTCCTCATCCAGACCCACGTCCCCGAGCACTACGCAATGCGTGCTGGGGTCAATGGTGACTACGAGGCCTTCGCGGCCGCGGAGCTCCCGAGGCTCCGCGAACTCGGCTACCCGCCGTTCGCCCACGCCGCCTCCCTGACCTTCGAGGGCTCCGAAGCGGCGCTCTCAGGTGCGGTAGAATCCCATCTGCGGCCTGGCCTCGAAGCCGGGGTCGAGATGTCTGGCCCGTTTCTACTCAGGCGCACCGGAGAGACCACAGCGTGGCGGGTCTTGCTCAGGGCCAAGGGAAGGCCAGCCGTGGCCCGCGCGGCGACCCTGGCCGCAAAGATATCGGCCCGCACGCGTGGGCTCGAGGTTCGAGTTGACGTGGATCCCGAGGAGGTGTAGCAAAAGGTGGCACTCGACATAAGGACGTTCGGAGACCCCGTACTCAAGACCCGCGCCGCGCCGGTCGACAGCTTCGACGAGTCGTTGGTGCGCCTCACGCAGGACATGCTGTCAACCATGCGCGATAACGAAGGTGTTGGCCTGGCAGCCAACCAGGTCGGACGTCTCAAGCGGGTGTTCGTCGCCGCCATCGAAGACGATGAGTACGTCATCGTCAACCCCGTTCTCTCCGACTGGTCGGAAACCACGGAGAGTGCCCAGGAAGGCTGCCTCTCGATCCCAGGGATACTCGTCGACGTCGAGCGTCCGACCGGCGTAACCGTCTCAGGCCAGGACCTCTCCGGCGAGCCGCTGCAAATCGAGGCCTCCGACTTGCTCGCAAGGGTCCTGCAGCACGAGGTCGACCATCTCGATGGAGTCCTGATCCTGGACCGCACCGATAGGCCCTCACGCAGGGCCGCCATGCGCGAGTGGCGGGAGCGAATGCTCGCCCAGCAGGGCTGAGGACCACCTTGAAGATAGCCTTCGCTGGTACCCCTGACTTCGCGGCGACCGTGCTTGGAGGGTTGATCTCCTCTCCCCACGATGTGGGGCTCGTGATTTCGCAGCCGGATCCCAGGAAAGGCAGGGGACGCAAGAGGACAAGAACCCCGGTCGCCGATCTCGCTTACTCACACGACCTTCCTCTTCGCCAACCGGCCAGGATCTTCGAAGTCAACGACGAACTGCGCCAGTACTATGCCCTGGTCGTCGCCGCCTACGGCCAGATACTTCGCCCCGACACCCTCTACGCCGCTACTGAGGGCTCCTGGAACGTCCACGCCTCACTCCTGCCAAAATACCGCGGTGCAGCCCCAGTCGAACGCGCCATCATGAACGGGGAGTCACAGACCGGCGTAACCATCATCCGTATGGACGAAGGCCTGGATACAGGCCCGATAGCACTCGAGCACCCCGTCGCCATACCACCCGAAATGAACGCCGGCGAGCTTACGGATCTTCTAGCCCATACTGGAGCTAAAGCTATAGTTGAAGGTTTGGATCTTCTCCAGACGAATTCCCTGACCCTTGTCGACCAAGATAGTTGTCATGCTACTTATGCTTCTAAGATTTCGGAACAGGATAGGACCATAGAGTGGGGAAGGGGAGTTCGCGAGGTGAAGGATCTGATCCGGGCCCTTTCTCCCCACGTAGGGGCGAGGACGTTCCATCCCGACGTCGACGGGCCGGTCAAGATCTGGCGATCCGCGATACTGGACAGAGAAGATGCGCCCGCCGAGATCGGACAAGTCGAAGCCGAAAACGGGCGGATTGCGGTGAATTGCGGGAGAGGACGCCTCGAGGTGCTGGAGCTCCAGGTACCCGGCGGCAGACGCCTCACGGCTCGTGATTTCCTTCGCGGCAACTCCCTCGAAGGCGCATTTCGCTAGCCGGCTACCCCTACACACAGGATAGTCGCGGCGGCTGAGCGCATGATGTGGGTATAAGGGCAACATGCCAGCAATGGTGCTAAACTTCCTGCGGCGTCTGGAGCGATCTCCGTTGGGAGGAGAAGGAGATAAGAGAGCCCGAAATCACCACAGGCGTGCCTGAACCCGAAGTCGAGGTGCAGCGTATGGCACTCGATGAAGA
>Ga0136632_10000583_pt1 | contig 10987 bp, 14 predicted proteins | sample AntDrymUQ6112106_2_FD_104670 | JGI IMG/M metagenome (GOLD analysis project Ga0136632, IMG submission 104670) | Polar desert sand microbial communities from Dry Valleys, Antarctica - metaG UQ611 (21.06) | ecosystem: Environmental > Terrestrial > Soil > Desert | place: Antarctica: Dry Valley...
GATAACGGAGTGCGACCACCTCTCGCTGAGCGGGGGGGAGCTCCGCCACTTTCTGACGTACGAAGCTGCGCTCCTCGGTGGCGATCGCTTGACTGGCCGGAGAAGGATCAGGATCGGCGCTGTCGGGAACCTCGCTGAGGACGATCACCGATCTGGTCTTGTGCTTGCCCCAAGTCGCGATGGAGTTGTGGGCGATACGGAAGAGCCATGCCCGGTAAGAGCCAGAACCCCGGAAGGTAGCGGCCGACGACAACGCCTTGAAGAAGACTTGGGCCGTGAGATCTTCCGCGGTCGCGTCATCGGGGGCCTGTGTTCGGACGAAACGATAGATCGCACATAAATGGCGCCGGTAGAGCTCGGCGAACGCGTCGAAGTCGTGCGCGGCTCGAGCGGCGAGCTCGCGGTCGCCGGACTCCGTGACGGCATCCAAATCGACGGTCTTGAGGCTCATGAAAGGTGAAACCCTCCAGTAGAGGAAATGATTGGAGAAGCGCGGATTCTAGGTGTTCTGCTCCTAGAGACTTGATGACGAGCAACGGCGTTACGGGGCGCACGCGTATTTCTTCGGAGCGCCGCCTGCTCTCCGAACCAGCGGTCAAGTAACTCGGTCGCCCTCCCGGTATCTATCTGAACGACGGGTCAAGTTGTGCACACCCAGAGCCGGGCTGTGCGACCATCGCAAGCGATGAGCACGATCACATCTCCGGCGCCGGCAACCATCGAAGACCCAGCAGGCTCGGAAGCTTCCAGTCTCGATAGCGTGTGGCTGGTCATCGTCTGGAACGATCCGATCAATCTCATGTCGTACGTAACGTGGGTCTTTCAGAAGCTATTCGGATACTCGCGGGCGAAGGCCACAACCTTGATGCTCCAAGTCCACAACGAAGGCCGGTCCATAGTCTCCAGCGGAAGCAGGGAGAAGTCCGAGCTGGACTGTTTTCGACTTCACGCTCACGGGCTGTGGGCCACATTGTCGAAAAGCGACTGAATGTCCTCTGTGCGCGCCAAGCGTGGCGGGAGGCTGCTCATAGAGCTCGACGCTCCCGAAGCCGGTGCTCTTCGACACGTCGCGGACGAGATGTTTATCTTGCTCGAAGAAGAATCGCGCGCCGACCCCGTCACAAGGCGACTCTTTCCTGATGCTTACGAGGACGAGCAAGACGCGCGCAGTTTTGCGAGCCTAGTGGGTGACGAGTTGAGGGCGACGAAACGACACTCCCTCGAGCGTGTACGCAGCCACCTTGGACGCGCCGGCAACGCGCGGGTATCACTGGGCCCCGACGACGTGCAGGCCTGGCTCACGACACTGACCGACTTGCGCTTGGCTATTGGCGCTCGTCTAGAGATCACTGAGGAAACGATGGACGCGCCGATTGACTCCGGGCATCCCGACTCTTCAAGCATGGCTATCATGCACTGGCTGGGGTGGCTGCAAGAATCAATTCTCGAGACGATCGAATCCTAGAGAAGGAAGCGGCGCAAATGCTGAAAGCTGGAGACCGCGCGCCAGAGCTCGACCTCGAAGATGCGCGTGGCAAAACCTGGACATTGGCCGAGCTGAGCGGGGGCCGGGTCATTGTGTACTTCTATCCTGTGGATGACACTCCGGGCTGCACCATTCAAGCGTGCGACTTTCGAGATGCACATCGAGAGCTGAAAGAAGCCGGCTGTACCGTCCTGGGCATCAGCCCACAGGACGCGCGTTCTCACGACGCCTTCTCCTCCAAACACAACCTGAGCTTTCCCCTACTCATCGACGACGAGCTCAAAGTCGCGCGCGCCTACGGGGTAGATGCCGATGAAGGCTCATACGAGGGGGCGCCGCTCGAGGTACAGCGCTCGACATTTGTGATCGACGAGGGGGGAATCATCCTCGAGGCGCGCTACGGCGTGAACGCCCGGGGGCACATCGACGAGCTCAAGCGAGTGTTGAACCTCTAACGCTCCTTCTTCAGTCCCCTTAGTCGCAACCACACGAGAAGCACGGCCATGAATCCAAGGAAGGTGGAGCCCCGCTGGTGCGCGGGCGGTGTCTCCGGAGGATCACTTGAGTCTGCGAACCTGACCCGCACGTCTGGATAGGCAGTATTCGCCGAGGTGAGAGCGGCGGCGCGGGTCTCGAACGAATGGCCGCTGAGCAATTCGACGACCTCATGGTCCGAGTCTCCTTCTTCCCGATACGCCCATCGCCAGCGCGCGTCCGGTTGTCGCCAGACCTCGATAAGCGGATTCATGATCCATCCATCGAAGCGTCAAGCTCGGCCCTGAGCCACGCCAGATCATCTGCGATCTCGGGCCACGGCGTCTCGCAAATGACTGCGGGTGCGCCGGACGCCTTCACCATTGCGATCAGATCCGTAGGGGCAATGTTGCCGGCCGAGAAATTAGCGTGCCGGTCCGCCCCCGTGCCCGGCGGATCGCGCGAGTCGTTCGCGTGAAGGAGATCTATCCTCCCGGTAGCGGCCAACACTCGCTCTACGACATCTGAAAGATCCTCGCCAGCCGCGTGGGCGTGGCAGGTATCAAAGCAAAAACCCACGTCAAAATCCGCGAGATGCTTGAAGAGCTCGGCGAGCACGTCGACGTGACGGCCCATCGCGTTCTCGCCGCCCGCCGTGTTCTCGATCAGTATGAGAACTTCGCTATCGAGCTCTTCGAACACCTTTCGCCATCGGATGAAGCCTCTTCCGATGCCATCCTCGGCATGGCCCGCATGCACGATCAATCCCGCAGCACCAATATCTTCGGCTCGCTCTAGAGCGCCGGCCAGGATCTTGCGCGAGGGAATGCGTACCCGATTATTGGGCGACGCCACATTGATGAGATACGGAGCATGGACGTAGATGGGCACCCCGGCAGACAAGAGCTCTGCAGCGTCCGCACGGGGGGGCGGTTTCTTCCAGGACTGAGGGGGTCCGATGAAGAGCTGGACGCACTCAGCGCCGATGGCGTCCGCTTCTTCCAGTGGCCTCTCGCCGGGAACATGGGCTCCAATGATCATCGGCCGACGTTAGCCGATGGGTTCCACCGAGATGCGCCCGCAATCTCGGGCTTGCTTTTCGCGCTCCTTCTGCTTCAAGATGCGAGAGATGAAGCTGCTGAGGGATGTCGCCATCCGCCACCTTCTAACGATCGAGCCCCACGACTCGCTGCGCCGCACGGCTAAGGCCATGAGCGATCGTGGAGTAGGCGCGGCCGTGGTGATGGAGGCGGGCAACATTGCCGGGATCGTCACCGAGCGCGACATCCTTCTCGCGGTGGCCGCCAACCGGGATGTCGATTCCGACACGGTCGATCACGTGATGACGCGCGACGTGGTCAGCGGGAAGCCGGGTTGGGACATCATGCAAGCTGTGAGAACGATGATCGAACACAACTTCCGGCATTTGCTGGTAACCGAGATGCACGAGCCGGTGGGGATAGTCTCGCTTCGTGATCTGATGGACTCCATGGCCGAGCTCGTGCAGGACGATATCCGCGCCACCTAGGAGGGGGCACTAATGGCGAGGCTATTTTCAATCAGGCCTTCGGTCGATTTCCGGGGCCGGCAGTTCAAGGGGCTTCGTGGCTGGGCAGGCAAACCGCTCCATCCTCCGTTGACGGATATCCCGGTCGCGGCGTATTTCCTGGCCGCCGTGTTCGACCTCGGTTCCTTCGTCCTCGGCGAAGAAAGCGATGCAGGTCGCGGCCTCTTCGTGGCTGCTTCCTGGATCCTTCTGGCCGGACTGGTGGTCTCGATTCCCACGACCCTCACGGGGTTCTGGGATTGGCTCAAGTCGACTCAAGCACACACCCAAGCGTGGCGAACGGCCAACTGGCACATGGCAGTGATGCTCACCGTGACCGCTCTGGTCGTGATCGACCTCCTCGTCAGACCGTCCGGGGACGGAGCGACCGCGGATGCCGTGACTACGATCCTGTCCTTGCTGGCCGGCGGACTCGTGAGCTTCGGGGCGACGTACGGAGGCTCCCTGGTCTTCGAATACGGCTTCAACGTCGAGACATCGGGAGACCACCCCGCGTGGCACGAATCCGAGGAAGACGTGCTCCCCGGCGCTAAATAGCCTCGATTCGCGCGGCGTCTTCGAACTCGGTGCTCGTGATCGCATAGATGCGCAAGCGCGCTCCGTTGCGAGGATGTGCTGTATCGCGCTCGTGGTGCAGTCCGATCTTCTGCATTACTCGCTCGGACGCAGGGTTGTCCGCGTAACAAATGCTCACGACCTCTTCGAGGCGCAGCGTCTGGAAAGCGTGGTCCAGCGAGGCTCGCCCCCCTTCGGTCGCGAGACCTCGGCCCCAGAGCGGCTTATCCAAGAGCCAACCCACTTCCGTTGCAGGCATGACCTCCGGCAGCCAGGCGGGGGTGGCAAGACCCATCCAGCCGGCGAGGGCTCCGGTCTCCTTGAGCTCGGCAGCCCAGAGGCCGAAACCGAACTCGTCCCAATGGCGGCGGTGTCTCATCATCCAGGAGAACGTGTCCTCCTTCGAGAAGGCATGGCCGTCGCCGATGTAACGAGTGACGTCCAGAACGGCAAGGATCTTCGCCAGCGCCACGGCGTCCTCGCTGGACCACCGGCGCAGCCGCAGACGAGGAGTCTCGACCGCATCGGTCATACGGCGAAACGGATGTTCATCACATCACCTTCAGCTACCGGATACTCCTTGCCCTCGACGCGCAGCCATCCTTTGTCTTTGGCCGCGGCCCAAGAGCCGGCCGTCACGAGGTTGTCATATGACACCACTTCGGCTCGAATGAATCCTCGCTGCAGATCCGTATGTATGGCGCCGGCCGCGTCGGGGGCCTTGGCTCCGCGTCGCACTTCCCAGGCACGCGTCTCATCATCCCCCGTCGTCAAAAAAGTGATGAGATCGAGAGCCCGGTAGGAAGCTTGAATGACGCGATCGAGACTCGGCTTGGCAACGCCAAAGCCCTCGAGCAACTCCCGCGCCTCGAGCTCGTCCATGCCGGCCACCTCCGCTTCAAGCGCGGCGCTCACAGCGATAGCGCCATCAGGCAGCCCTTCGGGTAGGTTCTGGCCTTCTTCGACGTTGGCGATGATGATCTGCGGCTTGAGAGTGAGCAACCCGTATCCACCCAACAACTTGAGGGCTGCCTCATCGAGCTGCGCGAGGCGCAGCGGCCGCTCGGAGCTCAGAATCTCCAGCGCCTCGTTGAGCACACCCACCTCGGTCTTGCTCTCGGGCGAAGACTTTGCTTTCTTTTGAGCCTTGGCCAGGCCGCTTTCAATACTGGCGAGATCCGAGAGCAACAGCTCGGCCCCAAGATCATTGAGCTCCTTGCGAGCATCGGCCCCCCCTCCGTACGCACCCACCACGGAGCACAGCGCGTCCATCTGACGAAAGTTGGCGATGCCTTGGGCGGTCAATCCGCCCGGCACGTCGATGAACCGAACCTTGGCGGCGACGACTTTCTTGGAGTGTTCCAACTCAGCGAGGACATTCAGCCGGTCATCGGGAACGTCGACAACCGCCTGATTGGAGCGGCCTCCCACGCCACCGGTCCTGGTGAGCGCGGAGAACAGGGTGCTCTTGCCCGCATAGGGCATTCCAACGATCCCAATGTCCTTCATCGCCGCCGAGGTTATCCGGGTTAACGTCTGCCGCGCGCTCTAGCGATCAATTCACGAGGGGAACACATGGACACCGGATTACGAGACAAGGTCGTGCTGGTCACCGGCGGTGCGGGAGGAATCGGGAGCGCAATCTCACGAACGTTCGCCGAAGAGGGCGCTCGCGTCGTCGTCCACTACCGATCGAGCAAGGACCGGGCCGAGGGTATCGCGTCGGAGCTTGCGGGCATCGCCCGCTATGGAGACCTCACAAGGGAATCCGAAGTCGACGCGCTCTTTTCCAACATCGTTGCATCACAGGGGCAACTGGACGTATTGATCGCCAACGCGGGCGCGTGGCCAAGCGACGACGTCCCGGTGTGGGAAATGACTCTCGAACGCTGGCGCGCAACCACCGCGGCCAACTTGGACAGCGTCTTTCTTTGCTGCCGCGCGTTTCTTTCTCATGTTCAGTCGACCGGCACGGGCAATGTTGTCATCATCAGCTCGACGGCGGGCCTCTTCGGCGAGGCCGGACATGCGGACTACGCGGCCGCCAAGGGGGCGCTAGCGTCGGGCTTCCTCAAGAGTCTCAAGAACGAGATCGTGCGCATCGCTCCCCGTGGAAGGGCCAACGTCGTGTGCCCCGGATGGACGGCGACCGAGATGGCTCGCGACTCGCTCGAGGTGCCGGGATTCGAGGATCGCATCACTCGCACGATGGCGCTACGCAGGGTGGGGCGGGCCGAGGACGTGGCCAGGGCCGTGATGACGCTGGCCTCCGACGAGCTCTCGGGACACATCACCGGAGAGATAGTTACCGTGGCCGGGGGCATGGAGGGCCGGGTACTTCACGAGTAGCGGTCCGCGCCTCAGATGATGCGCTCGCCCAGCGCGCTCGCAGTGAGCTCTACCGCGAGGGCGCCGGTGGCATCGGCGTGGTCGAGGATGGGGTTGACCTCTACCACCTCCACGGAGGTGAGCATTTCCGCTTCCGCCAGAAGCTCCATCGACAGATGCGCCTCACGGTAAGAGAGGCCTCCTCTCACGGGAGTCCCTACCCCCGGCGCGATCTCCGGGTCACACACATCCGCATCGAGCGACAGATGCACGAAACCGGGCCCTTGGACGACCGTCATCGCTTCGTGCATGACCGAGGCAATGCCCCTGCGGTCGACGTCGCCCATCGTGAGAACACAAAGGTTCAGCTCTTTGATGAGGTCCTTCTCTCCGGGATCGAGCTGGCGCGCGCCCACGATCGCCACGCGCGCCGGATCCACCCACGGAGGAGGATCGAACCCGTCGACAGAAAAACCGCACGCGCCCAGCGCGGCGGCCAGCGGCATGCCGTGAACGTTTCCCGAAGGAGAGCTTTCCGGCCGGTTGAGATCGCCGTGGGCGTCGATCCAGATGACCCCTCCCCGTCCGTGGACAGAGTGGAGCCCGGCGAACGTGCCCATGGCAATGGAGTGATCGCCGCCCAGCACCACGGGCATCTCGCCGTTCGTGACTATCTCGGCGACGCGCCTTGCTATCTGCGAACAGGACGCGAGGATCGCGGGGAGATAGCGCGCGTGCTCGTCTCTTACTGAGGCGACTTCGGGGATCTCGGCGCTGACGTTCCCGCAGTCGACAACCTCGAGCCCCAGCCGCTCAAGGCGCTCCGCAAGGCCCGAATAACGAATGGAGCTGGGACCCATGTCGACGCCGCGGCGGCTCGCCCCTAGGTCAAGCGGCGCTCCGAGGATCGCAACCCTCCGCTGAGCATTCATGCAACGATCCTTCCATAGGTACGGCGCTCCCAGATTCGAACGATCCGAGGAGGCTAAGCATGACTAAGACCGCGATCGTCACGGGTGCATCCAGCGGCATCGGAGCAGCGACCGCTCGGCGACTGGCCGCCGAGGGCTTTTTCGTCGTGATGGGCGCGCGCCGGTTCGAGCGCGTGCAAGAGCTGGCAGACGAGATCGAAGGGCGAGCGCTGCGCGTGGACGTGACCGACGCGCGTTCCGTCGAGGACTTCGCCGCGAGCGTCGACACCGCCGCGGTGCTCGTGAACAACGCAGGACTTGCTTCCGGGCTGGAGGATGTTGCGGACATGTCCGAGTACCGGCTCCGGATCATGTGGGAGACCAACGTCGCGGGGCTGATACGGGTAACGAAGGCCTTTCTGCCCAAGCTGGAGGACTCGGGGGCCGGGCACATAGTCAACATTGGCTCCATAGCGGGCTTCGAGACCTACCAGGGTGGCGGTGGCTACGCGGCTTCCAAGCATGCGGTGCGAGCCGTCACGCTCACCCTTCGCCAGGAGCTGGTGGGCAAGCCCATCCGCATCACCCACATATCTCCCGGCCACGTCGAAAGCGAGTTCGCCCTTGTGCGCTTCGACGGCGACGAGGCTTCGGCCGGTCGGGTCTACGAGGGTTTCACTCCCCTGGCCCCCGACGATGTGGCCGATGCGATTGCCTGGTCGGTCACCCGGCCCCCGAACGTGAACATCGACGAGGTCGTGCTACGGGCACGGGCCCAGGCGACGGCGACCCTTATCGCGCGCGACGGCGACTGACCCGGTGGACCCTTAGCTCGCCGTCGCTGAGTCCTCCGAAGCGTTCGATCTCCCGGAATCGTCGGAGTCCTTGGATCTCTTGGAGCCCTTGGAATCCTCGGGAGGGGGCACGACTTTGAGCGACAAGAAAGTGGTCGTGGCCAGCGTGACGATTATCACCGCGAGCGAGAGCCAAATCGGAAGCTCAACGTGCACGGCCTCGAGAAGCATCTTCACTCCCACGAAGCCCAATACGATACCCAGCCCGTAGTTCAAGAGGTGAAGCCGGTTGAGCGCGCCGGCCAGCAGAAAATAGAGAGACCGCAAACCCAAGATCGCGAACACATTGGAGGTGAGCACGATGAACGGCTGGCGCGTCACGCCGAAAATCGCCGGAATGGAATCGATTGCGAACAAGATATCTGAGAACTCGATGAAGATAAGCGTGATGAACAACGGAGTGGCGACGCGCTTTCCGTTCTCCACGGTGAACAGCTTCTCTCCGTCGAGATTCGTAGTCGAAGGGAACCTCTTCTGCGCAAATTTCAGGATCGGATTCTCTTCCGGATGAATGTCTTCCGTTCCGCCTTTGGCGACGCGGAAACCCGTATAGATCAAGAACGCGCCGAACACGTAAATGATCCATTCGAAGTTGGTGACCAACGCTGTGCCCAACGCGATGAAGATCCCGCGAAAGATGAGTGCGCCAAGGATGCCGAAGAACAGCACTTGGTGCTGGTACTTGAAGGGAATATTGAAGTATCCAAAGATGATCAAGAAGACGAACATGTTGTCGACCGACAGCGAGTACTCGATCAGATAACCGGCAAAAAATTCGGCAGCCGTGGTGGTTCCTTGCCACACGAGGAGCACTAATCCGAATATGACGGCTAGGGAAACCCATACGCCGACCCAGAGAGAAGACTGCTTGACGGTCGGCTCTTTCTCCTCGTCCGCGTGAAACAGCTTGAGGTCGATCAGCAGCATCGCCAGCACGAAGGCGATGAAACCCACGTAGTAGTACCAGCCAACTTCCACTGCTCCTCCGAAATCCCTCTGCGCCTCGACCGGATTGATCGGGCCCGCGGATACAGAATAAAGGCAACCCGGTCTTGTGGGCGAAGTCGCCCCGGTCCCGACCGTCCTGCGCGCTTAGGCTCGAGGTGGTGAAAACGGGTTTGGTTTTGGGCGGCGGGGGGCTCGTGGGCATGGGCTACCACGCGGGCGTCCTCAAGGCGCTCGACGAATCGGGCCTCGATCCATGCTCGTCCGACATCTTTGTCGGGACAAGCGCCGGAGCCATCATGGCCGCCTACCTCACGACCGGTTGGACGCCGAGGCAACTCTACGATCTCGCTCATGGCCGCCACCTCTCCGGCTCGAGCGGCCCGGAGGCGTACGAGGAGGAAGTCCGGGCCATCTTCGATCCCCTGACCAATCATCGCGGTGAGCGGGTTCGGCGTCTCCTCGGAGGTGCATTCGCAACCGTGGCGGCGCGCGGCGTGTGGCGCCGGGTCGCCGGCGACAGGATGCCGCCCCGGAGCTTGCGGCGCGCCTTTCCCTCGGGTATGTACTCGACCTCTGCGACGCGCTCCCGCCTGTGGCGGGAGCTTCCGGAGAGTTGGCCGGATGCAGCCCTCTATATCCCCACGGTCGACCTCTACTCCGGCGCCCGCACGGTTTTTGGGTCGCCGGACGCACCCCAAGCTTCGCTGCCCGAGGCGGTCCTGGCGTCGACCTCCATCCCCGGCGTCTTTCCGCCGGTGCGCATCGGCGACCGCTGGTACGTCGACGGCGGGGTGACCAGCGCCACGTCGCTCGATCTTGCGACCGCGGCCGGATGCGAACGCATTATCTGTGTCGCTCCTCTCAGCTACCAAAAAGAGAATGAGAGGCTGTCGCTGGCGGATCGCTCCGCACTGAAGGCTGTGCTCGTCCGGTCACAATTTGCACGATGCCTCAAGAAGGAGGTGGTCGAAGCGCGGGCGCGCGGCATCGAGGTGTTGGTTGTAAGCCCACTCATGGCGGAGCTCGCCGTGCACGGCGCCAACTCGATGCGGCCCTACGATCGGGCGGTGGTCATAGAGAGCGCGAGACGCAACACTCTTCGCATGCTGGAGGCGTCCTAGTCCATGAGCTTTGGGACGACGGTTTTCGAGGAGGACGACTACGCGCGTTCGGCGGCCTCGCTCGTCGCTTCCGGCCTCAAGGGAGCGACATCGCTCGTTCTCACAGGCGGCACCACCGCCGAGCGCATCTATCCGGAGCTGGCTTCGTCGCTGACGAACAGGTGGGAGAAGCTCGAAGTCTTCTTCTCGGATGAGCGCTGCGTCCCGCCCGACGATCCGGCAAGCAACTTCGGAATGGCCGCACGGCTCTTGCTGTGGCCGAGTGAAACCGCGTCGGTACACCGGATGCGCGGAGAAAACCCTCCCCGTGATGCGGCCGCGGCCTACCACGAAGAGGTGGCGCCGGTCGCGGCCGAGGGCTTCGACCTTCTCCTTCTGGGAATGGGATCGGATTGCCACATAGCGGCCCTCTTTCCGGGCTCTCCGGCCCTCGCCACCCGGCAACTGTGCGCGGCCGTGGACCGCCCGGATGGGATGACCGGGCTCACCCTCACGCCCGGCGCTCTCGCCGGGGCCAATGAGGTGCTCCTGCTCGTGGCGGGCGCCGGCAAGGCCGACGCGGTGGCGCGCGTGCTGGCGGGCGAGCAACCCTTTCAAGACTGCCCGGCTCGCCTGCTGGCGGACCATCCGGACGCAACTTTCGTGCTCGACCGGCCGGCGGCCGCACATCTCTGAACGCCGGGATCCATGAGCGAGACCAATCGGCCGGCGGCACGTCGGGTCCTTACCGAGATGGCCATAGC
>Ga0136632_10000584_pt1 | contig 10983 bp, 8 predicted proteins | sample AntDrymUQ6112106_2_FD_104670 | JGI IMG/M metagenome (GOLD analysis project Ga0136632, IMG submission 104670) | Polar desert sand microbial communities from Dry Valleys, Antarctica - metaG UQ611 (21.06) | ecosystem: Environmental > Terrestrial > Soil > Desert | place: Antarctica: Dry Valley...
GGCGCAGCTCGTCCGCGAGGTCGGTGCCGTCGACGAACGACCCTCCTGCTCCGACGCCGGCGTTCAGCGCGACGGCGTCGACCGGCCGCGCGGCCGCCGTGATGCGCCGATTCAGCTCGTCGACGCCGCTGCCGGTGCTGAGGTCGACCTGTACGGCCTCGACATTCGCGCCGAGCTGCTCGAGCTCGGCGGCCGCGCTGCGCAGCTCGTTGTCCTCGGCAGCGATGATCAGATCGAAGTCGTTGGCGGCGAACTGCTTCGCCAGCTCGCGTCCGATGCCAGAGGACGCTCCGGTGACGACGGCGAGCGGGCGAGATTGGCGGGTGGTGGTGGACATGCGGTCGCGGTTGCCCGAAACAACCGCTTCATAAGCCACAGCAGACGAACCCGGCGTGCCTCGCCGCGCTCGCAGGAGCCCCCCTCAACGCTCGCTACCGCTGCTCGGCGGTCGACCGGATGTCGGCTGCCGCGCCGGCGAGACGGTGCTGCCCATCCAAGAGGTCATCGAGCTGATGCGCTTTCGCCCCCCACGAGCAGGGACGACCTCGCTGCCATTCGCACAGCTCACCCTCGAGAACGCGAGGTCCTGCAACTGCTCGCCGACGGCCTCGACACCGCGCACGTCCGCGGCTTCACATCTCGCCTCGAACCCACCGCAACCACGTCACGAACATCCTCGCCAAGCTCCGCGTGCACTCTCAGCTACAAGCCGTGATCTCGCGCTGCGCCAGGGCGTGGTGCACGCACGCTGAACTCAACGGACCAGCGCCCACGTCTACGCGCGGTCGACGTTGCTCAGCCCGGATCGCGCGCTCAGCGAGACCTGGCCGTGGACGGCGAAGCGGTCGCCGCCGGCGCGCTTGGCTGCGTACATGGCGTCGTCGGCGTCGGCGAGTGCGCGGTCAGATGCGGCGGCGTGCAGGGCGGCGATTCCGATGCTGCCCGTCGTCCAGGCGGGGAGGGTGTCGTCGCCGGACGGGATGCGGCACGCGCGGATCTGCGCAAGCAGGCGCCCGGCGACCGACTCCGCTGCGTCCGTATCGGTTTCGGGCAGCAGGATCGCGAACTCGTCGCCGCCGATGCGCGCGGCGATGTCGCTGGCGCGCAACTCACCGCGCAGGATGTGCGCCACCGCGCGCAGCAGCGCGTCGCCGCAGCGATGGCCGTGCTCGTCGTTGACCGGTTTCACGCGGTCGAGGTCGAGGATCAGCAGCGTCGCCTCGCGGTCGTAGCGGCGCACGACATCGGCCGCGCGCACGAGCTCACCGCCGAAGTGGTGGCGGTTGGAGAGATCGGTCAGGCTGTCGTGGTGTGCGAGGCGCTCGAGCTGGGCCTGCAGTGCGCGGCGATCGGCGTCGGCGGCGCTGAGGCAGGCCGCGACGCGCCAGATCAGTGCGACGAAGCAGCCGATCGTGACCGCCGTCAGCCACCACGTCCCGACGCGGTCGGTGAACAGGCCCGCGTCGCCGGCGACCAGGCGCAGCCAGCCCAGCATCAGCGGCACGAGAATCGCCAGCGGGCCGAGGCGGCGCATCAGGACGCCCCCGGGATCGTCGGTCGTGGCCAGCCGCAGGACGCGTCCGTGCGGCCGTGCGAGGACGATCGCCACGTCCAGCGCCAAGAAGCACAGCGCTGTGTTGAGCGCCATCTTGGCCGCCGACGCCGGGCCATAGAACGCGGGAATCCCGTACGTGTAGCCGATGATGCTCATGCAGGCCACGAGCGCCGCCGGCAGGACGAGCACCTCTGAGGGCCTCCAGCCGCGACGGGGCGCGTGGTCGAGCATGAGCAGCGCGGCGCCGACGAGGATGAAGCTGACCGCGGTCGTCGGGGCAAAGCGACCCGGAAAGGCGATGCCGGCGGCGCGGCCGGCGTGATCGACGAACAGCAGCTCGTCGATCCCCAGGCGCCAGCCGAAGACGTACTCGCCGAGGACGAGCGTGCCGAGCAGCAGCGGGACGAGCCCCAGGCCGCGGTGGATTCGGCGGCGCGCGCTCCCGGCCGCCGGCGCCAGCACCGCCAGTAGCGACAGGCTCGCGCACAGCAGGCCGAGCGCGGTCAGCGCCTTCATCTCGACCGTGCCCGGGACGATGTTGCGCAGCACCGAGTGACCGAGCACCCAGCCACCGACGAGCACCACGGCGCTCGTCAAGGCGACGACGCCGCAGATCGCACGAACGCTCCAGGACATGCGTCCAGCGGTGGGAAGCGCAACTGTCATACCCCGCCTATCGGCACCGGCGGACGCTTGCGCAAGCACGCTCGCAGATAGATCAGCGGTGGTGAGTGATCCCGAACCTGCTGGATCTGCACACAAATGACGTTCCGACGCGCCGCGGTGGCCGGTGTCGGGGTGTCGTCGGGGTCATCTGCAGTCGATCGCCTCGGTGTCGGCGCGGAGTCGTTGCAGTCCGAGCCTGATCCTGCTCTTGATCGTTCCGATCGGCTCGTTGAGTCGCAGCGCGATCTCGGCGTGTGTCAGGCCGTCGAAGAAGGCGAGTTCCAGCGCGCGATGCTGCGCATCGGGAAGCGTTGTGAGCGCGGCGCGCAGGAGCCGTTGTGTGTCGCGCTGCTCGACCTCGACGTCGGTGCGATCGGCGGCTGGCAGGCGGGAAGACGCCGTGTCGTCGCTGAGCTGGTCGGTCTTGCGGCGGCGCTCCTTGCGTAGCGCGTCGATCGCGCGGTTGCGAACGATCCCGAGCACGAAGTTGCGCAGGCTGCCCTTCTCGGCACGGTAGCTGTCGGTCCGCCAGAGATTCAGAAAGGCCTCTTGGAAGACGTCCTGGGCGGTGGTGGGGTTGTGCAGCATGCGGCGAGCGAGGCCGTAGGCGACTGCGGCGTGGCGGTCATAGACGATCTCGAACGCCGCCGCGTCGCCGGACCGCGCCTGCGCTAACAGCGCGGCATCCGACGCATGCGCCCGATCGAGCGCACTCCGGTGAGCGCGACGCTCGATCGGCGCTGTCGCATCGCGCGACAAGACGGCGGTGCCAGCATGCCTGGACGGGAACGCTGCACCAGGCGGCAGGGGCGGGTCAAGCGTGACAGTGGACATGGCGGCTCCGAAGCAACGTGAACGACGCGATAGCTGATGCGAATGCGGGAACACCAGGAACGTACCTCAACGCGCCAGATCACCTCCTCTTCCCGCCCCTGTCCGATATCGGATCCGACTACGCCGATGGCGTACACTGCACGAATGGGACTAAAGGCGACGACGCTGCGCATGAGCGAGGATCTGTGGGAGCTGCTCGAAGAGGAAGCCGCGCGCCAAGGCGTCAGCGCCGCTCACGTCGTGCGCGACTCGGTCTTGCTGCGCCTCGGCCACCTCTCCGCCGCCCGCGGCGACAGCGACTCGCAGATGACGATCGAGCAGCTCGCTCAGCGCTCGCTCAGCGACCGACGCCGCCACCAACGCCAACCGCAGGCCACCGCGCTCGCAAACCCGCGCCGGCTCGCCGCGCTACACGCCACCGGGCTCGTCGACGGACCAGCCGACCCGGGCCTGCAGACACTCGCGCGCCTCTGCGCAACGCTGCTGCACGTCCCCGTCGCGCTGATCACACTCATCGAAGCCGACCGACAGTTCTTCGCCGCCTCCTGCGGCCTACCACAACCCTGGCCAGACGAACGCCAAACACGCCTATCGCACTCCTTCTGCCAGCACGTCGTGGTCTCCCGCCAGCCCTTCGTCGTCTGCGATGCACGCGAGCACCCACTCGTCTGCGAGAACCTCGCCATCCGCGACCTCGGCGTCATCGCCTACGCCGGCATCCCGCTGACCACACCCGATGACGACGTGCTCGGCAGCTTCTGCGCGATCGACAACAAACCGCGCACGTGGACAAAAACCGACCTCGACATCCTCAACGACTTCGCCCAATCGGCGATCACCCACATCGACGGCCAGACGCCCAACACACCACAACCCTGATCACCGACCCCACGACGCGTGGTTGCCGCGCGTCGCGAGGGGCAGCAGGCCAACGCGAAGAACTCCGAGCCGACGCAACCGGCTCGCGATGGCAGCGCACGCAGCAGTGCGGGTGCCAGGCCGGCGGGACCGCCGCAGCATCGACAGACGCCGGACGCGGCCCGATGCTATGCGCCGTCCTGCAAGGGCCGGCGGCGCAGGAGGTCGCGCAGCTCCGGCGGAAGGCGCCGCAACGCGACGAGCACGAGCAGGAACGCGGCCGCGCCGACCCCCGCTTCCACGAGCGGGTGGACGCCGACAAGCCGGCCGGCGGCGTAGCCCCCGAGCCCGGCGACGAGCGTGACCGCCAGCGCCGACAGCGGCAGCCGCGGCCCGCCGCGGCGGATCAGCATCGCCGTGTTCGTGGCGGCCAGCGCGAAGTCCGCGACGATCGCCGCGACGGCGGCCCCGCGGGCGCCGTGCGCCGGCACGAGCGCGAGCGCGAGGACGACCGCGAGCACGAGCGAGACGCAGTTGGCCAGCAGCGTCTCGCGGTGGCGGCGCATGCTCAGCAGCGGGAAGCCCGTCGCCACCGCCACGAAACTGGCGAGCACCGCCGCGCTCTGGATCTGAAGGACGCCCACGGACGGGTGGTCGGCGCGCCCGACAAGCACCTCGATCGCGAACGGCGCCGCGAGCAGGAGGCACAGGCTCAGCAGCCCGCCGAGCAGCACCGCGAGCTCGAACATCCGCCCCGCCGCGTGCGAGAAGCGGTCGCGGTCGGCGTGCGCCGCGCGCGCGATGATCGGGAAGACCCCTCCGATCAGCAGCCCCGGGACGACGATCAGCACCTCGACGATCCGGTAGGAGACGGCGAAGTAGCCCGTCTGCGTAGCCGTTGCGATCAGCGACATGATCACGAGCGTCACGCGGAAATAGAGCGTGTTGATGGCGATCGCGACGGCGAAGACCAGCGTGTCGCGCACGAGCGGCAGCCAGCGCCGCGGATGAAATGCGGGCCGCAGCACCGTGATCCCTCGGACGAGCACGGCCGTCAGGACGAGCGCCGCAACCCCCGCCGGTACGGGGACCGCCAGGAACGACAGCAGCCCGGCCCCAGACAGCACGAGCACGACGATGAGCACGGTGCTGACGAGCTGGCGGGCAAGCTCGATCAGCGCCGCCCAGCCGAAGCGCATGCGGCTCTGCAGCACCGCCGCGACGAGCGCCTGCGTCGACGCCAGGACGGCGATGCCGATGCCGGCGAGCAACGTCCCGATGACGAGCGTGTCGCCGTAGCCGGCGAGCGCCGAGAAGGCTACGGCGATCGCCACCCCGATCGCGCTGAGAACGAGCCGCATCCCGAGCAGGTCGCTCATCAGGCGGTCGCGCTCACGGGCGTCGGTCGTCACCGACAGCTCGCGCAGCGCGATCGTCGTGATCCCGCCGTCCATCAGCCCTCCGACGACGGTGACGACCGCCAGGACGGCCGCGTAGCGGCCGAAGTCCGCTTCGCCGAGGTGACGGATCAGCAGCGGCGTGGCCGCAAGCGCGAGCAGCATCCCGCCGGCGAGGCTCGCGGTCCGCATGATGCCCCCGCGGATCGCCGCGGGACCGGCGGCCGGCGTGTCGAGGATGTCGATGTCCGGGCCGGCCGGGGGCGGGGGCTCGCCGATGAACACGAGCCGATGCTACGGCGCGCTGGATGACTGCATCTACGATCGTGCCCGTGCCGGCACGCCCCAAGGTCCTGTTCGTCTGTCCCGATGCCGTCGGCGAGCGCATGTCCGGCCTGGGGATCCGCTACGTCGAGTTGGCGCGCACGCTGACGCCACACGCCGACGTCACCGTCGCCACCGGCGCGCCCCAGTCGACGCCGGTCGACGGCGTGCGCACAGCCGGCTATGCGGTCCACGCGCCGGCGCAGCTGCGAGCGCTGATCGCGCGCGCCGACGCGGTCGTCGCGCCACCGCAGTGGCCGCTCGTCGCCCGCTGGCTGCGCTCCAGCGAGGCCCGCGTGATCCACGACGTCTACACGCCCGAGGCGCTGGAGACCGCGCAGCTGTTCGCCGGCCGCCCGCCGATGGTGCGGCGGCTGATGGTCAGCGCGGCGCTCGACCGGCTGCACGACGCGCTGTCGACCGCCCACCACCTCATCTGCGCGAGCGAGAAGCAGCGCGACCTGTGGCTGGGAGCACTGCACGCCACGCGCCGGATCACTCCCGAGCGCAGCGACCGCGACCCCGGCCTGCGCGACACGATCGACACCGTCCCGTTCGGAACCTCTGCCCAGCCGCCGCGACGCAGCGGCGGACCGGGCATCCGCGGCCAATTCCCGCAGATCGGCCCGCAGGACGAGATCGTCCTCTGGAACGGAGGGATCTGGCGCTGGCTGGACGCGCCGACGGCGGTGCGCGCGGTCGCCCTGCTCGCCGAGCGCCGGCCTGCCGTACGGCTCGTCTTCATGGGCACCGCCGCCGCTGCGCAGGCGCCGGCGGCGCGGCGCGCGACCGAGCAGGCGCAGGCGGTCGCGCGCGAGCTCGGCGCACTGGGCGACACCGTCCTGTTTCATAGCGACTGGGTGCCGTACGCCGAGCGCGTCGACTGGCTGCTCGACGCCGGCTGCGCGCTGTCCACCCACGCCGACACGCTCGAGTCGCGCTACGCCTTCCGCACGCGGCTGCTGGACTGCTTCTGGGCCGGGCTCCCGACCGTCGTCACGGCCGGCGACGATCTCGCCGCGCGCGTCCTGGCCGACGGGCTCGGCGAGGTCGTTGCGCCCGGCGACATCGGCGGGACGGCGGACGCCATCGAGCGCGTGCTCGACCGCGGTCGGGACGTCTACGCGCCGGCCCTCGCCAGCGCCAGCGCCGCCTACGCCTGGCCGGTCGCGGCGCAGGCGCTCGTGCGCTGGATCAGCGAGCCCGGCCAGCCGTCCGCCGGGCGCCTCGCGCCGCGCGCCGCGACCCGCCGCACGGCCGCCCACCGCGTCCGAGCGACGAGCTACCTGCTCGCACGTCCCATGATCGCCCGCCTGGGTCTGCACACCCCGTCGGGATGAGCATCCACGTGATCGGACGGTGCCGTTGACCTCGTGCCCGATGTGCGCCGGGCGCGCGAAGCACCTGCTCGCGGTCGGCGACCGCAACCGCGCCGTCACCAACGAGACATTTGCCTACGCGCGCTGCACCGCCTGCGAGCTGATCTTCCTCGTGGATCCTCCGGCCGAGCTCGGCCGCTACTACCCGGACTCCTACTACGAGCTGCTCAGCGCTGAGGATCTCGAGCGCCACGCGGCCTCCGAGCAGCACAAGGTCGACCTCCTGCTCGCGCACGGCGCGGTGGGTCGCCTGACCGAGATCGGGCCGGGCCAGGGGGTCTTCGCCTTTGCGGCTCGGCAGGCGGGCTTCGACGTGACGGGCATCGAGATGGATCAGCGAGCCTGCCACCATCTGTCGACCACGGTCGGTATGGCCGCAGTGCACAGCAGTAGACCGCACGAGGCGCTCGGCGCGCTTCCCCCGCAGCGGGCCGTCGCGCTGTGGCACGTCCTGGAGCACCTGCGCGATCCTTGGGCGCTGATCGCCGCTGCCGCTGCCGCACTGCAGCCGGCGGGGCTGCTGGCGCTGTCGACGCCGAACCCGGCGAGTCTTGGCATGCGGGTCCTTGGTCGGCACTGGCCGCACATCGATGCCCCGCGGCATCTGTTCCTGGTCCCGGCGGACGCCCTGCGCCGGCACGCCGAGAGCGTCGGACTGAGCCAGGTGGCCTTCAGCACCAACGACCCCGGCGGGCGCCATTGGAACCGTTTCGCCTGGGAGTACGCGCTGCGCCGCCCGAACCCCTCGCCGCGCCGCGCGCGTCTCGCCTCGCTCGGCGGTCTGGTGGCGACGGCGGCGGCGTTGCCGGTCGAGCGCCGCCCGGGGCGCGGCGCCGCCTACACCGTGCTGTTTCGCAAGGATGGGACGCCGTGAAGCTGTCGATCCTGCTGCCGACCCGTAACGGCGGCCCGCTGCTGGAGCCGGTGATCGGCTCGATCCTCACCCAGGACTGCGATGACTTCGAGCTCGTCGTCTCCAACAACGCGAGCGCGGACGCGACTGCGGAGATCATCGCGTCGTTCGCATCTGACGCACGGCTGAAGGTCATGACGCTTCAGGAGCCGGTGGCGGTCACCGACAACTGGAACGTCGCCCTCGGCGCCTGCAGCGGGGAATACGTCACGCTGATCGGCGACGACGACCTCCTGCTGCCGGGATACAGCGACCGCGTGCTCGGCCTGCTCGACGAGTACGACGATCCTGACAGCCTGACGTTCAACGGCTACGCCTACGCCTTCCCGGGCTTCGGGGGTGCGCAGCACAGCCATTACGCGGATCCCTTCTTCACGCCCGATCCGCTCGTACCGGTGGATGGTCTCGTCAGCGCTGGCACGCGCAAGAAGCTGGTGTCGGAGATGTTCAGCTTCCGCTTCCCGCTGCACCTGAACATGCAGACGTCGCTCGTGTCGCGGCGCATGTTGGAGCGGCTTCCTCACGGTCTGTTCCGCCCTCCGTTCCCAGACTTCTATGGCCTCAACGCGATCATGCTCGTCGCCGACCGCTGGGCGATCTCCTCGGCCAAGCCGGTCGTGATCGGCGTCTCGCCCAAGTCCTTCGGGCGCACGCTGCACAGTCGCGAGCAGGGCGCGGGGCTCGACTACCTGGGGATCTCGACCGGGTTCGACGGGCAACTGCCGGGCAACGAGGTCATCAACGGCACCTACCTGACGCTGATCGAGCTCGAGCGCGACTTCCCGGCCGCGCTGCGCGGGACCCGGATCGATCGCGACGAGTACGTCATGCAGCAGGTCTATGCCTGGTACCTGCACCGCCGACTCCGCTCGCTGACCAACCGGGAGGTCGCACAGCGCCTGCGGCTGCTGTCGGCGCGTGACGCGGCGGGCCTCGTCCGGATGACCGCGTCGCGGCTGCAACCATCGACGTTGAAGCGCTGGCTACGAATCGACCGCGACGAGCCCGTCGGCGACCTGTGGCCCGGCATGCAGCCGCTGCCGGAGGTGTCAGACATCGTGGAGTTCGCGCACTGGCTGGTCGCGCGGCGGCCGGCTCGCGCCGCGTAGCCTGGATCCACCGAAGATCGTGGATGGGTCGGCGCCGCGAGATTCGGTGAATCCAGGCCTTAGGCGTCGGGGTCGTCGCGTGCGACCCGCGGTTTCAGACGCCAGTCGACCGGCGTCAGGACCTGATGCAGCCTGGCCGCGGAGATGGCGCGGCGGCGCTGGACCTCGCGCCGCTTGTGCAGGGTCTTGGGCAGCAGCGCCAGCGCCTGCGCCCATCCGCGGAGGTGCGCCGCGAGGCATCCGCGCCGCATGCTGAGGGCGAGCCACTTGAGCTGGAAGGCGAGCATCAGCGGACCGAGGCGCACGAACGACCCGGGCGGCAGGCACTTCATGAGCATCAGCAGGTTGTTGCGCGAGAACAGGTGCGCGTACGCCGGACGGTCGCGACTCGTGGTCGCGCTCCCCATGTGGAACGCGACGGCGGACGGAACGAAGCGGCAGCCGTAGCCGCACAGCTGGGCCCGCAGCCCCCAGTCGGTGTCCTCGTAGTAGGCACCGAAGTCCTCGTCGAAGGACCCGACTCGATCGAACGTCGAGCGCCTGTAGAGCGCAGCACCGCCGCTGGCGCAGAGGATGTCGCCCGGACGGTCGAACTGGCCGTGATCCTGTTCGCCGAAGCCGCGCTTGGAGCACTCGCCGGTGCGGGCGACCAAATCGCCCGCGCCGTCGATCTCACCGCGGCGGTGGAAGTTGAGCATCTTGCCGTCGGCTGAGCCGCAACCGGGGTGCGTCTCGAGCGCGCCGCGCATCTCCTCCAGCCAGCGGGGATCGAGCTCGAGATCGTTGTTCAACAGCGCGACGTAGGACGTTCGTGCCGACTGCACCGCGCGATTGAGCGCTCGCGTGACACCGATGTTCTCGGGGATCTGGATCACCGCCACCTGCGGCCATTCCCGCTGCAGCCACTGCACCGAATCGTCGGTCGAGCCGTTGTCGATCACGTTGATCCGGAATCCCTGCGCCGTCTGCCCGGAGATCGTCGGCAACAGCCCGGCGAGCAGATCGCGACCGTTGTAGTTCAGGATCGCGAAGGTCACGTCGGAGGCGTCCATCATCGTGGCTGCGCGCGCCACCAGTCGACCGTTGCGGCGAGCCCGTCCGCAAGCCCGATCTGTGGCGACCAGCCGACCTCATCGCGCAGGCGCCGCACGTCGGCGACGATGGCGTCGGGATCACCGGGACGCCGCGCGATCGCCCCGATATCGAGCAGGTCGGGCCGGCCCGCGGCGTCGGCGATCGCCTGCACGACGGCGCCGACGGCGACCGCCTCCCCGGAGGCGACGTTCACCGCTCCGCTGACGTCGCTTGCGACGAGCGCGACGAAGGCGTCCGCGACATCGTCGGCGTGCAGGAAGTCGCGGCGCTGGCCACCCGCGCTCGTCGGCGCGCGCTGCCCGGCGACAAGCGCCCGCGCGACGGCGGCGACGAGCCGGGCCGGGTGCTCGCCGGGCCCGTAGAGGAAGAAGATCCGCCCCCATGCCAGGTCGATGCCGGCCCGTTCTCCAAGGCCCTCGGCGACGCGGCGGGTCGCGTCCTTGCAGACACCGTAGAACGTGGCCGGCGCGAGACGCGCGTTCTCGGCAAGGGGCTGCGGCGCGCTCCAGTCGTACTCCGCGCACGTCCCGGCGAGCGTCGCCCGCGTCCCGCCCGCGGCCGCGAACTCGTCGACGAGGCCGACGGTCGCCGCCACCCACAGCGCGTTCTCGGCCGCGGCCCAGAACGCGCCCGGCTCTGCGTACCAGGCGAGGTGCAGGAGATCGGATGCGCCCACCGACTCGACGAGCGCGCGGCGACTGCTCGCGTCGAGCAGGTCTGCGCTGTGCCAGGCAACCGCCCCGGGGGTCCCCGCCGGCGCCTTGCTGCCGCGCCCGGCGGCATGAACCTCGAAGCCGCGCTCGGCGAGCGGCGCGAGTGTCCGCCGGCCGATGAACCCGCTCGCGCCGGTGAC
>Ga0136632_10000585_pt1 | contig 10975 bp, 4 predicted proteins | sample AntDrymUQ6112106_2_FD_104670 | JGI IMG/M metagenome (GOLD analysis project Ga0136632, IMG submission 104670) | Polar desert sand microbial communities from Dry Valleys, Antarctica - metaG UQ611 (21.06) | ecosystem: Environmental > Terrestrial > Soil > Desert | place: Antarctica: Dry Valley...
ACGACCTGGACGCGGGTCAAGATCGCAGACCACATCCCGCTGCCGCACCACGAGGTCACCCTGGCGGTGGACTCGGCGGACAACGTCTACGCGGTCTGGCAGGACAGCACCACGGCGAAGAATCTCCCCTACCTCTCGTACTCGACCGACCGCGGTCTCACGTGGAGCACCCCGAGGATGATCGCTCCGCCCGGCGTGATCGAGACCAACTTCCCGACGATCACCGCCGGACATGCGGGACGAATCGCCATCAACGTCCCGGGGACGACGGAGACCGGAGGCGAGCGCTCGTGGAACCAGTATCTGATCATCTCGACGGACGCCCTCTCGGCGGATCCGCTCTTCGTCTGGACGACCGCCAACGATCCGGCGACGAATCCGATCCGCAAGGGCGCCTGCGGCCCGGGGCGCTGCGGGGGCATGTTCGACTTCGTCGACATCGTCACCTCCCCGCAGAACGGCGAGTTCTGGGCGGCCGCCTCCGACACCTGCGCGGGCACCTGCACCAGCACCACCCAGAAGCGGGTCGGCGACGGCGTCGGGATCAAGCAGACCGGCGGACCGTCGCTGTGGGTGACGCCGACTGCCGTCAGGATCGCGTCGTTTGCGGCGCGCCGAACGGGTCGGGGCGTCGATCTCGCCTGGCGCACGGAGGCCGAGGCGGGCACGCTCGGCTTCGAGGTCTGGCGCTCGGGCGCCGGCAGGGCGGTGAGGGTGAACTCCGCGCTCGTCCCTGCGAAGGCGGGCGCGGGCGGCGCGAGCTACCGCCTCGTCGACCGGGCCGCCCGCCCGCGCGCGGCCTACACCTACCGGCTCCGGGTGGTCGGTCACGATGGCAAGCGGGCCTGGCGCGCGAGCGCCAGGGTTCGCGGCTCGCGCTAGCTCTTGCCTCGATCGACGGCGCCGCGCTCGCGGGCGGCGCCGTCAGTCGAGCTCGACGTGCTCGACGAAGACCAGCCGACGGTCCATCGCTGTCGGCACGCGATCGTAGGGCGCTGCGTCGTCGACGAGGTACTCCTCGTACTCGGCGACCACGAGGCGGAAGCGGGTGCCCGGGCCCGGAGGCTCGGGCAGGGTAACGGCTCCCTCCCAGAGGGTTGGGGTGACCCGCACTCGGCTGACCAGCCCGGACCGGACGAGCTCCTCGAACCTGCCGCCCTCGAGCAGCCGGCGCGCCCGTTTCTTCTCCGCCGCCACCCGGAGTCGGTTCTTCGTCGGACCGGCCGAGAGCCGATCGGCGCGCTCGACCAGGGCCCCGGCCTCGCGCTTCCAGCCGAAGTCCTCTCCGAGGGAGGGGTCGAGGCGCTCGACCCACACCTCGACGACGCTCGTGGGTGAGACGATCGCCGGGATCCGCGAGACGAATGTCCCGTCGGCGAGCCTCAGGCTCATCGCCGGCGAGTGGATCGCCTCGTCGTGCGCGCCCGAGTCCTCGTACGTCGGCCCGAAGGCGGCTATGCGGCGCACCCGGGGGTCACTTCCGCGCGTGACGGTCAGCCAGCGATCGGGGGCGAGGCTCATGAAGTCTGCGAGGACGATGTTCGAGAGATGTGCCCGCTCGGTCGAGTCCGGCTGGTAACGGGCGAGCGCGAGGCGGACGAACGGGAAGTAGGAGCGGCCCGGATCGACCTCGACGTCGCAGTACCAGAGCTCGCGCTCCTCGTCGTAGAACACGTCGTGGGGCGCGATCTCGACGAGGCCCACGCTCGCGGACGGTCTCAGGCCCGGGTGCGGGAGGCCGGCGACGCGGAACGAGCCGGGCCGTTGATCCGCCTCTGCCGGCGGCGCGAAGGGAGGCAGCCACGCGCCGGAGGGGTCGGCTTCAGTGCGGGCGAGCGGGAAGTCGGCTCGCCGGGGAGCGACGCCCCGGACGAAGGGGCTCGCCCAGATCGGATCGTTGCCCCACTGAGTCACGGAGCTCTTCATCGGAGCCTCCGCCGGCTCGGTGTTCGGGTCTCCGGCGAAGGATGCCTCCGGCAGGACGACCGCTAGCATCTCTCCGTAACCCGACACGTTCCACGGCCGGCCGAGATACACCCGGAGTCCCGCCCCGCGCCGCCAGCTCGACCGCTTGCCCGCGGACACCGAGCGAACCCAGCCGAAGGTCGGGATGGTGTAGAGCACCTCGGGCGCGGGCGGCGGTGCCGAGCTGGGCACCCACGTCCGAACCCGCTCGCCGACCACCTTGATGTTCTCGTCGGTGGGCACGGGCTCACCATCGACCTTCGTCGTCAGGACGGACGCCGGCATGTACTCGCGAAAGCTCGTCGTCGCCTCGAGCCAGTACTCGATCCGGCGGTACCGCGTGTCGCCCAGCTCGTGGTACTTCGGCTGGACCAGATCGTGGAAGCGGCCGCCCGCGCGGATGAGGTCGGCGCCCACGACCTCGTGGTCGGGAACTCCCGTGTGCGCCGGGTCGTCCAGCGCGGAGGCGTAGAAGCGTGCCTCGGTGATCTTCACCGAGAACGCCTCGTCGGTCTTCGGCCGGTTCTGGCCGAGCGGGGCGGCGGGATCGTCGAGCGGCTCGTTCCACTCCGCTCGGAGGTCGACGCGGTCAGTGGTCGCGAGGCTGACCCGGGCGGTGAAGTGGGGGGACGCGAACGTCTCGCCGTAGAAGCGGTCGAGCTGGAGCTTCAGGTCCGGGGCGATCAGCGGTTTCTGCACCGCGTGGACGAGCTCGACGGTCCGCCAGGGAGTGAGCATCCAGTGCTGCCCCTCCCGCGCCAGCCGCTCGAGGCTCGCCCGGTCGGCGTCGGTGAGCCAGCTCCAGACGGCGAGGAGTCGCAGCGCCTCGGCAGAGGGCCGCACCGACAGTCGAAGTGTCGCGCGCGCTCCCTTCGGCAGTGGCACGACCAGCGCCCCCGCCCCCTCGTCGAAGCGCGGCGCGCCTGCCTCCTCCAGGATCTGGATCTGGAACGGAAGTGCGTCCGGCCACGATCCGCCGCCGCGGTAGAGCGCGACCCGGATCACCTTCGACTCGTCCCAGCCGGGCAGACCGAAGATCCTCGCGCCGACCTCCGTCGCGAGGGGGTCCGGCAGATACGGGAGCGCCGCCTCCTCGCCGAGAACGGCGTAGGTGGTCTTCTCGCCCGCGGCAGCGCCCGCCAGCGGGCCTGTCGCAGTGACCTGGAACGCCTTCAGCGGCTTGTCTCTCGCCTTGAGCAGCGCGAACGAGCCCGCCTCGACCCTGCCGCCGGAGTCGAGCATCCCGTGGAGCTCGGCCTCCTTGACGGTCGTCCGTGCGGGCACCGCATAGCGCCGGGCGCGCTGCGCGCTCGGAACCGCGTTGTCCGCGGGCGAGACGTTGAAGCTCCGGATCGCGAGCCGCTCCATCGACTCGCCTTCGGCTGGCGTCTCCGGAGTCGCGCCCGCCGGCCGTACGAGGGCGATCGCCGGCGCCTGGACGGGGTCGTGGCGCAGGTAGGGAGTCGCATGCGCGTCGGGCCGCTCGGGCCCGAAGTCGTCTGCCTGCGGGTCGAGCGAGTTGCCGGCCAGGTCGACGAGGCGGACGCGGATCCAGTAGCGGCGCCCGTAACGCAGGCGGGGAAGCGATCCCGGCACCGGCTCGTACGTCGTGCGGAGGCGGATCCCGGGCGGCACCTCGGCCTCCGCGTCGGCGGGCGCGTCGCTCCGGTCGATCGCCCTGCCCGGCATCGGGGCACAGAGGCCCCAGCCCGTCCACGCGGTCAACGTCTCGTGGAGGTAGACGAGATCCTGGTTCGACGCCGGGTCGGCGGACTTCGTCGCCGCCAGGCGCACCGTCCCCTCTTCGTCGGGGACGGTGAAGGCGACCTCGCCGCCGCCCAGGTCGTAGGCCGCGGCGCGCCGGCAGAGCGAGCGCCAGAGGCCGGTCTCCGCATCCCACACGTCGATCCGGTAGCCGCGCACGACGTCCTCGGCCGCGAGCTCGAGCGGGGTTCCTGCCTCGATCGCGGCGTTCCGGTCACGGTTTCGCTCGAGCGTGCCCTCGAGCATGACGCCGCGCCTACGGTGCACGAGCATCAGTCCCGCGCTCCTGAGCGCAGGAGCGCCCACCTCGCGCTCGAAGCGGGTCGTCGGGTCGACGCGCTGCTCGGGCGGCCGGGCGCGGGCCAGGGAGCGTGCGAAGCCGATCAGCTTCAGCCCTGCTCCGTCGACGTCGGTCTGGACGAGCCGAAACCGCTCGGGATCGAGGTCGAGCAGCCCCTCGGACGCGCGAAAGTCGCCGGGCTCCGGGGCGACGCGCGGCAGGGCTTCGAACTGCGAGGCCGACAGGGTCGCTCGGACCTGCGGTGAGGCAGCGGGGGCGGGCGCGACTGCCCCGTCGATCTCCGGCCACTCGACGCTGACCGCGAGCAGCGCATCCGCCGCAGGCGAGAATGTGGCGGGGTCGAGGACGAAGTCGACGACCAGCCCCAGCCGGCGCAGCAAGGTCGGATACTGGTTGGCGGCCGAGACGATCTGATGGAAGTCGATCCGTTCCGCGAAGTCGGTGGCCGCCGGCAGCTCGGTCCGCTCGTACTCGAGCGTCCGCGTCGTGATGCGCTCATCGTCGGTGCGGGCGCGCTCGACGGTCCGCGGCGTCGATGGGGGCGTGTGAAAGGTCACGAACCGGGCGAGGGTCAATGCGAGCCCTGCGCTGACGTCGCCACGCATTCCTTGCTCCTGCCGGGCGAGATCGAACCCTCGCACCGGGTCGCGGAGACCGGTGTCGTGGTTCGCGAAGCTGCGGTCGTTGGCGGCCACCGCATCGACGAGCTCGCCCCACCCGAGGTCGTCCAGAAGCTCGGAGACCGCCGGAAGCCGTCCCTCGGCGCTCCGCGCGAGACCGCCGTAGAGCGAGCGCGCGAGATCGTCCATCGCTACCGCGTCGTACGAGACCACGGCATTCGAGGAGAGATCGCGGAACGCAAATGGGAAGACGATCGTGGCGGGGGGAAAGAGCGCCCGCCAGGTTGCGGAGTCCGGCAGGGCGACGGCTCCGGAGATCTCCTCGCCCGAGAGGGTCACCCCGCTCGCCCCGAGTGTGACCGTGAACGTCGAGGCCGAGACGCTGGCCGGCCAGTCGAGAAAGTCCGGAAAGGCATCGAGCGTGCCCGGGGCCCCGTCCGGGACGAGGCGCGGCGACGCGAGGAGCGACAAGCGAAGCGACCCGCCGTCCGCCGTGTAGCGGTTCGGGAGCGGTGTCCAGAGGACGGTCTGGCTGGCCACGAGCTAGGCGGCCTCCTCCGCGAAGGCATTGCAGTAGCGGCTCCAGGTCGTCTGGTTCGGGATCAGCTCCACGAACCCGGGGTCGGACTCCGAGCCCGCGAACTCGCGTCGGCACGACACGGAGACGTCCATGCTGAGGAACAGGATCTCGATCTCGACGACGAGCGTCGCCTCGCCCGAGACGATCGACTCGCCGCCCTCCTTCAGGTAGCCGAGCTGGAGATTGAACGTCAGGGAGGCCGAGAAGATCCCGAGCAGCGTCAGCTCCCCGTGCAGGCGTACGTAGCCCGCGAGCTCGACCGAGCCCTTGCCGGAAACCGGCTCCAGCCAGTGGAAGTACACGCCCGCCTTGATCTCGACCCCGCCTGACGCGACCCCGAGATCGATCGCGACCGCCGCGCCGAACTCGAGGGCGGCCTCGATCTCCTGCACCCCGGCTGATCCGATGCCGATCGCGAAGAAGCCCCCGCCACCAAAGAGCGAGACGGTCAGGCTGAACGGATGCTGGCGCTCGGAGAAGTTGAAGCGCACGCTCGCCGGCCGCGCGTCGAAGGGCAGGGAGAACCCGGCCCCGAGCGACGCGTTCGAGAGAGCGAAGATGCCGACCTCGACGTTTGGTAGATTCAGCGAGTAGCTGGCTGCGATGCCGCTCGGGGTGACGGTGAGGCTGGGTGGATCGGAGAACCCTCCCGACGGGATGAGCGAGCGCAGGCCATTGACGAACTCGAGCGGGCCGCCGAACACGATCGCGTCGTCGCCGGGGTGCAGGTCGACGACGACGTCCGGCTTCTGGCCGCGCTTCGCCTCGAACCGGAGCAGGTCGAACCAGAGCACGATGAAGCCGAAGAGGTTGACCTTGAAGTTCTCGAGGCGGGCGTTGGCCTCGAACGAGGCGGCCGCCGGCTCTCCGACCGGCGTCGTGACGACGCCCGACATGTCGAGCGTCGTCGGCGCTGCGGGGTTCGCTCGTGGGACGAAGAGCCCCGCCGGATCGGACTTCGCGATCTCCGTCCGCCAGGTGAAGCTCGCCTCCACCCGCGCCGGCAGGTCGCCCTCGGCTGCCAGCTCGCGGGCGAGCATCCTCGGCGCTGCCGGCCCCGAGAGCGGCACGGCTCCGAGCAGCGTCTCGAGCGGGATCCCGCCGAGGATCTTCGCGCCCTCGAAGAACTTCAGCGGATCGAAGGAGTTCGCCGCCGCCGTCCCCACGTCGCCCACAGGCCCGGCGATGCGCGAGAGGCCGGCGATGCCCATCGACGGAGAGACGAGCGCTCCGAGCGCGTCGCTCTTGGGCTTGCCCGGCCCGTCCCCGAAGTCGAGGGCGTAGTCGGTCAGCGTCCGCAGGAAGACCTCGCCTTCGTTGCCGGCGCCGAAGCCCTTGTCGCGGTAGACGTCGGCGTAGGCCGTCCCCACCAACGCGTTCGACTGCCCGAGCAGTCGCTGCACCGCCCGGATCCCGATCTGGGCCTCGGCGATCGCCGGGTAGAAGGTGGGCTTGAACCGTTCGGGTCCGCTGACGTCGTCGGCCCGGAAGACGAGGCTGGCCGCCGGCAGGCGGGGATCGCCCTTCGAGTCCGACCCCGGCGGGGCCGGCGGCGCGAAGCAGATCGTCGCACCTCCGGTGTCGGCGAGACGCCGCGCCCCAGGCGCCTTGCCGTAGGCGTCGCGAATGAGCGCGGCGGTGGTTGCCGGGAAGTTCGCGTTCTCGCCGACGAAGAGGAGGGGCAGCGAGAAGGTGACCCGGTTCCCGCAGAGGTCGGTGGCCGCAAGGTCGAACGGGAACGGCTCGCTGGGGGAGACCATCGGCCAGAACGCTGCGCGGGCCGGGACGAGCGCGTAGATCGCTGCCCCCTCTGGCCCGGGGATCCGGGTCGGCGCCGATCCCGGCTCCTGCAGGTTCGGGGTGACGCGGCTCAGGATCTCGACGGCCGTGAAGGGGAAGGTGTTGCCGTCGAACACGTGCCGGCTGCCGTCGTAGAGCTTGAAGGGCTCTCGCACGGCGATGAAGAAGCGCTGGCGGAGCACGGTGACGCGCTCGCCGGTGGGGTCGTCGCCGAGCGGCTCGAACTTTCGCTCGGTCACCTTGATCAGCGACGCGGCGTGGCCGAAGGGGCAGAGGAAGCCCGCGTAGACGACGCGGACGTAGTGGTCGCGGCCGAGGGTCGCCAGATGGCGCCACTGCTCGAGGTCGACGCCCTCGGGTCGCGTCGTCCAGTTCCCCTCGACCTCGAGCAGACCGCCGAGCGACGAGAGCGCCAGCCGGCTCGCGAGACTCGACCGAGGGCGGTAGGCCCTGCGGGCGTCGACCCGCTCGCCGAACCCGGCCATGAGTCGGACGAGCAGCTTCCGATCGAGTGGGTCGAGCGTCGCCCGGAACGGGCGCTGCGGCGGGTCGAGGAGCGGGAAGAGGTCCGGGTCGTCCGTCGGGTAGTCAGGCGACCAGATCGCGCGAACCTTGCTCGAGCCGTCGGCGCCGGCCTCGCCCTCGCCGGTCGAGAGACGCGTGTGCCAGAGCTCCGTGCGACCGCGGTGCTCCACGTGCGTGTCGCTGTGGCGCCAGCGGGAGTCTCCCAGCGGCGACAGGATCAGCCGGTGCGGCAGCTCGAGCGCCGTGACGCCGGCCGAAGGCTCGTGCGGGGCGAGCAGGAGCTGGAGGTACGGGAGCCGCGCGAGCGCTTCGGCGTCGACGTCGAGCTCGCCACCGCGGCCCGCGAGCGCGCGCGTCGACTCGAGCGCCAGGGCGGCGACCGCGGCCGAGCGGGCCGTCGGCTCGACGAGCGCCGGAAACTGCTCCGTCAGCCTCGCCAGCTCGGCTTCCATCGCGGCCGCGACGTCCCGCGACAGAGTGCGCCGGGAGCCCTGCGTCAGCACGCCGGCGGTGAGCTCCGCGACCCGACGGCCTGCCTGCGCGAGGGGGCGCTCGAGGCGCTCTACCCCGCGCTCGGCGAGGCCGATCGCAAGAGCCGCCGACGCCGCCTCCCAGGCAAGGCCCGCGGCAAGGGCGCCGAGCCAGTGCCGGTCGAGCTCCAGGAGCTCCTCTCGCCGGATCTCGGGGTCGGGCGCCGCTGTGATGTCCAGGCGCATCGGCCACGTCCGCAACGCCCGGAGCACGTCCGGCAGGGTGTACGGCAGCGCCGTCTCCTCGGCGGGCATCCGCAGGCCCACCCGGCTCCGGCCGGACATCCGCACCCGCGCGAGCGGCAGCTGGTTCGGCAGGTCTTCGGCCGGGGCGCCGCCGGCCTGGTTCTTCTTCGGATAGTCCGGGTGCTTCGAGACCTCCTTGTCGCTCGTGTCGCTCGACCCGGTCGCGTCGAGGAACGCCTCCTCGGCGAAGCTCTGCGGCGGGAACTCGGCGAGGAGGTACGCGCCGGCGCTCGGATTCCTGCGCACGAGTGCCGGTGGCGCTTCGCCCGAGAGCTGGAGGTTCTCGAACACGAGGTCGAGGACTAGGAGGTCGTCTGGCCGCCGAACCGAGACGCGAAACTCCTCGGGCGCTCGCCGAACGATCTCCTTCCAGACGAGCGAGAGGTCGACGTCGAGGACGTCCTCGCCGAGCCCGCGCCGCCTGTTCCGTTCTCGTCCACCCGGTGGGGGCACCTGCCGCCTCCTCGCTGCCCTCCGACGGCAAGAGGGTGGAGCTCGACCTGATTGGCAACGGAGCCGCCTGCGCCGGTTTGAATACCAGATCGGCCGGCCCGAAGCAATGCGCCAGGCTCAGACGCTTACCCGGGCAGCGCAGAGGGGTGTAGGAGCGGTACGGACGGCTCCCAGCCGGCACGGAGGACCGCGACGAGGGAGGGAGGCGTGATCAGCACTGCGTACCCGCGGCCCGGTCGCTGCACCGAGCTCTCGTACCCACCCGGGGTCCAGCGCAACAGCCTGCGGCCGAGCACGAGCCAGGGCTCTCCGTCTCGCAAGACGAAGGCACCGTCGGGAAGGTCCTCGAGCCGTCCATCGTGGTGGAGTTGCGCGCGGGTGCCGGGTGCGACCCGCTCGCCGTGGAGTCGTGTGTCGACCGCGTCCGCTCCAGCGCGACCCGGGTACAGCTCCCTCCACAGCGCGAGGAGCCGGTTGTAGTCGGCACGACGGCAGAGCGCGCACGGACGATGTCCGGCGGCGAATGCGGTCGCCTCGTCGAGGAAGAAGAGCTCGGTGAATCGCCCGGGCTGTAGCAGCGGCTCGCGGTGCCAGCCACGGAACCGGAGGCGGCACGCGATCCACCGCCGGCCGGCGTAGCGGCGGCGAATCCGCCCGGCCTCGTCGTGGAGGCAGCCGCGGTTGCCGTAGACGAGCCCGCGAGCCGGATCCGCGACAAGGGCGCCAAGCGGCGTCACCCGGTTTCGGAGCGGCACCTCCGGCTCAGCCTAGCGGTGTTCGACCGGCTTCTCATGTCCACGCTCCTGCCCGGCACCAAGGTGATCAAGTGGAAGGGCAAGCGGGTCAGGACGCTCGTCTCGCAGTACGCCGCCTTCCTCGACGGGCGCATTCACGAGGTCGCGATCGACTGGTACGCGCAGGCCGACGACGGAGCGGTCTGGTACTTCGGGGAGGACGTCTTCAACTACGACGAGGCCGGGAAGGTGGCCGACACGCACGGCACCTGGCTCGCCGGCAAGGACGGGCCTCCCGGCATGATCATGCCCGGCAAGCCGAGGGTCGGGGACGTCTACCGGCCGGAGAACATCCCCGGAAACGTCTTCGAGGAGGTCACTGTCAAGGCGGTCGGCAGGACCACGAACGGCCCGCGGGGCCGAGTGCGCGGAGCGCTCGTGATCGACGAGCTGCACATGGACGGAACGCGCGAGGACAAGGTCTTCGCCCCGGGCTACGGCGAGTTCATCACCGGCGGCGGAGGCGACCTCGAGGCGGCGGCGCTCGCGATCCCCACGGACGCGCTCGCCGGACCTGTGCCGGCCGCGGTCCGGACGCTGACGACCGGCGCGGCCTCGATCTTCGACGCCGCTCGGCAGAACAGGTGGCCGGCGGCAGCGGCGACCCTCGCCAGGATGGTCGCCGCCTGGGACACATATCAGCAGCGCAAGGGCGCGGCGATGCTCGAGAGCCAGATGGGCGCAGCCCTCGTCTACCTCGTCGCGGCGGTGGACGCTCGCCAGGTCGCCGAATCTCGCCAGGCGGCGATCGACGTTGCGCGTGCCGGCCTCGACTTCGAGCTCCGGCACCGGCCGGTCGCGAAGGTCGATCTCGACCGATTCGGCCTCTGGGTGCGGCAGGCTCAGGTGGACGCGGCCGCGCGCGACCGGGGTGCCCTCACCGGCGACGTCGCCACGCTCGAGTGGGTCTTCGACCGATTCGCCCACACGCTCGGCGGCTCCGCGAAGCGCCTCGAGACCCAGCTCGCGGCGTTGCGAGCGGCGGCCAGGGCCGATGGGTTCGCTCAGGCGCTGAGCGCCTCGGCCAAGCTCCGAGCGACGCTCGCCGAACTGAGCTGAGAACAGAGCTCGAGTGGCGGTGCACGGCCGGTGCACCGCCGCTCGAGCTCCCAACGGCGCCGGGCGCGCCGGCGTCCCCGGCGACCGGCTTGACGCCGGTCACGATCGTCTTCAGCTCCCGGCACTTCTGGCCGGTGACGCCCTCGATTGCGCAGACGTCGTCCCACGGCCGCTGTGGCTGGAGCTCTACCCCACGCGGGGCGTGGTCGTTCCGAACCAGACCTTGCGTCCGTCGAGCCTGACCAGCTCGAGCCGGTAGGTCACGCCGGCTCGGCCGCGCCGGTCGGTGTATCTGTAGACGTGCCCGCCGGTCCTCCCCGAGGACCGGGCCGGGATGA
>Ga0136632_10000586_pt1 | contig 10974 bp, 6 predicted proteins | sample AntDrymUQ6112106_2_FD_104670 | JGI IMG/M metagenome (GOLD analysis project Ga0136632, IMG submission 104670) | Polar desert sand microbial communities from Dry Valleys, Antarctica - metaG UQ611 (21.06) | ecosystem: Environmental > Terrestrial > Soil > Desert | place: Antarctica: Dry Valley...
ACCAAACCTCAACGCCGCCTACAACCGCCTCTTTCCCTGGCTCGTTCCGCTCGGGCCGCTCTTCGGGCTCGCAGCCCGCGAGCGCGCCGACCCGGACGGCGACGTCGTCCGGCTCACGCTCGGACGCCGCTGATGGCCCCGCGGCGCGCGCTCGTCACGGGCATCGCCGGCCAGGACGGCTCCTACCTGGCCGAGCTGCTGCTGGCGGAGGGGTACGAGGTCTTCGGGGTCGTCCGGGATGCTGCCGCACCCTTCCCGAACCTGGAGGAGGTGCGGGACCGCGTCGAGCTGCTGGCCGTCGACCTGCTCGACCAGGAAGCCCTCGGCGAGGTACTGCGCGCGTGTTCACCGCACGAGGTCTACAACCTGGCCGCGCCCTCCTTCGTACCCGCCTCGTGGCGCCGGCCCGTGCTCACGGCCGAGTTCGCCGCAGTCGGTGCGACGGCGCTGCTGGAGGCGATCCGCGAGGTGGACGACGGGATTCGCTTCTACCAGGCCTCCTCGAGCGAGATCTTCGGCCGCGCGACCGAGGCCCCTCAGACCGAGCGCACTCCGCTCTGCCCGTTGACGCCCTACGGGGTGGCCAAGGCGTACGCCCATTTCATCACCGGCAGCTACCGGCTCCGCTACGGGCTGCACGCGAGCTCGGGGATCCTCTACAACCACGAGTCGCCCCGGCGGCCGCTCGACTTCCTGCCGCGCAAGGTCGCCCGTGCCGCCGCGGCGATCAGGCTCGGGCGGGAGCGTGAGCTCCTGGTCGGCGACCTCGACGCGCGCCGCGACTGGGGCTATGCACCCGACTACGTGCGGGCGATGTGGCTGATGCTGCAACAGCCGGAGGGAGACGATTACCTCGTGGCGACGGGCGAGACCCATTCCGTGGCTGAGCTCGTCGCGTGTGCGTTCGAGCACGTGGGCGTGCCCTGGCGTCGGTGCGTGCGCGTCGACCCGGCGCTGGAGAGAGGAGCCGCCGAGCTCCATCACCTGGTCGGCGACCCGGCGAAGGCGCGCGAGCGGCTCGGCTGGGAGCCGACCGTCGACTTCGAGGGCCTCGTGCACCTGCTCGTCGACGCGGACCTCGAGCGGCTCAGCTAACGCGCCGTCGCCAGCGAGCACGGTCGGGTCCCGTCACAGCTCGAGCGCCACCCGCTTGCACGATGAGTCTTTGGCAGACAAGTGCCCGCTTTGTGCTCCGGCGATTCAGCGAGCCTGAAGGGGAGGGGCAACCATCGGACCCGCACTCTGACCTTGGGCGCGTCTGCGCCTTCGCTCATTCACGCCGACGAGCGATCTCCTGCCGGATCCTTCGACGGACATCACTGCGACGGAACCTGTCCTGAAGCTGATCGCGAAGCGACGAGCCGCCGTTTTCGATCACACCTAGGAACTCGTCGAATGCGGCCGACTCAGCGCCCAGCGCGTCCGCCGCGCTCTCACCACGCTCAATCCGAAGCCGCGCAAGCGTCGCCTGCCAGTCCTCCTGTAACTCAACCTCGGCAAGGATATGCGCAGAGGCGGCGTCAAGCGTTGCGAGTTGAACCACCGCGCGCGTCAGGCTATGGATATAGCGCTGCTGTAGAAGCAGCAGGCCCGTGTTCTCGAGGCAGGCAACCCGACGGCCGCAGGTCAACATCGCGCTCTCGACCATGCCTGTCTCGTCGAGCCGCGCTGCGTAGTGCTTGTTATCGAGGAGCAGATTCGGCAATGGGAAGAATCGGAAGTGCCCCTCAGGCCACTCATCGAAGGTGAGCGGCTCATGTCGAAGGACCGGGACCATTTGGACTCGCGGTCTCAGAACGGCCCCGGCACGCATGTTGCAGGGATGGGCGATCACCATCGCGAGGTCGTGCGTCGCTTCTAAGCTCGGAATCGTGACGTCGCGAAAGATGTCGCCCTGGATGATCGGACGGAACGGCTCCACCTCATCCCCGCGAGCGAGGTAAATCTCGTCTTCACTGCCTGGCTTTCCGAGTTGGAGATTCGGCACCGGCTCACCGTTACGTCGCCCTAGGCGCCTTGCGGCCTTTCGACGATCGAAGGATGACCATCCGGCGCCTGAACCACCGCGAAACGCTCATCGGTGACGTATCCGGTGCGCCACTCAGGATCGAACGCATCGAGCACGGCGTGAGCTCCCATGCGGCGGCCGGCGAACTCGAACAGCAGGTCCATGCGATTCGCCGCGTAGAGATCGATCGGTGTCAGCGACGCCTCGTCCGAGATGGGCATCTCGAGCCAGGATGCAGGATCTCCGACGGGATACGGCCCGGTCAGCATTTCGACGAACGCGTGGGCCCTAGCGAGCCGCCGCCGGTTCTGCGGCGTAATCTGCTCACCGCGACGCCACTTTCGAATGGCAGTCCCAGTTACCCCCACGAGACGAGCAAGTGTGCTCCAAGACAGGCCCCGCTCGCTCCCGAGTTCCTCGATCAGCTCCATCGGCTCCCGCAGCCCGATCAGCGCCGTACGTTCATCGAGAGCGCCTTGGACTGTCTCTCGGTGCAACTGCTTGACGTCATTACCGGTCAGCTCCACCTCGTCACGAAGAGCTGCGGCTTGGCGAGAGATGGACGCATACGTCGGCCTGGCCTCGGGAACTTTTCGGATCACGCTCGTGCCAGCCGCAGTTGCAGCAGTCTCCACGAACAGAGTGTCGATTTCGCTCATCGCACTTCCTTTCTCAAGACATCGTCTCTCAGCTTGTCAGTGATCGCTGTCTCGAACAGCGTGCGAACCGGGCGATGAAGAGAATCGCAGATGCCGAGGACCGCCTCCGGCGAGAATGCAGGCAACTCCTCCTCTGAGGCTGTCCAGAAGCTGTCGATGTCGATCAGGAAGAAGGGGCCGTCGTCGGCGGACTTGAGGCGCAATGGGCCGGCCGTGTCGACCACGCGCCCAAGGAGCGCGCCGTACCGAAGGTTGGTCTGCTCCCGCTCAGAGACCCTATATTCGGCGTGGCCCTGGACCGAAGCCGCCCGAAACTCGCCGTCGAGCTCGATGGTCGCGAGGAGAGCCGGATGGAGATAGCCGCGCCAGTCGAGCGCCGTCTCGACGCCTGGTACGCGAACCTCATCGATATAGCGTAGGCCGATCCGCTGCATGCCAGGAAGCTCTGCGGCGTCTGCAGCCGCGACGAGCGTCCGCTCGATGACACCGCGGAAATCCTCGAAACGCGTGTAGTCGGTCGTCTCGAGGACCAATGCAGATGGCCCGACGGTGATGCTGAGCATGCGGCGCCGGTCCAGCATTCGAAGCGGACCAGACGAAATCGAGGACGCACTACCACCCGCTTGGATCTCAATCGTCGGTTGCGACGGGCCTATGATCGGAACTACATCGCGCAGGCGCTCATAGACAGCGACAGCTCCCTCCCTGGTCGCAAACTCGGGCACATGAGGCACACGCACCTCAAAAGCCACGAGTTTGAGAGGTGCATTCGGATAGATCTCGCGATCGGCCACTGATTCAATCATCGGACGAATCATAAACGAACTTGAAGAGAACTGAAAGCGAACCAGCTCATCATCATACTCCTTCCAGACGTCAGAGCGTCACGCTTCGCCGCGTAGCGGCAGCACGACCATCCAGCAGACGACGCCGAGGTCGTCTTCCTCGATCGGCGCGGGAACGTCGTCGAGCGAGACGGGCTGGAGGCCGAGGCGCTCGACGAGCGCCACGATCTGCCCCGCCGCCTCGCTCGGCGTGATCCGGTCCTCTCGCAGCTCCGCCTGGATGCCGTTCAGCTCGCGACGCACCGCCGAGCTGCGCTCCACCGCCAGCGCCTCTGAGGCACGCTCACCGCCCTCGGGCAGGATCACCGTCGGATCCCGCAACAGCTCGAGCGCGAACCGCTGCGCCGGGCCGATCGCCTCCTGCGCCGTGCGCGGATCCGCGCGGAGATTGTGCTCCTCGACGATCGACGCAGCGGCGATCGTCCACGACGCCTCGAGATCGAAGCCGGCGAGCTCCGCCGCAGCGCCGCCCTCCGGGTTGATCCGGCGCAGCATCTCCAGGTCGGAGTCGATCGCCTCGCCGCTCTCGAGCTCGACGTAGCGCCAGTACCGGTAGCCGCGCTCGGCGCCGGCGAGGGGCTTCGTCCGGGTCGCGAAGAAGACGCCGGGCCCGCCGCGCGAGGCACCGCCGGGCGCCTGCCTGAAGATCGCTCCGATCCCCCAGGGAAGCCTTTCGATCCGCGCGATCTCTCCCTCGAGCTGCGCGCGAAGCAACCGCGCCCGCAGCTCCTCGCCGAGAAAGGCCCCCGACAGGCCGGCCTCGTCGCCGTCTTCCCCCAGGAGATCCGGGTCGCCGCCCGCGAGCCGCTCCGCATACGCGCGCAGCTCGCTCTCGACGCCCTCGATCACCTCGACCTCCATGCCGTACACGCCGGCGGCGCGGATCTTGCCCCGCACCAGCGTCTCGAGCTTCAGCAGCTCCTCGAGCTCACCCGGCTCGGGCAGCATCGTCGTGAGGTACACCTCGTCGTGCGGCGAGCGAAGGCGGATCACGCGGCCGTTTCGCTGGACGACGCGCTGCGGGTTCCACGGCATGTCGTACGAGACCACCGCCTGCGCCTGCTGGAGGTTCTGGCCCTCGGAGAGCACGTCCGTGGAGAGCAGCAGGTCGACCTCGCCGTCCGGCGGCACGTAGTCGTCGCGCACGACGGTCCGCGGCGCGAAACGCGCGATCGCACGCATCCGCTCGTCCGGGCTCGACTCCCCGCCGATGACCGTCACGCGCTCGCGGCCCCCGACCCGCTCGGGCACGTGCCGGTCCAGGTAGGCGATCGTCTCGCCGTAGGTGGCGAAGACGGCCACCTTCTGCGCCGGCGACGACTCGAGCAGCTCGACCAGCAGCCGCAGCTTCGGATCGTCCTCGGCCGACATCTGCGAGAGCCGGTCCCGGACGGCGACGAGCCGGATGCGATCGGCCGCGACCGCCTCGCCGTACCCGGGCTCGAAGTCCGAGGCGGGACGCGCGCCCGGATCGTCCGCGAGCACGTCCTCCACCCAGGCCGCGATGCCCGCCTCCGCCGCCTCCTCGTGCGCCGCGCGACGAAGGGTCTCGCGCGAGGGAACGCTGCCGCGACCCTCGTCCCAGCCGGCGAGGAACGCGTCGTGCGCCACGATCATCCGGTCGACGGTCGCGAGGCACGCTGCCCAGCACGACTCGAAGCGCTTCAGGAGCTGCGACTGCAGGAGACCGCCCAGCCTCGTCTCGGTCGCGTCCTCGTCGCCCTCGACGAGCCACGCGCTCGGCCGGTACCGCGCCATCTCGAGCTCGCGGATCTCGCGGACGATCGCGGCGAACACACCTGGATGCGCCTCGTCGAGGTCGTAGCGCCGCGTCTCCGGCCGCGGCTCGGGGAAGCGAACGGGCGTGCCATCCGCGAACGTCTCGCCCGGATAGTGGTCCTGGATGAAGCGCCGGTCCCGCCGCACGGAGACGGCGTCGGCGACCGGGAAGAGCACGTCGGGATCGAGGTTCTCCGGGTCGCGCTCGTTCGCCCCCGCGCGCACGAACAGCCGGCGGACCGAGGGGATGCCGATGCTGCTGAACGCGCGGTCGTGGTGGGCGAACAGCATCACGAGGTTGTAGAGATCCCAGAGCCCGTTGTTCACCGGCGTCGCCGTCAGCAGGACGAGGTCCTTGCGCTCGCCGCCGAGCAGGCGCTCCATCGCCCGGTACCAGGTCGTGTCCTCGGTGCGGAACGCGTGCGCCTCGTCGACGACCACGAGCCGGTAGGCGTCCTTGTCCGCGACGAGGTGTCGCGACGCGTTCCGGGCGTCGGGGACGAGCTGCTCGTCGGAGGCGAGCTGGTTGAACGAGAACACCTCGGCAGGCAGGCGGGCGAGCCTGATCCGCTCCTCCCAGGTCGCGCGGAGCTGCGCCGGACAGACGACGAGCGCCTGCCGGCCCTGCTCGAGGGCGTACTCCTCGATGAAGGCGAGCCCGATCTCGGTCTTGCCCGTGCCGACCCCGTCCGCGTAGACGACGCCGCGGTGGCGGGCGAGGATGCGCCGCGCCCGCTCGTACCCGTCGCGGCCGAAGCTCGTCAGCGCGATGCGCGCGATCGGCGAAGCGCCGTCGGCCGAGAGCTCCTCGCCGTAGAGCTCGAGCAGCGCGCGCAGATAGACCGTCTCCGGATCGACAAGGCCGATCTGGGGGAAGAGGAGGTCGCGCAGCTCGTCGTCGAAGGGGACGGCCTCGTGCCAGAGCTGCTCGAACCACCCCAGGGCGGCCCGGCTCGGTGCGACGTTGTAGTCGACGAGGCCGAGCTCGAGGTTGTGCCGGAGTCCCGCGGCGGTCAGGTTCGCGGAGGTGACGAGCGCGGCGCGTGCGTCCTGCACCGACCCGAACAGGTACGCCTTGCCGTGGAGGAAGCGCTCGAGGTAGCGGCGTACCTCGACTCCGGGGCGCCCGAGCCACGCCTCGATCGCCTGGAGCCGCTCGGCGGCGCGACTCGGAGGGAAGCGCGACAGGTCCCGCTCGGCCGCGAGGACTCGCAGCCGCTGCTCGAACGACAGCCTCGGCGGCGCCTCGCCGAGCCCCTGCTCGGGCAGGGCGCCGAGGAGGAGCCGCACCGCCCGCCCGTCGTCGACGATCGTCGCGAGGTGGTGCAGGCCGCCGAGGTTGACGTAGCCGCTGGCGACGGAAAGCCCGTGCGCGGAGGGGATGTCGCCGACGAGGTAGGCGAGTCCGTCGGCGTGAGTTCTCCCGTCGGGAAGGTTGTCGAGGACGTCGGGGCGGCTCACGTCGAGGCGAGCTCGGCGAAGCGGTCGCGGACGCGCTGCCGGTAGGCCTCGGGGACCGCGTCCAGCGTGAAGTCGGCGAAGATCGTCTCCAGGTCGGTCGCGTCGAGGCCCCAGGCGTGAGCGACGCGGGCGTCGATCTCGGCGCGGAGCCGATCCCGCTCGTCGGGAGCCAGCGGCCCGAGCTCGACGCCGGTAGCGGCGGCGAAGTCGGTGAACCGCTCGTCGGGGCATGAAAGGCGGGCGGCCGCCTTCGCGATCGCCTCGAGCTGCTCGTCGGAGAGTTGGGGCAGCCGCAGCCCCTCGAGGATGAAGAAGTTGACGTGCGTCTCGACGAACCGGCGCGCCTGCCAGTCGAAGGGAAGGCTGTTCATCAGCCCGAGGCAGGCGGCGCGCTCGAGTTCGCCACCCTCGGCGAAGGCGAGGTACGGCCCGGTATTCGTGAGGAACGTCTCGGGCGGGACGAGAGCCGCGCGGATTGTGCGCGAATCCGTTGCGCGCGAGACGTCGCGGAACGCGACGCGCGCTTGGTCGAGTTGCGTGGCGACTGCAGCCGCCCGATCCGTCCTCGGGACAACGCGGGCGACGAGCGAATCCTTGCCGGGATTCGGCTTGCGCGCCTTGCGCAGCGCCGCATCGCTAGGCGGACAACGGCGCTCGCCGGCGCCATGGGGGTCGTACTGGTCGAAGCTCTCGCCCTTCCACAGCGGCCGTCCTTCGGTTGTGTCCAGCCAGAGCTTCTTGTCCTGCGCCTCATCGAACTCACGCACGGGAAAACAGCGCCAGCGGCCCGTCCCGAGCGGGAACGGGGCTCCGGTACGGAGCTTCGCGAGGAGGTCGGCGGCAGCCTGCGACGGGAGGAGCGGCACCTCGAGCTCGGGCCCGAGAGCGACCGGATCGAGCACGAGTCCATCGGCCTCCGACTGCTCGAGAAACCGACGCTCGGAGTCTGCGACGCCGGCGACCTCGAGGCGGTGCCCCTCCGTCGGCACGGACGCCTCGGCGATTGCGAGCGCAACCGTGTACTGCGGATGCGTGTCGAACATCCACCGGCGGTTGTTCAGCAGAAAGTCGAGTCTCTGTACGGCGGACTCGTCGAAGAGCCAGCGCCGGAAACCTGCGGAGCCCTTCGCCGAGAAGGCGCTCCGCGGCAGAACGACAGCGAGCGCTCCACCCGGGGCGAGCAGTCGGCGGTACCGCTGACAGAAGAACTTGTAGAGATCGGGGTCGCCGGGGCCGCCGGTGAAACCGGTGTCGGCGCCGAAGAACGCGCGCAACGCCGCCACTGCCCGAAGCTCCTGAGCAAGACGCTCGGCCAGCTCAGGCCGCTCTTTCCTGAGCCGGTCGAGCGCAGGCCGTCGCTCGGCCTCCGGCAGGCCGCGCAGACCGGGCTCGTACCGCGCGTAGAAGGCGAGCTCCTCGACCGTGATCTCCTCCCAGGGCGGGTTGCCGACGACCGCGTCGAAGCCCTGTCCGGCGGCGAACACTTCCGGGAACTCGAGCGGCCAGTGGAAGACTCGATTGGCCTCGGCGATCTTGCGAGCCTTCTCGCCGAGGGCAGGAGGTTCGCCGCGGCCGATCGCCTCCGCCGCCGGCCACAGCCCGTCCCGTGCTCCTTTCAGGCCGAGCGGTCCTGCGACCCAGAGATTGAGCAGGACACGCGCCCCCTCGATGGCGCGCTCGATCCCGCGTTCGGTCTGCTCGCTGCGCGCGACCTCCTCCGGGTTTCGATCCATCAGCCCGAACAGCGGCTCCGCCGCCTTCGCGGCGCGCTCCAGCTGCTCGGCGACCAGCATCGCCGGAATGGTCGAGCCGCCGTTCGCGTCGAGGAGCTGATCGGCGCTCGCGACGCCGATCAGCGAGTTCCCGGGCTTGACGTTGTGGTCGAGGTACGAGAGGGAGAGGCCCGGCACGAACGAGGCGAGCCAGAGCGAGATCTTCGCGATCTCCGCTCCCATGGGCGAGAGGTCGACGCCGAAGACGCAGCGCCGCAGCACGAGGCGGCGCAGGAGCTGGAAGTCCTCGACCCCGATCCCGTAGGTCGCTCCGGCACCCGCGCGTAGATCGTCCAGCTCGCGCACCACGGCCGGGAGCGGGTGCTCGCCGAGGAAGCGGGCGGTCTCGGCGGCGAGCTCGTCGACCACGGCGACGAGGAAGTGCGCGCTGCCGCACGCCGGGTCGAGGACCCGGAACTCGAAGAGCCGGCGCGCCGCGTCGTCCGGTCGCTCGCGCAGCAGACCGGCCACCTCCTCGAGGTGGCGGCGGAAAGCGGGCAGGACGCCGCGGCGCACGAGGTGGCGCACGAGCGGCTCCGGCGTGTAGTAGACCCCGCCGCCCTTGCGTCCGCCCTCGTCGGTCAGCCAGAGCAGCTCGCCTGCCTCGATCGCGTCGTCGGCGGGCTCGGCCGCGACATAGCGGTCGCGCCGCGCGTCGTAGCGGTAGCGGCGATCGGCGAGCGAGAGACGCAGGGACAGCAGCCCCTCGTAGACGTGGCCGAGGTGGCCGATCTCAAGGCCGGAGAAGTCGAAGCCGTCGCCCGACTTGGGGTCGATCCCGAGCGCGACGAGAGCCGGACCGAGCGCCGCATCCGAGAAGGAGACCGAGTCGAGCACCGCCGCGCCCTCGAAGCCGTCGGCGGCGAACAGGTCGCCGTTGTAGGCGGGGACGGCGAGTGCGTCGTTGCCCGTCCGCATCGCGCCGACGAGCGTCCGAACCCGGTCCGAGAACTGCGTCGAGCGCGGGTCGAGGCGGCCGAGCTGGTCGGCCGCGTCCTGCACGACCTGCGAGAAGGAGCTGCGGGCGTATGCCTCCTGGCTCATCGGTAGGTGTCCGGCGCTCTCGGCGTAGAGGAGGAAGAGCGCGCGGAACACGAACGTGAGCGCGGCCGCCTCCAGCTCGCCGCGCTGTGCATCGTCGGTGAGATCCCAGCCCTGCCCGCCTGCCCAGCGGCCGAGCTCCAGGCCGAGCGGGGGCAGCACGTCCTGCCGGATCGCCGTGTCCAGCCGCTTCCGCAGCTCGACGCCGAACGCGCGCGACTGGCGCATGAGCGCCTCGAACCCGTCCTCGGCGAGGTAGGCGGGCGCCAGGAGGCCGAGCAGCGGCCGGTCCTCCTCGGCGAGCGTGGCCGCGTCGAGCTCGAGGTACCGAGCGACGGCGGAGCCCGACTCCGGCCGCGCCTCGAAGAGGCGGAAGCGCGACCCGGCTGCGAGGAGGCCGTAGGGCGCGCCGCGCGCCCGGCACTCCCCGAGCAGCACGCCCTCGGGCGGGCGGCCCTGCGGGTCGAGGCGCGAAAAGGCAGAGGCCTCCGCAACCGGGTGGACGACGGCCACTGGAGCGTCCCCGTGGCGCGCGACGTACCCGTACGGCTTCAGCGTCTCGAGCTCGTAGCCGAGACCGGTGAGCAGCGCGCGCCACTCGCCGGAGGCGCCGGCCGCGAGCTCGGCGAGCCGCGGCCACTCGGCGGTGCCGCGGAGGCGTGTCCGGTAGAGGTACTCGGTGCCCAGCCCCTTCACGGTCAGCCCGGCGACCCCGGAGCGGTCGAGGTGCTCGAGCTGCTCCGCCAGCTCGCGGACGGCCTGGAGGTTGGACAGCTCGGGCAGGCGGCGCAGCACGCCGAGCAGAGCCTCCGGCGCGACAGTCCGCAGGGGCCCGTCGTCCTTCACGGGCCCGAGGGCGCGCAGGCATCCGGCCGCCTCCGGGTCGTCGGCCAGGAGGAGCAGCGGCGTCGGGCCGCCGCGCGCACGACCGCGCCAGGCTCGGCGCAGGTCGCGATCGCCGGCGGAGGCCGCCGTCGCGATCTCGATCCCGTTGACGAGCGTGCTCGACTCGATCCCGTTCGACTGAACGGGGACGCGGCGCGCGCCGGCCACCCCGGCGAGCGCGTCGACTAGCTCCTGGGCGTTCACAGGTTCAAGGCCCCACTCTCGTTCACGGCCGAACGCTACTGCCGCGAGCGGCCGTTGAAGAATGGAGCGAGGCACCCTTCATGTCGATAGCACGGCCACAGACCGCAGGAGGTCGAGGTGTGAGAATTGATTCTGAATCGGCACACATCGCGCCTCTGGCGCCGACAGGCCTCTAGCCGCCGCTCAGCTCGCGATACACCGCGTCGTGGCGGCGCGCGCACTCGTCCCAGGTGAACCCGCGCGCCTGCCGGATTCCGCGCTCCGAGTAGCCCTCGGGCCGCGCGAGCACGTCCAGGAGCGCCTGGGCCATGGCCTCCGCG
>Ga0136632_10000587_pt1 | contig 10972 bp, 12 predicted proteins | sample AntDrymUQ6112106_2_FD_104670 | JGI IMG/M metagenome (GOLD analysis project Ga0136632, IMG submission 104670) | Polar desert sand microbial communities from Dry Valleys, Antarctica - metaG UQ611 (21.06) | ecosystem: Environmental > Terrestrial > Soil > Desert | place: Antarctica: Dry Valley...
CCACCAACTTCCCGAGCGACACCAGAACGAAGTCCGCGGGAAGCGCGTCTACCCAACGAGGGGGCTCACGGGGGAAACCGGGTTTCCCCCGTGAAGCAGGCGGGCCCCCGGGGCCCGCGACGCGTTGGGCCGTGAAGGATTCGAACCTTCGACCTTGGGATTAAGAGTCCGCTTCATCCTGCTGCGGCCTGCGGCAGCTAACAGAAAATCCCTGCAAACGCCGCGAGAGGAGTTGCAACTGCCTGCGACGCGCGGAACCCTGTCGCGGCGACCGTGTACGCGCAACGGTACGCGCGCCGGCCGCCGGGGCGACTAACTGAGTGCCAAAGTAGTGCGGTCGGGCCGCGCTCTTTAGACGAACAGGGGGATGCAAAGCGTCTTCGAGGACTTACCCGGCCAACGGTTTTTGCGCAAAGCGCTGCTGAGGGGTAAAAAGAGGGCTCTCAGAAGAAACTGCCGCTCGACGCGCCCTTCGCCGCGTTACAGCGCCTACAACGAGTCGCGAGCTCGTCGTCGCGGTAGCGGGGCCTTCACGGATAATGGCGGGTCAGGAAGGCTTCCGGGTCGGCGGCTTCGCCGTCCTCGAGCAGGAGCAGGTACCGGAAGCCAGCCATACACGGGAGCCTAAACGCCGCTACCGAAGCGGTCGGGCAAGCCGTAGTTGACGAATCCCCCCAACCGCGCGGAAACGAAGAGCGGCAACCTCGCGCGATCGCGAGTTATGCATAAGCGGCTAGCGCCGGGTATGAAGGGCTTCGGCTAGCGATTTACCCCCGCCTACCCCCTCAACCTTCCCGAAGACGAGTAGCTGCGCTGGCCCTTTGTCCCGTCGCCTGCGTTGCTTCTCGGGCTCTCGGCGGTTGAGCCAGAGATTGAACCCTCGCTCTGCCCCCTAGATGCCCGACCCGGCCCCGCGCCGTGCCTCGAGCTCGGCTCGGATCGCATGCCAGGCGAGTTCACTCGTCGTCGCCTCGCCGAGCGGGACGCGGCCGCGCCTCCCGGTGATGGGGTGCGCGTTCTCGGGCAGGCCGGCGCGACGACGCCGGAACGCCCGTTTCCTACATCGCTCGGAGCAGAACCAGCCGCCGCGGCGCCCGTCCAAGGGGCCGCGGCAATGTCGACAGGTTCGGACTGCGGTCAGTTCCACTGCGGCTCGCTAGTAGGAAGTTGGACATCCGAAACTTCGCTCCCGTCGGGAGCGAAGACGCGCATCTGCATCGTCCCGCCGTTCTCGTGTCGGGCCTCGAGCACGGTTCCAGTTGACGGCTCGCGCGAGTAGATCACGTCGCCGTAGCGGAAAAGGGGCATTGGCCGCGGCTCGGCCGGGGCGAGGCTGAGATGAAAGTCGCCGGACAGGCTGTCCACGAAGCCGTCGCCCTCGGCGATGCTCATCACGCGCACAACCTCCTCCCACTCGCCCTCGATGTACTTGGCTAGTGCTGGGTCTAAGTTGGTCATTAGGGAAGTGTGCCTCGGGGGGTGGACGGCGAATCGTCCCGAGCGACGTTCGATCGTCCCGAGCGATCCGTCGTGGAATGTCCGCGGCGCCGATTGACGCTTCAGACGATGCATTACATTCGCACGGAACCCGACCCGGACGACGCCGAGGCGTGGGTGCAAGTCGGCCTCAAAGGCGCGCTCGAGCGCAAGCGCCAGGACGCCGCGCAGGCGTGGGCTCTCTTCGACACGGAGAAGCGCCGCGCTGTCGACGCCGGTGTCGACATTTCCCAGGACGGCGCAGAGTTCAAGAAGCTCGACGAGCTCCACTCTTCCTACAAGAAGGCTGCGGCCGAGCAGAAGGACCTCGAGTCGCGCCTGTTCGCCGAATACGAGAAGGGTAACGCCAAGTTTCCGACGATCCCGAGCAACCGCGCAAGCGGTGTCGGCGCCGAGTTCCTGCGGCGCATCGGGGCCGGCGTGGCCGGCCTGAAGGCACTGGACGGAACCTCGGGCGGCTCGATGGTGCCGGCCTTCTTTTCGCCAGACATTCTGAATCTGCCAACCCGGCAGCTGTTCGTCCGCTCGCTGATCCCGGTTACGCCTGTGACCGGTGACAAAGTCGCCTATTTGCAGCACAGCGTTTTTACGAACGCGGCCACGGCTGTTGCCGCCGGTGGGCTGAAGCCCACGTCCGTGCTGACGGTCGCCCGCCTCGAGGACACCGTTCGGACGATCGCCCACGTCTCGGAGGCGCTCGACCGCGCGCTACTTTCCGACTTCGACGCGCTCGTCACTTTCATTGACCAGAATTTGCGGCTGGGCGTGCTGCTCGCCGAGGAGAACCAGATCCTGAACGGCAACGGCACCGCGCCGAACCTGCGCGGAATCCTCAACACCGCCGGGATCGGAACGCAGGCGCGGGGCGCCGACAGCCGCACCGACGCGCTGCATAAGGCGATCAACTCGTGCCGGCTCGCATTCCACGAGCCCGATGCGATCGTCCTCCATCCGACCGATTGGCAAACGGTCCGGCTCGAGAAGAACGCCAACGGCGAATACATTGCCGGCGACGTCGTTCAGGGCGACCCGGATCGGCTCTGGGGAAAGCAGATCATCACTAGCCCTGTGCTCGCGCAGGGCACTGGCTTGGTTGGCGCCTTCGGGCACGGCGCACAGCTCTGGGACCGCGAGGAGGCTCGCGTCACCTTCACTGAATCCGGGCTCGGCGACACGGCTGGGCAGGAGCTCTTTACGCGTAACCAAATCCGGTTCCGCGCTGAGGAACGCGTGGCGTTCGGGGTCCCATTTCCCGCCGCATTCTGCTCAGTGACCTCGCTCTAGCCGCCCCGGGGCTGGCCGGTGGATCCTTTCCCCTTCGAGAGCGATGGCCTCGAGGGTTTCCTGCCCCCCGCTGACGCCGCCAGGGAGATGGGGCTATCGCTCGAGGAGCTACAGCCGCTCATCGGCGTCGAGCTCGAGGCGCGGCACCTGGGCCTGGACGTCTACGTCCGGCCGGCGATCGTCAGCAAGGGTTCGGTCGGGGCGTGGGCAACCAGGCCGTAACGAGCACTGCGCCGTTCAGTGCGTGACCTCGTGCGCCCCGACCGTCCATGACCACGCCCCGCGACATTGAGTGGGCGCGCCTGAGCGAGTCGGCGAGAGCGACGCTGAGGGACATTGCGATGCCGCTCTCCTGGGGGTTGACGCTCGACGAGATCGGGACACAGCTCGGCATCCCCCGCACGACAGCGTCGGCGCGGCTTTCCAGGTTGCGCGCCGAACTCTCTGCGCTCCCGGCCAGTGGACCTGGCAGTGCCCCGACGGTGTCCGGCAGCAGCTCTGACGGCCGGCGCCGCTAGCCTTACCAAATCGCTCCATCGGCCGCAGCCACGCTCGAGCTCCACGGGATTCGCGATGCGCGCGGCTTCGTTGGCTCAATCCTGGCGCGCCACTTGCGGCGCGGCGTCTACTTGACCGAGGATCAGCGGCAGGACTTGGAAAGTTTCCTATTGCTCGAGCTTTGCAAGCTTGCAGTGACGTTCGACCCCGAGCGGAACTCGTCCCTGAGCCGCCACTTGGGGACCAACCTGCCGCGGCGCATTGCCGATTGGTACCGGCAGCAGCCGGGAATGGGTGATTCGCGCTACGTCAACAGCGGCCGGCGCGCCGAGCTCGTCGAGCTCACTGAGATTGTCGATCCCGGTGACGTCGACCCCGGCTACGACGAGGCCGAGCTGCGCGTGCTACTCGCCGCGTAAGTCGTCAGAGCGTTGCTGCCAAGCGTCTCGAGCTCGCCGGCGCGGCCTCGGAGTGCCGGCCCGAGGAAACCTGCTGCTCGCGCACGAGCGACAAGCCTGCGAGCTGATTCTGGCTTCGATCCCGGGTACCAGTGCAGCCGAACGGCCTCTATCGGTGGCTTCTTCTCCGCGATCGCCTGCCGATAGAGAGCCGCGACCTCGCGCAGCATCTCGTCCGTGAGCACGTAGCGGCGACGCTCGCGACGCGACGGACGGACGGGCGGCTCCGCTTCCCGCTGTAGGCGAATGTCGCTGATCCGGACCGGGCCAGGCTCGTCTCGCTCCCGCTCGCTGTAGGTCACCTGGGCGGCGATGCGACGGACGAGCGTGTCGATCGGCATCCGTCGAAACAACGTCCCGCTCAGCGGCGGCCCGCCCGGGAGGTAGCGGCCCGCGGCGAGGTCAGCGGGGTCGGCATACCGGGAATCGCCCGGTAGCCGCTGCACGGCGCTGCAGCCGAGCACGCCGTTGATGGCATCGACGGTGATTTTGACGCCAGGGTGCTCTGGGAAGCTGGCGTCCACGGGCACCTGGGCCCAGTAGCGGACGTTGCCGGGCCCGTAGAAGGCGCGCCCCTTCTCTGGCTTCTCGATCCAGAAGCTGCCGTCCTCGTCGCTGACGTCGGTGTGCAAGACGGTGTATTCACCGCGAGCATCCCGGACGGGGAAATCAGGGGCCATCGGCCTTTAGGAGTACCACTACGGCACGCTCCTGTCAAGGGCAGGGCAAGACCGTACCCGTTAATCACGTCAAAGTCAGACGGATACGCTACGCCCTTGACACTGGCGTAACGGCACGGTTAAGTGCGGGGTATGGCACGCCTAACCACACGAGACCTGGAGCAACTCAGGTTCGCCCGGCAGCTCTCGGCTAGCGGCGAGGCTCTCAGAATCCGCCGCGCGAGCGGCTTTTCTCAGAGCGAGCTTGCCGAACCAACCGGCGTCACGCCCTCCTGCATCTCCCGCTGGGAGACGGGCGAGCGGCGGCCGCGCGGAAAGGCTGGAGCGAGATACGGGCAGCTCCTGCGCGCGCTCCAGGAGCAGGAAGGAGGCGCCGGCACCGAGTCGCCGTCAGCCGCGGCGTAACCCCTGTGAAAAAACGCGAAAACCCGGCTGACACCGGGTTCACGCACTACTGAAGGAGATTGCTCTGATGGAGACCCTAGCAACCCACGACGACGACGCAACGCCGTTCCACGAAGACACCCGCACGCTCGGCGAGAAACTCGAGGCGGACGAGCGGAACTGGATGCCGCACAAGAACAGCGGCGACCCGCAGATCCTCTACGGCCTCGTCCTCGAGTCCGGCACGGGGACATCTAGCTACGACGACAGGGCCGTGCCGACGAGGAGGATCCTCTCACGCGCGAACAACATCGAGTGGACAGTCCGCGGCTTCCACGGCTACCTAGCGGGCGAGCTCGACAGGAAGAACCCTCGTGTTGGCGACTTCGTTGCGCTCGTCTATCGCGGGACGAAGCCCGGCAAGGAAGGCGAGCACGATTCGCACGACTACAAGCTCGTCGTCGAGCGGAACCCTGCGGCGCCCGTGGAGGGGCCGCCGGAGCCCACTGGAGACGAGGACGAGAGGGAGGCGGCCGAAGATGGCGACGGCATTCCGTTCTAAAGGCGTCCGGCTCGTCGCGCTCACAGACACCGATGTCGCGGCGTTGCGTACGGCGCTCGATTGGGCCGAGGAGGCGTGGGAGTTCGCCGCCCGCGTCGGGCTCGTCGACTCGCTCGGCGGCAGCGAACAGGAACGAACGCTCCCGCTCCAGCTGATCGCCAAAATCCTCGACCGGTACGACGAGTCGGATGACCTGCACACGTGGCAGGGGCTCGCGTACCACGCCGGAGCCGCTCAGGTGGCCTTCGAAGACCTCCTAGAGGCCATCCGGGCCGCCTCCTACGCGCAGGCCGAGGCGGCGTAGCACTCATGGACGAGTACGAGCGGCTCGAGCGAGAAACGTCCCGGGTGGCGCGGGTGAGCGACCACCGTGCCGCCTGGGATCAGCTCGAGCCGCTCCTGCTCGCCAACGGCACGAAGCGAGCTCCCGTGGAGGCATGGGCCCGCGCGAAGGGCGTTTCCCTCGACGCGCTCATCGCCCTCAACACGCGGCTGAAGATCAACACGCATGGCGGCATCGAGCTCGCGTGGCCGTCCATGGGGACCCTGGACGGCCGTGAGATCGTGACGGCGGTGAAATTCCGGCCGCTCGACCCGGAGCGGAAGCGTTACGCGCTCACGCCGAGCGTGTTCGTCCACCCAAACGTGCTCGGCCGCCGGGACTCGCTCGACTGGTTCGTCGCCGAGGGAGAGACCGACGCCGCGCGCCTCTACGACCTCGTCGGCGACTCGGCGGCGATCCTCGTTCTCCCCGCGGGCGCCGCCACCTTTAAGCCCGAGTGGGCGAAGCCGATTCCGCGCGGCGCCCGTGTGTTCCTTGCTCACGATGCTGACGAGGCCGGCGACAAGGGCGCCGAGAAGGCGGCCAGGCTCATCGGCGGCCGCACCACGAGGCTCCGACCGCCTGAGGAGGCCGGCGATTGGTGCGCGTGGCGCGGCACGCGCGAGGAGTTCGTCGAGCTTGTCCAGGCTGTCGGGAACGGCGGCGACGAGGAAGTCGAGCCGCTGAACCTGAGCGAGCTGCTCGCCGGGCCCGTCCCCGCGATCAACTGGCTCTGGCGGCGCTGGCTCGGGCAGGGCGAGCTCGCGATCCTCGTCGCAGCCGCCGGCACCGGCAAGAGCATCCTGAGCCTGCTGCTCGCCTGCGCGGTCCGGCAGGGCGGGCAACTGCTCGGCGACGAATGCAGCCGCGGAAACGCCGGCGTGATCGACGTCGAGAACCCGTTGCAAACTGTTCACCTGCGGCTACGGCTGGCCGGCGTCACCGCCGAAGACCACGCCGGCCTCGTCTACTTTCACTTCCCCGCGATCGACGTGTGCAGCCCCGCCGGCGAAGCCTTCCTCCGCGACACGATCGAGAAGCACGGGCTTCGGCTGCTCGTGCTCGACAGCTTCCGCCGCATCGCACCCGGCGTCGACGAGAACGACTCGGCGGCCGTCAGCGCGTTCTTCGCGCCCCTCCGGCGCGTCACCGTCGCCACCGACTGCTCGATCCTCGTCCTCCATCACCCGAAGAAGCGTCAGAACGACGGGCCCACGGAAGCAACCGAGCTCGTCCGCGGCAGCGGCGACTTCACCGCCGCCGTCGACACGCTCCTGTTCGCGAGACCGAAGCCGCCCGACGCCTTCACCCTCGAGGGGTTCGGGAAGCGAACCGGGACACGGCACGACCCGATTCTCGTCCGTCTCAGCCCCCCCGAAAGCGAGACGCTCTACCTGACGAACGAGGGCGACGTCGCGTTCGCGGAAGACAAGGTTGAGGCGACGCTCGCACGCATCGTGAAAGCGCTCGAGGATGACGGCGGCACCCTCGACCGGCCGGAGATCGCGATCAGGATCGACTCCGACGTCGGAAACGGCACCTTCAGGCGTGCGCTCAAGCTCGGTTTTCAGCGTCAGCTGCTCGCGAAAAGCGAGCGGAAAGTCGGGGAACCGACCGCTTATTCGCTCGCCCCAGGCGAGTACAAATGACCGGCTTCCCCGTGGGCCAACCCCTTGGCCCTACGGTGGCCCTACGGTGGCCCTACGGTGGGTCAACCTCACGGTGGGCCAGTGGGCCACACCCTTTAGGGTGGCCCACGCCACGTACGGTGGTTCATTCTGTTTGGCCCTACGGTGGTTTACGGGGACGGGGCTGGCGGCGTGTTGCCCGTGGGCAACATCGCCGCGCACGATCGACTGGTCGCTGCTGTCGGAGGACGGCCGCCGTACCGGCCGCGAGATCGCGCTGCCGCTTTCCTCGCGGCGCCGAGCGGGCCGATATCGCCGCCGAGTTGGGGCTCACGGCCCGGGAACTTGGCGAAAGAATGGGGGCCCTGCGCCGCGAACTGCGCGAGCAGGCGGACGCGTTGGGAAAGGGGGAGGCGGGTGTCCATCTCTGGTTCAACCCGTTGACACCCGGCGCCTGCCGTTTTTCCACACTTTCCAATCCTGGGAGGTTGCCGTCGCGCCAGCGCCAACGGTAGACCTGGCCTTCCTCCCCGAGAACGTCCCCGCGGACGCGCCGGAGGTTGAGCTCGACTACCGGCGACGACGGAGCGGAGCGGCGTCCGCGTGAGCGCGTCGCCCTACCTCCTCGTCGACGACGTCGCCGAGCGCCTGCGCTGCTCGCGCCGCTCGATCCACGAACTGACGCGCACAGCCTCGATTCCGCACCGCCGGCTACCCGGGACGCGGCGCTGCCTATTCCTCGAGGCCGAGCTCGAGCGCTGGGAGGCCGGCGTACCGCTCGAGGTAGTCGAGCTCGGGCGCGGCGGTCGGGTCGTGAAGCCGAGGACTCGTGGCTGAGAGCCGAGCGAGATCGTGATACCTGGCGCGCTCGACGCAAACGGGCAGCGGCTCGATCATGCGCGCTCGGCTGGTCGACCGGTCGGCAGTGGCAGATGCTCGCTCGCCCACGTCTCCACCGCGCCACGCTCCCACACGGGGCCGGCGGCAAGCCGGTCCAGCGGCTTCGGGAAGTCCGGCCTCCGCGTGTACTTCGTCGCCGTGTTCTTCGTGACGTTGAGCAGCGTCGCGATCTCGGCGATGCCGGCGAGGCGGTCAGCGGTCATGGAGGCAAGCGTACTAGAACTAGACGACGGCGTCCTTGCGTTTCTGGTGGGATAACCATACGATGACGTTATCCGATTATCTATCGAAGGGAGGCCTCACACATGGCCACCACCACGCCCGCCCCCGCGATGTTCGCGGAGGGCAACGTCGTCTTCGCCGAGGGACAGTACGAGTTCCTCGAGGATCTCGCCTGCTGGCTCGTCAGTGAAGTCGACGTGTTGAAGATGAGCGTCGAGGGCGCCCGCGAGGAGTGGATCGACGCAAACGGCGCGCCGAAGCCGATCTCCCTGCACGAGTTCGGGCGCCTCGGCCTGTTCGCCGCGAGGATCAAGGACAGCCTCGGGACGATCTCGTGCGACCTCGCGGAGGTGCTGGATGCGGCGCGCGAGGTCGTCGAGTACGGCGCGGAGGGCGAGCCGTTCGCGGACGGCCGCGCGTCGCGGGAGCTGTTCGTCGAGCGGCTGGAGGCGCTGGCTGCGCGGCAGCGCACGGCCGCACGGGAAATGGCGGAGGCGGCGGAGCGCGAGAGGCCGGTTGAGACCCGTGGCTAGCCTCCAGGCCCGTCACACCCGCGCCTGCGCGAGCGGGAAGCCGTGGACTCCGGCGGCAGCCGCTGGCACCGGATGCACCTGCGTCGGCGGTCCGACCTACTACGTCGTCGTCCGCGAGGGCCGGCGCCTGCTCCGTGAGAAGGCCGGCAAGAATCGGCAGCACGCCGAGCGGGCGCTGCGGAAGATCGGCACGCGGGTCGACGACGGCAGCTACGAACTGCAAAGGCGGATCAAGTTCGAGGCATGGGCCGACCACTGGCTCGCCGGGCTCGAGCGCAAGGAGAATACCGCCCGCGGCTACCGCTCGAGCCTCACCTACGCGAAGGCGGCGTTCGGCGAGCGGATCGTCCGCACGCTGGGCATCGAGGACGTGAAGCGGATGCTCCAGAGGATGCGGGAGGAGGAGCGCGCGGCCGACGGCAAGCCGACGAAGCGGAAGCTGAGCGACTCGACGCGAGCGAAGCACCTGCGGGTACTCGGCGCCTGCCTCGAGTCGGCGGTGATCGCCGGCTACGCCGGCCGGAACCCGGTCCGCCTGCTCCCGAGGGGCGAGCGGCCGCGACCGGCGAAGAAGGAGGCCGCGTACTTCGAGGTCGACGAGCTGCCGCGCCTGTTCAAGCACGTCGAGGACGGCATCCACCGCGTGCTCTTCCTGGCGGCGCTCAAGACCGGGATGCGCCTCGGCGAGCTGGCGGCACTGACCTGGGGCGACGTCGATCTCGTCGGCGCCGTGATCCGCGTGCGGCGCTCGTACACGGACGGCTTCCTCTCGACGCCGAAGAACCACGAGCGGCGCGACGTCGACCTGACGCCGGAGCTCGTCGAGCTGCTCGGCGCATGGTGGGGCGAGCTCGGCTCGCCTGCCGACGATCGGCTCGTCTTCCCAGGGGCGACGAAGAGCGGCTACCTCAACCCAAAGCAGGTCCTCTCGGCTCTCTACGACGCGATGGAGGCCGCCGAAGTCCCGCGAGTTGGGCCGACGGGCGAGAAGCGGACGTTCCATTCGTGGCGGCACACGCATGCGAAGGTGGCGCTCGAGCAGGCGCGCTCGATCACCTGGCTCCAGCGGCGGCTCGGGCACCAATCGATCACCGTCACGATCGACCGCTATGGGCACTGGGAGCGGGCGGCCCGGAAGCGCGAGGCCGAACTACTCGAGGGTGCCTTCGGCGTCTGACGTACTACCACGGTACGCGCACCCGCGCGCACCGCTCGTCCCGAGTAAACGAAAAGCCCTGCGCGAGCAGGGCTTTTTGCGTTGGGCCGTGAAGGATTCGAACCTTCGACCTTGGGATTAAGAGTCCCCTGCTCTACCAACTGAGCTAACGGCCCGGACGGCGGCCTAGTCTAGCCGCGAGCGCCGGGGGCGACTCCCGCTCAGGGACGGCTCTCGGGCCTCGCGGGGACGAGGAAGCCGAGCTCGACCAGTCGGCGGACGATCGGCAGCACCACCGCCGTGAATGCATCGCGGTCGAGCCCGAGGGCGTCCGACACCTCCTCGAGGATCGCCCCGACCCGACGCCTGCCGTCGACGCGGGAGAGCACCTCGAGACCGGGCCCGTCGATCGCTCCGGCAAAGGGGAGGCCGCCCTCCAGCACGAGGCGGGCCGGCTCGGAGACCGAGCGGCCCTCCTGCCGTCGCTCGACCTGCTCCAGCCGGTGGTCTGCCAGCGAGAAGGCCTGATCGAGCAGGGCGCGCTCGTGCCCGAGGCCGGCGAGGAAGTCCCGGGCTGCGAAGAGCCCCTCGACAGCCGCACCGCTCGGTCCGATCGTCTCCGGCGACAGCTCCTCCGTCCGCACCCAGCTGGCGCCCGAACGGCGGCGGAGGGTCACCGTCCCGTATTCGAGCGCCTCGTATCCCCGCTCGCGGTAGAGGCGCACCCAGCGATCGAGCGCAGCCGGGTATCCGGACGGATCGCCGGCGCGCACGAGCTGGAGCCAGCTGGCCGCGTAGGCGAGCGGCTCGTCCGAGCGGTGGTGCAGGAGCAGGGCATCGCAGCCGGA
>Ga0136632_10000589_pt1 | contig 10957 bp, 10 predicted proteins | sample AntDrymUQ6112106_2_FD_104670 | JGI IMG/M metagenome (GOLD analysis project Ga0136632, IMG submission 104670) | Polar desert sand microbial communities from Dry Valleys, Antarctica - metaG UQ611 (21.06) | ecosystem: Environmental > Terrestrial > Soil > Desert | place: Antarctica: Dry Valley...
GGCCTGGAGCTCGCGAATGAAGGGCCGGCCCTTCGCGACCGGCGCCCACAGAGCGAGGCTGGCGATACCCCCTCTCTCGGCCGCGTGGAGCGTCGCCAAGGTCGCTCCGAATCGCAGACCGACCAGGCTGACGTGGCTCACGCCAGCCTCCTGGCGAAGGAATGCGACCGCATCCGAGAGGCTGTCGAGCCACCGCCGCAGCATCTGCGGCTGGCGGAAGTCGCCGTCGGAATCGCCCGTGCCGGCGTAGTCGAACCGAAGTGCGGGAGTGCCGGCTTCGCGGAGGCGCTCGGCGAGATGGCCGAATGACCGATACGCGACGAGGCCCTCCGCCCCAAGGGACGCGCAAATCACCACGCCTCGTTCGGCCGGAGGACGTCCCTCGACCTGATGGAGCATCCCGAAGTACTCGGGCCGGTCCCGCCCGAACCACACGGCGCGCGCCGCCAGGCTCACAGCGCCACCGCGATCCTAGCCTCGGTGACCGAGTTGAGGGCGGCAACCGTGCCCCGCAGCGAGGCCAGCTCGACGCCGTGGAGCGCGATCGTGCGTGCCTGACCCGGTTCAAGGTGGAAGTGGTTGTCGTCGACGTCCGCGCCGCTTGCGTCGATGGCGACACCCAGCGCGAAGCCGCGTGAGCGCACTCTCAACGTGATCGCTCCCCCACCTCCGGAAGAAGCGACGGCAGACAAGTCGATGTCCCCGATTCGCTCGGACGGAAGCCCCACCGGGAAGTGCCAGGCCCGGCCGAGCTCATCGCCGCCCTCAGCGGTCCACGCCGCGGCCACGAGGTCGTGGCCGGTGGGCCCGAACCGGTATGCGTACGTGGTGTCGTGGAACCCGCCGAGCACCTCGTCGGCACGCAACCGTGCCGAGGATCGGGGCGCCACCGCGAGGTGCGCGGTGCCCGCCGCGACCTGAACGTCACCTCGGTAGCAGGTGACCCGCAGGGTGCCTTCGACCGCGCCGGCCGTGTCGTTCAGGCCCCAGAGGTGCAGCCCGTTCACCCCCTCGTCCACCGCGAGCAGGGCGACGGGCGCTAGCACTCGGCGCAACTGGAAGTACGCCGCCTTGGGATGCCCCAGCGCGTCGACGACACCCCATCCGGCACCCGGCCACAGGTCGCGCAGGAGCCACAGCAGCCCGCCCCGGCACGTCGAGCCGCCCCGGCGCCACTCGCTGAACACGCGTGCCATTACCTCGCCCGTGACCAGTCGGCCGATGCCCAGGTACCGGTCCCAGTCGGCGTAGCGGAGGTGGACCGGGTCGACCCCGAACAGCGCGGCGGTGTAGTGGTCGCGCACGTCCTCGAAGTCCCAGCCCCTGCCTGCGTCGCGCGGCACTCGTTCCTTCCACCGCGGGTGACTGGGCGCGGCCTCACCGGCGCCCAGGAGCGAGTCGATCGTGCGGCGGTCGGGTACGTTGGAGAATGCGAGGCACTCGGCGGCGAACCTCACCTGTGCATGGCGTGCGTCCTCGAGCGGGCGCAGATAGGCGCCGACGCCGAAGTAGTGGCCGACGCCCGCATCGACGTGGAAGGGCAGCTGCCCTCCGGTCGGGGTCGAGGGCACGTACGGGAGATCGGCGCGCAGGCGCGCCCCAATCTCGGGAAGAAGCTCGGCCGTTAGCGTGTTTGCCGCCGCACCGGGCGCGAGCCCGAGCATCGCGGCCTGCTGCTCGACCTCGCTGCCGCCGCAGAGCACCGCCAGGCTGGGTGAGAGCTGACGGTCGTCAAGGACCTGGGTCGCTTCCGCGCCGACCGTCGCCAGGAAGTCGCGGTCGTCGGGGTAGTCCATGTTCGCGAACATGAAGTCCTGCCACACGAGGATCCCCAGCTCGTCACAGAGGTCGTGGAAGATCGGCTGCTCGTAGGCCATCGTCCCACCGACGCGCACCATGTTCATCCCCGCGTCCCGGACCTGGCCGAGCGACCGGCGGTACTCGTCCGGTCCGCCGGACAGGCTCGCCACATCGAGAGGCGCCCAGCAGGCCCCGCGACAGAACACCGGCACGCCGTTGAGGACGAGCCCGAAGCCGTCGTTGTCTCGGTCGACGTCGATAGTCCGAAAGCCTGTCCAGCCGAGATCGACCGTGACGGCCTCATCGGCGACGCCGACATCGAGCGCCACCGGGTAGCGCTCGGGCGAGCCGTGCGTGTGCGGCCACCACAGCCGCGGATCGGTCACCCGGACCTCGCCGGTCAGCCGCGCGCGGCCACGAGTGCCCTGTTGCGTCCGACTGCCCTGTCCGGGCCGCTGCACTGCCAGGTCATCGCCTTGTCCGAGCGGCTCCACGACCAGTTCGCTCTCGACCTCACCCGCGCGAAGCCGCGCCCACGCGATCGGCTCGCCGGAGAGGGAGCCGCAGACGACGCGCGCAGTGACGACGCCGTCGGCACCCCGAAGAGAGGCCCGCACGTCGACGTCGAGGAGCTCGAGCCCGCGGCGAACCTCGAGCACGACCGGCCGCCACGGCCCTACTGGCGCGGCAGGCGGTGACCAGGCCGGGATGCGCCCGAGCAGGGTCGTGCGCGCCCACCGCAGGTTCTGCGCATCGACCAGACGCGTCTTCCAGCGGGGCCGTGGGCGCTTCGTCGAGAGCCATCTCGTGAGCGAGGCGAACCGCATGTGCAGGACGTTGTGCGTCTGCAGTCGCGCGCCGACGTCGATGTCGTGGCGCAGGAACATGTTCTCGGAATGCAAGACGTGTTGGTCGTTCAGCCAGACGTCCGCCAGGGTGGCGAGGCCCTCCACGACGAGCGCCACCGCGGCATCATCGGCACGATCGGGCCGATCGAACGCGCACGTGAACCAGTGGTCGGCATCATCGAAGGGCACGCGGTCGTCGAGGCTCCACGAGCCGACCTGCCGCAGTGCGGCGGCGACGGTCGTCGGCCCGCCCACCTCCCGCCAGACGGGTCCCTGCGCGGCGAGAGCCGCCGGAGCATCTGCCGCACCGGGAGCCGTGCTCGTCAGTCTCCAGCCCTGATCCAGCCGGACGCAGCGGTGAGTGCTGACGGACTGGACGCGTGCCACGGCGCTCTCTAGTACGCGGGCTGGAGGCGGCCGTAGCGGGCGGTCAGGTCACCGAGACCGCTCGCCCACGCCGCTTCCATGGTCGTGAGCAGGGCTCCCGCATCGAGCGGCTTTCCGCCCGTCACGGCCCGGGCGGTCTTGAACTGCAGGGTCTTGGCGGCGCTGGCGATCTCGTCGAACGCCGTCGCCGCATTGTCCAGTCCGCCCTCGCCGTTCACCTGGAGCCAGCGGACGTAGGAGGCGGCCAGCTCGAAGTTGGCGCCGACCTGCCGCAGCGTCGCGAACGCGTACTGGTGAAAGGCCTCGAGCGGCTTCGGCCGCAGCCACTCCAGGTCCCGAACGAAGCGTTCGCGGTATCGCGCGAACGGGTTCTCCCGCGGTGCGCGCTCGAGATGCGAGGCGAGCAGCTCCAGGGAGCGCCGCACGAGCTCCGGCCGGTCGGGCCGCCGGGCGTCGTCGAGCTTGACGACCTCGACGTACGGCGCCAGGTGTTCGGCTCCGAACCGCGTGGGGTCAAGCCGGAACACGTTGTCGAAATCCTCGCCGGCCAGTGAGTGATAGCCGGCGTTGTGGAAGTAGCCCAGGGACCGGGCCTCGATGTCGAGGTCCTGCACGCCGATGGAAGTCTTCACGTGATTCGTTCGGTAGTCGGTCCCCCGCGCGTCGGGGAGGTGGAAGGAGTCCATGTCGACGATGACCGGGCGGCCCAGGGCGAGCTCGGCGCGTGTGTGCTCGATGAGCGAGTGCCAGATGTTGAGCTCGAACACCTCGATGCCGAAGAGGGAGCGCAGGTCCGCCAGCGGAAACTTGAAGAACGTCCACTGGTCGCCCTCGAGGTCGATCCGCATTGTGAAGGGCAGGCACGCGAGCGGCTCGAAGCCCATCGCGTGCAGGAGCTCGATGTACAGATCCACATAGCAGTTCTTCTCATGCCACACCGCGTCACCCCGGTGGAGCGGATGCGGTACATACGTTGCCGAATCGAGGTCGCGGATGCGCACCCTCACATGCTGAGCGCCCTGCGGACCTCGTCGGGCCAGTCGGCCGGCGTGAGTCCGTGCCTTCGGAAGAGGGCGATCGTCAATCGCTCGAGGCCGAAGCCGATGCACGACGTGTGCGCCACCTGGCCGTCGGCCGTGTTGATGCCGAAGAGCTGGCCGAAGTGGTCCTGGTGGTAATTGATCGAGATGCAGGCGGTGGGCTGCTCGGCCGAGGTGATCGGGATCACGAACTCGATCTTGAGCGCCTGGTCGCGCTGGTTGCGACCCAGCAGCTTTCCGGCTCGTCCGTAGAACGGGTCATTGGCGATCTCCGGCCGACCGTCGAGCCGGAGCAGACCGAGGATCGCGGGCACCCGCTTCATCCACGTCGACCGCCAGCTCTGGACCTCCTCTGCAAGGCCGAGACGAACGTGCTCGTGCTGCCGGAACGACTGCAGACGGGTCGGGTCGGGCGACGGCTCGTGACGGAAGCAGTAGGACAGCACATCGATGAGCCGCCCGCCGTCCCGCAGAGCCCCCGAGAGGACGGGGTAGATCGGATAGCACGCCGCCGGGATGAGCACCGCCTCCGTCTGACGGAGCGACGCGCCCCAGCCGGCACCGGCCTCGTACGCCACGAGCAGCTCCGCATGCTCGCGCTCGTTGCCCATGAAGCTGTGCACCGCGCCCGCGAGCTGGGGGAACGACTGCATATACCCGCTGACCTCGAGGTTGCGCTTCGTCATGACGGGCGGAAAGCGCATGATGTCGGCTCCGTCATCCCGGGCGTGACTGAAGATGAAGTCGTCCAGCTGCTCGAGGACCCCTTCGAAGGTGCCGCTGCGCCCGTAGATGCCGTCCACTCCCGATGGGATGAGGAGGCCCGCGCCGACCAGGTCGTCGCGGACTTCCTGCCGCGCCTTATCGATCTCGGTCACGGTCGCCATCAGGCGTCCTTGTAGACGCAGAGCAGAGCCGCGGTGTGAGCGAGGATACGGTCGTTGTGCACCATGAGCGAGGCGCTGTGCGCGTCGCGCAGGTGCCGGCCGACCGAGAAGGGCGAATCGTTCTTGTAGCCCAGGATCCCGCAGATCGACAGCGCTCCCGCGATCACATCGAGCACGCCCCGCGAGACGGAGACTTTCAGGTTGTTCATCCTGATGGCCATCCCAAGGCTCGCCATGGCGTCCGCGTCATCCAGGTTGGCCTCGTAGTCGCGGACCGCTGACTCGACGGTCGCGGCTATCTCTCCTAGGGCAACGTAGACCTCGGCCAGCCGGACTGCGGCCGGCGGAACGGTGCCCGGGGTCTTCCGGGCGGAGAGCCGTACGTAGGAGCGCGCCCGATTGACCGCGTCCGTGGCGATGCCGAGCCACAAGGAGCTCCACACGATGTGTGAGACCGGCAGCATCGTCAGGTTCGAGATGTCGGAGAAGGGCACGGGGATGATCTGATCCACCCTCCCGGTCGCCGTGAGTAGGAACCCAAGGCTGCACGTGCCCCGCATGCCGAGCGTGTCCCATGTTCCGTTCGGCTTGAGGTCGAGGCCGGGGCGTCGCACGAGGACGAGGACCTGGTCGTTTGGGCTGGCATCCGGACCGCGTCTGGCCGTCGCGAGCACGTCATCGACGTGCTCGCCGTACGAGATGACCGTGGCGTTCTTCTCGAGGCGGAACTGGTCGCCGTCGGTCTCGACCGCGCACACGCTGGACCGCAGGTCGCCGCCGACTCCTGCCTCGGTCGTGGCCGAAGCGATGAGCCGCCCGTCCCGCACCAGGTCCTGGAGATAGTCCCTGAAGAATGGGCTTGTCGCGCCGTGCCGCACGATGCAGGCCACCTGGATCTGGTGCATCGCGAAGACCATCGCCGTGGAAGCGCAGAACTCCCCGAGCGTCCTGCACAGGACGGAGAGATCGGACACCGTACATCCCGAGCCGCCGTACTCGGGCGGGACGTACGCCGCCAGCAGACCTGCGGCTCTGAGGGCATCAATCCCCTCCCGCGGGAATCGCGCGTCGCGGTCCACGCTGTCGGCAGCAGGACCAGCGACCTCGGCGCCCACACGCCTCACCCGCTCGGCCAATGCTCGACCGACATCCGACGGACCCGCGATGGCCGGGCCGGACGTCATGCCACTGCCTGTCCCTCGACGAGGTCGAGGATCTAGTCCCGGATCGTCGCGATGCTGGAGAACGTGGCGCGGCGGAGCATCCGTTCCGGGAACTCGAGGTCGAACTCGTCTTCCAGGGCGAGCATGACGTTCACGCTCGCGTGGGAGGTCAGGCCCGCCTCATAGAGATCGCTGCTATCGTCGAGTGAGGCGGCGTCAGCCGCAAGGCGGCCGAATTGTCCGATGATCGTGCGGATGGCGAGCTCGGTCTGGTCCAATTCTGTCAGCTTTCTGTCAGCTCAACTTTTGGCGCGCGCTTCGGCAGCGACGGCGACCACCGCGGCCGCCGCATAGTGTGCGGAGTGCGTCATGCTCAGCGAGGAGCCCGTGAGACCAGCCTTTCGGGCAAGCTCACCCATGGGTCCGTGCAACGCCAGGGCGGAGCTGCCGTCAGGCCGTGCGACGACCTCGATGTCCGTGTACGTCACGCCGTCTTCGGGCTGAAGGACCTTTATCGTCGCTTCCTTGGCCGCAAATCGCTCTGCCAGACGGGACGCGATACGGTCGACATTCGCGCCGCAGACGGCTCGCTCGGCGTCGGTGAAGAGCCGATCCAAGTAGCGGTCACCGAACTGTTCGATGGCCTCTCTGACCTCGGCGATGGGTACCAGGTCGATGCCGACGCGCAGCGTTATCCCCTCGCGGCGCGTCACAGGCGAACGGGCGAACGGCTCAGGCCCCTTGTAGCCATGGTCAGTCATCGTCGCGACCACCGCCCGTTCGTCGGCAAGTAAGCGGCCAAACGACCGCCCCAAAAGATGGTACTCAGGCCCTGATACCGAGTCCAGTAGAGAAAATCAAGTATCGAGTCGGCGGCGCGATGGCGTGCACACTGAACGATCATGGCGCCAGCGCTCGCGCTATCGCTCTCGCCTCGGCGAAACCGCGGACCGTGCCACTTCGTCACGCCGGTGCGATCGGACAGTCGAATGGATCGTGCCGTCGAGCGACACGAGCACCGCACGAGGTACATGGAGGGCAGTTGCGCCGGCCCGGAGCGGTCCAAGGCCGCCAGATCGCGCATGAAAGGGGGTGGTCCACAAGCGCAGACAGCCCCGAGGTCAGCATGAACTTGCGCAGGAGTCGGCACCCACGATCGCTCGCAGTCGGAGGGGTCGCCTTCTTGGCGCTGACAGTGCTGGTGGCGGCCGGGGCGCTCCGCGAGGCCGACCGCTCGATAGAGCTGGCGATCTACTCGCTACCTTTGGCGGGTCTGAATGGGCTCTTCGGAATCGTCGCCCTCCTCGGCGGGATCGAAGCGTCGACCCTGCTGGCGCTCGCCGTGGCAGCCGTGCTGACGTGGCGCAAAGGTGTCCGCGGACTCGTACCCTTGCTGATCTTCGTCGGCATCTTGCTCGAGATCCTGCTCAAGCTCGCCGTCCCACAGCTGCCGCCGCCAGACGATCGAGCCCTGCTGTTCCAGCCGGATGAGGCGTTCGTGCTGCGGAAGCCTGGAGAGCTATATGCGTTCCCGAGCGGCAATGTGCTCCGCACGACATTCCTCGCTCTCGTGATCACGACGCACGCCGGCTGGTTTCGCGGCCTCCTGGCCTTGCCACTCGTGGCGGCTTTCGGTCAGGTCCGTACCGTGGCGCACTGGCCCAGTGACGTGATCGGCGGACTGCTCTTGGGGTGGCTGCTGGCCGGGCTTGCCGGCTCGATCTATTCCGGAGCGCGGCCCTTCGAGCCAGGGGCCGACGCACGAGACCAGAGATGAACCGCCAAGCCTGCCCGCGCCCGACGCGCCGTTCGCCGCCGTGACCGTCGCGCGGTGCTCTGAGGAACGACTGGCCAATCATCAACGGCGTTGCGCCGGTCCGACCTGCGCTTGCGTGATCGCGCTGGCAGCTCCGCGAGGTACCGCGGCTCACTCACGGTGACGCTCGCGCAATTGGCGGACCGCGGCGAGATGTCGCCTGGACGATCCAGCGCAACGTGTCAGCGGGGATGCTCGAGTTCGTCCACGGGCGGACATCATCGCGCCCGGCCCAGCCACCGTATCCGAGAGCGGTGGGTTCACGTCGATAATTCGGGCCACGCCGTCCGCCGAACGTCGCATGTCGACACTCGCTCGCCCATGGAACCCGCTCGCCGCAACAGGCGTCGGCCGAGCTCGAGCACCGTCTCGGCCCTCACACGTCGCGCGGCTAGTATCGGCGCTGCATGCGTGTGGTCGTGATCGGCGCGGGCGGTCATGCGCGCGTCCTCATCGACACGGCCCGCAAAACGGGACGATTCGAGATTGTGGCCGTCGTAGATGCCCGCGGCGATCTGCGTGGCGGGACGTTCGAGGGCGTTTCTATCGTGGGCGACGAGAGCGAGTTGCCTACGCTCCGGAGCGCTGGAATCAACGCCGCCCTGCTTGGCGTTGGATCGGTCAAGGTGACGGACGTGCGTTCCGCCCTCTTCTCCCGCCTCCTAGCTCGGGGCTTCGACCTTCCGACCGTGGTGCATCCGGCCGCACTCGTATTCGCGCGTGAAATCGGTCCGGCGACGGTAATCTTCGCCGGCGCGATAGTGAACCCCGGAGCGGTCTTGGGACGGAATGTCATCATCAACACTGGGGCAATCGTCGACCACGACGTGACGGTAGCTGACCATGTTCATGTCTCACCTGGGGCTCACATCGCGGGCGGCGTGGCGATCGGCGCTCAGAGCCACATCGGGATCGGCAGTACGGTCATCCAGGGCATTCGGATCGGCGCGCGAGCGCTCGTGGCGGCGGGTGCGGTAGTGACGCGCGACGTACCAGATGGGGGGCGCGTGGCCGGCGTCCCAGCGCGCCCGATCCAACCCGCCTGAGGCGAGCTCATCGCCTGGGCTGCCGACCGGTGAGTCTGAGGAGCCGATCTCGCGCTGAGCGGGCGGAATCCTCTAGAAACATCGCGCCATCAAGCTTGGCCCGGAATAGCATCGGGTCGTCGCTTGCCTGGATGGGATACCGCCTCAGGCGATAGGGATCTGTGCCGGGTCCTACCGGCCGTGAGCCGCTGATCCCGGCGCTGCGGAAGTGAAGACGGACGATTTCGTTGGTGCGCTCGTTCCAGAGCCCTTTCGGGTACGCGAAATCGTCGACACTGCGACCCACCCAGTCTTCGATCAACGATCGCGATCGAGTCAACTCCTCGTGTATCTCGGCACCGGAAAGTCCCACGAGCGGTCGGTGCGAGTGGCTGTGCGAGCCGAAGTTGAACAAGGGGTTCGCAGCGGCCTCCCGGAGGAGCTGGGGGCTCACCGCCTTGGCAACCCCGGCAGATGTCCATATCCAGCCCCGGACGATGTCGCCGGTCGTCAGATAGAACGTGGCCGGAATTCCTTCATCGCTAAAGAGAGTCAAGCAGTTCGCGAAAGTGTCAGCAAATCCGTCGTCAAATGTCAGGACCGTGCCGGAGATCTCGGGATCAGTTCCTGTGCCGCAGGCGCGAAGCGCATCGCCAAGGGACAAGTGCTGACCCGCAGAGCGCAGCTGTTCCGTGAACGCTGGGAGCGGGATGTCCAATTGAAGCCCGGAGTTTCCCCCGATCCAGTGATAAATAAGTACCCGGATCCCGGGAACTCGACGGCGCACCCGGGAACCGACGGTCGCTGCCGCTCGCTTCAGCGCGGTTCGTTTTGAGTTTCTCACCACTGACCTATCTCAGGCCCAGGCTTGCGCTTCTCAGTCGTCGTAGTTGCCGCGTCCAGCCTTTGTGCCGCGCCCAGGCCACGAGGCGCGACCGCATGCTCAGCAGCGCGGCGACAGGTCGTCCGAGAAGGCCGTAGCCTAGGATGTGGTCCCAATTCGCCGTTGCCCCATTTGACCACCTCTTCTTGTACGGGGCGTCGCCCTTTGAGAAGTCCACTGCGTGCCAGCCAGTCTTGATGAAGTACTGAAGCTGCCACAGCAAGTGTATGTTGCCTGGAGAATAGCGCGCCAGCGATGGCTCGAAAGCGAGCATGTAAAGGACGAATGTCCGATCCGCGCGCAAGCCGACGAGCACGCTGATCAAGCGCGCGTCGAGGCGCAGCAGGCTGATCACGAGATCTCGGCCTAGGGACATCCGCGCGAGCTGGCTGAGGAACTGCCAGAACCGAGTCTGCAACAACGGATTCGGCGTGCCCGCGAAACGGCGCTCATGCAGTTCCCTTACATCGGCAAGAAGCGTTTCGTCGGCAGCCTGCACTTCGGGTACGTGCGTGCACTCGCCACTCTCCTCAAGGAGCTTGCGGTTACGAACGAGACGCTTGCGGGTCCTCGGATTCGCGACGGTATCCCGGAAGTGGGTATCCCAATCCTTCCCCAAGTACGCGATGGGGTTCGCATACAGCCTTGCGCAGCGGCCGGGTACGAACTGCGCAGACGGGCTTTCAGTGTTGAGATCGTGCCATTCAAGGACGGATGGTCGCGCTTCGCCTACGTGTCGAAGGAAGGCGGATATCGCGGGGCCACGATCCTCGTCGGACGAAATGATGTCAAGGTAGTTCCCTAGGCCATGCCCAGCGAAGCGGAAGACTCGCACAGGCCCGATCCGCCGCACGACTAGCGGCGCGACGGCGACGAGATCTACGCCACGCCGAAGGACGACCACATACTCCTCCCAACGGGAGGGAACGAACACGTCGTACCAACACGTTAGCCAGGCGATCCGCATGAACGGGTTCCGGGTTGTCGCGTCCACGAAGCGAACGACGTCAAGCGAAAGTGAGTCGAACGACCGGACAACCTCAACGTTCAGTGCTTCGTCACGTTGTCTGGTCTCGACAGCTGGTGCCACGGCAGTTGGATTATCTCA
>Ga0136632_10000591_pt1 | contig 10952 bp, 6 predicted proteins | sample AntDrymUQ6112106_2_FD_104670 | JGI IMG/M metagenome (GOLD analysis project Ga0136632, IMG submission 104670) | Polar desert sand microbial communities from Dry Valleys, Antarctica - metaG UQ611 (21.06) | ecosystem: Environmental > Terrestrial > Soil > Desert | place: Antarctica: Dry Valley...
AGGGCACAATGAATAAAAATATTGCAGTCATATTAGGAGATGGTATAGGACCTGAAGTAACACGACAATCAATAAAAGTATTGAATGCGATTGGCTTACATTTTAGTCATCATTTTAATTACTCTTATGGATTGATGGGTGCTGATGCAATTGATAAGACGGGCTCTCCCCTGCCAGATGAAACTTTAACTACCTGTCTGCAAAGTGATGCGATATTGTTTGGTGCGATTGGTCATCCCAAATATGATAATGATCCTTCTGCCAAAGTAAGACCTGAACAGGGCTTGCTGAAGATCAGGAAAGAGCTTGAATTGTTTGCTAATATCCGGCCAGTAACCACTTATCCTTCTTTGCATCACTTGTCGCCATTGAAAGATAACAGGCTGCGGGATATTGATTTTATTATATATCGTGAGCTAACAGGTGGAATCTATTTTGGAGCAAAAAAGCTGAGTGAAGATAGTTCGCAAGCTTCTGATGATTGTGTATATAACAGGAGTGAGATAGAACGCGTATCGCATCTTGCTTTTCAATCAGCACAAAAAAGAAGAAAAAAACTGACATTAGTTGACAAAGCAAATGTTTTAGAGACGTCAAGACTGTGGAGAAAAGTAGTGCAGGAACTGGCTGCACAATATGCTGATGTTGCTGTTGATTACATGTTTGTTGATAATGCAGCTATGCAAATCATTCTCAACCCCAGGCAGTTTGATATAATACTTACAGAAAATATGTTTGGTGATATTTTAAGTGATGAAGCAAGTGTGATAGCCGGCTCGCTTGGTTTGTTGCCGTCTGCATCCGTGGGTACCAGGCTGGCTTTGTTCGAGCCCATTCATGGAAGCTATCCCCAGGCTGCAGGAAAAGATATCGCCAATCCTGTCGGTTCCATTTTGTCAGCAGCTATGATGCTCGATTATTTTGACCTTCGTGAAGAAGCCGCTTTGATAAGAGAAGCTGTAGCATGGACTTTAGACAATTCATTTGTTACAAAAGATATAGAACCGGTAAATTTTTATTTCACTTCAACGATTGGTGAAATGATCAGCGATTATATAACCAGTCCGCAACATGACAGGATTAATAACAGGTATGCAGACCTTAGAAAGTCAACAATAATATAAATGATTTGCTGCATGAAGAAACTAACTGTAAGGTGGGGACACGACAATTGCTTAAATATATGAAATCAACAAATGGCTCAATAAGACAGATAAAAAGATATTATTGTTCAACAAAAAAAATAATGATTTCCTTATAACACTTGCCGGGGACTGAATTAAGCCCCTCTCCGCGAGGACAGGGGTTGGGGTGAGGCGAACTAAAACTGTTAAAAGTTTGATAAGTTAATCGGGACAGTATAATAAAAAGACTAACAGGTTATGTATTACAACGAGAACACTATAGTTTATTATAACAACGAATTTGTAAAAGCTACTGAAGTAAAAGGGGATGTTTACAGCCAGTCTCTTCACTACGGCTATGCAGCATTTGAAGGCATAAGAGCGTATAAAACTGCAAATGGCACACGCTTATTCAAAGCTGTTCAACACTTCGAAAGAATGAAATATTCATGCGAAGCCGTGGGTATTCCTTATCCTTTCGATAATGAAGAACTGATACAGATCACCTATGATCTTTTAACAAAAAATAGTTTGATTGACGCATATATACGGCCATTGATTACCTGCGGTCCTAACATGGGTTTAACCAAAGGCAAGGAAGCCCATTTATTGATAGCAGCATGGGGATGGCATGCCTACTTAGGTGATAATTTGCTACGCGTAATGACATCTTCTATCAGGCGTCCCAACGCAACTGCATTCAAATTAGAAGCGAAGATTTCAGGCCATTACGTAAACTCTATCATGGCTTGCCAGGAAGCAAAAGATAATGGTTATGATGAAGCATTGTTGCTGGATACAAAAGGTTATGTGGCAGAAGGACCGGGTGCGAATTTCTTTTTTGAAAAAGATGGGGTATTGTACACGCCTCAAAAAGGAAATATACTTCCAGGCATTACACGGGCAACTGTTATTGAGCTATGCCACGAAGCAGGAATTGAAGTAATAGAAAAACAAATAACAATAGAAGAAGCACATGAAGCTGACAGTGCATTTTATTGTGGCACCGCTGCTGAAGTGATCGGCTTTAAATCTTTGGATGATGTGGTTTTTAAATTGGAATGGAAAGATTCATTGGGAGCCATTCTTCAAAAGGCATATAAGAATAGAGTATTAGAAATTGAATCAATACCAACATTGCTAACAGCATAATGAATAAGTACAGTAAGACGATAACACAGGATGAAACGCAACCCGCAGCGCAGGCCATGCTATATGGCATCGGGTTAACAGAGCATGATCTTACAAAAGCACAGGTAGGAATTGTGAGTATGGGATACGATGGTAACACGTGTAACATGCACCTAAATGATCTTGCAAAGATTGTAAAGCAAGGTGTGTGGGACCAGGATTTGGTAGGACTGATCTTTAATACGATCGGTGTGAGCGATGGAATAAGTAATGGTACAGAAGGCATGCGTTATTCATTGGTTAGCCGCGATATTATTGCTGATTCTATTGAAGCAGTTTGCGGCGCACAATACTATGATTCGTTAATTGCATTGCCGGGTTGTGATAAAAATATGCCTGGCTCTCTTATAGCGATGGGCCGTTTAAACAGGCCGGCTATCATGGTGTATGGAGGTACAATTGCGCCAGGTCATTTTAATGGCGAGGATCTCAATATTGTCTCAGCATTTGAAGCTTTGGGACGAAGGCTTTCGGGCAAATTGAACGATGCTGATTTTAAAGGAATAGTGCAGAATGCTTGTCCCGGGGCAGGTGCATGTGGGGGTATGTACACTGCGAATACTATGGCCTGCGCAATAGAGGCATTGGGTATGAGCTTGCCCTATTCATCTTCTAATCCTGCATTGAGTAATGAGAAAAGAGCAGAATGCTTAGCTGCTGGAAAAGCAATCCGGTTGCTGATGGAGAAAGATATTAAGCCATCAGATATTATGACACGCAAAGCATTTGAAAATGCGATCACAGTTATAATGGTATTGGGTGGAAGCACGAATGCGGTGCTTCATTTGATAGCGATGGCAAAGAGTGTTGATGTGCCACTGACACAAGACGATTTTCAAAGTATCAGTGACAGGGTTCCTATGCTCGCTGACTTTAAACCAAGTGGAAAATATTTGATGCAGGATCTTCACCAGCATGGTGGTTTACCTGCAGTGATGAAATATTTATTAAAGAAAGGATTGCTTCATGGTGAGTGCTTAACTGTTACAGGAAAAACCGTAGCGGAAAATTTAGCTGAAGTTCCTGATCTTGATTTTGAAAAACAAAAAATCATATTGCCTTTAGAGTCTCCTATTAAAGCGACAGGTCATTTACAAATATTATATGGGAACCTCGCTGAAGGTGGAAGTGTTGCAAAAATCACAGGAAAAGAAGGTGAACAGTTTGAAGGACCGTCAAGAGTGTTTGATGGAGAATTTGAACTAATAGCAGGAATAAACTCAGGAAAAATAAAAGCAGGTGATGTAGTAGTGATCCGGCACGTAGGTCCAAAAGGTGCACCCGGCATGCCTGAAATGTTGAAACCAACATCAGCATTGATTGGCGCAGGATTAGGCAATTCAATTGCGCTTATTACAGATGGAAGATTTAGCGGTGGTACACATGGTTTTGTTGTTGGCCATATAACCCCCGAAGCATTTGAAGGCGGATTGATAGCGCTGGTAGAAGATGATGATATCATTGAACTAAGTGTTGCAACAAAAACGATGACGTTAAAAGTAGATGAAGCAACCATATCAGCAAGAAAAGCACAATGGAAACAACCTGAATTAAAAGTAAAAAAAGGTTTGTTATATAAATATGCAAAGCAGGTTAAGAGTGCAGCAGAAGGATGTGTGACAGATGAGGACTGAACTTGATTTGAAAGGCTTGAAAACCTCCCTCTTCGAGAGGAGAGGGAACGAGGGTGAGGCGGAATTAGGGAAGCGAAGAGTTTATGCAATAGAAAGAATAAATTAACTGTGAGAGGCTAAAAAACATTGGTATGATAAATTCAATTCTTGACGTAGAAGAGCAAATCGTTGTAAAGGCAAAGCCTGCAACGCCACCATCAACTGTGGAGGGAAAGATTAGTGGCTCCCAGTCTGTAATGGAAGCTTTCATAGCTGAAGACGTCACTACTATATTTGGTTATCCCGGTGGCGCCATCATGCCTATATATGATGCATTGTACGATTATAATGATCAATTAAAACATATTCTTGTTCGGCATGAACAAGGCGCAATTCACGCCGCACAGGGTTATGCAAGATCATCAGGCAAAGTAGGTGTTGTGTTTGCTACCAGCGGACCTGGCGCTACTAACCTTGTTACTGGTTTGGCTGACGCAATGATAGATAGCACTCCTGTCATTTGCATAACAGGCCAGGTGTATGCACACCTTTTGGGTACCGATGCTTTCCAGGAAGTTGATGTGTTGAACATCACCACACCCATTACAAAATGGAATTACCAGGTAACAGATGCTAAAGAAATCCCTTCGGTTTTAGCCAAAGCATTTCATATAGCGCAAACGGGAAGACCAGGACCAGTATTAATAGATATAACAAAAAATGCACAGTTAGATAAGTTCAATTATGAAGGTTATCAACGCTGCGAACATATTCGCAGCTATCGGCCCAAACCTTTGATACGAAAGGAATACATTGAACAGGCTGCACAACTGATTAATGAAGCGAAGCAGCCATTTGCCATCTTTGGCCAGGGAATTATACTTGGCAAAGCGGAAAAAGAATTTAAAGCTTTCATTGAAAAAGCAGGCATTCCTGCTGCATGTACGATACTTGGATTAAGTGCATTGCCAACAGATCATCCGTTAAACATGGGCATGTTAGGTATGCATGGCAACTATGGACCTAACGTGCTAACTAATGAATGTGATGTATTGATCGCTATTGGTATGCGCTTCGATGATCGTGTAACAGGTCGCTTAGATAAATATGCTAAGCAGGCAAAAATTATTCATCTTGATATTGATCCTTCAGAAATAGATAAGAATGTAAAAGCAACTATTGGCGTATGGGGCGATTGCAAAGAAACATTGCCGTTGCTTACTTCGCTTGTTAAACAAAAAGTTTACCCACAATGGGTCGATCGTTTTTACAGTTATAGAAAGATTGAACAAGATACAGTGATCACTAAGGAATTAAATCCTACTGGTGAAAAGCTAACAATGGGTGAAGTGATCCATCAGTTGAACCTGCTTACAAATGGCGGTGCCATTATTGTTACCGATGTTGGACAGCACCAGATGGTGACATGTCGTTATGCAAAGTTCAATCAAAGCAAAAGCAATATAACTTCCGGAGGAGCAGGTACAATGGGGTTTGCCTTACCTGCAGCAATAGGCGCAAAGTTTGGAGCTGCTGATAGAACTGTAGTGGCCATTATTGGTGATGGTGGAATACAGATGACGATACAGGAATTGGGCACCATCATGCAAACAGAAGTGAATGTCAAGATCATCATTCTTAATAATCAATTTCTTGGAATGGTGCGCCAATGGCAGCAACTATTTCACGACAAGCGTTATTCGTTTGTTGACATTGCAAGTCCAGATTATGTAATGGTGGCCAGAGGTTACAGCATAAGCGGCAACAAAGTTTCTGAAAGAAAAGACCTTCAACAGGCATTACAAACAATGCTGGAGCATAATGGTTCTTATTTGCTTGAAGTAATGGTAGGTAAAGAAGACAACGTGTTTCCCATGGTGCCGCAGGGATGTAGTGTGAGTGAGATAAGATTGAGTTGAATAAAGATTGAAGCGATACAGTTAAAGAGTGCGTCAAGAATAATGAATAAATAACTTATGCTGGCTACAAAAAACTGCTCTGCAAGATTAACGAGTTAATAAATTTGAAATGAGTACACTAATCAGAAATAATGCTGCCAATACCAAAGCACCAGTTACGGGTAAGCAGGAGTTTACGATAACAATTTATACCGAAAACCAGATTGGTTTATTGGTTCGCATTGCGATTATTTTCTCAAGGAGAAAGATCAGCATTGAAAGTATTAATAGCTCGCCATCCGAAATTGACAGCATAGCCCGCTTTACTTTGGTGATACATGAAACGGAAGATGTAATGAAGAAAGTGGCGCGTCAGATTGAGAAGCAGGTGGAAGTTTTAAAAGTGTATTACAACACAAACGATGAAATAGTGTGGCAGGAAATGGCGCTTTATAAAGTAAGCACCGATGAGATAGCGGAGAAGGTACAAGTAGAAAGACTGCTTCGCGAATATGGTGCAAGGGCTGTTGTGATAAGAAAGGATTATACGGTATTTGAAGCAAGCGGACATCGTGAAGAAACTGACAAATTGGTTAAGGTGTTAAGTGAATTTGGACTGATTGAATTTGTGAGAAGTGCAAGGGTTGCCATCATCAAAGCGAGCCATGGTTTCCATGAAAAACTGAGAGAATTTGAGGCTGCGGAACCTGGAGAAAAGACTACAGAGAATGAATATCTGAATAAGAATGAAGAAGTGTTTAGTATGTAGCACCGTGATTTGAAGCATTGAAAAGATTGCAGGAATATTTATAGTATGAAGATGGAGAGATGATGTGGAAGAACGAAGGTTTATCAATGAAATGCAGCTATAAAAAACAAATGCTGGTAACATAAAAAAAATAGATTTTCAACATAAAACGTAGGACGTAAAACTTAAAACTAAAAAAATGGCAAAACTAAATTTTGGAGGCATGGAAGAAAACGTGGTGACACGTGAAGAATTTCCTTTGGAAAAAGCACAACAGGTTTTGAAAAACGAAATAGTAGCTGTTGTTGGTTATGGCGTTCAGGGTCCGGGGCAAGCGCTTAACCAAAAAGAGAATGGCGTAAACGTGATTGTTGGTCAACGTAAGAATTCTAAATCCTGGGATAAAGCAGTCGCTGATGGATTTGTTCCCGGAGTATCGTTGTTTGAAATTGAAGAAGCATTGGAACGTGGTACTATCATTTGTTATTTGTTGAGTGATGCTGCACAAATTGCTTTGTGGCCAACAGTAAAAAAACATTTAACACCGGGCAAAGCCTTGTACTTCTCACATGGCTTTGGCATTACCTATAATGATCAAACAGGAATTATTCCGCCGGCAGATGTTGATGTATTCCTGGTTGCTCCAAAGGGTTCAGGCACATCTTTGCGTCGCATGTTCTTACAAGGCCGTGGCTTAAATAGCAGCTATGCCATCTTCCAGGATGCAACAGGAAAAGCATTTGAAAGAGTGGTTGCATTAGGCATTGCAATTGGCAGTGGTTATTTATTTGAAACTGATTTTAGAAAAGAAGTATATAGTGATCTGACTGGTGAGCGGGGTACATTGATGGGCGCCATTCAGGGAATTTTTGCTGCGCAATATGAAGTGTTGCGTTCAAAAGGCCATACGCCTTCTGAAGCATTCAACGAAACAGTAGAAGAACTTACACAATCGTTGATGCCACTGGTTGCAGAAAATGGAATGGATTGGATGTATGCAAACTGTTCTACTACTGCGCAACGCGGCGCATTGGATTGGTGGAAGAAATTCCGGGATGCTACTTTACCTGTGTTCACAGAATTATATGAAAGCGTGGCAGCAGGGAAAGAAGCTGCAAGATCCATTGAAAGCAACAGCAAAGCTGATTACAGGGCAAAGTTGGAAGAAGAGTTGAAAGATCTTCGCGATAGTGAATTATGGCAGGCAGGTAAAACTGTAAGAAGCTTAAGGCCGGAAAACCAACCTGCAGCTTCTCAAAAAAGAGCAATAGCAAAACCAACAACTGAAAAACTTAAATTTTCGTCACCCTTATATCATGACTAAACCTGTTGTATCTATTGAGTTGAATTACTCCGCTGCAACGGAGCGATTGAAGAATGTGGTACATAAATCATCACTGGCACTTCATCCCCACTTGTCAACAAAATACAATTGCAATATTTACCTGAAGCGTGAAGACCTGCAGCTTGTTCGTTCATACAAAATACGTGGTGCGTACAATATGCTAAGCAGTTTGCCGGCTGATAAGTTGAAACATGGTGTGGTGTGTGCGAGTGCAGGCAATCATGCCCAGGGTTTTGCGTTATCGTGTAAAAAACTGAATGTAAAGGGGGTAGTGTTCATGCCTGCTATAACACCCCATCAAAAAATTCAGCAAACTAAAATGTTTGGTGAGGATAAGATAGAGATTATACTTACCGGTTATACTTATGATGATTGTGCCGTTACCGCGAAAAAATATACTGAAAAAAATGGAATGACTTTCATTCCGGCATTTGATGATGAAAAAATAATTGAAGGGCAGGCTACAGTTGGTGTTGAGATATATGAAGAGTTAAATGTTATTGATTATATTTTTATTCCTGTTGGTGGTGGTGGATTAGCAGCCGGGGTAGGTTCATATTTTAAAACCTTCTCCCCTTCTACAAAAATAATTGGTGTGGAACCTGAAGGTGCGCCCTCTATGACAGCCGCGTTAGAGGCGGGACATCCTATAACGCTTGATAATATAGACCGCTTTGTAGATGGGGCCGCAGTGAAAAGTGTTGGTGATTTGACATTTTCAATTTGTAAAGATGTATTGACTGAAATGCATCTTGTTTCTGAAGGAAAGATTTGTTCTACGATTCTGCAACTATACAACGAAGATGCTATAGTAGTAGAACCTGCTGGTGCATTAACTATTGCAGTGCTTGATGATTATGCAGAAGAGATAAAAGGTAAAAATGTTGTCTGCATTGTCAGCGGCAGCAACAACGATATAGACCGCATGCAGGAGATAAAAGAAAGAGCACTTCAGTATGAGGGGCTAAAACATTATTTTCTCATTCGCTTTGCGCAACGGCCCGGAGCCTTAAAGGAATTTGTAAATCATGTATTAGGACCGAACGATGACATCACACGTTTTGAATACATGCAGAAGCATAACAAAGAAGCCGGACCGGCCCTGGTAGGTATTGAGCTTGCTGGTAAGCAGGATTATAAAGCGCTATTGCAAAACATGGATAAGTATAACATCAATTATACTGAATTAAACAAAAACAATAACCTGTTTGAATACCTGGTGTGAAACGTCAATTAATAAAAGATTGAAATGAAAGAAAACATAGGTGATTATTTATTGAAAGTAAAGTGTGTCACTATAAAAAAGAATTTACGGCCACCATCTCTCTGCGAAAAGAGAGAAAACCTGCCGATAATTTCGGGGAAAGTGATGTTGACTGAATAAAACATAATAGATGTTTTTCACAGGAGTGAAAAAAAAATCCAACTTACCATTTGAAATATTTTAATAACGATTGTAAGCCGAAGCCTTAACAAATAAATCAAAAACATGGATAGCTCCGGTCTTTACTCTCCATCATTTGAACATGACTCATGCGGGATAGGCTTTGTTGCTAATATCAAAAGCAATAAAAGTCATCAAATCGTGTCGGATGCGCTTACCATACTTGAGAATATGGAGCACCGCGGTGCCTGTGGTTGCGAAAACAATACAGGCGATGGGGCAGGTATTACTATTCAAATGCCGCATGAATTCTTTTTTGATGAATGCATCAACCAGGGCATCCATCTTCCTACATTTGGTAAGTACGGTACCGGTGTTATCTTTTTTCCTAAGGATGTTCCTTTAAGAGAAGAGTGTCGTGCTATTTTCAATCGTACTGCGGAGAAACTGGGATTGGAAGTTTTGCATTATCGTAAAGTGCCTGTTAATTCTACAGGTATAGGCGCTTCAGCACTATCAGTTGAGCCGGAAATTGAACAGGTATTTATTGGTTGTCCTGATCATATTTCTCGCAAACAAGATTTTGAAAGAAAGCTTTTTGTTTTAAGAAATCATGCAAGCCATACGATCAATAATTCAGTAAAAAAAGACGAGATCGGCTTTTATATCGCATCACTTTCTTACAATATCATTATTTATAAAGGGCAGTTAACAAGTATGCAATTACGCTACTATTATCCTGACCTTAATGATAAAAGAGTTGTCTCGGCATTTGGTTTAGTGCATTCAAGATTTGCTACCAATACTTTTCCATCATGGAAGCTGGCACAGCCTTTTCGCTACATCGCTCATAATGGCGAGATCAATACTTTGCAGGGAAATATAAACTGGCTTCGTACCAGTGAGAAGGGCTTTACTTCTCCATTTTTTAGTCGTGAAGAAATGGATATGTTGTTGCCTGTAGTTACTTCAGAACAATCAGATTCAGCATGCCTTGATAACATGATAGAATTGCTGACATTAACCGGGAGATCTCTACCACATGTGATGATGATGCTAATACCAGAAGCATGGGATGGAAATGACATGATGGACCCCGTGAAAAAGGCCTTTTATGAATTTCATGCATGTTTCCAGGAGCCATGGGACGGACCAGCATCTATTTCATTCACTGATGGCAATATCATTGGCGCTACTCTTGATAGAAATGGCTTACGGCCTTCACGTTACTGTGTCACCACTGATGATCGCGTAATTCTTGCTTCTGAAACGGGTGTGTTGCCTGTGGATCCATCTATGATAAAAGAGAAAGGAAGATTACAGCCAGGTAAAATGTTTGTTGTTGACCTGGAGCAGGGTAAGATCATTAGCGATGAAGAATTAAAGCAAACAATTTGTTCTCAAAAACCCTACAACGAATGGCTGAATAAATATAAGATCAGGCTGGAGGAATTGCCTGAACCACGTGTCATGTTCACACACCTTGAACATGATTCAATTGTAAAATACCAGAAAGCTTTTGGTTATTCTTTAGAAGACATTCAAAAAATCATTGCTCCTATGGCGCTTGATGGAAAAGAACCGGTAGGTTCAATGGGCACTGATGTGCCATTAGCCATTCTGAGCGATCAACCCCAACACCTCAGCAG
>Ga0136632_10000595_pt1 | contig 10923 bp, 10 predicted proteins | sample AntDrymUQ6112106_2_FD_104670 | JGI IMG/M metagenome (GOLD analysis project Ga0136632, IMG submission 104670) | Polar desert sand microbial communities from Dry Valleys, Antarctica - metaG UQ611 (21.06) | ecosystem: Environmental > Terrestrial > Soil > Desert | place: Antarctica: Dry Valley...
CCCGGATGCTCCAACGGTCGGTGCGCCGGAGGACACGATCAGCGCCCCGGCTGATCCGGCGAGCCCCGAGACGAGATAAAGGAGCGCATAGCGTCCGTGGCCGAGATATTCCTCGAGTGCCGGACCGATAAACCAGAGCACGAGCATGTTCATCCCAAGGTGGATCGGCCCGTAGTGAAGAAACGCCGCGGTCAGGAGCCGCCACCACTCGCCCTCTGCAACACCTACGAGCTGGCCGGACGAGTCGATCGCGCTCGATATGAGCACGCCGTGCTCGTAGATCCACCCCGTGCTGGCGCTGATCCCGGCTCCCATCGCGAGCTGGAGCAAATAGATGCCGACGTTGATCGCGATCAGCGCCTGCGTCACGTAAGGACCGCGTCGCGACAGCGAGGCAGCAGCTTTACGGGCGGTTCGCCGCGGCGCTGCGACTCTCCCGCCCGTGCTCGCATGGTCGGGACAGCGGATACCTACGGGGCCGAACGTCATGCAGTCGGGACAGATCCCGCGACCGCATTCGGTGCAGGAGACCAGGGTCTCCCGGTCCGGGTGGCGGTAGCAGCGAAGGGGCTCGGTCACCGCGGCTAGCGTACCCCCGTGCAAGTCCACGTCGCGTTCACACCGGACAGGGCCGGAGCGGCCCCGACCGGCGTCGTCATCGACGTGATCCGGGCGACGACGACGACGTGCCAGGCGCTGGCTTCCGGCTACGAGCGCGTGTTCTGCACGACCGAGGTCGAGGAGGCGCGCGCGCTGCGAGAGGAGCTCGGAGAGGGGGTGCTCGGGGGTGAGCGGAACGCGGTGCGGATCCCGGGCTTCCATCTCGGCAACTCTCCGCGGGAGTACCTCGAACCCGCCGGCAAGACGTTGATTCTCTCGACCACGAACGGCACCCGTGCGGTCGTCTCAGCGGCGCAGCGCTGCGAGCGCGTGCTCATTGCGTCGCTCTTGAACCTCGCCGCGGTCGTCGAGGCAACCTACGTGGCGGAGGAGGACGTGATCGTCGTCTGCGCGGGGGTGCAGGGCACGCTCGCGCTCGACGACGCGTACGTCGCTGGGCGAATCGTCGAGCTCCTCGGCTGGGAGCGGACCGATGCGGCCGAGGCCGCAGCGCGGCTCACGAGCACGTGGAGCGGGGCGGAGGAGGCCTTCCGCGCCTCGAAGAGCGGACGAAACCTGCTCGAGAATGCCCCCGAGCTCGAAGAGGACATCGCGTTCTGCGCGCGCGAGAGCGTGCTCGACGTCGTCCCACGCTTGGTCGCGCTCAGGGACGGCGCTGCCGAGATCGCGCTCTAGCGGCCGAGCGGTCGCTACGCTCGAAGGCGTGATCGTCAACCGCGATCCGAACGCGCGCGGGCCGTACACCGCGTTCGCCGAGGTGGCGGCCGCGTACGAGCGCGGACGACCGGGCTATCCGGAGGAGGCGGTTCGCTGGCTCGCCGGCGACGAGCCGCACGATGTCGTCGACCTCGGCGCGGGCACCGGAAAGCTGACGCGCACGCTCGTCGCGCTCGGCCACCGGGTGACCGCGATCGAGCCGCTGCCCGAGATGCTCGATCTGCTCCCCGAAGCGGCACCCGGAGCCGCAGCGATCCTTGGAAACGCCGAGGTCATCCCCCTTCCCGACGACTTCGCCGACGTCGTGACGTCCGCGCAGGCCTTTCACTGGTTCGACCACACGCTCGCGCTTCCCGAGATCGCTCGGATTCTGCGCCGGGGTGGCCGCCTTGGCCTCATTTGGAACACTCGGGACGAGCGGGAGCCGTGGGTCAAGCGCCTGTCGGAGCTCATCGGAAGCGAGGGGACCAGTGCCATGGACGTGGACGAGCCGCTTGACGAGAGTGGCCTCTTCGGGCCTGTCGAGAGAGCGAAGTACCACATCGAACAGGTCCTCGATCGCGAGACGCTCCTCGAGCTTGTCCTCTCGCGCAGCTACTGCGCGAAACTTCCGCCGGCCGAACGGAAGCCAATCCTGGAGGCGGTTGGGAGGCTGTACGACGAGGTCGCGGGCGACGACCAAGTCCGTCTGCCGTACATCACCGAGTGCTTCCGGGTCGCGAAGAAAGGAGCCACGTGATGTTCGAGCGACTCCCGGGCGCCTACTTCGTCTCGAGGGCGCAATCCCGACACCTCACAGCCCGCGACGGACGATAGTCCGGCGTCCGGCGTCACGTATGACCTCGAAGCCGGCCTCGAGGAACATCGACAGGTAGCCCGTGTACGCATCGATGTTCATGTGCCCGTCCCGAACCGCATAGCCCTCGAGAATCGGGGCACCGTGGGCGGCGGCACGCTCGATCGCAGCTTCGAGGAGCGTCGCGGCCACGCCACCCCGCTTCGCGGATGGATGGACGTAGAAGCAGACGACCGACCAGACGTCCTGGTCGTCGATGCGCACGAGCTTGGACGAATGCTCGAGGCGGTCAAAGCTCTCGCGTAGACCGACCCGGCACCAGCCGACCAGGACGTCGTCGACGTAGGCGAGTAAGCCAGGCTCGGTGCCGCTGCGGATCTCGGCTTCCAACCTCCTGCGGTTGCCCATGCCGTGACCGTCCCAATACGCATTTCCGCGAAGGTGCCAAAACTGGCACCAGCAGCCGTCAGTCTGCGGGAGGCCGCCATGCGGCCCCTTTCGCTCGAAGAGGTCAGCGACATCGTCCCAGCGTTCGGGCGTGGCGGCGTGGACATCGATCGAAGACAGCGGCATGTGACTTTTTTCGAGATTCTAGCCTTGACAGGAGAACATACGTTCGTATAGAACATCTGTTCCTGTGATCGCGTGTCTCCTCATCCCCGGGTTCGAGCTGAGAGCGGCACTGCGTTCGCGCCCCGGCCTCTCACTCGTGCCTGCGGCGCTTGCCCCTGACCCGAGCGAGGAACCTCTCTTGGGACCGGTGACTGCAGCGGCGGATGTGGTAGGTGTCAAGCCGGGGATGCGCCTGGGTGAGGCGCTTGCCACGTGCCCGTCGCTCGTTCTCGTCGACCGCGACCCCGCGTCGGTCGAGCAGGCGTGGGAAGAGGTTTTGCGCCGCTTAGAGGACACGGGCTTCGCGGTCGATCCCGTCGAGCACGGCGTGGTCGTCTTCGAGACGCATGGCGTCGAGCGGTTGTACGGAGGCGTGCGGCCTGCACTGGAACGGGCACTCGCAGCTGTCGGCTCGAGCTGGGATCCGCGCATCGGCGCCGCCGGTCGTCGTTTCACCGCACTCGCGGCAGCGAGCGTGGCGCGGCCCGGTCAGATCCTGCTCGTCGCGCAGAAGGAAGAGGAGTCTTTCCTCGAGCCGTTGCCGCTTTCGCTCCTTCCTCTGACGGGAGAGCGTTACGCGGAGCTCGAGGGTCTCGGCCTGCGTAGTATCGGAGAGCTCGCGGAGCTTCCGGCTGGCGCGGTCGCCGAGAGATTGGGCGCCGACGGGCGCAAGGCCTGGCGCCTTGCCCGCGGCGGAAGAAGCGCAAAGGTACGCGGGCGAAAGCCGGTGGCGGAGCTTGCCGAGGTGCTCGTCTTCCCGGAGGCCGTGGGAAACGAGCTCACGCTGCGCCGGGCGCTCGGCTCTCTCCTCGAGCGACTGCTCGCCCGCCCCGAACGAGCCGGACGGCCGTTTCGAAAGCTCGCGATGTCCGCCCGGCTCGTCGATGGTGGCTCGTGGCGTCGCGCGGTGACCCTGCGCGACGCCACGGCCGAGGTGGCCCGCCTCCGCGTCGCCCTTGGGCCGAAGCTCCAGGAGCTCCCTGCTCCTATTCTGGAGCTCCGGCTCGAAGCGGTCGAGGTCGCAGAGCACACAGGCCAGCAACTCGCGCTGGTCGAGCCCGCGGGGGAGGAAGTGTCCGGTCGCCTGCGTGAAGGCCTGCGTCAGGTGCGCGCGAGCACGGGGACAGGATCGGTCTGCTCGGTCGTAGAAGTGGCGCCTTGGTCACGGATTCCGGAAACGCGAGCGCTCGTCGTACCGCGCGACGAATAGCCGGTCGGCTCAACGCGCCGCTCCCTGCGCTCGTCGAGTCGGAGTTCGACGGCACCCCGCGCGTTGTGAACCGGCAACTCGTCGTGCTCGTCCGCGAGGAGTGGCGCGTCGTCGATCGCTGGTGGACGGAAGAGCCGGTCGACCGGCGCTACTTCGAGGTCGTCCTCGAAAGCGGCCAGAACATCTGTGTCTACAGGGATCGCGAGGAGGGGTGCTGGTTCACCCAGAACGCCTAAAAACTCGCTTCACAACGAATCCCTTGTGCCGCCGACCTGCAGCGCACGGCCCTGCCAGATCTGCTTCATGGACTGACCGTAGGTCCTTCGTGCCGCGGATGTTGCGGGGGAATCGAGCATCAGTCCGGATCGAAGACGTCGTGATGCTCGAAGAACGTGTCGTCTGGCTGGATGCCTTGCTCGTGGAGCGCGACGAGCTCACGCCAGTATTCGACGAAGCCCCCCGGCGTGTGCAGATTGAGGAGGCGCGCCGGCTCGGCGCTGGTGTTGCGGAAGGAGTGGACGACTCCGGGAGGAGAGAGCACGAAGGTGCCTGCTGTGGCGATGACGACCTCGTCTCCAGTCCGGAACTCGAGCTCACCCTCGAGGACGTAGAACGAGTCGCTGTGCCCTCGGTGGAGGTGGGGCTGGACCTCGCCGCCGGACTTCACCTCGAACTCGATCAGCGAGAGCTCCGGGCGTGCAGCCTTGACGACGTTCGTCCCGACTCGCTCGCCCTCGCCGGCATGCAGGACGATCGAGGTGCCGGAGTCGACTGCCTCGCCGTCGGTGGGTGGAGGGAACGAATCCCCGCCCGCGGCATCGAATTCGATGCCGTCGCGCCGCGCACGGGCGAGGCTCGCATACGCACGTCCCGGCACGTGGAGATTGAGGTAACGAGCGCCCTCGGGACCGACTTCGAAGCCGTGAACGAGCTCGGGTGGAGCGAGCACGAAGGAGCCGACGGACAACGAGCGCTGCTCGCCGGCGACGTGGAACAGGAGCTCGCCTTCGAGGACATAGAAGGCGTCAGCGTGCTCGCGATGGATATGTGGTGCGGCTCCGCGCTCACCTGGGCCGGAGGACGACTCGAAAAGCAGGAGCTCGTCACGCGCGGCCTTGATCCGGCTCGACCACGACTGCGAGTCGGCGAGCACTTCGCCCTCACCGCGACACAGGACGATCGGAGCGTCCGGCTCCTGCATTGCCGCTCAGCCGACCGCTTGCTCGACGAGGCGCTCCCACGTGGTGGGCATGCGTCAATCTACCCCGGACAGACGCGTTGCGATCACCGATGCTGGGTCGCGGCCGCCGTCGGCTGGAGGATCGTGCTGATCGAAGTCGGGCTTGCGACCGCGCAGGTAGTCCCCGAATCCGCACGACGGCGCATGGAGGTTGAAAAAGCGTGCGGTCTCCGTGCCGTCGTTTCGGAACGTGTGGACGACGTCGGGAGGCACGATGACGAGTGTCCCCGACGGGGCACGGAGCGACCCCTCGCGAAATGCGATCGTGAGCTCTCCCTCGACGACCACGAAGCCGTCGACGTGGTCGTGGTGGACGTGGAGCTCCGGGCCCAGCTTTTCGGGACCGTAAATCGTCTCGGTGGTCGCGAGCTCCTCGGTGTCCACGAGCAGGATCACCCGGCGTTCAGGCTGATCGGCGATCGTCTCGCCACGCGCAGACGTTCGCTGGAGAACGCTGCTGGGATCAGCGCTGCTGTACTCGGGGGGCTGGTGTTGGTCGAACGCGGCGCGCACTTCCCGAAGCTCGTCCCCGTTTCGTGCCGAGTGCAGCCCGCGCACGAAGTCGCCGAACCCGTTGCTGGGGACGTGGATGTCGAGGAAGTGGGCTCGCCCGTCGCCGGTGACACCGAAACTGTGGAGGACCTCCGGCGGTACGAACACCCACGTTTCTGGCCCTGCCGAAAGCTCGCGATCTTCGAACCTGAACGTAAGCTCTCCCTCGAGGACGAAGAAGCACTCCGCATGCCGAGCGTGGGCGTGCAGCGGCGGATTTTCGCCGCCGGGCTTCGAACGGATGTCGGCGACGCCTATCTGCTCGAAGTCAGCGAGGAGCGTGACACCCAGCTCGGAGTCTCCTGTGATCCGCTCGCCCTCGCCGGGCTGCACCAAGATCGACTCCACGGAGCTCCAGCCTAAACGTGACCAAGTACGTCGAGCTCCACTGTCACTCCGCCTACTCGTTCCTCGACGGGGCGTCGCAACCGGAGGAGCTCGCTGCGCGCGCCGCCGAGCTCGGATACGAGACGCTCGCGCTGACCGACCACGATGGCCTTTACGGCTCGCTCGAGTTCGCACACGCAGCAAAAGCGTTCGGAGTGCGACCGATCACCGGTGCGGAAGTGACGCTGGACGGTGGCGCCCACGTCACGCTTCTCGTCGAGTCGCGCCGCGGCTACGGGAACCTCTGCCGCCTGCTGACAGCGGCTCACGCGGGGACACGCCGGCTCGGAAAGGAAGGCCGTGAGCCGCTGCCGCCCTCGGTGTCGCTCGAAACCGTGGTGGAGCTCTCCGAGGGGCTCGTCTGCCTTTCCGGCTGCGCGCGCCGAGGGCTCGGCTCCAACGACCCGAACGCGGCTGAACAGCTGGTCCAGTCCTTCGGCCGCGAGCGCTTCTTCGTCGAGCTCCAGCGGCCGTACGAGCGCGGGGACACGCGTCGAAACGCTGCTCTCCGCGACCTCGCGGAGAATTTCGGAGTCGAGACGGTCGCGACCGGAGACGTCCACGCGCACCACCCGAGGCGCACGCTGCTGCAAGACGCGCTCGTGGCGATCCGCTGCCGGACTTCGCTCGACGGCTGCGAGCCGGACAGGCGTGGGAACCGTGAGAGCTTTCTGCGACCACCCGAGGAGATGCTCGAGCGCTTCTCGTTCGACCGCTTGGCGGCGGAGAGAAGTGCCGAGCTCGCGTGCAGGCTCGCCTTCGATCTCACCGAGGAGCTCGGCTATCGCTACCCGGACTTCTCGGACGGCCAGGCCCCGGCAATCCGCCAGCTCGCCGAGATCTGCCAGCGTGCGCTCGAGGAACGCTATGTGCCAAGTAACAGACTGTTACTTGGGCAGGCGCGCACCCGTCTCGAGGACGAGCTGAACCTGATCGACGAGCTTGGGCTCGCTGGGTTCTTTCTCCTCCACCACGAGGTGCTCGAGCTCGCCCGCCACGCCGCCCTCGAGGTGCGCGGGCGGGACTCACCGCGTCACTTTCTCCCACCAGGACGTGGGCGTGGCAGCTCGGTCGGGTCGATCGTCTGCTACCTCACAGGCCTTTCCCACGTCGATCCGGTCGCGAACGACCTCTCGCTCGGGCGCTTTCTGAACCGAGAGCTCGCGTCGGTGCCGGACATCGACCTCGACTTCCCGCGCGACATACGCGAGAAGCTGATCGTGGCGGTCACCGAACGCTACGGGAAGGAGCACGCCGCGCTCGTGGCGAGCTTTGCCACGTACCGCTCGCGCGGCGCGATCCGCGACGTCGGCAAGGCGCTCGGGCTCCCGTACGCCGAGCTCGAGCGGCTGGCGCGCCTTTCCGACGGCTGGGACGCGCGGCGGGTGGGAGAGGAGCTCGAGCGGCTGCCTGACGGCGAGCGCAAGCTCGGCTCCAAGCGCTGGCGCGCCTTCGCGTGGCTGACGGAGGAGATCGCGGGGCTCCCGCGGCACGTCTCTCAGCACCCGGGCGGGATGATCGTCTCGACGCGCCCGCTGATCGAGCTCGTTCCCGTGCAGCCCGCGGCTATGGCCGGCCGCCAGCTCTGCCAGTGGGACAAAGACTCCTGCGCCGACGCCGGCTTTCTCAAGATCGACCTGCTCGGCCTGGGGATGCTCTCCGCGGTCGAGGACTGCGTCGAGGAGATCGCACGTGCCCACGGGGAGGTGATCGACCTCTCACGGATTCCCTTCGACGACAAGGAGGTCTTCGCGGACATCCAGCGAGCCGACACGGTGGGCGCATTCCAGATCGAGAGCCGCGCGCAGATGCAGAGCCTCCTGCGCACGAAGCCGGAGAACCTCGACGACCTCACCGTTCAGGTCGCGCTTGTCCGGCCGGGGCCGATCCAGGGGAAGGCGGTGCACCCGTACATCGACGCTCGTGAGCGGCTACGCGGGGATCCCTCGTACGTCTGGCCCGTCGACCACGAGCTCTTGCGCGGGCCTCTGCGCTCGACGTTCGGGGTCGTCGTCTTCCAGGACCAGGTGCTCGAAGTCGCGATCGCCCTTGCCGGCTTTACGGTGGGGGAGGCCGAGGGGCTACGCCGGGCGATGAGCCGCAAGCGGAGTCACGACGCGCTCGAGGCCTACCGTGGGCGGTTCGTCGCCGGCGCGGCGACGAAGGGAGTCGACGCCGATACCGCGGACGGCGTCTTTGACAAGCTCGTCGGCTTTTCAGGCTTCGGCTTCCCGAAAGCGCACGCGGCTGCGTTCGGCTTGCTCGCCTACCAGTCGCAGTGGCTGCGCCGGCACTTCGCTGCGGAATTCCTGTGCGCACTCCTGAACGCTCAGCCCATGGGCTTCTATCCGCCCGCGACCCTCGTCCGTGATGCGCAGCGGCGCGGAGTGGAGATCCTTCCGCCCAACGTCAACCTGAGCGCCGCCCGCTGTTCGATCGTGCCTTGTGACACTGTGTCACAAGGCACGAGCTGGGCGGTTCGGGTGGGGATCGCCTACCTCGCCTCGGTGGGGAACGATGACGCGGAAGCCCTCGTCAGCGAACGCGAGGCGAACGGGCCGTTCCGCGACATCGGCGACCTTGCCCGCCGGGCCGCGCTTTCCCGCGATGGGCTCGAGGCGCTCGTCAAAGGTGGTGCATGCGACGGCTTCGGTCGGCGACGCCGCGATCTCCTGTGGGAGCTCGGGCTCGTCCTCAGACCGCAATCGGTGCCGGGAACAAAGGGGGAGACGAAACAGCTCCCGCTCTCGCTCGACCCGACAATCGAGACGCCTGTGCTCCGAGACCTGACGCGCTGGGAGCGCATGCTCGCCGACTACCGGCATACCGGGCTTTCGGTCGGGACGCATCCGCTCACGCTTCTCCGTCCACATCTCCCGGCGGGGACGCTCTCCAGCGCGGATCTGCTCGAGCAGCCGCACGGCCGAAGCGTGGCTGTGGCGGGGATGGCGATCGCGCGCCAACGGCCCTCGACCGCGAACGGGATCGTCTTCATGCTGCTCGAGGACGAGCACGGACAGATGAACCTGATCGTCCAGCCTCACGTGTACGAGCGCCACCGTGCGACAGTGCGCGCTGAACCGCTCGTCCTCGCCTATGGCCGCTTCGAGAAGGTGAAGGAGAACCGGAACGTGCTCGTCTCGAGGATCGAGTCGCTCGGACCGCTCGCCCGCACCGTTGCGGAGAGCGACGCCGTCTGGGAATCGCTTCCGCGCGCGCACCACTTCGGACATCGGTAGACGCCCGATGTGAAACAGGACGCAGCGGACGCGAAGCGGACACCTTCAGGACTTCTTTCAGACTGATTGCTACGGCAATCAGTTTCAGCCCTGATCAGGAGGCGCCGTTTCGAGCCGCCAACGGAGTTGGCCGTCGCGCTCACCCAAGCAGACGAAGCCAATGCGTTCGAGTGTGCGGATCGACGGCACATTCTCGTTGTCGCAACCGGCGACGACCGAGCCCACTCCTGGCTGCCGAAGCGCCCAATCGACGAGAGCCCGGGCAGCTTCGGTTGCGTACCCGCGACCACGCCGGTCGGGGATGACGCTGAAGCCGATCTCGACCGTGCCCTCGTCTCCCGGCGGTCCGATAAAGCCGATATCGCCGATCACCGTCCTCGACTCCCGCTCGACAATCATCCACACGCCGAAGCGTTCTTCGCCATGAGCGGCTGCGGCCTGCGAAGGCAGTACGTCAAGAAGCTCAGCCTGAGGCCACTCAGGAGGTACGGACACGCCAAGCAGATGGGCCGCAGTCTCACGATCGTCGGGTAGTGCAGCTGCGGCCGCTGACGGTAGTGGGCGCAGCTCAAGACGTGTCGTCTGGATGGTGCTGTCACTCACTAACGACGTAGCTCAGCACAGATGCTCGTGATTCTGCAACGAGTTGTCGGTTGTTCTGTCGACCGGATCCGCTCAATCGGATTCCGGGCTTGCGCGTAATTAGAGTCAGGCGCCCTTGCCTCTCGTCGTCCGTACCTGGAACGTCTTCCACGGGAATGCGCTGCCGCCGCGCCGCCGCGGGTTCCTGCGGGAGATGATCGAGCTCATCTGTGACGATTCGCCCGACGTCGTCTGTCTTCAAGAGGTTCCGGTGTGGGGGATCGCCCGCCTCGAGGAGTGGAGTTCGATGCAGGCTCTCGCGGTCGTTGCCCGTTCTCCACGCGTTCCAGGCCGCGCAGGAGTGCGTGTCACCCGGTGGAACCAGGGTTTCTTCCGGTCCGCTTTCGTCGGACAGGCGAACGCCGTTCTCGTCGCTCGCTCCCTGACAGCGGAAGACCGCGGCCACTTGCAGATCAGCGACTCCGGACGCGAGCGTCGCGTCGTGCAGGCCGTCGGAGTCGGAGGGAGTTACGTGATCGCGAACCTGCACGCGAACCGCGGTCGCGAGGTCGCGGAGTCGGAGCTCAAACGAGCTCGCGCGTTCGCGGAGGCCGCGTCTCGCGTGGACGAGATCGTCGTTCTGGCGGGAGATTTCAACCTGCGCGACTTCCAGCTCGACGGCTACTCGGCGTCGGCAGCGGGCATCGACCACATCCTCCTGCAGGGCGCTTCGGTATCCGCTCCGCTCGTGTGGCCGACCGAACGTCGTGAGCGCGATGGGGCCGTTCTCTCGGATCACGCACCGGTCGAGGTGACGATTTGGTGACGTTTCCGTTAGTGTCGAGGGCAATTCGCCGTGGCTGGAGTGACCTTCGAGGGAGTGGGCAAGGTCTATCCCGATGGAACCCGGGCCGTGCTCGGCATGGATCTGGAGATTCCCGACGGAGAGTTCATGGTGCTCGTGGGC
>Ga0136632_10000596_pt1 | contig 10920 bp, 6 predicted proteins | sample AntDrymUQ6112106_2_FD_104670 | JGI IMG/M metagenome (GOLD analysis project Ga0136632, IMG submission 104670) | Polar desert sand microbial communities from Dry Valleys, Antarctica - metaG UQ611 (21.06) | ecosystem: Environmental > Terrestrial > Soil > Desert | place: Antarctica: Dry Valley...
GCCGAGACGCGATAGAGTCCACCCAAATCATTCGGCGCAAAAATGATCACTCCATTGCTGTTCCACGTGCCGCCACGGCCGTTTGGCGCATTGCACAGCGTCTGCGGAGGCCCGCCACTGATCTCTACTTTCTTGAGCTTCCTGTCAGCAAAGAATGCGATGAAGCGACTATCCGCCGACCAGAATGGGAAATCCGCGCCTTCAGTTCCGGCAAGCGGCTGCGCGTCGAAGGAATCAAGCGCCCGAATATACAGCAGACTCTTACCCGAAGCTTGACTGCCATTGAAGACCAGCCGCCGCCCGTCGGGCGAAATAACTGGATTATAGAAACTGGTTAGCTTCTCCGGCAGTGGAATGGAAACGCGAGTGGCGCGTGGGTCTTGCGGCGCGCGGCGGAAATACAAGACGACAAACGGCAACGCGGCGACAAAGGCCAGCGCCATGAGCGCAGCGACCATCCAAGGCAACTGCTTACCCATTCTCGATCGCACAGGCAGCGAAGTCATCGCCGTGAGCGTTTGGCTGGAAACCCCGGAAGAGTCTGAGATTGCTTCGAGTGCAAATGCGAGATCGCTGGCTGAATGAAAACGCGCTTGCGGATTCTTTTCGAGACAGTGATTCACCAGGCGTTCCAGCGCGGGAGGGATGTTCTGGTTGGTGTCTGAAAGATCGGGCGGGTCTTCTTTCAGAATCGCGCCCGTCGTGTCGGCAGCCGATTCGCCATGAAAGGCACGACGGCCCGAAAGCATCTCGTAAAAAATCGCGCCGAATGAAAAGATATCGGAGCGATGATCGGCAGGCTTGCCCCGCAACTGTTCCGGCGACATGTAACCAATCGTTCCCATGACGACGCCAGGTTCGGTGTCAATCCGTCTGGTTGGCACTTCCGTTTGTGATTGAGTTCCATTGCCGGCTCCGGTCGGCTTGGCCAAACCGAAATCGAGAATCTTGACGCGGCCGTCATTCGTGATGAAAAGATTCTCGGGCTTAAGGTCGCGATGGACGATTCCCTTCTCATGTGCCGCTGCCAAACCATGCGCGATATGCAACGCATAGTCGATCGCCTTGCGTTGCGGCAACGCTGCTCCAGCCGTCCGCTCGCGCAGCGTTTCGCCTTCTAATAGTTCTGAAACGATATAGGGCGCGCCATCGTGAGTCCCAACATGATATATGACGAGAATGTTGGGATGATTGAGCGCGCCAACGGCTTGCGCCTCTTGTTCGAAACGACGCAGACGCTCACCGTCCTCCGAAAAAGCACCGGGCAAAACTTTGATGGCGACATCGCGACCGAGTTTCGTGTCGCGAGCGCGATAAACTTCGCCCATCCCGCCTTCTCCGATCTTGGAGATGACGCGGTATTGAGCAATCATCGTGTTTGGGGAAATGGTTTCGCTCATAGTCTCAATGTAGCAAGCTGTTACCTTTACTTCTTAATCTGTGTAAACGAACAGGTTGACGCTTTATAGATGCGCTACAACTATAGCCCAACTCGCCGCACGAGGTCTGCGAAGCGTCGGTCGTCGCCCAAGTTGTCGAGAATTGGGTTCGCTCTAAGATGAGTCATTTGCCAATCGCGATCTTGGAGGCTCTTCTCGAGCCCTTGGAACGCCTGATCCTTCTTCCCTGAGTCCCGCACAGGAGCGGCTCAAGCTCCTTCGCCCGCTGCAATTCCGCAATGCTCTCACTAGTTCCTGGTACGGCTATTGGAATTTGTTGGACTTGGGCGCAGACGATCCGCATTTCTCTGAGAAAGCCGGTGGCAAGACTTTAATGGCCACATCTCGGCCCAATGGCCAAATCTCGGCCCATTTGAGTGTCCCGCGCGCGATAGACCTCACCCCATTCCGCCCGCGCCAAGTTGTGAGCGGATTTCGCAGCAGCCAAGATGTGTACCTACGGCAACAGTCATCGCTTCAAGTTGCCGTCCAGTTGTAATCCCAACGGTGACCTGCGTTGCGGCGGACTCGGCCACCGGGCTGTTGATGAGAAATCGTTGGCCCCTCGCCGGTTACGGTATAAACCTGGAGAAAATGCCGACTCACGCCTCAAGGAGTGCCTTGGGGACACCAAACTCGAAGGTCGCGCCCGTTTTCACTTCCACGGCCATGAGTAGGTTGTCACCGGACAGAGAGAAGAGTTCTCTTCCGTCGCGCCGCCACCTCTTCAAACCTCCACCGCCGGTCGAATTTGCCACTTGCCGCCCGAGGCCGGGAAGCTCTGGACGTACCTTTCATATCTCCCGAACTGGTGTATGCGATCCACCTCCCGTCCAGGGAGAACCGAGCTTCAACCTCGACGAACTCCGACTCCAGTGAGGTAGATGGCTAAAGTGGGGGATCTCCTGCGGGAAGGTTTATAAGAAGGTGAAGGGCTTTCGTGGGCCAGAAAAGCCTATCCAGGAACAACTCAAAGCCGCGGGTCTTTTAGCTTTCCTGCGTTTTAGCTTTTTCTAGCAAACGGATACGGTCGTGTGCCTCTTTTACCTTCGAAAATTGACGCTCAACGATTGCCCGCAAATCAGATGGAAGGTCCTTCTTCAGAGCTTCCTCATAGCTTTCTACCGCAGAATCTTCGCCTCGCTCGCATTCGGAAATAACGGCACCCTCGTCTTCTCCTGTAACTGCAGATTTAATGTTTATCCAGCCGCGATGTAGGGCAGCGGCGGTGCTTCCTGTCTTTTCAGGATCTCCACCCCATTTCCGCACCTCGTTCTGCAATTCAGCTGCGAATTGCCCTCGTTGCTGTGAGTAGGTATTGAAGAGCGTGGTAAGTGCTGCGTTCTTGACTCCTTCGGCGGCAGTGCGAAAACCGTTCTGACCATCCTTACAAGTTTCTACCAGGTTGTTCAGAGTCGCAATCACCTCATCCTTATCCATAGCCATTAGTTTTTCCTCCTCGAAAGATAATCTCATCAGGACCTTCGAGCTGTATCTACAAGCAGCGGAGCTACCCCAAAAATCCACAGCAGACAAACATTTTACACAGCAACCCTCATTCAAGACGGGTCACAGTGCACTGTGCTGCAGAGTGGCACGCTCAACAATGTCTTGCGCTAGGTTTTGAAACGAAGCAATGCCTATGCCGTCAACCCATCAAGTTGTACTTGCGCTGAGGCCTCAGCAATTGCGTGGCTGGAGATCCTTGTGGAACCTTACCCGCGCAAAACTGCATTGGAATAATTCGGTCTGAGAAGCAGAAGAGGCCAGAGATTCGCATTGAGACACTTTGACGCTTGTCGAGCTAAGGGGCGTTTGCCGGCACGGTGACGCCCTTCTGCTTTAGTACGTTATCGAGCGGCCCGAACAGATCGAGAGCGAATCAGTTAGCGAGTCTCGTCTTGTGGGCTGCGTCAATCTGTCTCGCTACCCTAGATTCCAAAGCGAAATCAAAGTGCATTTGTGCCGGTCGCCAAGAACCATTGATTTCTGGAACCAGAAGCTGACGCGACTTCTGGAATTCGAGCCCTTGGCAGCGTCGCCGCTCGATAAGATCAACAAGCTCTAGTTGCGAACTATGTCCAGAGCCGCCACGGGAATGTGGCTGTGGCCACTATAAACCGTGAACTCGCCACCTTGAGACGAATGCTCTATCTCGCTCGTTACTGAAGTGAGATCGCCGCCGTTCCACGCATCAAGTTGCTAAAGGGCGAGCGGAGTCGCGACGTTGTTCTTTCGCATCAGCAGGAGAAGGTCTATTTTAGAGGCTGCCCCGCAGCCGCTCAGGGACCTAGCAATTCTGCTTTTGGAAACGGGATTGCGTTTGGTCGATGCGCTGGTACTCAAGTGGACTGACATTGAGCTTGATGCCGCCAACGGTAAGAAGCTCGGCCATCTCTTTGTTCGCGAAGGCAAATCCAAGAATGCGTGTCGGCATGTAAGCCTAACGTCCCGCGCTCAAGAGATGCTGGTAAACCGATCGCTGGAGAGCAAATCGGAGTATGTATTCGCTAACAATGGTGGAAAACCGTACCTGGTGACTTGCTCGACCATCTTCACACAAGAAGCTTAGGGGCGATTTGCAGCTTACAAAGGACCGCGTGATACACTCACTTCGCCACACGTTTTTGATTAGGTTCGGGGAAGCTGGCGCAGACGCTTTCACGATTAAGAAGTTGCGGGTCATAGCAGCCTGACGATTTCTGAACGCTACATTCGACCAACACCGGAAGGCCAGGAACGCGCCTTCAAGCGTTTCGCTACTCTGAACCAAACGGCGGTTGCAGCAGCGGAAAAGACAAGGAGTCGCTACAATTTCCGTTACAGTCTCAAGGCGACCGCCTGTAAGTTGTTGTGCCCCTGTAGCTCAACGGTTAGAGCAGCAGACTCATAATCTGTTGGTTCGGGGTTCGAATCCCTGCGGGGGCACCATTCAACTGGCTAGTTGTCTTACACTTACGTCCTCGTAATGTTGAGCCGATAGCTGCTCAACCTCAAGATGGCGCGAAGATGGCGCGATTTTTTGGGGTGCGGCGACCTGTCGCCGCTTTGGTACTGCGGCGGCTTGACGCCGCTTTGTTGTTTCCGGCAGGCGCGATCGACGGGTCATGAGGTCAGTACCGTCCGCGGTAGCGGATGGGTCCAACACTCCCGACACGCCTGTTCGTTTGAACCTCACGACCTTACCCAGCTTAGTCCGTCCCAGCGTATTCACTGCATGACACAGATTCTCCGGCGTCTGATGAGTGTAAACACTCGTCATCCTTACTGACGTGTGACCAAGTAGATCTCGAATATCCCATTCGTGAACGCCATTGGCCCGCAGACGCGTGGCGAAGGTGTGACGCGTATCGTGAAACCGAAGATTCACGAGCCCCGCGTCTTCGCAAGCATTCCGCCAGCCTGTCTTAATGGAATCAATGTTCACACCCGTACGCGAATTGCTGAACACGAATTCCTGCGGCCCAGCATCCTGTTTGAGTGCGGTCAATTCCTTAAAGACGATGTCATTCATTGGAATGGTTCGAGTCCTACCGGTCTTGCTCCGTGCGACGAAAATCGTCCGAGCTGGAAAGTTCACGTGTTCCCACTGAAGCCCAAGAATCTCTCCGCGCCGCATGCCGGTATTCAGAGCGATCGTGACTACGGAGCGGATGTGATCTCGTCTGCCAGTGAGTTGCGCAAACAGTCTCTTCTCTTCTTCTGCGGTAATAAACCTTTCGCGACTCGGACTCTCTTTCAGCATGCGTACACGCCTCATCGGATTCGAGTCGATTAGTTCATTATCAAAAGCCATCGAGAGGATCTTCGAAAGACAAGCGAGATCGCGGTTGACGCTGGCCGGCGTGCGCGGCCTGGGCCGATCCTCCTTGTCGTGCTTGGTCGGCGTTGCCAGTCGCTCTCGCTTGAATTTCTCGATCAGCATTGGCTTGATGTCCCGCAGATGATTCTCACCAAAGAAGTCCTTGAGCGTAACCGAGCGCTGTTCATCCTCTCTGTGACTGCGCTTGTTCGCCTTGGACCATGGTAAGAACGTTTCATCGACAAACTCAGAGAAGAGTTTCTTTCCCGGATCATATCTCCGTTCGTAGATAGCTTCTCTGATCTGGTTCTCGGCTCGTTCCGCTTGAGCCTGAGTTCGAGCGCCGGGCACTGATTGATGGACGTAGTTTCCTCGCAGACTAAATTCAATCCACCAGGTCCCGTTGTCCCAATCGCGGTCCGAGCGCTTGAGTCTCCTTCCTTTGTAACGTTTGTAAATTGCCATTCGACTGCTCCTCCTTCGGTTAAGGAATCGCAGCCGTCAAAGTAGCTCGATTCTAAATCCGAAGGGCTTTGCTGTCACGTTGTCTTGCGTCACGCGATCTTGAGACGCCGCTGTTCGTTTTGAACCCGCCGCCTTTCGGCCTCTTCCCGCGCCCACAGATCAACCTCATCTCGATTGAATCGCAAGAGATCACCCATGTAAGCATGCGGAAGCGGGAATTGGTTGGGGGGCCGCTTTGCCCACCTCACAATTCCAGCGGTCGTCGGCCGATTCTTATCGTTGTAGAGCTGCCAATACTCCGCGAGCTGCGTCGCCGTCATCCAATCCGGCGCGGAAACTGGCGTGGTTTCTTGGGCAGGCTGCGACTGAATCAACGCCAGCACTTCGTTCCTTGTTCGCTCATAGATACGCTCGACTTGTGCAACTAATTCCTCACCCATGTAACCGCCTCCTTGAGTCTCGATCGCCCTTCTATGCAGGGTGGATTGAGCCGTTTCAAACCTCATGCCGAGTTCGTTTGGGGAGTCGCCCTGTCGCATCGACAAGAACAACCCACAAACACTGGGCTTTTCGAATTGAATAACAGATAGTTGGAAACAAAAGGGTTGGATCTCTGCCTACCTGTCTGTAAACCGTGACCTGTGGTCTGCTTGTATGTTGTGACGTCGTATCGTGAGGTGTCTCTTAAGACCGGAGTGGTTCAGCACTGCTCATGCTACGACCTGCGGCTCATCAAGTCTCTTCGTCGTCGCGGCTATCAGTTCTGGAGCCATGAAGTGCGGTTTGAGAAGCCACAGACCAGAGCCTCCGGGCGCTTCGCTGATGCATTCAGCGTGAGCGAAAACGCAGCGATTGGTTAAGCCGCAAGTGGCTGAAAATACTTGGTTTTGTTGTGTGGTTAAGATGGTTAAGTAGGTTAATTAACCTGCTTTAGTCTTAACCTATTGAAATCACGCGACTTAGGGAAATCTTGGTTCTGTGAAAAGCGCTTCTATCTTGTCTGCCCACTTAAGTCCTGCACTTAAGCCGTTTTTGTACCAGTCTCGGAGTCTGAGAATGGAGTTGAGGGAGGGGAGTTGCATCCTGAATCTGCTGCGTTGAAGACAGTCGCCGAACGAGGCGAAACCTATAGCAGCCGGGCGTACGATAACGCTCATTATGTGCCGGTGCGGGCGGCGTGACACCTGCTTCTCAGGTGGCGCGACACCTGTCTGACCAGGACATCAATGCCACGTTATCGGATGACCGTCCTCTCACACTTCGACTCATAGTCCGTCATTCAGGTTTGATCGACCCGGCACGCCCGTTGATGAGCCTTCCGCGAACGACTAATATGGCGCGGTATGTCCTCTGACCTTACCTTCTTAACCAATGAACCCGGCAAGTCGCTGCTTGATCGGTTTCACGCTCTACTCGGCACACATACTCAGTTCTTCGACTGCCTTGTCGGGTATTTCATGATCAGTGGTTTTTACAAACTCTATCCAGCCCTCGAACATACAGAAAGGGTGCGCATCCTCATCGGTCTCAAGACCGACCAAAGTACATACGCTTTTCTTCAACAAGCCAAAGAACAGCAGCAACTTCTCCTAAGATCTCACGCGGAAGCCAAGAGTCAGATTCCAAGCGAAGTCCTGGACGAACTGGAACACTCAGAGGATTCATCCGATGTTGAGGAAGGTGTCGACACATTTATCAGCTGGGTCAAATCAGGCAAGCTTGAGATCAAGGTTTATCCATCTGAAAAGATTCACGCCAAGGTTTATATAATGACGTTTCCCGAAGGCCACTACGACAAGGGTCGAGTGATCACGGGTTCCAGCAATTTCTCGCAGTCTGGGTTAGTCGACAATCTCGAATTCAACGTTGAGCTGAAGAATCGTTCCGATTACGATTTCGCAATCGCCAAGTTCGACGAACTGTGGGCCGATTCTGTTGAGGTGTCAAAGGCGTACGTTGACACTATCACGAAGCTATCCCCCTACGCGGAATTCACACCCTACGAACTCTATTTGAAGTTTCTCTACGAATACTTCAAGGGCCGGTTGAACCTGCCTGACGAACTCGAAGACATCTACCTGCCTGCCGGTTTCATGAAGCTGAAGTATCAGGAGGAGGCCGTTCTGAGTGCGCGCGATACATTGGAAACGTATGGCGGTGTTTTCTTGTCCGACGTTGTAGGCTTGGGCAAGACGTATATGTCCGCGCTCCTCGCACAACAACTTGAGGGAAGAAGCCTGGTCATTGCTCCGCCTGCCCTGATTGATGAGAACAACCCGGGTTCATGGAACAATGTCTTCCGAGAATTTGCTGTGCGTGGATTCAAGTGCGAGTCGCTCGGGAAACTCGACGAACTACTCAAACGGGACCTCTCAGCCTACAAGAACGTCTTCATTGATGAGTCTCACCGTTTTCGCACCGAATCGACGCAGAGCTACGAAAAGCTGGCGCGGATTTGCCGCGGCAAACGAGTGATTCTGGTAAGCGCCACACCGCTAAACAACACGCCACGGGACATTCTTAGTCAGATAAAACTGTTTCAGAACGGTAAGAAGAGCACGATACCAAATCAGCAGAACCTTGAGGCATTCTTCAGCAATATGGAAAAGAACCTTCGGGGCTTAGATCGCAAAGACGATCGGGAAAAATACTTTGCCACCGTGCAGGCGAACGCGAAAGCCACCAGGGAAAAAGTCTTGAAGTATTTGATGGTTCGCCGAACACGAAGTGAGATCAAGAAATACTTCGGCGACGACCTCACATCTCAGGGCTTGAAGTTTCCGGAGGTCAAGGATCCTGAGCCGCTCTTTTACAAGTTTAGTACCGCCGAGAGCAAGGTCTTCTTCGATACTCTCAAGCTAATCACGGGCACATTTACATATGCTCGCTACAAACCGCTCGTGTACTTCACCGGCAAACGTGACGAGGCTGAGCTTCAAGGGCAAAAGAACCTTGCGAAGTTCATGATGATTCTGTTGGTAAAACGACTTGAGAGCAGCTTCTTTGCATTTAGAAATACGCTTTCGCGCTTCATCGAGTCCTATGAGCGGGTGATCAAGGAATACAACAATGGTTTCGTTTACATCAGCAAGGATCACGTCAGCAAAGTCTTTCAATTCCTTGATGAGGATAATCCAGAGGGGATTGAACGGCTGATAGAACAAAAGAGAGCTGAACGCCTGGACGCGGACGATTTCTCCCCTAATTTTCTTGCCGAGCTGAAAAGCGACCTTGAAATACTCAAAAATATTCAGGCCATGTGGGAGAGTGTTCGCCGCGATCCCAAGTGGGACTCTTTCCGAGAGATATTCAAGACCGTTTCCAGGTTCCGCAAAAACAAACTGATTATCTTCACGGAATCAAAGGAAACTGCGGAATACCTGGCTGACCGAATCGAGAAGGAAATTGATTCTAAAGTAATTCTTTTCTCGGGCTCCTCTACAGCGGCTGATCGCGAGAAGATTCTTGCCAACTTTGATCCAAGGGCATTCCAGCCAAAGGATGACTACCGAATTCTGGTCACCACCGAAGTCCTCTCCGAGGGCGTGAATCTTCATCGGGCCAACATTGTCGTTAATTATGACATTCCGTGGAATCCAACGCGGATGATTCAGAGAGTCGGACGAGTGAATCGAGTGGACACCGAATTCGATACGATTCACACGTACAACTTCTTCCCCACCGACGAGTCGGAAGATGTGATAAAGCTGAAGGCCGCTGCTGAAGCCAAGATCGAAGCTTTTATTGAGATGTTGGGCTCCGATGCGCGGCTGTTGACCGAAGGCGAAGAGATCAAATCGCACGACCTGTTCATTCGTCTGAATTCACGAAAGACAATAACGGGGGAAGATGAATCCGAAGAGAGCGAGCTTGAGTACCTTGCTGAGATTCGCTCGCTGAGGGACAACCGGCCGGATCTCTTCGAACGCATTAAACGCTTGCCAAAGAAAGCGAGGTCCACAAGAAAGCCGGACGATTTGGCTTCCTCTTTGCAAGAATATCCGGCTCTGCTTACTTACTTCCGGCAAGGGAAGCTCGATAAATTCTTTCTCGCCCAGGCAAGCACACAACCGAGTGCTGAGTTGGATTTCTTTGCGGCTGTGAAGCTACTAAAGCCAAAAGATGAAGAGGAAAAACGGCTGTCGATCACGCGTGATTTCTATCCATTGCTCGAAAGCAATAAGCAGGCTTTCCTGGAAGCGACCACCATTGAAGGTGGCGATGGAGTTCCGCATCGCAACAGCCCCAACGACGCATACATACTAAAGCGCCTCAAAGCGAAGGATATTCGCAAGTTTCAGGGCTTCACGGATGACGACGAGACGTATGTCAGTCAGGTAATCGGCCTGCTTGACGATGGCGCCCTGCCAAGACCTACAACGAAGAAGGTTGCGACGGCCCTGAAGAAGGAAGCAGCGCCTCTAAAGGTGCTTGGCATTCTCAGGCGCGATATTCCTAAAGAGTTCTTTCACGCCACACCCGCGGACGCAGTGCGTCACCCCTCTAGTCCGAGAGAGGTCATCCTCTCGTCATTTATTCCTGTTCCTTCTAATAGAGCCTAACAATAGAAGCCATGGAAGAAATCCAAGCACGTTCCCTCGTCCGCCAAACTTTTACCAAAGCCTTCGACAAAACTCGTTTCCTGCAGTTCATTAAGGAATTGCTCAATCGTATAGATGAATCGAAGAAGACCGGTCAGGTCAAAGGGCAGATGATTCGTGCAGCATTTCGCGGGACCATTAGCTCTTACGAAAGACTTGGCAGCTACACAGATCCGAACGGCGAAGAAATCGACATTCTAGTAATAAGCGTTGCTACGAGAGAGATGTTGGAACGGACAAGAACGCGTCTCAGGAATTTTGTTGCAGATTACCTGCAAAGCGCACGGGGGAGTAGCAGTTCCGCGGTACTGGCGGCCTTTGTTCCACGCACCGGTGAGGATTGGCGTTTCTCCTTCGTAAAGCTTGAATATGACACCGCTACTGATCAGCACGGTAAAGTTAAGGTCCAGGATATTCTGACACCTGCTCGCCGATACTCGTTTCTAGTTGGTAGTAATGAGAAAAGTCATACCGCCCAAAAACAGTTTCTTGGTCTCTTAAAGAACGATCAAAGCGATCCTCAGCTTTCTGAGCTTGAGCAAGCGTTCGACATTGAGAAGGTTACCAAAGAGTTCTTCGTTCGTTACAAGGACTTGTTCGAGGACGTACGCGA